>Ga0302320_10007990_pt1 | contig 23148 bp, 20 predicted proteins | sample Bog_T0_3_FD_202130 | JGI IMG/M metagenome (GOLD analysis project Ga0302320, IMG submission 202130) | Peat permafrost microbial communities from Stordalen Mire near Abisko, Sweden - Bog_T0_3 | ecosystem: Environmental > Terrestrial > Soil > Wetlands > Peat | place: Sweden: Abisko, Stordalen Mire... | reverse complement strand
GTCTTCAGGATGTCGGTGCGTTTCTTGGTGTCGGCGGGCGTGCCCTCTTCAATATCGCCGCCGATATCGACATGGTTATCCAGATCGTCGGGAGTCTTGCGCAGAGCCTCCGCCAGTTCCACCACCGCGATCTGCACCAGGGCGGAACGGCTGATAGCCTTCTGCATACGCAGCTTGCCGCGCTCCATGCGCCGCGCCAGATCCACTTCGCCTTCGCGCGTCAAAAGAGGTACCGCGCCCATTTCGCGCAGATACACGCGGACCGGGTCGTCGGTGTATATCGACTCCTCAACCTGCTGCTGGGGATGTAAGAAATCGGCTTCGGCTTCGGGATCGAAGAATTTAGTGGCTTCTTCGTCGAAATTAATCCCTAGCGGCGCTTCGTGTAGAAACTGATCATCATCGTGATCCATCGAAAAATTACCTCCCCACCATAGCTGAACGCGTCTGTAAAAACGCGCCGAGGCCAATCATCTGATTTATTTTCTTGTCTTTAGGAATGGCGAACGCCTCAAAACCGCACAAGCGGGAAGGAGTCACTTGGTCGCATCAGCGGCACAGGACTCACAGGATCTGATCTTAACACAAATGTCGCGAAAACGTTCCCGTTATCTTTGATGCCACAACAGTAGTGCAGGTTCCAGAAGCCTGCGCGCCGGGATATCGGCTGAAACGGAACTCTTACGGAGGGTTCATTCGGTTGTCACATGGAAAACGTAGACTTTTTGACGTTACCCCGAACACGGAAGGAAAACGTAAAAAAGGATCCTATGCGTCCACGTCTCTCGTTACTGATGGTTGAGTTGCTGATTGCCGGCTCCGTGATGAGTCCCGTCACAGCCAGCGCCCAACAGGCCCCGGCGGCCGGCACAATTACTCCGATCAAGCACCTCGTGGTGATCTTCCAGGAGAATAATTCCTTCGATCACTACTTCGGCACTTATCCGAACGCTATGAATCCCCAAGGTGAGCCGGTTTTCACCCCGCTGGCGGGCACACCGTCCGTCAACGGCCTGGACAACGCGCTTCTGACGGTGAATCCCAACGTCAATCCGACCAACGGAGTTGGCGGAGTTAATCCTTTCCGCTTTGACCGGTCGCAGGCTGCCACTTCGGATCAGAATCACAACTACACTCCGGAACAGACGGCTATGCACAGCGGGCTGATGGATTTATTCCCGTCATCCGTAGGCGTGGCGGAGACAGTGCCTCTCGCCCAGCCGTTTTCGTCCCTGTTGAACACGTCGGTCAATATGGGTTACTACGACGGTAATACAGTTACGGCGCTGTGGAACTACGCGCAGCATTTCGCCATGAGCGACAATTCGTACGACACGAGCTTCGGACCTTCCACGCCGGGCGCCCTGAATCTGATCAGCGGCCAGCTCAACGGCGTGACCGGCAACATCAACGGTACCAGCGCGGTGACCTCCGGAGGGAGCGGTTCGACCACCGATATCGGCGATGCCGATCCGATCGGCGATGTTTGCTCCACTACCACGGGCGAACTGTTTTCCATGACGGGCACCACCATCGGCGACCTGCTGAATGCGGCGGGAGTGACCTGGGGCTTCTACACGCAGGGCTTCGACCTGACCGTGACGAATGCGAACGGCACCACCGGCTGCAAGCGGAGTACGACTTCGCTGGTCACGAATACAAATAAGGCCGACTACATTCCGCACCACGAGCCGTTTCAGTATTACAAATCCACGGCGAATCTGACGCATGCCCGGCCCTATTCGGTCACCTCCGTGGGCACGACGGACGCAGCCAATCACCAGTACGATATGCACGATTTTTATGACGCCGTGCTGGCGGGCAATTATCCGGCGGTTAATTTCCTGAAAGCCCCGGGCTATCAGGATGGCCATCCGGGTTATTCGGATCCGCTCGATGAGCAGACTTTCATCGTCAATGTGATCAACTTCCTGCAGCAGGAGAGCGGCGATTGGGAGCACACCGCAGTGGTGATCGCCTATGACGATTCGGACGGATGGTATGACCACCAGATGCCCCCGATCGTCAATCAATCGGCGAGCCCGGCGGACGCACTTACCGGCGCTGGATTTTGCGGTACCGGGGCCAACGCGTTGCCCGGCCCGGGGGGCGTTGCGCATGCCCAGGGGCGCTGCGGCTATGGCCCTCGTACGCCGTTGCTGGTGATCTCACCATGGTCGAAGCCGAACTACGTGGACCACACAGTCACCGACCAGACTTCGATCATCCGCTTTGTGGAAGATAACTGGCTGAATGGCCAGCGGATCGGGAATGGCTCGTTCGATGCGCTCGCCAATTCCATCCAGGGGATGATGAACTTCACCAAGGTACAGGTTAAGTCGAATCTTATCCTCAACCCGACTACAGGAGAGCTGGTGGGGAGCACTTCGGCGGCGGCCGGCAGCGTGCGATCTAATAGCAGATAGTGTCGATTTTTTCCCGCAGAGTATTTTTGTGTGGTGCAGTGGGGCTCGCGGCACGTGGCGCGAGCCCTTCTCCTTCTCTCGATCCCTCCAGACTTCCAAAGTTCGTCGATCCGCTGCCAATTCCTCCGCTGGCGAAATCCCCTGGCTTGAAACCCGTTCCCGGCATGCCGAAGGAGCGCGCGTCTTATATCCGTCTGGCGATGAACGAGTTCACGAGTAAAGTTCATCGCGATTTGCCTGCGACACGGATGTGGGGCTTCGAAGCGGCATCGCCCGGGCCCACGATTGAGACGCGGAGCGGGGAGGGTTTGCTCGTCGAGTGGGTGAACAATCTGCCGGCGAAGCATTTCATGCCGATCGATCACAATCTGCACGGCGCGGAGGTGGACAAGCCGGAGGTGCGCTCAATCGTCCACGTGCATGGGGCGAAGGTCCCCCCGGAGAGCGACGGATATCCGGAGAACTGGTACGTTCCGGGCAAGTCCGCGACCTATTATTACCCGAATGGTCAGGACCCTGCGTTGTTGTGGTATCACGACCATGCGATGGGCATCAACCGGCTGAATATCTATGCCGGATTGTTTGGTTTGTTTATTGTGCGGGACAAGGTGGAAGATGCGTTGAATCTTCCGCGCGGGGCTTACGAAATTCCTCTGGTAGTTTTCGACCGGTCGTTCCGCCAGGATGGGCAGCTGGATTATCCGGTGTCTGGGATTGCGGACGCTCCCTGGGTGCCCGAGGCATTCGGCGAGGCCATGCTGGTGAACGGCAAGCTGTTCCCTTATCTGGATGTGGAGCCGCGCAAGTACCGGTTCCGGCTTTTGAACGCGTCGAATGGGCGCTTTTACCATTTTTCGCTTTCGAACGGGCAGCACTTTAAGCAGATCGGGACGGATCAGGGATTACTGGCGGCGCCGGTAGATATCGAGACGCTGCTGGTGGCTCCGGGCGAGCGCGTGGATGTGGTGGTGGATTTCAGCGGGCAGCGTGGGGCGCAGATTTTACTGAAGAGCGACACGTTCGAGATTATGCAGTTCCGCGTGGGGAGAGATCGCGTGAGCGACTCGAGCTCGCTTCCCGCGAGTTTACGGCCGGTGCCGAAAACTCTGGAAAGCTCGGCAATCAGGACGCGGCGCATTCCCATCATTGAGAACAAGGCCAAAAACGGCGATTCGATGATGATGCTCCTGAACGGGATGCATTGGGATATGCCGGTTACGGAGAATCCCACGCTCGATACCACGGAGATCTGGGAACTGGTGAATACGACGGAAGATTCGCACCCGATCCATCTGCATCTGGTGCGCTTTCAGTTGCTCGACCGGCGCGTGTTCAATGAATACGTGTACTACAGGACCCGAGAATTGCGGTATACGGGTCCCGTGGAGCCTCCCGAACCGTTTGAGGCGGGGTGGAAGGACACGATCCGGGCGCATTCGTTAATGGTGACGCGGATTATTGTTCGGTTCGAGGGATATGCCGGGCGCTACGTTTGGCATTGCCATTTGCTCGAGCATGAGGACAACGAGATGATGCGGCCTTACGACGTGGTGGCTCCCAGGGGCTGAGTGACGGGCTCAATCCCGTCACTCAGCCCTTGCAGGCCGATCTAACCGGCGGCCTGGGATACGAGCGGGGCGGGAGCCGCCGTGGACTTCTTCACTGCTTTTGCCGACGGAGGCTTGGCCTTTTTGGGAGCGGCTTTTTTGGCCGACGCCGACTTCGCCGCAGCCTTCTGCAAACGCCAACGTTTCTTAGTGGCGGCGATGATCCTCTTCATGCCCTCCGGGCTGATGCGGCGCCGCGGTTTGGCGGACGCCACGGCGGGCGCGGGCGGCGTAGCCTCACCCTTGATTTTGGCCCAGCGCGACTTCTGCGCCAGAGCCATCTTGCGGCGGGCCGCGGCGCTGAATTTCCTGCGCTTGCGCGTGGCTGCGGCCGGCGTGGCGGCCGACTCTGCTTTCGGCGCCGCCGCGGGGCTGTCAACTTCCCGCAAGGCTGCGAGTGCCCGGTCTATGGCTGCCTTCTGCCGTTCCAATCGATCGATAATACCTGTGAAGCTGTCTGTCATGTGGCGATTCTCCTGTAGTGCGCGAACTACCGGCAATCATATCGCGCGCTTCTGCTAATTCGCTGCTACTTTGGGATTTTTCTTCTGACGCTCCCACTCTTCGTGGAAAAGGCGCTCGCGTTCGGTGATGTAGGTCTTATAGCCGGCGGGGTCGATGAAGGCATCTTTGTCCCCGGCTTTGAATTTCTGGTATTTGGAACCAAGATCGAAGTAAGAGCCGTGCGCCCCAAGGAAGATATCGCAGGGCAACGTGTGCAGGACGGCGAAGCCCTTCACGTAGTCTTCGGCAATTTCCGGATATTCCTTGTTATTGACCAGAGGAAAGGCATTGATGTTGGGACTGCCGACGATCACGACATTCAGATCGCGATTGCCCTCACGGATCACGCTGGTCCAGGTGGTGCAGCCTTTGGTGTGGCCGGGGGTGAGGCGGGCGACCCATTTGGAACCGCCGAGTTCGACGGTATCTCCATCGTGAAGGACGCGGTCGACATGAGTGGCGGGGCGGCCGGGGGCGGTACTCTCTTCGGATTCCGCATCGCCCGCCATCACCATGAGCTGCGCGCCGGTCTCTTTGTGCATCAGACCCATGGCCTGGTCGTGATCGTTATGCGCATGGCTGAGAAGAAGAATTTTCGTATCGGCGTAGTGGAAGCCGAGGGACTCGATGCTCTTCTTGATGAGGGGAACATCCTGGAGGAAGTCGGAGTTAATCAGGATATTGCCTTGCGGCGTGTGGATCAGATAGACGGCAAGGTCGGCGGTGCCGACGTAATAGAGATTGCCGGCGATTCTGAAGGGCGGCATTTCGCGGTGCTGGTCCGAGGCGGTCTGGGCGGGCAGCGCGACGGCAAGGAAGAAAGAGGCGCAGAGCGAGGCGCAGAGTGAGCGGAGGATCATAGGTTAGGTCCGCTCCATATCATATGACATATTGCTACAGGCGTCACGTCGTCAGTGGGCGGGCCTGCCGGCGGGTGGGCGCGGTTTGTATAACCCCGGCATGGGCCGCGGCGGCGGCTGTCTCAGTGGGCAATTTGGTTTTAGCCATCTGAATCATGGCCTGAGCGGGCATGTTCTCAGCGTGCTTTACGAAGGACAGACACGCGAGATCGGCGTCGTAATCGACGTGAATCAGATCGCCGCCGCGAATCTGATCGGAAGCGATCAGGCTGGAGAGCGGGTGCACCAAAGAGCGATCGATGGCGCGCTTGAGATGACGAGCGCCGTATTGCAGATCAGTGCCTTCGCGCAGCAAACAGGCTCTGGCGCCACCGGTGAGATGGAACACGAAGGGCATACTGTGGGCCGAGTTGAAGATGCGCTGCTGGAGCATGTTCAGTTCGAGATCGAGTATGCGCTGCAACTGGCTGGAGCCAAGGGGGCGGAACACGACCACCTTGTCGATGCGGTTCATAAATTCCGGAGTGAAGTTGCGCCGCGCCGCATCGACACCGGTCCGCGAGAGACTCTCGTTGAGGTTTTTATCGACTTCGCCCACGGCCCTTTGACGCTCCACTTCACTGCTGGCGAATCCCAGGCGAGGTTTCATAATGGAACCCATTTCGCGGGCGCCCAGATTAGCGGTCATGAAGATCATGGCGCGGGAGAAATCGACGCGCCGGTTATCGCCGAGCGTGAGAGTACCTTTGTCGAGAATGCCGAGCAGCAGGTTCCACAACGAGTCGCTGGCTTTCTCGATTTCGTCAAAGAGCACGAAGCTGATTTTGACCTTCTCGGTGTGGTGACGATCCAATACCTCCTGACTCAGAAGCGGATGCGTTTCGCGATGTCCGAGATAGCCGGGGGGCGAGCCGATGAGCTTGGCGATCTCGTGACTGTGCTGAAATTCGGCACAGTCGATCTTGATCGAGGCCGCGGGATCGCCAACGAGGGATTCGGCGGTAGCTTCGACCATACGGGTCTTGCCGGTGCCGGTAGGCCCGAGGAACAGGAAGTTGCCGATGGGGCGGCCGGGGCTGTTCATGCCGGCGAGAAGCATCTGATAAATGTTGACGATCTGCTCGATGGCCTCTTCCTGACCCACAATGCGCCGTCGCAGATCGTGGTTCAGCTTTTCCGCGTCACGGCCCGGGCGCGACGGGTCGAGTTTCTTATTCATGGGCACCCTGTTCGTCCTCCCTGATCGACTCATCGGACGGTTGCGCGTTTCTTTCGACAAAGTTTTGGTGTGTGCTCGCCGGTGCGCGGGCATCGCCGCACGTCGACGTGACGGCGGTCCCTGGATATAATCTCGCTCATGAATCGCAGACAGCTGATCGCCGTGCTTGGTTCCACCGCCTTGGCAGCCGCACAGACAACACCGTCCGGCCGGATGGCGCGCAAAGGCCGCATCAAACAAACGTGTTTCGCGCGGAGCCTGACCTCCGCGACGGGTCCTAAGATGACGCCGGACGAGATGTATCAGTTTGCGGCGCACCTCGGAGCTTACGGTTTCGATTTTTTGCCTCCCGACCAATGGCCGCTGCTCAAGAAATACGGGCTGATTCCCACCCTGGGCACGGGCGGCGGCGTGACCATCGAAAACGGCATCATCCATAAAGAGATGCACGACGAGGTGGCGAAATCGCTGACCGCTTTCATCGACGCGAACGCGGACGCCGGTTGCCCCAACATCCAGATTCCCAGCGGACAGCGCCGCGGCCTGCCTTACGCGGAGTGCGCGGACAACGCGGTAGCGTTCCTGAACCGAGTGAAGGCACATGCCGAAGAGAAAGGCGTCACGCTGTGCGTGGAAGCATTCAACGACAAGTATCAGAATCCGGCGCTCGGCAGAGTCGACCAGGCGGGTAATCACATCGCGTGGGTGGTCGATGTGGTGCAGCGCGTGAATTCGCCGCGTGTGAAAGTTCTCTTCGACATTTACCATGTGCAGATCATGGACGGCAACATTGTGGAAAACATCAAGGCCATTTTTCCGCTGATCGCGCACATCCACACGGCGGGCGTTCCGGGACGCCACGAGATCGACGAGAATCAGGAACTGAATTACGGTTTCATTCTGCGCACCATTGCGGATCTGGGATACACCGGGTACGTGGCTCACGAATACGATCCGACGCCGGGGAAGAATCCGGCGCAGATGCTGGAGAAGGTATTCGCGATCGCCGACGTTTAGGCTCGAGTCAATTGTCCGAAGGCCTGGCGACGCGGTCGATCACGATGGCGTCGATCGGCGCGCGCGTGGCCTCGATTTTCAGGCCGAGCCGCTGCAACGCCGCGACGAACGGCGGCTTGCCCGAGTCCGGCGAAACTGGAGTCAATTCGCCCGCGAACTGAGTTTCATCAGGCGTCCATTCGAGATCGAAGTCGTACCTTCCGGTGAGACCTGTGTGGTCGACCACGGCCCGGTCCAGGATGGCGCGCTGCAGGACGGACGCGAACTGCGCCATGGTTACATTACGAGCCGGGAGCAACACATAGTCGATGCCGCCGCCGGCCGCGGGATGTACCGTGCTCGTAACGTTTGAGGGTTCATCGGGCAGCGCCGTACTGGCCTTGAGTTTCGAGCCGCCTTTGGCGACCGTGACTTCGTAGACCGGGAACGTTTTCTTTTCGCGATGAGTGGTGAGGCCGAAGCGGTCGGCCAGAAGCTGCCGGAGCATGGCCATTTGGTCGTCCCAGGTGGGCCGCGGATCGCCCGGGGTTTTGGCGATAATCTCGTAATGCTCGGATTCCGTCCAGGAGGGTCCGCCGGAAATAGCGCGTGGGGTGAGGCTGTAAGCGGCGGCGATTAGTCCATTAACGGTATAGTTTTTTACCTGAAAGATGTGGGCGCTCTGCATTCGTATGTAGCGGCCTGGGTTAACATCGTCCGGATCGGTTGGTTTGATGGTGGCGACTTCGAATGCGTCGAAGGCAGCAGATGGGGCAGGCGATGGGACGAGACTCGCCAAAGCCACTACCGCCCACCCGGCGCGAAAGCACTTCACGGCCGACCTTCCGGCTTCTCCGGTGGCGGGTTGGGGGACTCGAACCGGCTGATGATGCTGGTGGCGAATTTTTCAGAGAAACCGGCGACGAAGCTCCAGAACAGGACCTTGGCGTAATCGGCCGCGGTTGGGCAGTGAACTTCGAAGATGGCTTTCAATCCCGGCGTGGTCTGGTTCGGGTTGTCGGGGACGAAGCGGGGAAACATGGTTCCTTCCAGCAGGCCGGAGATGAAGAGTAAATAAACCAGCACGGCGAGGATGGCGCCGGCGACCGGTGAGAGTGCAATGGCGACCCAGGAATTGGCGAGCAGAGTCAGGTCTTCGGCAGGCAGCGTCTTGAGGCGGCGCTGGAGCCCGACAAATCCTCCGACAAAGCCGACGAATAATACGGCTACGGGGGTGAGGACGGACTGGCCGGTGAAATCGGCGGCGAGCGCTCCTGGAATGCCAATGGCGATGAGGGCGACGAGCGACCAGACGAGGCGATTACCGACGGTGCGGAGTTGTGCGATGCGTTCGTCCATGGCTGTCGGGAAGCTTCCATCACTATAAGCGAATCGCTGACAACCTGCCCCACCTACTCCTTTGGTTCTGACAAGAGGGGCATGGAGCCTCCGCTCGCAGGGCCGAGCAGACCGGTTTTCATGTAGAGCAGCAGCTTGTCGCGGGTGTCGGTGATATCAAGGTGGCGCATGGTGAGCTGGCCGATACGGTCCTGCGGCGAGAATGTCGATTCACCCTTTTCCATGGTCAGACGCTCGGGCTTGTAGGTCAGATTGGGGCTTGTCGTATCCAGAAGCGAGTAGTCGTTGCCGCGGCGCAGTTCCAGGGTCACCTCACCGGTGATGGCGCGGGCGACCCAGCGCTGGGCCATTTCGCGGAGCATCATGGATTGGGAATCGAACCAGCGTCCCTGGTAGAGCAGGCGGCCGAGCCGGAGGCCGTTGATGCGGTACTGCTCGATGGTGTCTTCATTGTGAATGCCGGTGAGCAGGCGCTCGTATGCGATGAAGAGGAGCGCGAGGCCGGGGGCTTCGTAAATGCCTCGACTCTTGGCCTCGATGATGCGGTTTTCAATCTGATCCGACATGCCGAGACCGTGGCGGCCGCCGATGGCATTAGCTTCGAGGACCAGATCTACGGGATCATCATAGGTGACGTGGTTGAGGGCGACGGGCTGGCCCTCCTCGAAACGAATAGTAATCGTTTCCGGCTTGATGTTGACGTCGTCCCGCCAGAACGGCACTCCCATAATCGGCTCGACGATTTTGACGCCTTTGTCGAGGTGTTCGAGATCCTTGGCTTCGTGGGTGGCGCCCCAGATATTGGAATCGGTCGAGTAGGCTTTTTCCACACTCATTTTGTAGGTGAGGCCGTGGCCGATCATGTACTCGGACATTTCCTTGCGGCCGCCGAGTTCGTCTATGAATGCCTGATCGAGCCAGGGCTTGTAGATGCGCAGGGCGGGATTGGCGAGAAGGCCGTAGCGGTAGAAGCGCTCAATGTCGTTGCCTTTGAAAGTGCTGCCGTCGCCCCAGATGTGGACGTCGTCCTCTTTCATGGCGATGACGAGCATGGTGCCGGTGACGGCGCGGCCGATGGGCGTGGTGTTGAAGTAATGGACGCCGGCGGTGGAGATGTGGAAGGCGCCGGCCTGGAGCGCGGCGATGCCTTCGGCGACGAGCTGCTTGCGGCAATCGATGAGACGCGCTTTTTCGGCCCCGTACTGGAGGGCGCGGCGGGGGATCTCGTCGTAATCGAGCTCGTCGGGCTGGCCCAGGTTCGCCGTGTAGGAATAGGGGATGGCTCCCTTGGCGCGCATCCAGTGGATGGCGGCGCTGGTATCGAGTCCACCGGAGAAGGCGAGCCCTACCTTTTCGCCCGAGGGCAGGTTTTGAAGAATGTTACCCATTTGAAATATGCGGCACGCAGTTCAGGAACGCATGGCGCGCCAACGCTCAGAATAGCGTGCGACCGTTGGTGACGCGAGGCTCAGGCGTCCAGAAAACAGAGTCGAATTCCACAATAGACGATTGCCGAAACCGCGGCGGCGGCGGGAATGGTCAGGACCCAGGTGGTGACAATTCCGCGCGCGACCTGCCAGCGCACGGCGCGCGTTCGCTGAATGGAACCAACCCCGGCAATGGCGCCGGCGATGGCGTGGGTGCTCGAAACGGGAAGTCCGAGCCATGTCGCCAGCAGAATGGAAATGGCCGCCCCGGTTTCGGCGCAAAATCCACTGCGCGGCTGAAGCCGAGTGAGCCTGGTTCCCATGGTGCGGACAATGCGCCAGCCGCCGCTCATGGTGCCCAGTCCGATGGCCAGGCTGGAAGCGGCGATCACCCACGAAGGAACGTGGAAATCCTTTTGCAATCCGCCGGCGACAAGAACCGCGGTGATGATTCCCATGGTTTTCTGCGCGTCGTTGGTGCCGTGGGCGCAACTGAACAGGGCGGCTGAAAGGAGTTGATAGCGCCGGAAATGGCGATCCATCTGGGATGGGGTAAATCTTCGAAAACCCCAGTAGACGCCAACCATAAGCAGATAGGCCGCCACCATGCCGATAAGAGGGGAAAGAACGATGAAGGCTGTAGTGATTGCCCACCTACCTTCGACCAGCCCGGCGAACCCCGCTTTGGCGAACGCGGCGCCCGCGTATCCGCCGATCAGGGCATGAGAAGAACTGGTGGGCAACGCCAGGTACCATGTCAAAACATCCCACACGATTGCTCCCGTCAAACCCGCCAGTAGAACCCAGGGAGTGACGAGGTGGACATTCACAAAACCGCTGCCGATGGTCGCGGCGACGCCGGTCCCCAGCAGCCAGGCCGCGAGGAAGTTGAACACCGCGGCCCATACAACGGCTACCGCGGGAGTCAGTACACGCGTGGAAACGACTGTGGCGATGGAGTTGGCAGCGTCATGAAAGCCATTGATGTAGTCGAAGATCAACGCCACGACAACGATGAAAACCACCAGATCGAATGAATTCATTGCGAATCAGTTGTTCTTGACCGAGACGTTCTGAATCACGTCGGCGACGTCTTCGCATCGATCGGTGGTGGCCTCCAGCAGTTCGTAAATTTCTTTTTGCCGGATGAGAGCGATGGCATCTTTCTCATTGAGAAACAGGTCCGCCAATAGATTACGTTCCAGTTTGTCGGCATCGTTCTCCAGTCGATTGATTTCGATGCAGAACTGTATGACGGGCTTTTTCTGGTGCAGGGCATCGAGTGCCTGGGCCAGAAGAGAGCAGCAACTGGCGACCTTCTCGGCGAGGAGAATTACGGCAGGGGGGACCGGCTTCAAGCGGTAGGCCACGATGCGAAACGTGACGTCGTCAATTCCGTCCAGAACGTCGTCGAGCGAAGTAGCGAGGGCCTGAATGTCTTCAGGGTCGAAGGGAGTGATGAAGGTAGACCGCAGGCGGTCGAAGATGTCGTGAACGACGTGATCGCCCTCATCTTCGATGCCGGTAATATCCGCCTGTATCCGACAGACTCCGTCATAGCCGTCGCTCAGCCCGGCAACGAGGAGTTTGGAGGCACGGCAGAGAATTTGGCCGTGGCGTTCAAAAAGGGCAAAGAATCTTTCGTCCTTCGGTAACAAATTCATGACAGTCCCAGAGATAGATTACCGGATCGATCTTCCCGCGGAAAAAGTTCTGGTGCGACGGCGGGTTCAGGAAGAGCCTCATGCCCCGATTTCACGATGCTGCCACAATCCGGGACCAGCCTTGCGTAGTTGTAATAAATATTACATAAAGGATGCCTCCAAAGAGCGTCGCGGGGCATCCATCAATGGCTGGTAACCTCGAAAATGGCGGTCGCGTCACAACCCTTCCGGATAAGGAGTGTTTAAAAAGTTAATGAAGATCTGCGTGCTGGGCGGCGATGGATATTGTGGATGGGCGACAGCCTTGTATTTGTCCGCAAAAGGGCACTCGGTGGCCATCGTCGACAACTTCGTCCGACGTCTGTGGGATTTCGAATTAGGCGCGCAGACGCTGACGCCGATTCAGCCGCTTTCGGACCGGCTGCGCGCGTGGCAGGAATTGACAGGGCGGTCGATCAGACTGTTCACGGGCGATGTGAACGACTATGAATTCCTCGCGGGCGCGATAGAGGATTTTCAGCCGGATACGGTGGTTCATTTTGCCGAGCAGCGTTCGGCGCCGTATTCGATGATCGATCGTAAGCATGCCGTTTTCACGCAGGTCAACAATGTGGTGGGGACGCTGAACCTGCTGTTTGCTATCAAGGAACTGTGCCCCGATTGCCATCTGGTCAAGCTGGGCACGATGGGCGAATACGGGACGCCCAACATCGATATCGAAGAGGGTTACATCCGCATCGATCACAACGGGCGTTCGGACGTGCTGCCGTTTCCCAAGCAGCCGGGGTCCTTTTATCACCTCTCGAAGGTGCATGACAGCCACAACATGATGTTCGCGTGCCGGATCTGGGGGCTGCGGGCGACCGATCTGAATCAGGGAGTGGTTTACGGCACGGTGACCGACGAAGTGGTGCTCGACGAGGCGCTGATCAATCGTTTCGATTACGACGACGTTTTTGGCACGGTGCTGAATCGGTTCTGCGCGCAGGCGGCGGTGGGGCATCCGCTGACGGTATATGGGAAAGGCGGGCAGACACGAGGATTTCTGGATATTCGCGACACGGTGCGATGCATCGAACTGGCGTGCCTGAATCCGGCGGACCCGGGCGAGTGCCGCGTCTACAACCAGTTCACGGAGCAGTTTTCGGTGCTGCAGCTGGCGGAGATGGTGCAGGCGGCCGGGTCCAAGCTGGGAATGCGGGTTGAGTTGGAGCACGTTCCGACACCGCGGGTTGAATCCGAACAGCACTATTACAACGCCAAACATTCGCGCCTGATCGATCTTGGGCTGCAGCCGCATTATCTTTCCGATTCGCTGCTCGATTCGCTGATGAATATCGCCATCCGCTATCAGGATCGAGTCGATACATCGCTGTTCATGCCACAGGTACAGTGGCGGAATACGCGCAACCGGGCCGAACGGCAGCCCGGTGTGGTGACGGCGACATCAGTGACTTCAGGATTGGCGTACTGAATTGTGCGGCATTGCCGGTTTCACGCATACACGCTGGCGGGCGGCGCCAGGGGTCATTCAGGCTGCGACTGCGACGCTGATCCATCGCGGTCCTAATCAACAGGGCGTTTTTGAATCCGACACGATTTCGCTGGGCGCAACGCGGCTGAAGATTATCGATATCGAGGGCGGCGATCAACCCATCTTTTCCCTGGATGGGGACACGGTCATTGTCTTTAACGGCGAGATCTACAATCACCTGGAGCTGCGCAGGGAGCTGGAGCAGCGCGGATACAAGTTCCGCACGCGCAGCGATACGGAAACCGTGCTGAATGCATTCCTCGAGTGGGACACAGATTGTTTTGCGCGATTGCGGGGGATGTTCGGGGTGGCGCTGTGGCGCGAATCGGATCATCGCCTTGTACTGGCGCGGGACCGCATGGGGATCAAGCCGGTGTATATGGCGCGGCGCGGCGAAGATCTGTACTTCGGGTCGGAGCTGAAGGCGATTCTGGTTCATCCCGAGATTGAGCGCTGTCTGAGTCTGGAAGGTCTCGATTGCTATTTATCGCTCAGCTATGTGCCGGCGCCGTGGACGCTGGTGGAGGGCGTCGAGAAATTGTTGCCGGGCCGATGGCTGGAATGGCGGGCCGGGGCGATCCGGACGGAGCAGTATTGGCGATTGCCGGGCGGGCGCGCGAACACCAAAGAAGCGGAGCTCTGGACGCCGCAGGTGGCCGAGGCCGAACTGGATCGTCTGCTCACAGAGTCGGTTCGCGAGCACATGCAGTCGGATGTGCCGCTGGGGGTGTGGCTGAGCGGGGGATTGGATTCATCGAGCCTGGTGCATTATGCGGCGCAGGCGTCGAGTTCACGGTTAAAGACTTTTTCGGTTACTTTTCGCGGGCGCAGTTTCGATGAGAGCGGGTACGTGAGGCAGGTGGCGCAGCAGTACGGCACGGATCACACGGAGTTCGATCTGAATCCGGAGCAGGAGTTGGTGGAGGCGATTCATCAACTGGCCTATTATTGCGACGAGCCGACGGCGGATTCCGGAGCGTTGCCGGTGTGGTTCCTTGCGCGCATGACGAAAGCCAGCGTCACAGTGGCGCTCAGCGGGGAGGGAGCCGACGAATTGTTCGGCGGATATCTGATGCAACGCGCTAGTTTGCTCGCGAGCAGGGTTCGCCGATTGCCTCCGTTTGTGCTGCGTGCGCTGTTGGCGGCCGCGCGGCACTGGCCGGTATCGGACGACAAGATCGGTTTTGAATACAAGGTGAAGCGATTCCTCGAAGGCTGTCTGATGCCGGCGGCGCGGGCTCATGTTTATTGGGGCGGGACTTTTGGGGATGCTGAAAAACGCTCGCTGATTCAGCGAGAGCTGCCGCATTCGCTCGATTCCGTGCTGGAGGAACTGGCGGGGGCGGGCGAGCATCTGGAAGGCTACCTGCGCTTCGATCAGAAGTATTATCTGCCGGACGACATCCTGATGAAGGTGGATCGCACCAGCATGGCGCATGCGGTGGAGGTGCGGCCGCCGTATCTGGATCATCGGATTGTGGAGTTCGCCAATTCGCTTCCGGCCTCGTTCCGAATCAAAGGGCGGCGGCAGAAGGTTATTCTGCGGGATGCGATGCGCAATAAACTCGGTGCGGCGATTCTGCAGAGGAAGAAGGTGGGCTTCGACATTCCCGCGCACGACTGGTTCCGCGGGCCATTGCGGCCGGTGCTCGAAGAAGCCGTGGCATTTGCTTCCGCCGAGCATGGAGATTTCTTTGACATACCGAAGATTGAGGCCTGCATGGAGGCTCATCTCAATCGTCGCGCTAATCTGGGCTTTCACTTATGGGGATTGATGACCCTGTTTCTCTGGATGAAAAGATGGCGGATTCAGTCGACCGCGGACACCGTTGGGAAAGCCCCGGACGGGCAGACGCGGCGGACGATGGAAAAAGCTATCGCTTCTACGTTATAGTTCTGCTGGTTGCCGCCGCTGTTTACGCGGGGTGCATGATTTCACCGCCCTCGCTGATGGACGACGTGGACGCGGTGCAGGCGCAGATCGCGCGCAACATGCTGACGTCGGGCGACTGGGTGACGGCGCGTCTCGACGGCGTTGCTTATCTCGAAAAAGCTCCGCTGATTTATTGGCTGATCGCGGGATCGTTTAAAGTTTTTGGCGTTACGGATCGGTCGGCGCGCATTCCCATGGTGCTGGCGGCAATCGGGCTGGCATGGCTCACTACGGCATTCGGGACGTGGGCATTTGGTCGGCGCGCGGGGTTCTACGGGGGACTCTGCATCGCGACGTGTTTCGGGCTGTTTCTTTTCACGCGCATTCTGATTCCGGATGTGATGCTGACGGCCAGCATTGCATTCACCATGTGGGCGTTTCTGCGCGCGATCGATGTCACCGAGGCGCATCCGCGATGGTGGGCGCTGGGGATGGCGGCGAGCCTCGGGACCAGCTTGTTGTTCAAGAGTCTGATCGGCGTAGTGTTCCCGGTGGGGGCGGCGTTGCTCTATCTCGGCGTTACCAGCCAGCTGTTCAGCGTACGAGTGTGGAAGGCGCTTCATCCGGTGAGTGGGGCGATTGTCGCACTGGCGATTGCGGCGCCGTGGCATATCCTCGCGACCTTGCGGAATCCGCCGTATTTCGATTTCACCATGCACAGCGCTGCTGGCGAATACCACGGGTTTCTGTGGTTCTACTTCATCAATGAGCAGCTGTTGCGATTTTTGAACATGCGCTATCCGCGGGATTATGACACGGTGCCGCGGCTGTGGTTCTGGCTTTTCCATTTGTTGTGGTTGTTTCCCTGGAGCGTGTATTTGCCGGCCGTGCTCAGGCTTGGTTTTAAGCCGCGCGATCGGGCAGGAAAAGTAAGGCTGCTTGCGTTGTGCTGGGCGGGCTTTATTCTGGTGTTCTTTACGTTTTCGACCACGCAGGAGTATTATTCGATGCCGTGTTATCCGGCTCTGGCGTTGCTGATCGGCTCGGCGATGGCCGCGGGCGGGAGTTGGATTCGCTACGGCACGCGTCTGCTTTGCGTGATTTTCGCCGCCGCCGCGCTGACCGTACTCACGCTGTATTTCCTGGTTTGGAACCTTCCCGCGCCGGGGGATATTTCCGCGGCGTTGAGCTCAAATCCGGGCGCTTACAAGCTTTCGCTGGGTCACATGGAAGATCTTACGATCGCTTCATTCGCGTATCTGCGTCTGCCTCTTCTGCTCGCTGCGTTGGCTTTTGTGGTGGGTGCGATCGGGACATTTCGCGCCGCCGGACAACGCGCATTTCTGGCTACGGCGCTGATGGCCGTGTTGTTTTTTCAGGCGGCCCGCATCGCCATGGCGGCTTTCGATCCCTATCTTTCGTCGCGGCCGCTGGCCGAAGCATTGCTGCGCGCGCCCGAGGGAAAGCTGATCGTCGATCATCATTACTATACGTTCTCGTCGATCTTTTTTTACACCAATCGCGATGCGTTGTTGCTCAATGGCAGGTTCAATAATCTGGTATACGGTTCCTATGCTCCAGGCGCGCCGAACGTGTTTCTCGACGACGCGCAATGGAAGACGATGTGGCAGCAGCCGGATCGCTGCTATCTGGTGATCACGGAGAAAGCGGCCGCACGGTTGAAGAATCTGGTTGAGCCGCGGTTGCTCACTATCGTCGCGCAGAGTGGCGGCAAGCTGCTGCTGACGAACCACGCGGTGGTCCGGTAGGATGGCGCACGCGAGAGAGGTGTTCCTTGTAATCGCGGCGATCCCGTTCATCTATTACCTGATCGCGATATTCAGCGCCTGGCGCTATTTCCGGCAACCGCCCAGCGCGGCGGACCCGGCATTCACTCCGCCCGTGAGCATCCTGAAACCTTTTCGCGGATTGGACCCGGACGCGTACGAGAACCTGGCCAGTTTCTGCCGTCTCGATTATCCCGAGTTCGAAATCGTGTTCTGCGTCGATGCGGACGATCACGTAATCCAATCGGTAATCGCCCGGCTCACTGCCGATTTTCCGCATTGCAATATACGCGTGCTCTACGGTTCGGGGCGCGTGGCGGCGAACGACAAGGTCGCCAAATTGGCGCGGCTGGTCAACGAGGCGGCGCATGAAGTATTAGTCATCAGCGACAGCGACGTGCGCGTACGGCCGGAGTATCTGCGGCACCTGACGGCTCCCCTGCGCGATCCGAACGTGGGAGCGGTAACCTGCCTCTACTGCCCGATCGATATCAAGACGCCCACCGATCATCTGCAGAGCATCGGGATGATGTCGGATTTCTTTGCCGGCGTATTAGTGGATTGGCAACTGGAAGGCCTCAAGTTCGCGCTCGGAACTACCATTGCGACTACTCGCACACGGTTGAATAATTTCGGCGGATATCCAGTGCTGGAGAATCGTCCCGCCGACGATTTGCTGGTGGGGCGTCTGATCGCAGAGCAGGGCTGTGAGGTGATGCTGGTCCGCTATGCCATCGATACGGTTTGCGATTACGGATCGCTGGACGAGTTGCTGCATAAGCGGCTGCGGTGGATTGTGGTCATGCGGCACATGCGCCCATGGGCACATCTGGGCTTGCTGCTGACGCAGGGATTGCCGTGGTCGATTGCCGCCGTGGCCGTGCATCCTTCGTGGCCGGTGGCGATTGCATACCTGGGCGGGTATATGGGGCTGCGCATGGCGATGACGTGGACGATCGGGATTCATGGGCTGCGCCAGTCGGTTCTGTGGAAGGAGATGCCGCTGCTGCCGGTTTGGGATGGCGTGGCGTTTGCGATCTGGCTGATTAGTTTTGGGCGCAGCAGTATCCGGTGGCGCGGCGCCGATTATTACATTCGCGGCGGCCAGCTGGTTCCGGTTTTATCCGCCGACAAGTAACACGCCCGCCAGCACGGCTAATGCTCCCGCGGTTCTGCGCGCGCCGATATGTTCGTGCAGGACGAATTTCGCGAGCAGCGTTTCCATCACAAAGCTGGCCGATGAGGCGGGGACGGCGAAGCTCAAGGGTTCGGTTTGCACCAGCGCCATAAACGTGAAGAACGACACCGCATTGCAGGCGATGGCAAGGATCAGCAAACGCCGTTGGGCGATGATGTGGAGTAAGCGCGTTAATCCGCGCGCGCTGACCGATTGCTCGCCGGCGCGTTTCATTTCGTGGCTTTGCAGCAGGTCGCTGAGGACGGTCGCGGCCACCATGGCGGCGACGAGGATCCACTTCATTGGGGATCGTCCTTCTCCTGAGGACCCGTGGTGTGCAAAGTGGTGTCCCGCGGGGTGGTTCCTACCAGCAGTGCGCCGGCGAAGATCAGCAGGGTTCCCATCCATCGCTGCGTGCTGACGGTTTCGTGGAGCAGCATCTTGCCGAGGAAAACGGCGATGACGTAGCCGATGGCGGTCACGGGGAGGACGAAACTGAGATCCGCCAGACTGAGCAACGCCATGCGTGTGAGCAGGGCCAGGATCAGCGCCGCGACTCCCATTGCTACAAACGGATTGAGCATGGCGCGAAGGTAGAGCGTTGGATTCATCGACATTTTCTCGGGCACCATTTTCATCCCCCACGCCATGGCGGAATTCCCGGCGGCTTTCAGGGCGAGGAAAAACAGCAGTATGAACCAGACTTTGAAGGCGCGCATTATGAACCGCCCGCGCGGCGCAGAAGTTTCTCCGCTTCGTGCCGGGGCGGGTCGTCGGGAGTCAGCGTGGCGTCGAGATATTCACGGAGGAGCCGGCGCGCGCGTTCCTGATTACGATGGGCTTCGATATCGGCGCGGGCTATGGCAAACGCAACCTTAGGCTGTCCTGGGGCCATTCTTGCGGCCCGTTCGAAGAGGAGATCGCTCTCTTCGAGACGCCCTCGGCGGGAGAGGAAGCGCGCCAGATCCAGCACGCGGCCGGCTTCACGGGGAGCGAGTTCCATGGCGCGGCGCAGATGCGTTTCCTCGGCTGCGTAATCTTTTCTATGGTCCGCCAGTTGAGCCTCTTCGAATTCATATTCCGCGGGACGCTCGGTGGCGATGGCGCGGGCTGCGGCCTCGGCTTTGTCGGTTCCGCCGCCGAGTAAGCCGGGCGCGTTGAGATAGAAATCGAACAGATCGTTCTTCGCCTCAAAGTTATGCGAATCGAGCGCCACGGCTTTCTCAAAACACTGGCGTGCTTTGGAGGCGCTGGACAAGGCCATGACCCAGTTACCGTTTTCGGCTCGACGGCCCCAGGCGCGGCCAAGCCAAAGCTCATAGTCGGAACTGCCCGAAGATAGCGCGAGAGCCTTTTCGAAGGACCGGATGGCCTGGTCGAAATCGCCGGACATGAAGTAATTCTGGCCGGTCCGAAAGAAATTGGCGTCCTCAGGCGAAGCTACGGCAGTAGCGGCAAGCAAGAGACCACCAAAAACGCGCATAGACAGGGTTAATTTCAGAGTAGCCTGGTGACTCTTGCCGCCCTCTGGAGCCGATGAACAGGCGAAAGCGCCTGTTCTACATCAAGGGAGCATGGGTTTGCCTTCGTGGGCCACTAACAGGTCATGCATATCGTTGGCGTGTTCCTCTTCGTTGGTCAGAATGCCTTCGATCATCACTCGGGTGGTGGGATCTTTGTCGGCGAAGAAGCGAATCAATTCCCGGTAATGTTCGCAGGCGATGCGCTCGGCCACGAGGTTCTCACGGATCATCTCGACCAGGTTCGCGCCCACCGTGTACTGCGAGGCCGCGCGGGTGGACAAGCCTTCAGGATTGAAGTCCGGATTGCCTCCCAATTGGTTGATCCGCTCGGCGACCAGCATCATGTGTCCCTGCTCTTCTTTGGCGTGCTGCTGGAATTCGTCTTTCACGCCCTCGCTCGAAATTCCGGTGGCGGCGATGGCGTTCTGGGTGTATCGAAGAACACAGACAATTTCAGTAGCGAGAACTGATTGCAGGATGTCGATGGTTTGCTTCACGTCTCCGTGATAGGCCGGAGTGATGGCTCCCTGTTCGATGTTGGCGCGCGCTTTGGCACGGAGGTTCGTCACGTCGGTGAGAAAAGGTTTATTGTCTTTCATAACTGGCAGTTCCAAGTTTGGCGCATTTAACGATCGTGGAGATAGTAATGAACCTACCAACAAGGTGTGAAATAATCCGGAACATGAAAGTCAGAATCAATTTCGCGATTGTTGCCACCTTGATGGCCGCGGGCGGTCTCTTCAGCGCGGAGAGTACACCGTCGACATCCCTGCTGGTGCTTTCCAAGGGCAATCTGACGCTCTCCATCGTGGATCCTTCGAACCTGCACGTAATCGCGCACATGCCTTCGGGACCCGATCCGCATGAAGTGATCGCGTCGAGCGACGGCCGCTTCGCCTATGTCTCGAACTACGGCAGTAACAATTTCATTACCGTCGTCGACCTGACGGAGCATAAGACGCTTCCGGCGATCGATCTGGGGCCTTTGCACTCGCCGCACGGCCTGGCTTACGTCGGCGGCAAGCTCTGGTTTACGGCGGAGGGCGCCAAGGTGATCGGCAGCTACGATCCGGCGACGAAGAAAGTGGATTGGATTATGGGCACCGGTCAGAACCGGACGCACATGCTTTATGTCTTCGACGACCTGAAGCGCATCATCACCTCGAACGTGGCTTCGGCCACGATGACTTTTCTCGATAAAGGAAACGCCGCTGTGGGGCGCGGACCGGGTCCGGGCAGGGGCAATCCGCAGGGCGATTGGGATGAGACGGTGGTTGCGGTGGGGCGCGGCGCGGAGGGCTTCGATGTGGCTCCGGGCGGCAAGGAACTGTGGGCCGCGAACGCTCAGGACGGGACTATTTCTATTGTCGACATCGCGAGCAAGAAGGTCACGCAGACTTTGGCCGCGGATGTGATGGGCGCGAATCGCCTGAAGTTTACTCCGGACGGGAAATTGGTTTTGGTATCGACACTGAACGGGCCGGATGTATCCGTTTTCGATGCGGCAACGCGGGCAGTGGTGAAAAGGGTGAAGACAGGGCGCGGCGCGGCGGGGATTCTGATGCAGCCGGACGGGGCTCGGGCGTTTATTGGATGTACGCCGGACGATTACGTGGCGATTATCGACTTGAAATCATTGACGGTCACTGGGCACATCGACGCGGGCAGGCAGCCGGACGGTTTGGCTTGGGCGGTTCGGCGGTAGAGCGGCCGGGACGCGCTGCGATAGCTGCGCCGGTTGAGGCACAGAGCTAAACGCGGCTATCGCCGCATGTCCTTCCACGTTACTGCCAGATGGCGGTTCCGCCGGCGGGTATGTTGCGCGTGCCGAACAGAATCTTTGCCGTTGCCGGGACGGGAAGCAGTTGATTGGTGTCGGTGAAATTGTTCGCCACCCAGAAGCCGTCGCGCCAATCCACCATGAAATTCAGGGGCAGGCGCGCGGGCTTGGCTCCTGTTGCGTTGTAGACCGACCAGAGCAGATCGGCCTCGAAATCGCCATTGAGCGAATCGGCTCCGATATAGATCACGCGGCCTTTGCCGATCTTGTGGCTCACGGCGGCGGCGCGTCCTTTATAGAACTGATCCGCGTAGGTGGCGAGCACTTCGGTGCCGGGGCGCGCGTCCAGGATATCCGCCCACGATCCCCATCCGTAGGTCTTTGTGCCCGACGTGACCTTGCCGTCGCGTCCGGTGGGCAGAGCGTCGTACAGGGGAATCGCCGCGCCGATCAAATCGTAAATCGGCTCGGCCCAGAGCGCTTCCCAGATGTGGCCCCGGCGATCCTTCTGGCCTGTCCGGCAGGTGAGGATGAGCGTGCCGCCATTCTGCGCGTAGGTGGTAAAGCGCGCGATGAGGTCTTTATCGAGAAGCTGGTAAGAGGGGGCGACGAGGTACGGATATTTCGAGAAATCTTTGTCTTCGGTGATTACTTCGACGGGCGCCATCATGGACTTCAGCGCGCGATAGTATTTCATCCAGTGGTCGATGGTGTTCCAGCGGTTAGTCTGCGGATGATTGTCCATGTCCCAGCGGTTATCGAAATTATTCAGGAACGCGGTGCGGCGCGCGGCATAATCGGCGGGTTCCTTTGCCTCGGGCTGGTAGAGCTTACGCAGCGCCTGTACTTCCTGAATGGCCTGGACGAACTCCTTGCCGCCGGGGGCGAGGGTCACGCCATCGGGCTCGACCATCGTCTTGTGATACAGCTCATCGCCGTATAGCGGCTGGCGGTAGCGATAAACGCAGACCAGGCGCGCGCCCTGGGCGAAGCTGCGCATGATCCACGAATGAACCACGCCGGGCTGGGGCCAGGGATTTACGGGCGCCCAGTTGACTTGTCCCGGCTGCAGTTCCATGGGTCCTTCGACGCCGCTGCCGAGGTTACGCAGAAAGTCGTTAGTGAAGCCGATCATGGCCGGGTTGCCCATGCGGAATCCAAGCTCGCCGCGGAACAGGCCGCCCGAGACCGGATACATGGTGAAGCTCATGATGTCGAGATCTTTCTCGGAGAGCGCGGGGTTGACGCGGTCGTAATTCATCATGAAGTTGCTGGTGATCCACTGATTTTTTACGTAACGCCGCAGGACGGAAGTCTGGAAGCGCAGATAATCGGCGGCCTCGGCGGCGAACCAGCGGTGCATGTCGAGCATGGCGTGCGGATTGGCGCCCGCCACGAGTGCGTTCGGATCG
>Ga0302320_10007989_pt1 | contig 23148 bp, 19 predicted proteins | sample Bog_T0_3_FD_202130 | JGI IMG/M metagenome (GOLD analysis project Ga0302320, IMG submission 202130) | Peat permafrost microbial communities from Stordalen Mire near Abisko, Sweden - Bog_T0_3 | ecosystem: Environmental > Terrestrial > Soil > Wetlands > Peat | place: Sweden: Abisko, Stordalen Mire... | reverse complement strand
TCGTCTCCGCCGTCGATTTAGCGCGCAGTGAAGAGGCATAGGCGCTCATGCCGGCGAGGGCCACCTCGAGGTCCTGGCTCGTAACTTTGGCGTTGGCGGGGGATGAAATGTTGGATTCCGGTGACAGTGCATTTAACTAACGCTACCCGATTTCGAGAAGCAAGTACACAATATCCATATCGTCTTCGCCTGCCGTGAGCGCAGTTCGCGATCCTGAGTTCGACGGCGCGCCCGGCGTTTCCAGGCTCGAAGACGAAGGTTTCGTCGTGTCTCGCTGGATCGCCGCGCTGCGCTCGCGACGACGGCGGCTTCGCCGCCGCGGCGCCACAAACGATAGCCGGCTCGGCAGATACGAGCGGCCACGAGGTGACACCTAACCCCTTGATTTCGGCTCGCCGGCGCCAAACCCTGCACACCGGGTCGAAACAACTCCTCCGCCGTCGCCCTTGCGAACAAAAGGCGAAACATGTTCCTGTCCGCTCATGCTCGCAACCCCGATTCGTCCCGCCCCGCCGGTCGACTTCAACGCCGATCTCAACGACGCGCAGCGCGCGGCGGCGGAGCATGGCGAGGCGGTTCCGCTGCTGGTGATCGCCGGCGCCGGCTCGGGCAAGACCGCGACGCTCGCCCATCGCGTCGCCCACCTGATCCTCGGCGGCGTCGATCCCAAGCGGATCATGCTGGCGACGTTCTCGCGCCGCGCGGCGGGGGAACTCAACCGCCGCGTCGAGCGGTTGCTGCGCCGCCGCCTGCCGCCGGAGGCCGCCGCGTTCTCGACGCCAACTTACGCCGGCACGTTCCATTCGATCGGCGCGCGGCTGTTGCGCGAATACGCCGAGCGCATCGGCCTCGACGTCAATTTCACCATCCACGACCGCGAGGATTCCGGCGATCTGATGAACCTCGTGCGCCATGAGGCGGGGCTGTCGGAAAAGGACGAGCGCTTTCCGACCAAGGCGACGTGCCTGACCATCTATTCCCGCGTCGTCAATGCGCGCGAGCCGCTGGAGACGACACTGATCAAGCGCTTCCCCTGGGTCGTCAAGCATGAGGCGGCGTTGCGGACGTTGTTCGCCGCCTATGTGGAAGCCAAGCAGCGCCAGTCGGTGCTCGATTACGACGATCTGCTGCTGTATTTCGCGCAGATGCTGGCCGAGCCAAATATCGCCGCCGAGATCGCCGGGCGCTTCGACCATCTGCTGGTCGACGAATATCAGGACACCAACTCGCTGCAAGCGGAGATCGCGCGGGCGCTGCGGCCGAACGGGCGCGGCCTGACGGTCGTCGGCGACGACGCGCAGTCGATCTATTCGTTCCGCGCCGCCACTGTGCGTAACATCCTCGACTTCCCGCGCCAGTTCGATCCGCCGGCGCGGATCGTCTCGTTGGAGCGCAACTATCGCTCGACCAAGCCGATTCTCGACGCCTCCAACGCCGTCATCTCGCTGGCCGCCGAGCGCTACGCCAAGAACCTGTGGACCGAACGCACGAACGGCGGCAAGCCCGTCCTGGTCAATGTCGCCGACGACGCCGCGCAGGCGGGTTTCGTGGCGACGCGGGTGCTGGAGAACCGCGAGGCCGGGCAGACGCTGAAATCGCAGGCGGTGCTGTTTCGCGCCTCCCACCACAGCGCGGCGCTCGAACTCGAGCTGACCCGGCGCAACATCCCGTTCGTCAAATTCGGCGGTCTCAAATTCCTCGACGCCGCCCATATCAAGGACACGCTGGCGCTGCTGCGCTTCGCCGAGAACCCCCGCGACCGCATCGCCGGCTTTCGGCTAGCGCAACTGCTGCCGGGAATCGGCCCGGCGAGCGCCGGCAGGATCGTCACCGCCGCCCAATCCCCCGACATGTTCGCGGCGCTGCGCGGTTACGCCCCGCCCGCCCGCGCCCGCGAGGCTTATGGCGAATTCGTCGAGGTGCTGGAGCGAGTCCGGTCGGGCGCCCCCTGGCCGGCGGACCTGGGAGAGGCGGTGGCGTGGCGGCGCGCGCATCTGGAGGAGAGCTACGACAACGTGTCTTCGCGCTCCGGCGATCTCGACGCCTTGGAGCGCATCGCCCAGACCTATCCGTCGCGCGAGCGGTTTTTGAGCGAACTCACGCTCGATCCTCCCGACGCAACCAGCGACGAGGCCGGGCCGCCGCTGCGCGACGAGGATTATCTGATCCTGTCCACCATCCATTCCGCCAAGGGCATGGAATGGACGAGCGTATTCCTGCTCAATTGCGTCGACGGCTGCATCCCCTCCGATCTCGCCACGGGCTCGCGCGACGAGATCGAGGAAGAGCGTCGGCTGCTCTATGTGGCGATGACGCGGGCGAAAGAGGATCTGTCGCTGATCGTCCCCCAACGCTTCTATGTCCACGGCCAGCCGAAGAACGGCGACCGCAATGTGTTTGCCAGCCGCACCCGCTTCATCCCGGCGTCCTTGCTCGGGCTGTTCGAGCGCAGCGCGTGGCCGCCCGCCGTCGGTTCGCCGACGCCGACTCGCGCCGCGGAAGGACCGCGGGTAGACTTGGCGCAGCGGATGCGGGCGATGTGGAAGTAGGTGGTTTCTCGGGAGCTTGCGATGACCCTTTCTGTTTGGTTGGCGTTTGCGGCGGCGTCGGTGGTGATGGGGTTGATCCCCGGCCCCGGCGTGACCGCCATCGTCGGCTATGCGTTGGGCTCTGGCCGCAGGACGGCGCTGGCGTCCGTCGCCGGCATGGCGGTCGGCAACGGGTTGGCGATGACGCTGTCGCTGGCGGGAGTGGGCGCGCTGCTTGCGGCGTCCGCGCTCGCCTTCTCCGTGCTCAAATGGGCGGGCGCGCTGTATCTGATCGGTCTCGGGCTCTATACGCTGTTCAAGGCCGAGTGCGGCGCGGCGGCGGCGCAGCGGGCCGAGGTCATCAGCCCACCTACGGCGTTCCTGAGCAACGTCGCCGTCGGCGTGTTCCATCCCAAGACCATCGTGTTTTATGTCTCGTTCGTGCCGCAGTTCATCAGCGCCGGCGGCGGCTACGCGCTGCAGGCGACGCTGCTCACCCTCACCTTCTGCCTAATCGTCGCCGCCACAGATTCCGCCTATGCGCTCGCCGCCTCGGGGGCGAGTTCGTGGCTCGCGCGCGCCGACGTCGGCCGCTGGTCGAAACGCGCCAGCGGCGGCGTCCTGGTGGCCGCGGGGGTGGCGACGGCGGCGGCGCGGACGTGAAGTCGAGAGGAGCGGCGGCGTCCTCGCCGCCGAACTGAGCCGGTCGCCAGCAACGGCGGCGTGGACGCCGCCGCTCCGAAGGCTGCCGCCAGCGTCGGAACGGCTCAGACGCGCGTCCCCTTCGCCACCCCGTGTTCGGTCTTGCCCCAATGGAAGGGACGCACGATGAGTTCGAACAACCCGACCCAGCTCGCAATCGCGATGAGGGCGAAATAGAACGGCATGGTCAGCAGCACGCGGGCGACGCCGGGCATTCGGCGGCGGCGCATCGCCAGCATCGTCGGCACGACGACGCTCTGCACGCCCCACAGCATCAGGCCGATGGTGACGACGTCGCCATACCAGAGCCCGGAATAGTCGGGCAGCAGCAAGCTCGCCAGGGCGCGCGCAATGGTCTCGACCATGAAGAAGGCGCCGAACAGGCCGCCGACGACGCCGCCGCAAACCAGCGCGAAAGCGCTGAGCGCGCGCCCGGGGCCGAGTTCGCGCAACACCCGGCGCGGCTGGCGGGTGTGCACGATCAGCGTCTGGATCCAACCCTTCTGCCAACGCACGCGCTGACGGAACCAGTTGCGTCCGCTATGCGGCCCCTCCTCCAGCGTGTCGGAGGCGAGCGCCTCGACGCGCATGCCGAGCCGCGCGAGGCGCAGCCCCAGATCCGCGTCCTCGGTGACGTTCCAGGCGTCCCAGCCGCCAGCGCGACGCAGCCCGGGAACCCGGAAATGATTGGAGGTGCCGCCGAGTGCGATCGGCAGTCCGAGCGAGGCGAGGCCGGGATTGATGAGATCGAACAGTGTCGCATATTCGACGGCGAACATCTGCGCGAGCCAGGAATCGCCGCCGTTGTCGACGATGAGGCGCGCCTGCAGGCAGTCGAGGTCGGGGTCCGCGGCAAAGCGCTCGGCGGCGAGGCGCAACTGATCGGGCGCCGGGCGATCCTCGGCGTCATAGACGACCAGCAGCGCGCCGCGCGCCACCGCCAGCGCGACATTCAGCGCGCGCGGCTTGGTCATCGGCAGGCCCGGCGGCGCGACGATGACGTCATAACGCGCCGGCAGTTTGAGCGCGGCGAGCGCGGCCAGAGTCTCGCAATCGTTGCGCTCGATGACCAGCTTGATGTCGAGCTTGGCGCGCGGATAATCCGGTATTATGTAGCAGGCTCACCCTAGTGAAATTGTAGAGATATAAAGATACGCTTATTGGAACATATCAGCAATATCCGAAAAATATGTTGACAAAACAGATATAACGCTTGACAGTCACCGACTCGGCGGCGGGATTGCTGATACAAAACATACCGAGAACGAAAGGCAACCAGCTTGACTTTCCTTTGGCTGCAATATATCACGGCGTCATGGCTGACCAACTGCAACTTATCTCAAACCGCCGCAATGAAATCGAGAGCCTACGCGCTCAACATCACTCTGCGCTGAAAGCGCTCGCCGACGAAGACGCGGAACTCAAGATTGCCGAGCGCGTTATCACGCGCCTAATGGGCAATCACCTTTTCAGCGAACCTCCGGCGGCTCCGACCGGGAATTTTGATGAGCCATTTTCAGTGCCTTCGTTTGAACCATCTCCTCCGGTCTTCACACCATCGACGACCTCGCCACTGATGGCGACGGGAGGTAAGCCAGAAGGTACGCCGACGATGCCAGAAATGATCATTCAGATTCTAGAAAATCGGGGAGACTACGGGTTACCTGGGGCCACCGTCAAACAGATTGCGAGTGATATTGGCTCGAAATGGTGGCCCGCTGTTACAACTACAGAGATCAACCCGATCGCTTGGCGTATGGCAAAACGCGGCCAGATCATTAAGGAAGGCCCGCTCTACAAATTGCCAGCCCCGAATGCCGATGGCGTGACGGTCATTACGCCGCCTCCAGGCGACGAGCCTCCAGAAGATGAGGCGTGAAATGAATTAGGCCCGCGCAGTTCTAGCTTTGAAACGGACGGCTGCGCGGGCCTCAAACACGATCCTGAACAGGGTCAGGAAGGTAGGTGGTACATGGCATAGAATTTTCGTTTTTGGCCGGCTGATCCTTTGGCGAGGAACAGTCGGCCTCAACGAAAATCATACATCATCATGGGGCGCGATAAAGGCGGGGCCAGAGGCTCGTTTGCATGGGTCCTCTCTGGGGTTCAACTCCCCCGCGCTCCACCATTTTCCCTTACAGGAATCTGGTGAATCCGTCAATTCTGTTTTCTCTTGTCGCGTCGAGAAAAGGTAATTCCGCATGGATAAGACGCGCCGCCTTCGATCGCGAAAGCGAACCCGATCCCTGCATCCTCTAGCGCAGACCGAATTGCCTCTAGATTATTCGCAATCGGCGTCCGTTTCCCGGACTCGAAGTCCTTCACGGTGGATTGACCGACCTTCGCAGCCTTCGCCAAGTCGTCCTGCGACCAAGCCAGCCAAGCGCGCGCAGACCTACACTGTTCGGGGGATAGAGTCGTCATCCTTTTTAGATAACATAGCTCAAAAAGTTTGTCTAGGTCATCCTTTTTGGTTGACCTCTCCAATGTCATGCATTATAGATGATGTCATCCAAAACGGATGGCGACAAAATGTCTCAGCACTTCCTTCTTTCCGCCAAGGCCCGCACGCTTTCCCTCGCGAAGGTTGCGCGTATGTCCGACGACGAAGCCCGCGAGACGTTCAAGCAAATCCGTTGGTCTGCCTCTAACGGCGAGCCGAGCTGCCCGCAATGCGGTTGCTTTGGCGTCAATGAGTACAAAGCCCGCCCGGTGTTCAAGTGCAAAGCCTGCGATCATCAATTTTCTGTGACTAGCGGAACCATCTTCGCCGGCCGCAAACTCCCGCTCCGCACGCTCTTGCTCGCCACGGCGATCTTCGTGAACGGCGCCAAAGGCCATAGCGCCTTGCAACTGAGCCGCGACCTCGACGTTCAGTACAAGACCGCGTTCGTTCTATCGCACAAGCTCCGCGAAGCCATCGCCGCCGAGAAGGCCGAAGCGACCGTTTCGGGCGAAGTTGCCGTTGATGGCGCGTACTTCGGCGGTTACGTGAAGCCCTCGAATTACAAAGAAAACCGCCGCGATCGTCGCCTTGCCAAAAACCAAAACGGCAAGCGCCGCGTCGTCATCATCGCTCGCGAAAAGGGCGGCAAGACCATCACTCACGTTTTCAACAGTGAAGCCGCTGGCGTCGCCAAGATCGCTTCCGTTATCGAACTCGGGTCAACGGTTCACGCCGACGAAGCCGCGCATTGGGATGCGCTGCATGATCGCTTCCTGACCAAGCGCATCAATCATGAATGGGCGTATTCGGACGAAGGCGCTTGCACGAACGACGCCGAGTCTTTCTTTTCTCGCATCCGCCGCGCCGAGGTTGGCATTCATCACCACATCGCCGGCCCTTATCTCGCCGCCTATGCCGCCGAAATGGCTTGGCGTGAGGACAATCGTCGCGTCTCAAATGGCGAGCAGTACCTCATCGCTGTCGACGCGGCGCTTGCGCATCCGGTTTCGCGGCAGTGGAAGGGGTATTGGCAGCGTGCTGCTTAAGTGGCATTACCGAAAATCATGATTCGACCATTCACACTCTATATAGATGAAACCGGCAACCGGCATCCCGATAAAAAGCCAGACCCATCGCGCATAGGACGCGACTGGTTTGGTTTTGGTGGCGTCCTTATCGCGGGGGAGCATAATGATTCCGCGCGCGCTCTCGTCGAGACTTTTTCGAAGAAATGGAAACTGAAACACCCAATTCATATCACGGATATGATGTCGGAAAAGAAGGGCTTTGCGTGGCTCGGGAATCTCACCCAATTAAGGCGAGACGAATTTTGGAGTGACTGGAAGTACGTATTGAGAACTGCTGACGTTGTCGGATTGGGATGTATAGTGAGCCGACCTGGGTATCTTGCGCGTGGATATTTGCAAAAACACAATGACAAGTGGCTTTTGTGTCGTAGCGCGTTTGATATTACAGTAGAGCGCGCTGTAAAAATTGCGCAGCTTGAAGGAAGAAAGTTGCATATAGTATTTGAACAAGACCCAGGGATGAATAGCACGGTTGTCGGTTATTTTAACAATCTAAAGAAAAACGGGCTTGAATTTGATGCAAAGAATAGTAGCAAATACAATCCATTAACTCAGGATGACTTTTCTTCAACACTTGGCAGGATTGAATACAAACCGAAGTCACACCCATTATTGCAAATAGCAGATAGCTATATATACGCAATGGCAAGGTATAAATACGATAAAAAATTCGATATCTACAGAGATTTACGAGATCACAAAAAGATTGCTGACTTCTCGGTCCCCGAAGGAATGTCCCCTAGTCTTGGCGTCAAATACTATTGCTTCGATTAGAAACGAAAAAGCCGAGGTTTCCCTCGGCTTTTTCGCGGTCCCCATACGGTGAACCTGACAGGCGTTTCCGCCTTGAGACCAAACCATAATCAGGAAATTGCTTATGTCAAGTTAATTTAGAAGGGTTGGACCACACCCTAACGCCCTTCCGCGTCCCATCGCTGGCGATCTTCCCGCGTTTCGCTTGCATCCGAAGCGCGTGGATCAGCCGCGCCGCCATAACGTGCGCCAAGACCTTATCTCCCGTATCGAGGCCCTTCGCCGCCATGACATGAAGCGCAAGCTCCTTAGTCGTCTTAGGTCCGCTGGCGAGGGCTTCGCGACAGAGCGCCATAGGCTCGCCGCGTGCGAACATGCGATGTGTGTCGATATAAGGCGCCGTATCGCTCGGCTCGCCGCTGGCCTCAAAGATCGCGATGCACGCGTTCACATGCGAGAGGTCGGCGCGAGCTTGGCCTAGGCGCTTTTCATAGTTTGCGATTGCGGCCTCGATTTCGAGGCGCTTACTCGTAAGAGTAGTTACGGTGCGGATTTCAGCCATGATGGATCATAGCTATAAGTATCTGAAATTACTAGATTTTATAAGGTGTGCTTGCTACATAATACCGGGATAATCGAGCGCGTCGAAAGCGCCGACCAGCTGGCGCACGATTTTCGCTTCGCGTCTGAGCGCCGCGACGACGGTGAACATGGGAAGTTCGGCGTCGACGAGCGGCGCCCCGGGGCGCGACGCGTCGCGCGCGGCGACTGCAAGGGAGCGCAGCCAGACGGCGGACGAGAAAATCGTCCAGAACACGATGGAAGACACCGTGCGAACGAGGGCCGGCGCACAGGCCCAGCCCACGCCCGCCGCGCCGAGCGCGAGGGCGCAGACGACGAGTTGCAGCGGCGTCGCCCCGCGCTTGGCCGAAAGCGAGGGTTCGCGATCCGGCAATTGATTCGCCGCTTCGTTGGCCACATTGTCGCCGAAGGTCGCCCGCAACAGCGCGGACAGCCGCTGGCGAGAGGCGATGGCGACAGGCATGGCCTCGGCCGCTGCGCGACGCTCGACGAGCAAGCGCAACGCGTCGCCGCGCGGGGCGACGACGGCGCGCGGCCCCTGCCCCGACGAGGCCAGCGTCGCAAAGCCGCTCGCGATCGCCGCGTTGACGTGAACGCCGGGCTTCGGCGCCGGAGTCCCGTCGTAATAGGGAACGCCGAGCCAATCGGCGAGCGCCGAGTAGAAGGCCCGCTCGCCGACGAATCCTTCGTCGAGCAGCGCTGCGTCAGGCCCGACGCCCTGCCGGTTGGCGAGATCGGCGGCGCGGGCGAGAACGGTCGGATCGACGCCATAGGATTCGAGGAACGCGATCTCCCTCGGCGCGGAGCGAAACGACGCTGCCCTTGGAAAGGTCTCTATCGGCCCTCTAACTTCCGAAATTGACTTTTCGCGTCCGCCGGCTGTCGTCGGGCGCGCCTCCCCGCTCGCAATCGAGGCGAAGTATGCGGCCAGACGCACCCATTGTCATTTCCCAATATGGGGGAGATCCGGGCGTCCGAACGCTTTTGACCCATTTCGCAAGTCATGAGCGTGGGTTACGGGACGACGCCCGCCGTCGTCACGTGATCCGCAACGCGCGCTCGCAGCGCTCGATCCAGGCGCGCGTCGCCGGGCGCGTCGCCAAATCGAAACCGCCCTCATGAGCGAGGCGGGTATAGGGCAGCAGCGCGATATCGGCGACGCTGACGCGGTCGCCGACGAGAAAATCGCGCCCCGACAGGCCCAGTTCCAGCCGGTCGAGCGCGCGGGCGCCCCGCTCGACGAGCTTGGCCTCGAGATCGGCGGCGGTCTTCTTCAGATAGACGAGCTGGTAGCGGGCGACAGCCACATAGGGCTCGTGGCTGTACTGCTCCCAGAACATCCACTCGTCCGTCTTCGCCTGAGCGAACGGATCGTCGGGCAGCAGCGAACTGCCGCGCGCGAGATAGCGCACGATCGCGTTCGACTGCGCCAGCGCGCGGCCGTCGTCGAATACGACGAGCGGGACCTGGCCGGCGGGATTGAGCGTCAAGAAAGCGTCGGTGCGCGACTGGCCTTTCATGATGTCGACGTCGATCCAGTCGTAGCCGATCCTGAGAAAATCGGCCGTGATTTTCACCTTCTGGCAATTGCCGGAGTTGTGGTCGCCATAGATTTGCATGGGTGCTCCCAGACGTTCGGGACTCCCTCCCCCCTCATGGGGGAGGGCCGGGGTGGGGGTTCGCGACGCGATCGAAAGCCGCCTGTTTGACAAACAAATTGAAGCGTCGACCTACCCCCCCACCCTAGCCCTCCCCCACAAGGGGGGAGGGGACTCGATGGTTCTCGAGGCGATCGGGGCAAAGCTCCAACAGCTTCAAACGTATAGTTTCCAGCACACCCTCAAGGTTTTCGTAAACCTCGACGTTGTTGAAGCGAAGAATGACATTGCCATTCTCGCGCAAGATTACATCCCGCTTTCGATCGCGCGCAATCTCTTCGTCGGATGAATGCGTTGCGCCATCGACCTCGACAACGAGTCTCGTATCGAAGCACGCGAAGTCGACGACGAAGCCCAGCATTGGCGCTTGACGGCGGAACCGAAAGCCTTCGATCTGCCGTTGCCGAAGCTCTCGCCAGAGCTTCCTCTCCGCCACCGTCTGATTGCTACGCAGCGCCCGCGCGACCGAAACCAAATCCGGCCGCGCAGGCAAACCGTCTCACTCCCCCGCCGCTTTCAGCGTCTCGCCACGCCCGCCCGCGGCGAGTTCCGCCAGAGCGCGGCGGTACTCGACGGGCATCACCTTGCGGAATTTCGGCAGATAGGTGTCCCAGTTCTCCAGGATTTCCCGCGCCCGCGTCGAACCGGTATAGCGCGCGTGGTTGACGATGAGCTGGTGCAGCCGCTCGGCGTCGTGGCGGCTCATGTCGCCCATCACGTCGACGCGGCCGTGGGCTGCGAGGTCGCCGCCCGCGTGATGATGCTCCTCCATCGCCTCCTCTTCCGCCGTGACCGGCTCGAGCTCGACCATAGAGAGGTTGCAGCGCTTGGCGAAATCGCCGGCCTCGTCGAGCACATAGGCGATGCCGCCGGACATGCCCGCGGCGAAGTTGCTGCCGGTCTGGCCGATCACGACGACGACGCCGCCCGTCATATATTCGCAGCCGTGATCGCCCGTGCCCTCGACCACCGCGATGGCGCCCGAATTGCGCACGCCGAAGCGCTCGCCCGCGACGCCGCGGAAATAGGCTTCGCCCGCGATGGCGCCATACATGACCGTGTTGCCGACGATGATCGACTTCTCCGGCGTAATCTTGACGGCTTCGCGGGGGGGATAGACGATGATGCGACCGCCCGACAGGCCCTTGCCGACATAGTCGTTGCCGTCGCCTTCGAGCTCCATCGTCACGCCCTTGGCGAGGAACGCGCCAAAGCTCTGGCCGGCCGCACCCTTGAGCTTGATATGGATCGTGCCGTCCTTGAGACCCGCGTGGCCGTATCGCTTGGCGATCTCGCCCGACAGCATGGCGCCCGCAGAACGATCGCTGTTGCGGATCGGCAGATCCAGCCGAACGTGCTTGGCGTGGTCCAGCGCCTCCTTCGTCTCAGCGATGAACTGACGGTCGAGCACGCTGTCGATCTCGTGATCCTGCCGCACCGTGCGGTAGATCGTGTCGCCGGCCCACGGCGTCGGCTTGAAGAACAACTTGGAGAAGTCGAGCCCCTTCGCCTTGGCCCTCTCGATGAGCTTCGAGGTGTCGAGCATCTGCCGCTGGCCGATCATCTCGTCGAACTTGCGATAGCCCAAACGCGCCATCAACTCGCGCGCTTCCTCGGCGACGAAGAAGAAATAGTTGATGACATGCTCGGGCTGACCGAGGAAGCGCTTGCGCAGCACCGGGTCCTGTGTGGCGACGCCGACGGGACAGGTGTTGAGATGACACTTGCGCATCATCACGCAGCCCGCCGCGATCAGCGGCGCGGTGGCGAAGCCGAATTCGTCGGCGCCGAGCAGCGCGCCGATGACGACGTCGCGTCCCGTGCGCAAGCCACCGTCGACCTGAACGATGATGCGCGAGCGCAGACCGTTCATCACCAGCGTCTGGTGGGTCTCGGCCAGGCCGATCTCCCACGGGCTGCCCGCGTGCTTGATGGAGGTCAGCGGCGAAGCGCCGGTGCCGCCTTCGAAGCCGCTGATCGTCACATGGTCGGCCTTGCACTTGGCGACGCCCGCCGCGACCGTGCCGACGCCGACCTCGGAGACCAGTTTCACCGAGATGTCCGCCGTCGGATTGACGTTCTTGAGATCGAACACCAACTGCTTGAGGTCTTCGATCGAGTAGATATCGTGGTGCGGCGGCGGCGAGATGAGGCCGACGCCCTGCGTCGAATGGCGCACCTTGGCGATGACCGCGTCGACCTTGTGGCCGGGCAATTGTCCGCCCTCGCCGGGCTTGGCGCCCTGCGCCATCTTGATCTGGATCATGTCGGAATTGACGAGATATTCCGCGGTGACGCCGAATCGGCCGGAGGCGACCTGCTTGATCGCCGAGCGCATCGAGTCGCCGTTGGCCATCCGCTTGAAGCGATCCGCCTCTTCGCCGCCCTCGCCGGTATTCGACTTGCCGCCGATGCGATTCATCGCGATGGCGAGCGTGGTGTGAGCCTCACGCGAGATCGAACCGAACGACATCGCGCCGGTGGCGAAACGCTTGACGATATCGATGGCCGGCTCGACCTCCGCGATCGGCACGGGCTTGCGCCCGTCCTCATCGGCGTCCTTGACGCGGAACAGGCCGCGGATCGTCAGCAATTGCTCGGACTGGTCGTTGAGCAGCTCGGCGTAGGCGCGGTACTTATCTCTGGAGTTGCCGCGCACCGCGTGCTGCAACAGGCCGACGGTCTGCGCCGTCCAATTGTGCGCCTCGCCGCGCAAGCGCAGCGCGTATTCGCCGCCGACCTCGAGCGCATGGCGCAACACAGGCGAAGCGCCGAACGCGTCGGAATGGCGGCGCGCCGTCTCCTCGGCGATTTCGATGAGCGAGGCGCCCTCGATCGTCGTCGCCGTGCCCTTGAAATATTCGACGACAAAGGCCTTCGACAGACCGATGGCGTCGAAGATTTGCGCGCCGCAATAGGACTGGTAGGTCGAGATGCCCATCTTGGACATCACTTTGAGAAGACCCTTGTCGACCGACTTGATGTAGCGCTTGATCACCTCGTAGGGGGCAGGCGCGCCCGGCAGGTCCGGCGCCATCGCGGCCAGCGTGTCGAAGGCGAGATAGGGATTGATCGCTTCGGCGCCGTAGCCGGCCAGACAGGCGAAATGATGCACTTCGCGCGCTTCGCCGGTCTCGACGACCAGGCCAACAGAGGTGCGCAGGCCCTTGCGGATCAGGTGGTGATGCACCGCGGCGGTGGCGAGCAGCGCCGGGATCGGAATGCGGTCGGGCCCGACGCCGCGGTCGGAGAGCACAATGATGTTGTAACGCCCGTGCACCGCCGCTTCCGCGCGTTCGCACAGCCGCTCCAGCGCCTCGTGCATGCCGCAGGCGCCCTTCTCGACTTCGTAGGTAATGTCGAGCGTCTTGGTGTCGAAACTGTCCTCGATATAGCCGATGACGCGGATCTTCTCGAGATCCTCGTTGGTGAGAATCGGCTGACGCACCTCCAGGCGCTTGCGCCGCGACGTGCCTTCCAGATCGAACAGGTTCGGCCGCGGGCCGATGAACGACACGAGGCTCATGACCAGTTCTTCGCGGATCGGATCGATCGGCGGGTTGGTCACCTGGGCGAAGTTCTGCTTGAAATAGGTGTAGAGCAGCTTCGACTTGTCGGAGATCGCCGAGATCGGCGTATCCGTGCCCATCGAGCCGATCGCTTCCTGACCGGTAGTGGCCATCGGCGTGAGCAGGATCGCCAGATCCTCCTGACTGTAGCCAAACGTCTGCTGGCGGTCGAGCAGAGTCACGTCCGCGCGCGGCGCGCGGGCTTCCACCGGCTTCAGGTCTTCGAGCACGATCTGCGAACGGCGCAGCCATTCCTTGTAGGGATTGGCGCTCGCCAGCGAGTGCTTGATCTCGGCGTCGGCGACGATGCGGTGCTGTTCGAGATCGACGAGCAGCATCTTGCCCGGTTGCAGGCGCCACTTCTGCACGATCGACTCTTCGGGAACCGGCAACACGCCCATTTCGGAGGCGAGCACGACGAGGTCGTCGTCGGTCACGAAATAGCGCGCCGGACGCAAGCCGTTGCGGTCGAGCGTCGCGCCGATCTGCCGGCCGTCGGTGAAGGCGACGGCCGCCGGACCATCCCACGGCTCCATCAGCGCGGCGTGATATTCGTAGAACCGGCGGCGCTCCTCGTCCATCAGTGGATTGCCGGACCAGGCTTCCGGGATCAGCATCATCATCGCATGGGTGAGCGAATAGCCGCCTTGCACCAGGAATTCGAGCGCGTTGTCGAAACAGGCGGTGTCCGACTGTCCCTCGTAGGAGATCGGCCAGAGCTTGGAAATGTCGTTGCCGTAAAGCTCGGAGTCGACGCTCGCCTGCCGCGCCGCCATCCAGTTGACGTTGCCGCGCAACGTATTGATCTCGCCGTTATGGGCGACCATGCGGTAGGGATGGGCGAGCCGCCATGACGGGAAGGTGTTGGTGGCGAAGCGCTGATGCACCAACGCCAGCGCGGTTTCGAACCGCGGGTCCTGCAAATCCTTGTAATAGGGCGCGAGCTGGTTCACCAGCACCATGCCCTTGTAGACGATCGTGCGGCAGGACATCGAGACGGGATAATATTCGGCGTAGGACGGGCCGCCCAGCGCGTAGACGCGGTTGGAGATCGCCTTGCGCAGGATGAACAGCTTGCGTTCGAACTCGTCCTCGTCGGCGACATGGACGCCGCGGCCGATGAACAGCTGACGCTGCGCCGGCTCGACCGCCTTGACGCGCTCGCCGATGACGGAATTGTCGATGGGAATTTCGCGCCAGCCGAGGAACCTCTGAGCTTCGGCCGCCACGACCTCTTCGACGATCTTTTCGACTTCGGCGCGCGCCGCCGCGTCGCGCGGCATGAAAAACTGGCCGATCGCATATTGGCCGGGATCGGGCAGGTTCATGCCGAGCTTGCCGCATTCCTCCAGGAAGAACGCGTGGGGAATTTGCGTCAGCACGCCGCAGCCGTCGCCGAGCATCGGGTCCGCGCCGACCGCGCCGCGATGATCGAGATTGACGAGGATCTGCAGACCCTTTTCCAGGATCGCGTGCGACTTGCGGTTCTTCATGTCGACGACGAAACCGACGCCGCAGGAGTCGCGCTCGTTGCGGGGATCGTAGAGGCCTTCCGCAACCGGCAGGCTCGGATCGACACCCAGGGAAAGGACTGACGTCGTTGGGGCGGCGCTGGCGTTCATCTCTCCACTCCTCGGCCGGTCGCGGGGTCGCCGGCGTGTCGTTCTACGGTAAGTTTCGGTCGGCGGTCGGATCGAGTTCAATGCGGCCGCTTCGCTCGGGCCGCGGGCGCATTACGCGGCGGGCGTTTTTCGACCCGTGCAATTCGTAGCGTCCAACATAGAACCGAGCCTCCGACGCGCCGCGCCATCCCTGAACGCCGGTCGGCGTCGCAAAAATGGTCAGCATAGCTGTCCTATCGCAGCAAAGATGACAGAATCGACACAAATGTACAAGGCGTCAGGCGGTCACAGAGTGGATTTTTTTAACCCGTCGGCGAGGTCGGCCCGGCGCGGCAGCCCGACGCTCATCCGAGCTTCATGTGCACGATACCGAGGACGATGAGCAGCAGCGCCGGAACGCCCAGGCAGAGGCCCAACGTCAGATAGGGCTCATACGAATAGTACGGCGCGTGCAGGAAGTAGTTATAACGCAGATAGACTCCGCCGAACACGCCGCCGAGCACCAGCACGGCGTTCCAGAACGGGCCGAAGCCGGTGCGGCCCATGATGTTGTCGGTGATGAAGCCGGCGATGAGCGAAAACACGAAAAGCCCCAACCAGAAGACTACGTTTTCGAAGCCTTCCAGCTCCGAAATCACTTTGAAAAACGGGGCCATCGCCTGCATGATCGGCCTTTCTGAGCGACTCGACGCGTCCGAGCCTCGAATAGGTTGATTCGCCTACGGCAAAACCGCAAAGCTTAGGTAAACTCAACCGCGAAACCGAACCACGGCGCGGTCGCGCGCCACGGGAATCTTAGCCGGAAGGAGGGGGCCGACGCTATTGATTTTGCGAGCCGCCGCCGCCATTTTGCGCCGCAGCATGCTGGACTCCGGCCGCGGCGGAACGGTGGGGCGGAGTCTGACGCAGCGCGCGGCGAAACATCGACGCGCCTTGAGACATAAGGGAACGCCATGAACAGCGCATCGGGCAACGGCGCGGCCGTCAAGGATCTGTATGACATCGGCGAGATTCCGCCCCTGGGCCATGTCCCCGCGAACATGTACGCCTGGGTGGTCCGCAAAGAGCGGCACGGACCGCCGGAACAGTCGATGCTGATCGAGGTCGTGCCGACGTGGACGCTCGACAGTCACGAAGTGCTTGTTCTGGTGATGGCCGCCGGCGTCAATTACAACGGCGTCTGGGCCGCTCTGGGCGAGCCGGTCTCCGTGCTCAACGTGCACAAGAACCCGTACCATATCGCCGGCTCCGACGCTTCCGGCATCGTCTGGGCGGTCGGCTCCAAGGTCAAGCGCTGGAAGGTCGGCGACGAGGTCGTCATCCACTGCAACCAGGACGACGGCGACGACGAGGAGTGCAACGGCGGCGACCCGATGTTCTCGGCCTCGCAGCGCATCTGGGGCTACGAGACGCCCGACGGCTCGTTCGCCCAGTACTGCCGCGTCCAGGACCGGCAATTGATGCCGCGCCCCCAGCATCTGACCTGGGAAGAGAGCGCCTCCTACACGCTGACGCTGGCGACTGCCTATCGCATGCTGTTCGGCCATGAGCCGCACCGCCTGCGCCCCGGCGACAACGTGCTGGTGTGGGGCGCCTCGGGGGGCCTGGGCGTGTTCGGCGTGCAACTCTGCGCCGCCGCCGGCGCCAACGCCATCGGCGTCATTTCCGACGAGTCGAAGCGCGACTATGTGCTCAGTCTGGGCGCCAAGGGCGTCATCAACCGCAAGCACTTCAAGTGCTGGGGCCAGTTGCCGACGGTCAACACGCCCGAATTCGACGCCTACATGAAGGAGGCGCGCAAGTTCGGCAAAGCGATCTGGGAATATACCGACAAGAAAGACGTCGACATGGTGTTCGAGCACCCGGGCGAACAGACGTTCCCGACCTCGTGCTTCGTCGTCAAGCGCGGGGGCATGGTGGTGTTCTGCGCCGGCACGACCGGCTTCAACCTCACCTTCGACGCCCGTTTCGTGTGGATGCGGCAGAAGCGCATCCAGGGCTCGCACTTCGCCCATCTCAAGCAGGCCGCCGCCGCCAACAAGTTCGTCATCGAGCGCCGTATCGACCCTTGCCTGTCGGAAGTGTTCCCCTGGGATCAGATTCCGCTCGCCCACACCAAGATGTGGAAGAACCAGCACGCGCCGGGCAACATGGCGGTGCTGGTCAACGCGCCGAAGACGGGGTTGAAGACGTTCGAGGACGTGCTGGAATTGTCGCGGAAGTAGTCACCGGGCCGCCCGAGACACCTGGGCGCCAGATGGACCCAGCGCCCGCTCGACCGTTTCCGGCGCATAGTCGATGACCTTGAGCAGATTGCGCGCGGGCGCGTCGGGTTGACGCCGCCCCTGCTCCCAATCTCGGACTGTCGCAGCCGACAGTCCGAACCTCTTGGCGAACTTGTCCTGAGACAGACCGAGTTTCTTGCGAATGGCGGCAACGTCCGGCCCATCGACCGTAAAAGCCCGCGCCGGTGTCATTTCGCCGCGCGCGATTGCCAAAGCTTCGTTGGCGCTTTCAATGAGTTCTCGCCCAAACTTGGTCATTTCTCGACCCCTTTCCGATAGGCGTCGGCGATTTTAGGAAGAACGATCGCCAGTTCGTTTCGTTCGGCTTTGGTCAAATTCGCCGTATCGCGCTTGTCGATCAACGCCAGAAGGAAAATCGGAACATCGTCGCCGCCAAAATAGTGAATGGTCCTGTAGCCGCCACTCTTGCCGGAGCCTCGACGGGCGAAGCGGACTTTTCTTGCGCCGCCCGTCCCCGGAATCAAATCGCCCGAAAGCGGATCCGCCGCCAAGGCGGCGACGATGTCCGCCACCTCGTCGTCAGTCAAACCAGCCTTTGCCGCCTGACGCTCGAAGGTAGGGGTGACAAGGACCGCTTGCATCAATGGAATATACGGCAATGCCGCATAGATTCCAAGCCGATTTTCGGGTAGCCAGTTCCCGAACCCAGGATGATCCAAACAGGCCGATGCGCAGCCGGCAATCGCCATCGCGCCCTGCGCCGCCCGAGGCCGGAGCGTCAACGTCGCTTCAATCTATCTTTCGAACCGGCTCGCGGGCTGTTAAGACATCGACATCCTCACCACCTCCCTCAAAGGGGGGACGGGAAGTCTACATGTCGCTTCTGCAAGGCTTTCAGCACGACCTGTTCATCAGCTACGCGCATTTCGACAATGAGGCGGATACGCAGGAAGTGCGCTGGGTCAGTCGGTTCCAAGCCGATCTGCAGAACGCGCTGCGCCAGCGCTTGGGAGAGGAGCCGGCCGTCTTTTTCGACGCGCGCAACTTCGAGGCGCACGACCACGTCGACTTCCTCATCGAAAACGTGCGCAAGTCGGCGATCTTCGTGCCCATCCTGTCGCCCAGTTACGTCGCGCGCGAATTCACCGCCCGGGAATTGCAGGCGTTTTGCGAGAGAGAAGCGCACGTCGGCGCGGTCGTGACGGTCGAGCTGCTTCCGGTCGAGGAGGAAAGACAGCTTCCGATGCTGCGCGGACGCAAGCGCACGCCGTTCTGGTGGAAAGACCGCGCCGAGCATGACATCCCGCTTCGCCTTACGCCCAAATTCAACGGCGAGATGTACCATGAGCGCCTGCAAGTTCTCGCCCATCAGATCAAGAATCTGGTCGAGGACATGCGCGGGCACGGCGCGCGCCGCGCCGGCATTGGCGGGGCCGTCGCCGAGCCTCGGGCCGCATCGACGACGCAGCCTGTGGCGCTGCTCGCCCAATCCACCGACGATCTCTTCGACAGCGCCGAGCGGACGCGCGCCTATCTCGAACAGTTCGGCGTGAAAGTGTTGCCCGAGGGCGATTATCCGCAGGGCGGAGCCGATTTTGCGACGGCCGTCGACGCCGACCTCGCCGGGTCCCGCGTGTTCGTCCAGCTGCTCGGCACGTTCGGATCGCGAAAGCCGCCCGACCTCGCGCAGACTTACGCCCAATACCAATACGAAGCGGCGAAGCGGCGCGGCGTTAAAATCCTGCAGTGGCGGCGTCCCGACCTCGACGTCGCCTCCGTCGCCCATCGCGACAAGGCCTTGCTCGAAGGCGCCGAGGTGCTGGCGATCGGGCTCGAGGAATTCAAGGCCGAGATCGTTCGCGCCTGTCAGGCTCCCGAGCCGAAACGCGCAGCGGCGGAAGCCGGCCATTGCCATGTCTTCATCAACGCCGACAGCAGCGACAAGGAGCTCGCCGACGCGTTGCTGGCGCTGTTCGAGCACCAGAAGCATTTCTCCGCCGCGCGACCGCTCTACGAAGGTTCGGCGAAAGAAATCGTCGAGGATCTCGAAGCCAATATCGCCAATTGCGAGGCGCTGATGATGATCTACGGCAGCGCTCCGCCGTCCTGGGTGCGCGCGCAGTTGTTGCGCTACGCGAAGCTCGAGAAGCAGCGCGACGCCCCGCCGCGGATGAAAACGCTGCTGCTCGGGCCGCCGGCGCCGAAGGCGGATCTCGGCTGGTCGGGCGGCTTCGAGAAGATCGATTGCTTGCAGGACGACATCGTAGCCCGTGTCCGCCGCCTGCTCTCGGAGCTGAGCCCTTGAGTCTCGCCGCGCCCCCGCGCCTGCCTTATCCGGGCCTGCGCTCTTTCCGGCGCGAGGAGAGCGATCTGTTCTTCGGCCGCGACGCATGCGTCTCGACGATGGTCGACCGCCTCGCGGCGACGCGATTCCTCGCCGTGCTCGGCTCTTCCGGGACGGGTAAATCCTCTCTCGTCAAGACGGGCCTGATCGACGCGCTCGATCTCGGCCTGCTCGCGGAGGCCGGGTCGGACTGGCGCGTCGTCGACTTTACGCCCGGCGCCGCGCCGATGCGCAATTTGGCGCAGCGCCTCATCGAGACGGAAAAGGAAAGCGCCGCGTCGGACAGCGAGACAGAGTTCCTGCGCGCCTTTCTTCTGCGCGGGCCCCGCGCGGTCGCGCAATGGGTCGCTGAGGGCCATCTCCCGCCCAAGCGCAATCTGCTGCTGCTCGTCGACCAGTTCGAGGAATTGTTCCGCTTTCAGGATTACGCGGGGCGCGAGGAATCCGAGGCTTTTGTCGCGCTGCTGATCGAAAGCGCGCGGTGGACCGGATCTCGCATCCATGCCGTGATCACCATGCGCTCGGAGTTTCTCGGCGCCTGTTCGCTCATCGACGGGCTCGCCGAGGCGATCGCCGCCGGCCTTTATCTGATCCCGCGCATGAAGCGCGATCAGTGCCGCGAGGCGATCGTCGGGCCCGCGACGAATTGCGAGTTCGACATCGAGCCGGCGCTGGTCAACCGCCTGCTCAACGATCTCGCCGCTTTTGCGCCCTGGGAGGATTCGGGGACGCTCGGCCGGCTCGAACGGCTCGGCCGCCGCGCCGACCAATTGCCGCTGCTGCAATATTGCCTGAACCGGATGTGGGTGCGCGCCCAGGACTCCGACGCGACCCGGCGAATTCGTCTGACGCTCGCCGACTACGAAACAATCGGCGCGCTCGGCGGCGCCCTGGACGCTCACGCCACCGAGATCGTAAAGGCGCTCGGCGAGGAGCGGCGCGCGGTCGTGGAAAAAGTCTTCCGCGCGCTGACCGAGGGCGCGACCGCGACGGACGCGGTGCGCCGGCCGACGCGGCTCGGCGAACTCGTGGAAATTTGTGGCGGCGACGAGGCCGCCGTGCGCGCCGTAGTCGACGCGTTTCGCTCGCCGGGCTGCAACTTCCTCATGCCGCCGCCGGACCCGGCCCATCCGGCGCCCCTGCCCAAGACCGCCGTTGTCGATATCAGCCACGAAAGCCTCATCCGGCAGTGGAAGCGTTTTCCGGCTTGGCTCGAAGCCGAGGCGCGTTCGGCGCGGACCTGGCGACGCCTCACGGAACGGTTCGACGACGGCGACGTTTTGCAGGCCAACGAACTGGCGAACCTGCGAACCTGGCGAAAAGAGGAAAAGCCCAACGCCGCTTGGGCGCGCCGCTATGGCGGCGATTTCGACGCCGCGATGGCGTTCATCGACAGCAGCGAGCGCGGGCGCAGCAAATACGCCCCGGCCGTCATGCCGCTGGTCGGAGTGGCCGCGCTGATCGTCAACGCCATCCTGTTGTTCCTCGGCTGGGTGACGCTCGTTTCCGAGAAAGACTTCCCGCCGTATTTGCTTGTCGTGTTCGGCTCCGTCCCCCCTGCGATAACCTGCGCCTTCGGACTGTCGAGATATCGCGGGGTCAGCGCTCGCGACGCGCTATCGACGGGCGCGACGATTCTGCTTGCGGAGGCGGCGTCGATCGGCCTCCTGATATACATCTACGGAGTGGCGGGATTTGCCCAGGGCGTCGCCCAGTCCTGGTGGTCGGCCGGCCTCGCTGCGCCGATCGCGGTCACCGCCATGGCGGTCTTCGATCCGTTTTTCCGCCGGCTGTCGAAGTGGCTGGCCCTCGTCGCGGCATGGTCGACCCTCACGATTTTCCTATCGGCGGCAATCAGCATCAACGCGCGAGGCGTGTTCGTAATCATTGGCGTATGGTGCTTCTGGTGCATGGTGTTCGGGTTTATGTTGCGACAACCCTACGAGAAGGGCGAAAGCGGGAAGCTTCGGCCGGCGCCGACGGCGCTGAAACTTGGGGCGATCCTCGCCTCGTTCTGCTTCCTCCTCATCATTTGGGAAGCCATGGCCCTGTCGCCGGTTTTCGGCGCGAATTCGGACGCTTGGCCGCAGTGGACGAAAGGCGTCCCGGGGGCGGCGGGATTGGCGCTGACTTTGGGCGTCGGTCTGAGAAAGTATCGAGGGTTCGACGCCCGGAGCGCCGCCTGGGCGGCGGCAGCGGAGTTCGCATCGGTGTTTGTCTCGGCCGCTGTCGCCTTTGTCGGCCTGACCTCCTGGGGGCTCGATACGCCGGCAGCGCAAGTAGGGGCCGGCTTCATCGACATCGCTCCGGCCACTTTGATTGTTCTGTCGATTTTCGATCGAAGTTTTCGACGGCCGCGGATTTGGCTGTCCCTGCTCGCGCTGTTTGAAATCCCCTATGGGCTCGTCGTCATGCTGGTCGAAGGCCCCGGCAAGACGATTTCGGAGGCCAATTCGGGATGGGCGGGTCTACTCGTATTGACCCTCTGGATTGCCGCGATCGGCTACGTTTTCGCACTTCTGCCGCCGAGCGAGAAACGCGGCGAGCCGCCGGTCGCTGCGCCGACGAACGGGGCTCTCGCCGGCGCGTAGATCGGCTGCCCGCGTCGCCCAAATCGCATTCGCGACGGATTTCACGATTCGCCGCTGCGCGCCATTGTCAAAAGCCGTTGCTTCCCGCAGGTTCGGGCAGGTATTCGCATTCTCTTTACTGGAGCGCCCCATGAGGCTGGTATTCGATATCGCCGTCGGCCTGCTCGGCCTGCTGCACGTCTACATCATGGTCCTGGAGATGGCGTTCTGGACCAAGCCGCTCGGGCGCAAGGCGTTCGGACTCACCCAGGAACTCGCGGAAAGCTCGAAAACGCTGGCGGCCAACCAGGGGCTCTACAACGGCTTCCTCGCCGCCGGCCTGTTCTGGGGCCTCTGGCAAGGCCCAGCGGGGGATCCGGTCAAGCTGTTCTTCGCGCTCTGCGTGCTCGTCGCCGGCGTCTTCGGCGGTGTCACGGCGAGCCGGAAAATCCTCTACGTGCAGGCGCTCCCCGCGCTGGTGACGCTCGCGCTCGGCGTTTTCGCGCGCTGACGCCGGCCCATTTCGCCTCACACATACAGCGGCGCCATTTCGCGCCAGGCGCGGGCGCGATGGGCGCGCCCTTCCCAGAAATGCAGCTGGTGGCGAACGCGCTTGTCCTCGAGCAGGCCGCTGAGGCGCCGGTTGTTGTCAAGAAACGGGTCCTCCTTGCCGACGGCGAGAACGATGTCGAGCCGGCGCAGATTTTCCAGACGCCAAGGGCAGTTCAGGCCGGGGAGGAAATGCGTCGGGGTGTGGAAATAGATGTCGTCGTCGTAATAGCCGTCGAACAGGTCGTCGAAACATTCCACCTTCATCGTCAGATCGAAGCGGCCGGAAAAGGCGACGAGCTTGCTGAACAGGTGGGGATGGCGCAGCGCGAGGCTGGCGGCCTGGAAGGCGCCGAGGCTGCAACCCATCGCCATCGTGCAGTCGTGGGGATTGGTCCAGGCCATCAGCGGCAGCACCTCGTTGAGGATGTAGTCCTCGAAGGCGGCGTGCCGACGGATGCGCTCGGCCGGATGCCGGCTCGAGTCGTAGA
>Ga0302320_10007987_pt1 | contig 23153 bp, 25 predicted proteins | sample Bog_T0_3_FD_202130 | JGI IMG/M metagenome (GOLD analysis project Ga0302320, IMG submission 202130) | Peat permafrost microbial communities from Stordalen Mire near Abisko, Sweden - Bog_T0_3 | ecosystem: Environmental > Terrestrial > Soil > Wetlands > Peat | place: Sweden: Abisko, Stordalen Mire... | reverse complement strand
GTACTACAGTTGTATTTGCTGCTTTTCGGGAGAGAAGGGCAAAGACCCGGGCCTAAAGGCCCCGGAATTTCGCCCTCTTTCAGGGGGTTGAAACCCCCTGCTCCCTCCGGGTTTTCTGATCGACAACTGTAGTATTAGGAGGGCAGCGGGCTGGGTTGGCGGGCTGCCTGCAACGCGACGAACACGGTGACCGCCGCGCTGAGCCAGAGGATGAGTCCGGTTCCGAGGGCTGCTGTGCCCTGCAAGCGATCGGCAGGAATAATCAGCGCGCTGCCTGAGGCCCATGCAATCAGCACTGCCCCGAAGGCGTAGTGGAGCGGGTAGCGAAAGAGCCGCGCCAGGGGAAACAGGTGCAGGCCGACGACTGCGGCGATGGCGTTCATGACGTAAGCGTCGATATGCAGCTTGGCAAAGCTGAAGGCCACGCCGGCGATGACAACCCACTGGATGGCATTGATCCAGGCAAAGGCGCGGCCCATGGCGGGATCGTCGGGGACACGGGGCCAGCGACTTGACTGGCGCATGAGATAAAGGGCGGGCAAGAGCAGGACGCAGGCCGCCAACAGGGTTAAAGAGACTGTGGCGGGCCTCAGCATTTGCCCGGCGTAGAGGGAGAGCAGTATCCAGATGGCTCCAAAGACGGAGAAGAACATGGAGCCGACGGCACGGCCGCTGAGTTGATTGGCGGTGGGGAAGTTCTTCATGATGTTCCTCCTTTGAGATTCAGGCGTCGATGGCGGCGCCGAGCAGTTGTTTGAGGGCCTGGACGTATTGGGTGAGTGCGTTGCGGCCGGCTTCGGTCATGCGGTAAAGCGTCTGCGGCTTGCGCTGGACGAACTTCTTTTCGACAGCGACGTAGCCGGCTTCCTCCAGCTTGAGCAACTGCGCGCCGAGGTTTCCATCGGTCGAGGCGGTCTTGGAGCGGAGCCAGGTGAACTCTGCTTCCTCCACGGTGGAGAGCAGCGAAAGCAGGGCCAGGCGCAGCTTGCCGTGAACAATGAGATTCAGTTCCGGTAGTTCAGGCATGGGAGACATCCTGCCTTTGCTCGCGTGCTTCGGCGATCATGCCGTAGACGCCGAAGACGATTTGGCAGAGGAAGTTGGCCACCAGCAGGGCGATGAAACTCTGCCGGGTAGTGCCCAGGCAGGAGATAACCGCAGTGGCCCACCAGATGACCGCGCAGGCGAACTGCATCTTCCACTTGAGCATCAGGCTGGAGGCCGCGTTGGCCGTGCCGAGCAGGGTCCCGATGATGGCGACAACCAGGTTTGAATTGGACCGGCCGCCGATGCCCAGCGACGGCAGCAGGACCACGAACGAGATTCCAACGGCGATCCAAACAGCGGTGATTGCGCGGCCCAGGGTCGTTCCGGGCTGCGATCTCTGCCTGCCGCGATTGACGCGCCAGGCCACGGTGGCCCAGGTCAGAATCATTGCCGCCGACATGGTGACGTTCCAAGCCAGCGAAGCGTGGTTTCCCCAGGCGGACCAGGCGATGGCTACGTAGTAGGCAACACCCCACAGAACAAAGATCCACCCCCAGCTTTCCGTGGTGCGCCGCCCCTCGGCGATCATGGATTCAATGAGGTTGAGCCTGTCTTTCAGTTCGAGTTCTTCCGGGTTCAAGTTCATGGTGACTCTCCTTGAGGCGCTCAGTTTCAAGCTAGAGCAGTCCTCTATGAAGAGTACTCTACGATATAGAGTATTGAATGTCAAGAACTATTTTGCCGGGCAGGAACGATTTTTGCGGCTAAGCGGGATGGAGGCGGTGCGGTGCGTGTTCGGATTCTGAGGGCAGGCGGAACCCCTTCTGCGAGGGTCTGCGGAAGGAGCGCAATTCTCCGATCGCTCGCTCGAGGACGCCTGCCCAGTCGCCGGGTGCATTCTGACGGAGCAGGCGTGCGGTGGGATACCAGGGAGTGGTCTCGATGCGCTGCATCCAACGCCAATCGGAGAGATAGGGCAGCAGGATGAAGACTGGTTTGCCGAGGGCTCCGGCGAGGTGAGCGATGCATGTATCGGTAGTAACTACCAGGTCGAGGGTTGCGATAAGAGCAGCGGTTTCGGCCAGGTCGCGGTCGCCGCTGGAACCGTCCCAGGCGAAGACATCGGCGGGCAGGGTTTCCAACTGCCGGGCGGGCTCGCCTTTTTGCAGGGAGATCCAGGCTATTCCCGTGGTGCGTAACAGAGGCAGCAGCGTGCGCACGTGCACGGAGCGCTGGCTGTCTGCCTTGTAGCGGGGATTGCCGGCCCAGGCAAGCCCCACGCGGAGGCTGCCCTGGACGGATGGGAACTGCATCCGCTTCTCATTGACGAGAGCCGGGTCGGCTCCGAGGTAGGCTCCCGGCCAGGGAACTGTTCCCACGGTGGTTCCGAATGCGGCAGGAAGACTAAGGAGCGGGCACTCGATATCGAATGGCGGCGGCTGCTGACCCAGTAGGGCAATCTGAGCCAGGCCGGCGCGCACCGGGGGCAGAGAGGCCATGAGCCGCGCCACCGGCTCCTGCACTTCAAGGATGGGCACGCCACCGCGCGCGGCCACCAGTGTCAGATAGCGGCTGAACTGGATGGTATCGCCCAGACCCTGCTCGGCATGGAGCAGGATGCGGCGGCCACGGAGGGGCTCGCCGCGCCAGCGGGGCTGGTCAAACTTTCGCGGCGCGCGATGCACTTCGCGGAAGTGCCAGCGGGCCTCGTAATCAACCCAGCCGCGTTCCCAGTCGCCGAGACGCAGGCGGGTGAGGGCCAGGTTGTAAAGGGCTCCGGCGCTCTCAGGCGCGCGCTCGACCGCGATCTCATGGGCGCGCAGGGCCTGGCCCATGCGGCCCATGTCGAGCAGGGAGTTGCCGCGGTTGGAGGCGGCGGCGCGGCTGCCGAGCGCCTCAGCCTGCTCAAAGATCTGGACGGCTTCAGCAAAGCTGCCTTCCCTGTGAAGCAGAATGCCGTGCATGTTGACGGCCTCGGCGTGGGACGGATGGCGCGCAAGAGCCCAGCGCAGCCATCCCCAGGCGCCGGCCAGATCGCCCTCCGCGGCGCGGAACTGGCACCAGGCAACATGGGTTTCAACCTGTGCCGGGTTGAGCGCAAAGGCCCTGCGCAGGTGAGATTCAGCTTCTTCCGGGCGGCGCTGCTCGCGCTTGAGGAGGGCAAGGTTGATCCAGCCGGAGACAAGGTCGGGGCGCAGCTCGACAGCGCGGAGCAGGGCGGCCTCAGCATAGACGGCCCGGCCCAGTTCGCGGAGTATGGCGCCCAGATTCATCCAGGCGGCGGCAAAGTCGGGGCGCAGGGCCAGCGCGCGGCGGTAGCGAGCCTCGGCCAGCTTGAGCCCGCCCAGGCGCGACAGCACAAAGCCGGCGGCAAACTCGGCCTCAGGCAGGCGGGGCTGGAGCGCGAGCGCCTGCTCATAGCGGTCCAGCGCGGCGGTGTTGTTGCCCATGCAGGCGTAGGCGTTGCCGAGGCCGAGATGGGCGCCGACCAGCGTGGGCCGGCGCTGGAGAGCCATCCTGAACTCGCGTACCGCCTCCTCGGGTTGCCCGGCAGCGAGCCGCAGTTCACCCAGGCCCATGCGGGCCAGCGCGTCCATGCCGTCAAGACGAATGGCTTTGCGATAGGCTCTTTCAGCGTCGCCGGGCTGGCCGGCGGCCTTGAAGGCCTGACCCAGCGCGACCCAGGCCGCGCCCATCTTTGGATCTGCGGAGACAGCCGCTTTGGCCATTTGGACTGCCGCGTCGTTTTGATGACTGGCCAAAGCGACAAGGGTGATGCCTACGAGCGCGTCGGGCTGGTGGGGGTTCTCATGGAGCATGCGCTGATAGCTGAGCGCCACCTCGGTGAGCCGCCCCGTAAAATCGCCGGTTGGATGGTTTCGACCTTCGGTCATGGGCAAAAGTTCCCTGCTTTAGCGCTAATCCCCTCATGAGAGGCAGAGGCGTGCGCACGAACTCACAACTCCGGCTCTGCCTGCCTGACACAGTGGAAGCTAGAGGTTTTGGCGCGGGGTTTCCATTGGAAATCAGGATGGGTACAGGATTTTGCGGGACGATTTTCCCGCTTTTGCGCTGGTTTGTTTTCGGGATTGGACGGAAGCCGCAGGGATTTACACTGGCGGAGCGCACTCCAAGGAGTACTTATGTCTGATGATTCTTCACCGCAAGCGCGCGTTCCGCTGCTGGAGCCGGGCCAGGTAACCGGCGAAATTGCCGAGCTCTATGACCAGCTGTATGCCTCGCGCGGCGTAGTGCCCAACATGTTCAAGGCGCTGGCCAACGTGCCGGCGCTGGCGCTGGGGGTTACAGCGCTGCTGAAGCCGCTGATGGGCGAGGGCGCGCTGGCGGGTTGGTACAAGGAGTTGATTGCCACCTATGTTGCGGGGCTGAACCGGTGTGAGTATTGCGTGAGCGCGCACCGCTACCTGGCGCTGCAACGCGGGGCAACGGCAGAGCAGGTGGCTTGCCTGAATGATCCGGTGCGAAACGGGTTTGAGCGGGGGCCGTTTAACGGGAAGCAGAAAGCCGGGTTCCGCTACGCGGGGCTGCTGCACTTGTCGGGGAACGCGATCGACGGTGCGGCATTTGCGGCGGTGAGCGCGCATCTTGACGCAGCTGAAATCATTGAACTCACTGCGGTGGCGGCGGCGTTTGAGATGTTTCCCCGGTTCAACTCGGCGCTGAACATTCCGGTGACGCCGCTGCCCCAGAGCCAGTAGCCTACTTGCCTAGCTGTTTTAGAAAGAAGTCGGCCATGATGTGGTTGGCTTCAATCGCCTCGGGCAGGCGCGGGTCATACCAGAAGGCGTGAGTGAGCGCGTCGTAGACGACCAATTGCGCATCGACGCCGGCGAGGAGGAAGGCGCGGTGGAGGTTGACGGTGCCGCTGAGCAGCAGGTCGCGGCCGCTGGTGACAAAGAGCGTGGGCGGCAGGCCGTGGAGATCAGCATAGATGGGCGAGAGTACGGGATCTTTGGGGTCGGCGCCGTGGAGGTATTCGGGGTCGTGCGGGCTTGAATCGGGCGGGTCAAGATGGCCGGAGAGGCCGCGGAGAGCGAACAGGGCCATGGAGTCGCCGGCGCGGGCAAAGTCGCCGAAGCCGCTGAAGATGCCGAGGGCGGCGGGCAGGGGCAGGCCGAGCTGCTTGAGCCGGACGGCCACTTCGCCGGTGAGGATGGCTCCGGCCGAAGTGCCGTAAAGAACGATGTGATTGGGCTTGTAGGTCTTGAGCAGTTCCTTGTAGACGGCGACTGTATCGTCAACGGCGGCGGGGTAGGGATGCTCGGGGGCGAGGCGATAAAGAACAGCCACCACCTTGATTTTGGTGTAGCCGGCGATGGGGATGGACTCAGTGTAAGAGCCGGAGTCAGCGTTGAAGCCGCCGCCGTGGACGTTGAGCAGCACCTTGTCCTTATTGGCTTCGGGCATTCCGTCCGGGGTGACGATGCGGACGGGAACGCCGGCGATGGTGTCTTCAACGAGGTGATTGGGGCAGAGGCGGGACCAGGCGACGCGGGCCATGGCCGTGTACTGGTCAGTGAGGGTGCGGCGCTCGGCGAGAGACTGTGGCGGGCCCTGATCGGGCTCGGCGCGGCCCAGGGCCAACTGTGCCTGGGCGCTGATGGTCTGGGGCACGGGCACTACGCGGGTGACGTGAGCGGTTCCCTGAGCGTCGATGTAGCTGGTGTCGCGGTTCGGAGCTTCAGCGGCGGTGGTGGGCTGGGGGGCGGGCTGCTGGGCGGCCAGGGCGGCCGAGGCCAGCAGGAGAAGCAAGATGGCCGGGCGGAGCGTTGGATGCATGGGATCGGTCTCCTCAAAGGGGCTTGGCAGGGTGGGGCGTGCTTGAGCACCTGCGGGTTTCAACCCGTCCACCATACCAGAAGCAGGAATGCTGATTTCAAAGATCAAGCTGGGGCGATGGGTAAGCATTCAACCAACCCGGCCCAATGCTATACTCAGGGTGCGTTCGCGTGCCCGCGGCCGTTCCGGGAAAACCCCCGGTTGGCGCGCCAGCGACGACTTTTGGAGGAGTACCATCGCACTCGACAAACGTTCGGCAAAGTCTTTTATCCGCATCAATGACCGGATTCGCGCGCGCGAAATCCGCGTGATCGACGAAAACAGCGAACAACTCGGCATCATGGCGCCGTTTGAGGCCCTCAAGATTGCCCGCGAGCGCGGTCTTGACCTGGTCGAGGTGTCGCCCAACGCGGTCCCGCCGGTCTGCCGCATCCAGGACTACGGCCGCTTTCTCTACGAGAAGGAAAAGAGCGAGCGCGCCGCCAAGAAAAAGCAAAAGATCATCGTGGTCAAAGAGGTCAAGTTCTCCGTCACCGTGGACGAGCATGACTACCAGACCAAGAAAAATCAGGCTGTCAAGTTCCTCGCCGGCGGCGACAAGGTCAAGGCCAGCCTGCGCTTCCGCGGCCGCCAGATGGCCCACCGCGACCTGGGCTACAACATCATCAACCGGCTCATTCAGGACATCGGCGACACCGGCATTGTGGAGTTCATGCCGCGCATGGAAGGCACCATCCTGCACGCGATTATCGCCCCGTCGAAGAAGCAGGAGCAGGTGGTGAAGCCCAAGCCGGTTGCGCCGCCTGCCGCCGCTGCGCCCGCCGCGCCGGTTCAGTAAAGCCCATCGCAGATTCTTCATTCAAGCAGGCCGTCCAGGTTGGACGGCCTGCTTGTTTTGAGGCCGGGGGGGGGCGAGTTTCAGGCCGCTTGAAACTCCAAGTGTTGCGGGGTGCCAGACCTGTCCCGGCGCCAAGACCAGCGGCGCCTCAGGTGTTGCCTTGAAACCTGGGACTGTGGCCCGCAGGGCAGTTGGTCCCACCGCAGGCGGAGATGGCCCCACCGCAGGTGGCCGCAGGGGGTCAGTCCAGCCAGCGCAAACCGAGCGGCCTGACCGGCCGTAGCGGCAACACAATAAAGCCTTCCCGCCAGTGCCCCTCTTCGCGCCGCGGGGGATGCCCCACAATCCGCGCTCCGGAGGCATTGCGCTCCTCCAGAGCCAGCCCCGGCAGCCCACCGACAATCGCCTGCAACTGGTCGTGATTCGGCGGCCGGTTTACGGTCAGCGGCGCAACCGTTCGCAGCGCGCCAAATGCCTCAGCCAAGTCGCTCACCTTGCTCCGGCGCTTCGACGGCAGCGGCTTCAATCCGAGCGACTTCCACGCCGCGTGCGGATAACTCTCCACCAGCACCCGCTGCGGCGGGGAGCCGGGTTGCGGCAAGGTGTCGAGCCGCCGCCAGCCACGCCGGCACAGCGCGTCATACACGTCCAGGCAGAACTCGGCAAAGGCCCGGTAGGTAACCGGCTTCACCATCCCCGGCAGCCCGGTTTTGGCGGCGGTGTTCAGTTGCCGCTCGCTCACGCGCGCGTGTTGCAAACCGTTCCCGCGCGACTTCCACGCCTGCGGCCCGTCCAGCATCAGAGTATTGACGCCCCGCACTCCGCACAGGTGATTCAGTCGCCCAGCCAGGGTATTGGCGTCCACCGCGCCCGCTTCATTCCACTGGATAATCTCGCACGCGATCACGCCATTGCCCGGCTGAGCCCGCTCCAGCAACACAATTCCCACATCAGCCCACCGGCGAAACGCAAGATCCACAGAAAGCACGCCCATTCCCTGACACTACGTCCCCGGCGCCTTCAACCGCAACGGGAGATGCCCCCAGTCGCTTCGGCGCCTGTCCTCATTGAAACAACAACGCCGAATTGGAACAGAATCCCCTGTGGTAGACTCCCTTCCGTCATGCGAATCCCGATTTCCGCGTTGCCAATTCTGCTCGCCCTCGCCGCTCTTCCCACCGCCTCCCTCTCCGCGCAGCAGCCCGCCCCTCACCTTGAAAAGCGCGGCGCAGCCACCCAGCTGATCGTCGATGGCAAGCCGTTTTTGATTCTCGGCGGCGAACTCCACAACTCCTCCTCCTCCAGCCTCGAGTACATGAAGCCGCTGTGGCCCAAGCTGACCGATCTGGGCCTGAACACCGTGGTTACGCCGCTCAGTTGGGAACTCGTCGAACCCACTGAGGGCAGCTTCGACTTCACCCTCGTCGACGGCCTTCTCGCGCAGGCCCGCGCCGCCCACCAGCGCATCGTCTTTCTCTGGCTTGCCTCGTGGAAGAACGGCATGTCGAGCTACGCACCGGCCTGGGTCAAGCGAGACACGCGCCGCTTTCCCCGCGTCGTCGAGCGCTCGAACGAAGTGGAGATTCTAAGCCCCCTCGGCGCGGCAACCCAAGAATCTGACGCTTGCGCCTTCGCTGCCCTCATGCAGCACATTAAAGAGGCCGACAGCCGCGACCACACCGTTCTGATGATGCAGATTGAGAACGAAGTCGGCGTCCTCGGCGACACGCGCGACCACTCCGCCGCCGCCAACCGTGCCTTTGCCTCCGCCGTCCCGCCGGAACTGACCGCTTATCTCCAGGCCCATCGCGACGCGCTTTACCCCGACCTGCGCGCCCTCTGGGACGAGAACGGCAACAAGACCGCCGGCACATGGGCCGAGGTCTTCGGCGACACAGCCCGCGCCGACGAAATCTTCATGGCCTGGAGCTATGCTCGATTTATCCACGCCGTGACCGCGCGCGGCAAGGCCGCCTACAACATTCCCATGTACGCCAACACCTGGCTCATGGGCGAGGACGCACGCCCCGGCGACTATCCCAGCGGCTGCCCCGAACCGCGCGTGATCGACATCTGGAAGGCCGCCGGCCCCTCCTCCGGTTCGGGTCTCGACCTCTACGCGCCCGACCTCTACGCCGACAACTTTGAGCTGTGGTCAAAGCGCTTCCACCGCGACGGCAACCCGCTCTTTATGCCCGAGACCAGGGGCGGCGCGGATGGCGCTGCCAATGTCTTTTATGCGCTGGGCCAGGAGTCCGGCTTCGGCTTTTCTCCCTTCGGCATTGAAGACGAGACCGACGGCAAAAGCGAGCTCACCGCCAGCTATAACCTGCTTGCGAGCTTCGCTCCGCTGCTCGCCGAGCGCCAGGCCGCCGGCGCCGTCCACGGCTTTGTGCTGGGCAAGTTCCGCTCAACGGCGGATTTTGTGATGAACGGCTATACCGTCCACGTCACCCTGGATGAGATCTTCGGCGATCGCGCCTCCACCGGCTTCGGCCTCATTATGGCCACCGGGAAGGATGAGTTCATCGGCGCCGGCAAGGGCTTCCGCGTCACCTTCACGCCCCGCTCGCCCGACGCGCAAAAAGCAGGTATCGCCGCCGTCGACGAGGGCAGATTCGTTGACGGCAAATGGGTTCCGGGCCGCCGCCTCAACGGCGACGAGAACGATCAGGGCGCGGCCTGGCGCTTCGACTCCCGCCAGGTGACAACCGAAAAGGTGACCCTCTACCGGTTTGAGTAGGCAAATCCAGCGGTGTAACCTCTTCGGCCTGCATTAGCCGGGAAGCGCAGCTTGCGTTATACTGGTTGGAGCCTCAAAAGGGCAGGGAAGTCCCTGTCTCGATGGGGACTGGACAGGCCTCAAAGGCCAGTTCAAAACGAGAGAAAAAATGCCCAAGTTGAAGACCCATACGGGCGCGAAAAAGCGCTTCAGCAAGACTGGTACCGGCAAGATCAAGCGGGGCCAGACCAAGACGCGCCATATCCTCACCTCGAAGTCGCCAAAAGTGAAACGCAAGCTGGGCCGTACCCTGCTGGTTTCAGACGGCGACTACTTGAAGGTAGCGCGCATGATTCCCTACGCCTGAGCACCTGCGGTGCGGCAGCCCTTTTTTCGGGCGTTGCACACATGCAGGCGGGCCCCAGTCGAATCCGCCCTAGCGGACAGGGCCCCCGGACAGCAACCGATTGCCTTCCGAGAGATTCAGGCTTGAGTAAAGCGAGTGAAGAGGTTCAGCCCAAGAGTTTTGGGCCTCCTGCCTCCAGCCGCTCAACCGACACACCAAATGGAGATGTCCCATGCCTCGCGTAAAACGCAGTACAAAGCGGAATGACCGCCGCAAAAAAATTCTTGAAAGAGCGAGTGGCTACTTCCTTACCAAGTCCAAGCTCTATCAGGCAGCCCAGGAAGCCGTCGAACGCGGCCTCAAGTTCGCCTACACCGGCCGCAAGCAGAAGAAGCGCCAGTTCCGCTCTCTGTGGATCGTCCGCATCGCCGCAGCCTGCAAGCTGAACAACTTCAGCTACTCGCAGCTGATCAACGGCCTCAAGAAGGCCGGCATCGAGCTTGATCGCAAGATCCTGGCCGACATCGCCGTCCACGACGCCGCCGGTTTCACCGCATTGGTTGAAAAAGCCAAGGCCGCCCTTGCCGCCGAGCAAAAAGCAGCGTAAGAGCGAGTCAGCAAGTCAGCGAAAAGGCCCCGGATCCGGGGCCTTTTCTGTGTGTGCCGAACACTGGACGGGGCATTGCCGCTTATTTGCCTGCGAGAAACTCCCCAACCGCCTTATGCCACAGTTCCGGCTGGTCCACAAAGTTCATGTGGCCTGAGTTGGGCAGAATCACCAGTTGCGATCCGCCGATTTTCTCGTGCATCTGACGGCTCAGCGAGGGGGCGCACTCGTCGTGGTCGCCGACCAGCACCAGAGTGGGGACGTGGATGGTGGAGAGGCGGTCAACGTACTCGACGGATTTCAGGTTGCCGTCAATGATGAACTCGCCGTGGGAGCCCCACATCTGGCGGTAAAGCTCCCAGTTGGTGGGAGCGTTGCCGGTGGCCGGGTCGTAGGTGGAGTCAGGGCGGGCGCCATAGAGGAAGGGAAAGTAGCCCGGGCCCCAGGCCAGATTCTCGTACTCAGCCGGGTAGCGGCCGTGCTCCCAGATTTCGCCTTTGCCGAACAGGCCGGCCGCCTCCAACTCATTGAGCCGCTTCAGCTTCGCAGGCGGCATCTGCGCCTTCTCCTGCGCCAGAACCTCGTTCATCTCGCGGGTTGAGGGGAAGGTGGAGTTCAAAATCAGGTGGTTCAGATTCTGCTGGTACTTGAGGGCATAGGCCTCGGCCAGCACGCCGCCGCAACTGTGGCCCAGCAGGGAAATCTTGCCCAGGTGGAGGGCGGCGCGGACGTCTTCAACGTCTTCGACCATGGCTTCGATGGTGTAGAGGCTCGCATCTTCAAGCCGCTGCGAGCGGCCGGAGCCGCGCTCGTCGATAAAGATGAGGCGGTTGGTTCGCGCCAGGGGCAGCAGGTAGGGCAAGAAGTAGTCGTGGCTGGCGCCGGGACCGCCATGGAGCACCACCAGCGGCGGGCCAATGCCGATGGACTTGAAATAGATCATGACGCCGTGGGCATCGACGTAGCCCTCTTGCTGGGGGTAAACGGCGGGGGCCATCTGGGCGGCGGCGAGGACGGGGGCGAGGGTAAAGACGAGGGTCAGCAAGGCTCTCTTCATGCCAACCATGGTAAGGCATCGGTGGTTGCCGAAGGGGTATAATCAGCCTCACAGTTGGGCCGATGGCATGAAAGTTCGCGACGTGCTGAAACTGATTGAAGACGATGGATGGTTCCAGGTTGCGCAGAAGGGCAGCCATCGTCAATTCAAGCACCCGGTAAAGCTGGGGCGGGTTACGGTGGCCGGACACCCGTCGCAGGAGATGGACAAGGGGACGCTAGGCAACATTCTCAAACAGGCGGGATTGAAATGAAGGAATATGCGGCTGTATTTGAGAAGACATCGAATGGTTGGAGCGCCTATGCTCCGGACCTGCCGGGGCTGGGCGTGGCGGCTGCAACGTTCGAAGAGACAGAGCAGTTGCTGCGCGAGGGCATCGAGTTCCACATCGAAGGGATGCGCGAGGATGGCCTGCCTGTTCCTGAGCCTGTCACACGTGTGATGCGGATGCCGATCCCGGCATGACGCTGATTAGTCATAACTTACTTTGACCACCGAGCCGCAAGGGCAGGTAGTTTATCCTTTTATCTACGCATATGAAGATCGAGATCCCGAATTTGACAGCATTCGATGAGGCTGCGCTGGACGCAGCATTTGAATTGGTTGAGGATGAGGTGCGCGGCGGGTGGTTGGCGAGGCAACTGGCCCAATACCCGCCCGACTTTGTGGAGGAATTCCGGCAGGATTGGCTGGGCCGCAAGCAGGGGATGCTAAACGAGATTTCAGGCCGGTGGCTGAAGGCCGCGCCGGCTGAGGCCAAGAAGGCGCTAGGCCAGCGCTTCAACGCGCTCAAGGCGGTGGTGGAGGGTTTGCTGGACGAGGCTGCCGGCGCAGGGCCCACGGATGCTGCGCTGCGCGCCGAGGCCATCGATATCACGCTGCCCGGGACGCGCCGGCTGACGGGCGCCGAGCACCCCATTACGCGCACGCTGAATGAGATTGTTTCAGTGTTTGCGGCGCTGGGCTACTCGGTGGGCGTGGGGCCTGAGGTCGAAACCGACTTCTACAACTTTGAGAGCATGAACTTTCCGCCGGGGCATCCGGCGCGCGACACGCAAGACACGCTGGTGGTGGCCAATCAAGACCGCCGCTCGCAGCGCGACCGGCTGCTGCTGCGCACCCATACTTCGCCGGTGCAGATGCGCACCATGGAGCAGCAGCCGCCGCCGGTGCGCATTGTCATTCCCGGCAAGGTTCACCGCAACGACGCGCAGGACGCGACCCACTCGCCCATCTTTCACCAGGTCGAAGGCCTCTGTGTTGACACCAACATTACCTTCAGCGATTTGAAGGGCACGCTGGACCACGCCATGAAGGCCCTGTTCGGCTCGGCGGTGAAGACGCGCTTCTTTCCCTCGTTCTTTCCGTTCACGGAGCCGAGCGCCGATGTGCAGATCAGTTGCATTTTCTGTGGAGGCAAAGGCTGCCGCAAATGCAAAAACTCGGGCTGGATTGAGCTGCTGGGCTGCGGCATGGTGGACCCGGCGGTGTTTGCGTTTGCAGCCGAGAAACAGCCCGCTTACGATCCGAAGAAGATTTCCGGATTTGCGTTCGGCATGGGCGTCGAGCGGATTGCGATGATGAAGTATGGGATCAGCGAGATAGGGAGCCTGTTTGCGGGGGATATGCGGTTTCTTGGTCAATTCGTTTAGCGAGTCAGCGCGCTTCGCGCAAGCAGGTCAGCGAGTCAGCGGTGTGGGCGGGAGAATCAACAGCTGTGGCAAGAACCAGGCATTACCGCGATCTGATTGCATGGCAGAAAGCTATGGAGCTAGCCAGGTTGGCCTATGCGGAAACCGAAGGCTTTCCAAATTCCGAGACCTTCGGATTGCGCATGCAAATTCGCCGGTCGGCGGTAAGCGTTGCCAGTCACATTGCCGAGGCGCATGGAAGACTCAACGATGTTGAAATGCGCAAGGGTCTCGGTTCAAGCCGGGCAGCACTCAATGAATTTGAAACACAAGCAGAGCTCGCGAGCAGTCTTGGTTTCTTTCCTGCTGGAGTGGCCGAAGCTCTGCAGGACCTGTCGTCGGAAGTTGGGAAGTTGATCAATGGACTGATTGGCGTGCTGGACACGGGAGCACGCTGACTCGCTATCGCGCGAAGCGCGGCTGGCTTGCTGAAAGAGAAGACACAAAATGAACATACTGACTAAATGGCTTCGCAGCTACCTGCCCACACTGCCGGTCGACGACGCACAGCTTGCGGAAGACCTGACCCTGCGCGGGATTGCTGTGGAGGGCGTGTACTCGCTCGGCGACGGCAATGGCTCGCTTTACGAGATGGACATCACCACCAATCGCGTGGACGCCATGAACCACTACGGCATTGCGCGGGAGGCGGCGGCTATTTACGGTCTTGAACTGAAGCCGCTTGATGTTGCGCTGCCCGCCGCAAAGCCGGCAGCCGAGGCTTTTTCGGTCAAGATTGAAGCTGAAGACGCCTGCGGCCGCTTCACCGCGCGCGCGCTGCGCGGCATCTCCATCGCCGACTCGCAGGACTGGTTCGCGGGAGCTGAAGTCTCCACTTACTTCGGTTTGTTGGAACAGAAGTGCATCTCGAATGCCGTGGACGCGACGAATTTTGCATGGCTGGCGATGGGCCAGCCCACGCACGCCTTCGACCTGGACAAGATCGAGGGCGGCATCATCGTCCGCCGCGCAAAGAAAGGCGAACGCCTGAAGACGCTGGACGGCGTGGAGCGCACGCTCGACCCCGAAGACCTTGTGGTTGCCGACCATGCCAAGGCGCTTGCGCTGGCCGGGGTGATGGGCGGCTGGGACACCATGATTACGCCGGCGACCACCAACGTCCTGGTTGAGGCAGCCTGGTTTGACCCCATCGCCGTGCGCCGCACCGCGCGCCGCCACGGGTTGCATACCGATGCCAGCCATCGCTTTGAGCGTGGCGCCGACTTCAATGCTGCGCCGGTGGCCTCGGCGCTGGTGAGCAAGATCCTGTTGGCCAACGGCGGCCATATTGAAGGCGAGTTGGTGGATGTGCGGGTGCCCGCGATCGAGGCGCGCACTGCGACGCGCAAGCCGATTGCGCTGGCGCTGAATGAAGTGCATCGCCTGCTCGGCGCCACCACCGATAAGGAAGGCATCACTGCCGCAACGGTTGAAAATGTGCTGTCTGCGCTCGGGTGCAAGCTGGTGGAGTCAGCGAAAACAGCGGGGTTAGCGGAGTTAGCACAAAAAGCGGAGTTAGCAAGTACAGCGCAGTTAGGAAAAGACAACGCGGCATGGCTTGTCACGCTGCCCAGTTGGCGGCTCGATGTCGAGCGCGAAATCGACCTGATTGAGGAAGTGGCCCGCGTGTACGGCTTCAACCGTTTTGCCAACACGCTGCCGGCCTTTGGCGAGGGAGTGCGCGCGCTGCCCTGGGCTGAGAAAGAATCCGTGGTCCGCCGCACGCTGCTGTCCGCCGGTTTTCACGAGGCCATCGGCAGCACCTTCTGCTCTGCCGCGGAGGGAGCGCTCACCGCGCCGCAACCGGCGCTGGTTGTTCCGCTGGGCAACCCACTCAGTGAAGAGGCCGGGGTACTGCGGCCGTCGCTGGTGCCGGGCATGCTGGGCATGGTGGCCGGCAATCTCAATCGCGACGTAAGCGACGTGCGCCTCTTCGAGCTCGGCACGGTTTTCAGCGGCACAACAGAGAAGGTGGAAGAGCGGGCGGCTTTGTCGTTTGCCGCCGTCGGCAGCCTGCCGGAGCAAGGCGCGCTCCACGCCACGCGGCCCATCGAGTTCCACGACGTGAAGGGCGTGGTGGAGCAGGTTCTCGCTCGCTTCCAGTCGCGCTCTGTTTACTTTGACCGCTTTCCCGCCGATGCCGGCCTAACCCCGGCCTGGCTCCATCCGTATCGCACCGCGCGCATAACGGCCGGCGGCCTGACCGTGGGCTGGTTCGGCCAGTTGCATCCGAGCGAAGCCGCGGCCCGCAAGCTGAAAGACGCCGTGCTGGTGGGCGAGATTTATCTCGATCGCCTGTACGCGCTGCCACTGCGCTCGCCAGTTGCGCGCGAGGTCTCCCGCTTTCAGCCCGTGCGGCGCGACTTCTCTCTTGTGCTCGACGAGAGCATCGCCTGGGAGCGCATCGATCAGGCGCTGGCCGGGCTGCGGATTCCCGAGCTTGCCGAGTGGCGCGTGCGCGAGGTCTTCCGCGACGCCAAACTGGGCAAGAGGGAGTATGCGCTGCTTTTAGGCGCCACCTTCCAGGCCCCAGACCGCACCCTGCGCGACGAGGAGTTGCAGAGTTTTCAGGCGCAGGTGGTTGAAGCTGTTGGCAAAGTTGGGGCGCGGCTGCGCAGTTAACGCGGCAAACGGCTCAAATGGCGATATACTTGCCCGGATAACGTGCTTCTGCGCGGAGGTTTTTTCATGTCGCAATTCTCCTGGGAGTCCGAGGTCGTTGAGCAGGTGCAGCCCGAGCAGCATTCGCAGCATGCGCAGGAATCGTCAGCAGATTCGGGCGCGCTGGCCCTGAGCGTGGACGATTTTGCCGCGCTTGAAGATCGTGTTCTGCGCGCGGTGAACCTGGTGAAGCGCGAGCGTGTGGCCCGCGCCGAGGCCGAGGAGCGCGCCGTCCAGGCCGAGGCTCGCCTGGCTGAACAAGTGCCGCAGGTTGACCGGCTTCAGGGCGAATTGACCACGCTGCGCAGCGAACGCGACCATGTGCGGCAGCGCGTGGAGCGGCTGCTGGCGCAGCTTGACGCGTTGGAGCTGTAGAACAAGGAGGTCAAGGCTTGGCCCAGGAAGACTCAGGGAACACCATCAATTACGTCACTGTAAAGATCTACGACCAGACCTATCATCTCTCCGGGCAGGACCCGGCCCACATCCGGCGCCTGGCCGAGCGGGTGGATGCCAAGATGCGCGCAGTTGCCGCCCGTGGCCGCACCGTGGATTCACTCCGCGTGGCCGTGCTGGCCGCGCTCAACCTGGCCGACGAACTCACCCAGGCCTGCGAGGCCCTGGGCGCCGATGTAGGCCAGGGCAGCGCACGCGCCGCCAGCCTGCGCGGCCTGCTGGATGAAGTGCTGGGAGCTGAGCGCAAGACGGGGTCGTAGGGCTGAGAGGGCGCTGGAAGACCTTCTCGACGCCGCCAGTTGTGATTGCGGCGGGCGGCGGCCACCGGCCGGGGGCTGTGACGAGATTTCCCATGCCCGGCTGGGGTAACTCGAATCTCCCCAAGGCAGAGTTCAGTTTGGGAATTATATACTTAACACCCTCATTTAAGGTATAATGTCCTTAGTGGGGTGGCTGTCAATGAGTCGTAGCACAATCAGCACTTTCCAACTGTTCGCTTTGATCCCAGACGCTGAAACGGCGCGGGTTTACCTTGAGGGCCGTCTTTGGCCCAACGGCGTTACTTGCCCAACCTGTGCAGGACTGGACCGCATTACCACACGCAAAGGCGGTGTCTACCGCTGCAACAAATGTCGTTTGGATTTCACCGTTCGTACTGGCACCATCTTCGAGCGCAGCCATGTACCGCTGCACAAGTGGATTTACGCTATGTATCTTGTGGTCACTTCGCGCAAGGGAATTTCCAGCCTTCAGCTTGCCAAGGAGATTGGTATCACGCAGAAGTCCGCGTGGTTCTTGCTACAACGTCTGCGCGAGGCGTGCGGCGGTAATGTCAGTGGAAAGTTGTTCGGTACTGTCGAAGTGGACGAGTGCTTTGTCGGTGGCAAGGAAGGCAATAAGCACGCCAGCAAGAAGTTGAGGAAAGGGCGCGGGCCTGTCGGTAAGTTGGCCGTGATGGGGCTGCGTGAGCGTGGCGGACGTACGATCGCCATGGTTGTGAAATCTACGGACAAGGAGACGCTACAAAATGCGATCTACGACACTGTTGAACTGGGGTCTACAATTATGACGGATGAGCACTTGGCGTATACCGGCTTGGACGGTCCATTCTTCAAGCATGCGACGGTTAATCACCTTGCTGGCGAGTACAGCCGTGACGGCGTTTCCACCAATGGAGTTGAAGCTGTGTGGGCAGTCCTTAAACGCAGCGTCATGGGGACGTGGCACCAAGTTAGCCCTAAGCACCTGGACCGCTACGTAGACGAGGTGACGTTCCGCCTAAACGCTGGCAATGTGGAGCGGCACACGTTGGACCGCTTGGGTTCATTCGTGGACGCGGTGGATGGTAAGCGCTTGACGTACAAGAGGTTGATTCAGTGACGCCGCCTAGTTCGGAAGCGTTGACGACGGCGTTGGAGAACATTGACCGAGTGCTTTCAACTCCGCGCGAAGGCTCTTCAATTTTGGCTCTCGTTTCTGAAGTGCCTCGATTAGAAATTGGTCAAGAAACAGCTTTGCCTCCGGCGGAAACACTTTTAGAAAGGTTTCTTTTAGAGCGTCTAAAAGCGCACTTTGTTCTTCGTACTGAATTTGAACTTCTACGTAACGACGTGAAATCAGGTCAAGGTGGTTAGCGAGTTCATCAGGTAGCATGGTCGTGAGTTTAACAGGGTGACTAGGCAATGAAGAAACTTCCAGATGAGTTAAACAGAATTGTGGACAAAGTGCTGGCCTACAAACCGCCGCCGAAGTCCAAGGCCGCGAAGAAACGCGCTGCTGAGCAGACTAAGTTCGTGGCGCAGCCTGAGCGCAAGAAGGCGGCGGATTAGGTCACGGGGCGGCGTTAAGATCGTCTTCTTGCAAATTGGCACGAACAAGATACTGGCCGCGTGGCAGCGATGAATTCTTGCTAAAGCTGTAGACGATAGAATCGGTCGCCGAACTGTTTAGCATCACGGTAGCCTTGCACTCCACTCTGCTTTCTGAAATTGAAAGTGTTCGTGGGTTTGCGAAGGTCACAATCGTTATGTTGAGTGTCTTAGCGATAGGCGAGCCTTCTAGTGCACGCTTGGCGTCAGACTGCCCGATGCTTGAGTCGCAAGATGGTATGCCAGGATGCCCTTCTTGCTGCCATTCAAATCCGGCGATAAACCCGTACACAAAGCCGCGCCCAAAGTAGAGCGCCAAGAAAATAGCAATGAGCGCCACGAGGACACCCCACGGCGCTGAGCTGGTGTTCTTCGCCTTCGGCGGTTGGTCGTAGAAGCGCGTGGAGCGCGCCGCGTCTGACGCAGTTTGCGTGGCTTGAGTTTTGTTGAGATCGCCCCAGCCACCCTCTGGTGTTATTGACACGTGCGCATCTCCTTGCGTGAAGCCGCTTTGCGCCTAAAGACTACATCCCACAATCACGTTGTGACAAGCGAAACCATGAACGACTGGAGCTCTATTATGAACGCGGTGTCTGTAGAAATTTACCATCCTGCAAAGCGCTCCATTCTAGGTCTTGCCCAAATCGCACTAAGGGTGTGCGTTGCAATACTTTATTGTGTATATGAATACGTTGTGTACAGAGTAAATTCTCGGCTACGATTCCACGATTGGCAAGTTTTTCGCAGTCTTGATGCGTGGTCTTTGAAGACACTACTGCGCGGGTTAACAAGCGACCTGTACACGTTTCTATTCCGCATGGAAACGAGAGCCAATAAATTTCCGTTTCCATACATATGCAAGGGCCTCCCGGTATTTGAGGACGATCAAGGAGAGGACTTGACCTGGTGTGCACGGACGTTCGCATACATGTCGGACACAAAAAGGCTTGACGCACTACACCCAACGGCCACGGCTTTCGACGCAGAAATTCATCTTCTTGGGTGGGAACAGGGAGAAGCGTACGGCCTTTGCAGTCAGACCGTAGGCACGGCAGATAGCAATGTCGGTGCATTCACCGAGACTACCACGGCCTAGGGTATTAAGTATATAAACCCCTTCAGTTTGACGGGCGAACACCCGCTGTGTTATCAATCGCAAGCAATCAGAGTTGGTCTGTTTTGCATACTTTATGAGCAGCGCTTCTGTGCGCCTGCCCGCCAACCCACTCCACGCATTGGCGAGGACCCGGCCCAGGCCCCCCAAAATTCTGTTCCCCCAGGGCCATGACGAATAGAAGTTAGCCCGCGCCAACCCCGACGCGGCAGGCCCCGCGGCGGATCTCCACTGTTTCTTCGCGGGTTGAAGCAAAAGGAGAACATGATGAGAAAGACGATTTCAGTAATCTGCTCTCTGTTTCTTGCTGCCGGCGCTGCGCTCTACGCGCAGCAGGCAGTCAATGAGCTCGATCGGCCGCACCCCGGCTCCGGTCACGTGATTACCCCGCAGGTCAGCATGGAGCAACCCGGCGATACCGGCAACCGCATGCACACCAACTACAAGATCTTTATTCCGGCCACCATGACCGAGGAAGAGTTCAACTCGTTCGAGCATCCCGCTACGACTTCCGAGCCGGTCCCGTATTACTACGCCGAGACGCCTGCCTCGCTGGCCTGCCTCTACGGCGCGGTGGGCGCGACCTCCGGCTGCAATCCCTTCTCGCTGCCCAACTCCGGACATGCTACGGGCGGCTCCAAGGCTATCGCCATCGTCGATGCCTATGACTATCCCACCGCGTTGGCCGACTTGAAGGTATATTCCTCCGAGTTTGGTCTCGCCGCGCCCACCTCGTCCACGTTTACGGTGGTCTATGCCACCGGGACCAACCCGGGTCCCGATCCCAATTGCGCCAAGTACGGAGGATGGTCTTGCTGGTCATCTGAGGAGTCGCTGGATATCGAGATGGCGCATGCCCTCGCTCCCAGCGCGCACGTCTACCTGGTCGAGGCCGCATCGGCTAAAACTTCAGATCTGATCGTGGCCGTCAAGAAGGCCATCAGCCTGGTTGTGGCCGCCGGTGGCGGCGAGATCTCGATGAGCTGGGGCGGAGGCGAGGGATCTGCCGAAACCTCCCTGGACTCCGGCTTTGCCGGCAAGAACGTGGTCTTCTTTGCCTCGACAGGCGACAGCGAAGGCACCGAGTATCCCTCCACCTCTCCCAATGTGGTTGCCGTCGGCGGCACCACGATCACGCGCAACCCTTCCACCCTTGCCTTTGAGGAAGAGATTTCCTGGGAGGATGGCGGCGGCGGCATCAGCAAATACGAGACCAAGCCCTCCTATCAGAACAGCATCTCAGCTCTCTCCGGTTCCAGTAACCGCGGCGTTCCGGACATCGCCGCGATCGGCAATCCACGCACCGGCGTGTGGGTCTATGACAGCTATCAGACGAACAGCGTCGGCGATTATTGCCTTTACAACTACGACACCGACGAAGGCACCAACTGGTGCATCTTCGGCGGCACCAGCGTAGCCTCTCCGGTGACGGCGGCACTGGTCAACCATGCCGGCCACTTCAGCGCCTCCGCGGCCGCTGAACACACGCTGATCTACAGCAACTACACCAACACCTCGGATTACCGCGACATCACCTACGGCACCTGCGGCTGGTACGAGGGCTGGTTCGCGCAAGCGGGATGGGATCCCTGCACCGGTTTGGGCGCTCCCATCGGCAGCGCCGGAAAGTAGATCATCCTGCTGGTCGTGCAAAGGCCCCTTCTCCTTCCGGGAGGGGGCCTTTGTTCGTTCCCATGAGCGCTACCTGGTATGCAGAGTGTCCCGGCTATTTGTTTGAGTTGCTCCGGGGACCGCAAGCAGCGGGGCAGAAGCCGGGCAGTTCACTCACCTGGACCGCAACGTGAGGTTTGCCGGCGAAATCCTGACGGTGGTTCAGCTTCAGGGCATTGAGAGTCTGCCGGCGGCGCTGAACCTGGCCAGGAAACTCACCCAGGTGTACGACGCGCTGCCGCTAAGAGGAAGAAACCGGCTTCTCGACCGCCGGGACGGCTTTCCGAGGCTGGCAAAGCTTAAAACTATCCGATGCAAGCCAAGTTATGAATCCACTTGACGCGTGGGTGTTCGGCGTGTTCCCCTCCGTATTACTCATAGTTTGTAAGACCGTTCGATCCCCAAATTTGTAGGACCGTTCGATTCCCAAAACTCAGACGGTGCTCCTAAGCGCCGCACGATGGTTCTGGTCGAGGCGCCGACAGATTTCCGGCGCTGTTCTGTGAAGACTTTTCAAATCCCGGGCCCAACAAACATGTGTCAACGCACGCCAACCCCGGCACTGCCTGTATGCGGTCGCGCCAAACCAATGCTTTCCAGATTGAGGTAAAGGAGAAACCCGTGAAACATACGCTCTCAGCAGCATGTCTTCTGTTCCTGGCCGCTGGCGCTTTGCTCTGCGCGCAAGAGGCCTCCGAACTCCAAGTCTCCAGAGAAACTCACCCTTCCGGCGGCGGGCACATCGTCATTCCCACGTCCACGTCGCAACGTCCTTCGAACGGCAAGATGAGTTCGCACACCAACTTCCTGATCTTCGTGCCCGCGGGGCGTGCCGAGGGCAAAATTGGTTTCTCCGAGGAAGAGATCAACTCGCGGGACACGTTGCCGTTGCCCGCGTCGGGCAGTTATGCGGAAACCCCCGCATCGCTGGCATGTATCTATGGCCTGGTTACTTCAGCGACGGCGGGTTGCAGCCCGGCGACCCTGACCAATAGCCAAAACGCTACCGGCGGATCCAAGGCCATTGCCATCGTCGATGCCTACGACTACCCGACGGCGATGGCCGATCTGGCGGCGTATTCAAGCTACTATGGACTGCCTGCGCCCTCATCGAGCAACTTCACGGTGGTTTATCAGGATGGCAAAACGCCGCCTCTCCCCGATCCGTCCTGCGACACCGGCGGCGGCTGGTCTTGCTGGGCAACCGAGTCCGCTCTCGATATCGAGATGGCGCATGCGGCAGCTCCCTCGGCTCATATCTACCTGGTGGAAGCGGACTCGAGCTCGGACGCCGACCTGTTCGCCGCGGTGAAGATCGCCATTGCCAAGGTCAAGGCGGCCGGCGGCGGCGAAGTGTCGATGAGCTGGGGCGAAAACGAGAACGATGGATATGTAACCCTTGCCGGAGAGCAAACCTATGATGGCGGCATCAGCGGCTCGGCGGTGACGGGCGCCAATGTGGTATTCTTCGCCGCCTCTGGCGACAGCGAAGGCACGATTTATCCCTCGACCTCTCCCTACGTGGTCGCCGTTGGCGGCACCACCGTGTCGCGCAACCCGGCCACGCTGGCTTTTCAAGGGGAGCTTACCTGGGAAGATACGGGTGGCGGACTCAGCGTGTTTGAGTCTCGCCCATCGTTCCAGAGCGGCATTTCGGGCATCGTGGGAGGGAAGCGGGGCGTGCCCGATGTCGCCGCGGTCGGCAATCCCCGCACCGGCGTTTGGGTCTACAACAGCTTCGACAACGTCTACGACGTGGGTGGCGTGGCCGAGCTTCTTCCCTGGGACATCATTGGCGGGACAAGTGTTGCCTCGCCGTTGTGGGCGGGAATCGCGAATCATGCCGGAAACTTCAGCGCTACCAGTACTGCCGAGCTAAGCACGATTTACAAAAATGCCTCCAACGCCAAGGATTATCGCGACATCTCCGTGGGCACCTGCGGCTACTACGAGGGCTACCTCGCGGCTGCGGGCTGGGATCCTTGCTCGGGCAACGGCACGCCGCAGGGCAGCGCCGGCAAATAGGCGGAGGTTGATCGCAAGCATCTGCCGCAACCACCCCTCTCTCATGGCAGCGCATGGGAGAGGGGCCTTTTTTTGGTTTGAAGTGCAACCGCCCGCCGCTTTCGGGCAGGCTTCCCAAAAGCGGGAGCGTAACAGTAGCACGCCACGCCTCTTCATGACAAGACTTGTAATTCCTTGCGCCGACCCATACTATCCGCAATAGAAGCCGGCCTGCAAAGCAGGTGGGTGGTTAACGCTGGTTGAACCAACATTCATGAACAGGGGCTCAACTCGACAATCGGTTCTGTGTGCCGTGTCCGCCAGTCCGGAA
>Ga0302320_10007986_pt1 | contig 23156 bp, 16 predicted proteins | sample Bog_T0_3_FD_202130 | JGI IMG/M metagenome (GOLD analysis project Ga0302320, IMG submission 202130) | Peat permafrost microbial communities from Stordalen Mire near Abisko, Sweden - Bog_T0_3 | ecosystem: Environmental > Terrestrial > Soil > Wetlands > Peat | place: Sweden: Abisko, Stordalen Mire... | reverse complement strand
TATCGCATTGAGAGGATTCAATTTGGCCCTGCCCCGACAGGTAGTGGAAATAGGCACCACGGAAATCAAAGCCCGCTAACTGTCCCATGCAAAAGCCACCAAAGACTCGAGGATTGACGTCATGAATCCAGTCGTCGCCGTTTGAGTCTCGGATGATGTCAAAGCACATCAATCCACGAAGATTTAACTTCTCTATAAGTACCTTCGCGGTCTCCTCTAACTTCGCGTCGTTTCCAAATATCACGATGCTTGAAGGTCCCCGTAATCTGATTCGCTTCAAGACTTCATAGGTCGCGATGACGTCAACACCTTCATCACTGACGCAACTCGCGCACACTAGAGACTCACCATGAATGAACTTTTCGAAGAACCAATCTCCAGGCCGTTCGACCGTTGCAAAAAAAATTTGGAGTGATTCAAGTGATTCGAACACGTTGACGTTGGAACCCGACGCGCCAACACGCCTCTTGAGAACAATGGGCAAAGACAACTTGTTCACCGCTTCAGCGGGTGAAGTAAGGTCAGCGAGAATGGTGTCGGGAGTTCGCAATCCGAACTCGCGCAAGGCTGTTGAGACCTTCCATTTGTCGAGAACTGCAGATCTGCTGGTCCACGTGCGCGACCACTGCGAGGCAGGCAGTAGTTCGAGGGCGGCATATGTCGTCATCGCAAGGCTCTCGGTGGGCTGAACGTCAGAGATGTACTCGGTCGAGAGGATCTTCGACAAATGATCGGGGTCGGGGGGGAGTGGAAGTGAAACATACCGATCAAAAAGCAAGTGCTCAGCTCGCCAACCTGAAGGCGCTACCGTAATCCGCACCGTCCGGTATTTGGCTTTTCGAAGTATCGCCGCCAGCTGAATGAACGAGTCCCACCTATCATCATCTACAAAGACGACAGTCGGACGAGGCCCCGAAGCCTTAACCACCATATATTCGCGTCGACTTGGCGTGAGAAGGGTTGCTTGAGCTTGAATGGTCAAAGTACTTGTTGTGCATAAGCCCCACCTGAGATTGTCGGGAATCGAGAATAGCGTCAACGTTACGCTGATGAAGGAGTGGTAGTTCACAAATCAGGGGGGTTGACCAACAGGTCTTGGGGTGCGTTCCCATGAAATCTTTTACGTCGACTCAATCCGGCAACCCTGCACGTCGGATTCCGGGAGTTGGCTCTTCCTTGGTCGCCTCACAAGGTTCGCATCGGTGCTAAGGCCTCAAGATTTTGAGCGGAGATAGTCTCAAATCGGCTGAGCCGTGGCTTGATCTGTGCGGTCTCAGAAACAAACGAAGTAGGGAGGAGTTAATCATGAGAGTTCGCTGGGGGCGATGACATGAACACAGACGTCACCATTATCGGCGCCGGCCCTTATGGCTTATCCCTGGCTGCTCATCTAACCGCGAAGGGAATTGCATTTCGAATATTTGGCGTTCCCATGGACTTCTGGAAATCATCAATGCCCGAAGGAATGTCGCTCAAGTCTGACGGCCATGCCTCGTCCCTCTATGACCCGACAGACTCCTTTACGCTCGCGCGATATTGCAGCGAGCAGAAGATACCGTACGCCGACATGGGAGTTCCAGTGACTCTCGAGAGTTTTATCTCGTACGGTCTCGCGTTCCAGCAGAAGTTCGTTCCTTTGGTTGAGCAACGACTGGTTCAATCAGTAGCGGCGGCCGATCACGGTTTCGTACTAACTCTTGATGACGGTGAGTCGTTTTCGACTCGTAAGTTGATCGTCGCGGTGGGGGTTAGTTACTTCGGCGATGTACCTCAACCACTAACTGGCTTTGCGCCGAAGTTCGTGTCTCACAGTTCTCAACACTCAACGCTCAGTTCTTTCGAGGGCCTTGATGTCGCCGTCCTAGGCGCTGGAGCTTCGGCGCTCGACTTGGCGGCACTGCTCAACAGCGTCGGTGCTCGACCGGTGCTAATAGTACGAGGACCTGGTGTCAACTTTCATCAGCTGCAACGCCTTCCTAGGTCCGTGGTCAGTAGGCTCCGAGCTCCGACGTCAGGCATCGGTCCAGGGTGGCGCTCTTGGTTTTTCTGCAGAGCTGCTCTCATCTTCCATTTCCTTCCCGAAGGTTGGCGAATCCGACAGACGAAGTCCCACGCAGGCCCCGCGGGCGGTTGGTTCATCAGGGAGGCAGTCGTGGGCAAGGTTCCGATTCTCTTCGATACTCCAGTGCAGGAGGTGTCGATAGAGGGCGAGCGCGTTCAACTTGAACTTTCAAATGGCGATGCGAGAAAGTTGACGTTTGACCACGTCATCGCGGCGACTGGATATCGCGTGAACGTTCACCGTCTTACCTTTCTCAATGAGTCCTTGCGGGATCAGATAGCAACGGTCCAAGACACGCCGATACTCACTTCTAACTTTGAGTCCTCGGTCGCGGGGCTCTACTTTGTGGGACCTTCTGCGGCAAATAGTTTTGGCCCCGTCCAACGGTTCGCGGTTGGCGCAAAATTTGCGGCACGTCGAGTGTCTCGTCACCTTGCGCGCCAGCGAATCGACGTTCAAAAAGATAGTTCCTGACCGTTTCTCGCGTAACGCGCGCTCGCCCCAATCCTTAATTCATGCTCTGCGTTCGTGCAATCCCGAATGCCAAGAGTCAGCGACAAATGTGTCTAGGGTTAGCGGGGAACGACTCTCGGTCGGCTAAAGCACTGAGAGTGAGGTACTCCACCCGGGAATAACATCCTTAACGGGAGTACTCAGTACATTTTCCAAAAGCCCGCCGTAGACGTCTCGGAAGTCGGTCGTCACGAGGAGATTTCCGTTTTCGTCAAGCGTCTCCAGCGAAGGTTGCTCTCCGTAGAGGCCGCCCTTTACTGAGTTACCGATGATGAAGACAGGTGCCGACGTTCCGTGGTCGGTGCCCAGTCCCGCATTCGACATAACTCGACGGCCGAACTCTGAGTACATCATGACCGTTACGTCGTTCGAGCGAGATCCCGCGCTAATGCTTGTCATGAATGCGCCGATAGCGCCGTCAACTTCAGCGAGTAGCGAATTTTGATCGGCTTGCTCACTCACGTGGGTGTCGAAGGAACTTATATTCACTTCCCATATTCGTGTAGGGACGTTGGCATTGATGAGGGTCGAGACGAGTGAGAGTTGTTGACCGAGTTGCGAACCTGTGGGCGAACCAGTGTCGAGGGGTCCTACCGTCTTTGCGACCGTGTAGAGATCTGTGATCGACGTCGCGACAGCAGCTTCCAGACGAACGTCAGTGGAGGAAGGGCGGCCGAGTCGCGGAATGAGACCGGCCACGTCGCCCCACGGAAGTACCATGCCGCCGATGTCAACCATGGAAGCGATGCTCTTTGTTCCCACCATGAGCGGCGGGATCGTCGATCCAACGCCGACCGCATTAAAGGCGTTATGGGGCTGGAGGTCGAGCCAGCGTCCTATCCAGCCGCTGGATACTGCGGCCGACAGAGATCCCGATTGCCAGATTGCCATTGAGGAGAAGTGCGACAGACTCGGGTTGGGGTAACTCACTCCTTGCACAATTGCGACCTTGTTCTGCGCGTAAAGAGCGCTCACATTGGGCATAGAGGAGTTGAACGCGAGCGTGTTATTAAGCGGGAGCAACTGTGACGAGGAGAGAGCGATGTTCGAGCGCGCGCTCAGGTAGGTCGGGTCCGTGAAAGGAACAACAGTGTTCAGTCCATCGTTGCCCCCGTACAGAGTCACAATGACGAGAATCGGCGTACTTGGGGGCAATGGTGAGGAGCCCGCGGCACCGGCGAGCGACTCCAGCGATAACTGCGTCGAGAGCGTCGCGAACAGGCTTGCCCCTGTCCACTGCAAGAATCGCCGTCTGTCGAACTCACAGGTGATCATACGCTCACCGTAAATTCGGGGCTGAGAAGAGCAAGGGTGGCAAACTCCAGGGGGTTACTGGTTGCAGCAGCGAGCGTGCTCGCGGTCCGCGTCGACCATTCCGGGATACCCAACCAGTCGGCGCACGCTTGCACCATCTTGCTGCGGGGCACAGCAATCGGCGAAAGATCGCCTTTGGTCATCAGTTCAACGGTAAAGAATCGATACTGAAAGGCAACGCCGCTCAGCCACGCCTGCCCCGACGGCCATCCGCCGACGTTTGGTGGATCGAAAGGGATTTGACCCATCTGCGATAGATCCCACTGAAGGTAACCGGCATTTATTGTTGAGGGCCGAAGTCTCAATGCCCTACAGGCGCCGACGAACCACTCTATTGGTGACTTCACGAGCGAGTTTGCCGGATTCGTCCACGCGCTCGAACGAACGAGGGTGCTAACAAGAGAGTAGATGTCGCGTGTGGAGAAACTCTCCATCAGCGTTGATGGAGCGGCGGTTGTGTCGGAGACGAAGCGAAACCATATCCGATCCGCAATGAACTTTGCGTTTAAATCCTTGGACACGAGTAACGTGGCCAAACTTTGCGCATCAAGCCGCGACGTCGTGTCGAGCACCGTTATCGGTCCCGAGTAGTGCTGCTTGGGGTCGAAGGTAACTTCCCCGGTCGATTGTGCCGTTGAGTAGCCCGTGAGAGCTCGAGCGGCCTGAGTGACGTCGCGTTGCGTGAAGTTGTTCACGCCAATCGTCATCAGTTCCATCAACTCTCGCGCCATATTTTCATTCGGCGCCGAGAGGTAGTTCTCTTCGTTATCGAGCCAAAAGTTCAGTGCCCCGTCGACCACCATTGCTCGGGCCATATCACCGAAGTTTCCTAAGGCGAACCCTCGAAGTGTGTTGTTCTGCTTTTGCATGGCGAGTGGATAGATGACTTTCGAGACCGCAGTGGCCCAGTGCCCGTGCCAGAACCACGTCATCCGTTCGGCCAATGGATGGTCCGACACGGCCATCCGATCGAGCCACCACATCATGAGTTCTGATTGACCCGCGTAGATCAGATTCCAAAAGTTGGCGACCGGGGGTGAGTTCGATCCGGGGATTTGTCCGAGGTTGGGAAGATGGGGCGCCACTACCGAATCGAGCGCGGGATCCGCGAGACCGTGCTCCAGAACCAACGCCTGCGTAGCTTCAAGGCCCCGCTGAAGCATCTCCGTGTACTGACCTGGCGTTGGGCCAAAACTAAATCGGTGAAGTAAACGCGCCGTGGCTAGACGCTCCGAGTAGGAGGCGGGGGAACTCACACCAGTAATGTACCCGTGATTCTCAGTGCTCTCTCAATTGTCTCGGAAGAGTTACATTCTGGACCGAGTAGGCAAAATGGGGAGAAATAAACACCTGCGGATGTCCCTGATAATCGTGGTCGGTCTTGGTGAGCCAGGAGCCCGCAATGTCTCATTGCCATCTTCGGCACGCAATGTGATTGCGGGGACCCCTCTTAATGGTCAGGTGGATCATTTCAGAGGGACCAGCGCATAATCACATCTCAACTATGAACGCGAATATCGGAGGGAAGCGGATTTACTGAATTCTCGAAATGAGTGGGCTGTTTCAATTCTGCGGAGAGTGAGCGTAAGCGCGGTCTCAAATCGCCATACTTTGAATCGACCGGACCAAGACGTCAGGCTCGTCAGAATCGGCGAAGCGACGGCGCGAATCCACGACAAGCTCAGGTACCGGGCAACGAACTCGCCTCGTGACAGAGGACCCAAGAGCGGGTTTAGTGTCTGAGCCAACTTCGGATACTCCTGGATCAGTTGGACGCGAGCCTTTCCACTGCGGCGAGCTTCCAAAGTGAGTTTGCCGAGACTGCTTTCATGCCGGTGACGCGAGGCGAGTGAGCGATCAAATATCGCGGCGAACCCGAGCGTTTCACATTGCAATCCGAATCTGAGATCCTCATGGTAGTCCAGACGAACCTCGTTTTCGCTGCCCACCATTAACGCGTCGGTTCGACGTATTGACATGTTGCCTGCCCATAGGTGGCAGAAAATTTCGGAACGGTCGTTCTCGTAGAGTTCGCAGGTCTGCTCGTACTCATCGGCGTAGAGTAAAATTGCGGCCTGGCCCCTCCTACGTTGCGATGGGAGGAGAACCGGCATATATCCAATCACGACCAGATGATCGTTGCCTGATTGCAGCCGGGCATGACCGGTCACCAGACCTGGCCCCGCCTCAACGTCGTCATCAATGAGAACTATCAGGTCAAATCGTGACTCAAGGACGCCTCTGCGCCTTGCGGCTGAAGGACCTGCATTCTCTTGAGTAATCGCGCGGATCCGTGGCTCGGATACAGACCAGTCCCTCAGAAACTCGAATGTGTCATCACTGCCTCCGTCAATCACGACTACGACCTCCCCGGTAGCCGGATCGCGGAGGAGCGGCGAAATGACGTTTTCCAGAGACTGCCTTCGGTTGAAAGTCGGGATCACGACACTCACGAGAGGAAACCTCATACTCATGCTCCTTCACGGGACGGGGACAGATAGGTGAAGAATAGGGTCACGGCCGATGCACGGCTCAAGGCGAAGACTGAATAATTCCTTGAAGGATTTCGGATAGCTCGGACATGTTCTTATCTGCGCGGCTGGGCGAGGTCATACAGACAACCCCGTTGGACGGGTGTCAGACAAGTATCACGAGCTCAAACGACTGAAAGTGACGTACTCCATCCCGGAATGATAATTGATCGGATCGTGCACCCCGCAGATGTGCTGTGTCGGTGACGCTCGAAGGTGCCTACTAATGCTGTCAATGGCCAACGTGAGGACACACTGCCAAGTGTTCTTCTCGCCAACAGAAGTATGAGTTAGATCAACGGAGATCACTAACTTTCTAAGCGTTGAAAGTTTTCGGTTTTCGAGGGTCAACGACCCACAGAATTGCTATCAGCGTTTAGTCGGGGCCCAAAGGGATGACGACCTGGCAGTCTTGGGTCAGAAGGAACTCCCAGAACGTGGCCCTACCCGCAAGGGCTTTATTGGGAGAACCACCTCAGCTGAGTACTGAGAAAAGACTTCGAACTTTCAAAAGTCTTCGAACATTGTGCATCACAATCGTTTGAAATTACCTTCAATCACTGTGAATTACTCAGTATTTAACAGCGCTGATTTCGATCGGAAACACAAACGAAATTCTCCGGAGTCTGTCAGAAAAGTCGCCTTCGCATACTGTCACTCCACTCCACTCCACTGCGCCGTGAATTGACCTACGGTGTATACAAAATAATTAGAAATTGCGGTTTGGACCTAGTGCGTCGAACGACACCGTGTTCGTGAAGGGTGCGTGCCTTTCCGTTGGCATATCAGAGAGCGCCCTCACTCTTTGGCCATCGAATACGACCGACGTCATCGGTAGTTCTACTTTTGTAGATGATTTGGCGACAGATTCGGGTGCGAATGGCTCAGTTGACTATCTCACGCTCACCGCAAATCCCGATTTAGCGGTCAGCGCCTCTGGACAGGTGTCAACCGCCGGCACGCTGTCCGTGGCTGACTCCCCTTATACAGTGAGCGGTAGCGACTCTGACAGCAGTGGCGACTCAGGTGATTGGAGTTACTCGCTCAGTGTGACGGCGGACACCCTCGACCAGGGACCCCCAACCTCGGGTTTCACTAGCACCAGCGACAGCGCCGACTTCACCAGCACGCTCGGTGCAGCCTCAGGATTTATCGGATCAGTCACGTTCGCGACGACTACACCCGGCTTCACGATTAGTAACGGTGACGAACTCCAAAGCACGGGAGAACTCTCCGTTGCCGGATCTCCTTACATAATCACTGGCACGGACTCGGACGCATACGGCGACACCGGAACCTGGACATACAGTTTGACTGTCGCGAAGTCGGGTTCGACGACAACACTGACCCAAACATCTCCTACTACGGGTACCGTGCTGACATCCTCTTCGGGCGCGTTTACCGCGGGACCGATATCCGTTGAGGATAATACGGGCGCTGTTACTTTCGTGACGACAAAGTCAAACGTGGGTCTCCGGGTGAACGCGTCCGGCTTGATCTCGACGACTGGTCCGCTCTCCGCTGGAACATACGGCGTGTCGGGGACCGACTCGGATGCTCGCGGCGATACGGGTACTTGGTCGTACAGTTTGTCAGTTACCGCAGTGGTCGAAACGGTCACCTTTGAACCTAACGGTGGCGCTGGCACGATGTCTCCGGAAAATGAGAGCGCACCGACTGCACTTTCGCTGAATCACTTCACTCGAGCGGGCTACTCCTTCACCGACTGGAACACTTCGGCGAATGGCTCAGGGTTGAGTTACGCCAATGGCGCGGCATTCCCCTTTAGCGAGTCGACGCAACTTTTTGCCCAATGGAAGAGGGGAAAAGCTCCCTCACGCACAGTTACGTTCTCTCCAAATGGGGGAGCGGGCTCCACGGCGTCGGAGATTGATAATACGCCTACGGCTATCTCGCCTAGTAGTTTCATTCGAACTGGTTACACGTTCCTTGGCTGGAATACGTCGGCCAGCGGTTCCGGTCAGACATTTGAACCTGGCTCCACGTACTCCTTCAAAGTCTCCATTGTTCTCTACGCACAATGGAAGAAGATACCTCTTGTTGCTGCTCACGCCGTGAGGTACGACGCCAATGGCGGGAGCGGCACGATGTCAGTTGAGCACGCCCGCAAACCAACGGCACTGACGTTGAATAGATTCACGCGGATCGGCTATATATTCGTGGACTGGAACACGAAGCCTAATGGGACTGGCACTTCGTATTCGAATGGGTCCACCTATCCCTTCGTTACGTCGGCCACCCTATTCGCACAGTGGAACATCAAAAAGATCGTTCCGCCTAACCCGGGACCCAATGAGGTTGTGGTCGGACAATTCACGCTGGCGTCATCGACACTTTCATCGGCGCTGGAGAGTCAGATTCAAGACCTCGCTGACGAGGTCAAGTCCAAGGGGAGTACGCAAATCGCTTTGTCGGGCTATGGTGACCCAGCCGCCATCGGTGGGTCTAATCCAAATGGCTCCGCGTTGGGCAGAAAGCGGGCGCAGGCCGTCGCCGTGTACTTGGAAGGACGGCTCACGGCGTTGGGTCTCACTGGATGGACTATTTCTCTAACGTCCTCCGCCGCAACTTCTGAATACGGACTGATCGTGGTCGCAACGTTGTCGTGACCGTCATCGCGAGGTTGGCGACGAACAGCGGAGTTTGGGAGCGGGGACGTCTGCTGTACGAGACACTCTGAGCACGAATGTTGGACAACCGTGTCACGGCTAAAGCGGTCAGTCACAAATACGTGTGGAGAATGGTGTATTCCGGCTTTGTCCACAGCAAGCTGGCAGCGATGCTCAACACCCCCGCCTGGGGGACCACATCGAGGAGTCGATGTTCGCGCGAATAGCCCCACTAGCGAAGGTGGGAAAGTCGTCGTCCATAGAGTGCTCGCGAGCAGACATCTTTGAGTACGACACCGTGAGACGTCGCTACGTTTTACCACGAGACATTCGCCCCCTCGAGCCAGAGTGAGGCTGTAACAATGGCCTCGCTGTCCGCATCGCTCCGCTGTGACTGGCGACCGACGAACGTCGCGTCGTCCTCGGAATTGATGCAAAAGAGAAACGCGTTGCTGCAGGTTACGGAGAAAGATCAGCTCGCGCTCCCTCACACGAAAGGAACATAAGACCCTAAACTCCCTGACAACGAGGTCATTTTTCGAGATTTGTCGTAGAGAATGTACGAGCCCTTCGATTCGTTCGAAGTTGGTTCTCAGTGCTCAGCTGAGGTGGTTCTCCCCAACATGCCCTTGCGGGGGCGAGCCACGTCCCTCTACTTGCGCCGTGTCGAAACACTCAAATTTCTCCGGAGGTTCCGCTACGTCAATTGGACCTGCATGGAGATCGGCAGATTGTCGGCAGACTGTCCCACACTTATCGAGTACCCACCGTTCTCGAGCACGAGTTCGCCGCGGACGTAGACATTAAGGCTCGAAAGAGGTATCGCCATTGTTACGTTGCGTCGTGAGTTGGGTGCGAGAACGACTCGAGTGAATGCGCGCAGTTGCTCGGGGGGCTCTCCGGCCGAGACGGGGTCTCGAACGTAGGCTTGCACTACGTCGGTACCCGTACGCGTGCCGCCATTGGTGACCGTCAGATTGACCAGTAGTCGAGACGCGTCGACTCGAACACTCGCGTTGGAGAGGTCGAAGGTGGTGTAGTCGAGTCCAAAGCCGAACGGGAAGAGCGGCGTTTCGTTGTGCGATTGGTACCAGCGATAGCCCACGTCCAGAGCGTCACTGCCGGTACCGAAGCTCACGCGGTCATCCACGCCGGGAAACTGCGATGGTGAAGCGGTTGGCTGTTCGGTAGGACTCGCGGGGAACGAAATGGGAAGTCGTCCCGAAGGATCGAAAGCACCCGTGAGGACGTTGGCTACTGCGCGACCATCCTCTTCACCCCCGTACCACGTCTCGAGAACCCCCTGCACTTGGTTGAGCCAAGGCATTAAAACTGCATTGCCCGTGTTAAGCACGACGATCGTATGAGGGTTGGCCTTCGCCACCGCTCCAATCAGTGCGTTCTGATCACCCGGGAGTTCGAAACTTGTCTGGTCGACGCCTTCGGAGCTGGGTTCGCTGGTAAAAACCACCGCAATCGCGGCCTTGTGAGCCACCGCTGCGGCGGCTCGAATCTGTGGCGTCACGTCCACGAGGCCGAGACGGGGAGGGCTCTGTCGGATCACTGAGAACCAACGGGCCTTGAACGTGTACTTCCTTCCGGTGTGAAGGCGAATGGTTGTCGCCATGGAGGCCGGGGCATGAAGACCCGGCGACGCCAGAATCGTTCGTCCGTTGAGGTAGATCCAGGTGTCGCCGATCTGTTTCACTGAGATCTCGTACAGTCCCGACCTCTTCACCCGTAGACCGGCGCGCCAGTGGCTCCAGCCCCGTCCAGTGCCCGGCGCAGAGGCAGTAATGACTGCGTCGGTGACGTTCGACGCCGCTTCAATGTGGAGATCGGCGTTGTCGGAGATGCTGGTCGTAGTAACGCGCTGTTGTGCGGGGAGCGAGGCACCAATCACCACGCCGCCGCGACTCAGCGCACCGACGCTCAAAGAAACTGGCCCACCGGGGGCGTAGGTCACTCGCACGGAAGCGCCCACGGCAGACCGCAGTGCCGTGAGCGGTGAGATCACGTAGGGCGCCAGCACCGCGGAACTTCCTCCGCCCGAGCTCAGGGGGTAGCGAGCGTCCGTGCCAATGACCGCAATCGAACTAACGCGGTGAGATAGCGGGAGAGCACCATCATCGTCCTTCAGCAGCACAACACTCTCTTCGGCCGCCAGCAACGCCGTCGATGCGTGTGACGGGGTGGTGGCGACCGCAGTGACGGTCGGCTGACGAGGGTGGGTGACGAGTCCGTAGGCGAACATCTCGGTGAGCACGGCGCGCACCGCTCGATTCAAATACTTCACACGCAAGACGTCCGCGCGAACCAGACGCTCAATGGTGAGGGGCGAGATTGGTTTGATGAGATCGAGACCGGCGTTGAAGGCCGGCGTCGCTCCGGGTGCGGCGCGGGCGTCGGATCGAACGAATCCATGAAAGCCCCAGGAGGCGAGGGTGGAGTACACGTAGGGACTGGAGCAGAGCCGCACGCCATTGAGCGACCCGGAGGCGCACATCACCCCCGCGACGTGGGCAATCTTCACGGCCGCTTCGAACGGTGCGTCGTAGAGCTCCGCTAGGGCTCGTTTGGTGACGACGTCGTCGATCCGCGCTCGTGCTGTTTCTTGGGAGTAGGCGACGAAGTGCTTGGCCAACGCCATCACGTTCTCCGACTGAATCCCCTCGATGTTCGCGACACCGATTTTCGACGTCAGCAGCGGGTCCTCGCCGTATGACTCGAAGACTCGTCCGCTCAGGGGCACACGAGCCAGATTCAGGTCCGGTCCCTGGACGACGTCGATCCCCTTGGCGCGCGCTTCCGCCCCCACGAGACGTCCCGTCGCGTACGCGAGGCTCGGGTTGAAACTTGCCGCGATACCGATGGCCGAGGGTAGTTGCGTCACCCCCGTGGTCTGACCGGCAATACCGTCAGGACCGTCGGAGAGGGTGAGCGACGGCACGCAGAGCGATCGAATCGCCGTTGTGAAGTTCTGAAGTCCGTGACCTCGGCTCAGCGCCACGAAGTTGGCCTTTTCGTCAAGAGTCATGCGAGCGACCACCTGACTGGCGAGTTGCACGGGAGTTGCCCGGCCGTCGCGGGACTCATCGATCCAAGGGCACTTGGATGTGGTCATCGTTCGCGTGATCTCGATCGCTCGTGGACTCGTGCTCGCGGATGCGGACGAGACGGAAACACTCACGAGAGAGAGTGCGAGCGCGCCCGCGCTCGCGAGCGTCCGCCGGGCCCAGCGATGCCGCCCCCAGTATTGATTTATCGGGAAGTTGATAGCCCAGTCTACGAAGGCGGAACGAGTGATATCTCGGCCCTCATCAGCACTGTCTCGGCGTGTTCGCTCCAAGTTCAGCGGGGCCCTGGCGCACTCTCGTCGGTCATCCCCCACGACTGGGCGATCAATGACAGGGAACTCACGCGTGCTTCAAGGGAGTGCGCGCGCGTTGACAGCATGAGTTCGTCGGCCTGGGTTCGCTCCTGGAGTGTAAGGAGCCCCTCTCGTACGCGCTGGGGGTCACCCACCAGATGGGACGCCGTCGCCTGCTCCAGATAACCTCTTTCCTCCTCGTTATAGCGGTACGCCTTCGCCTCCTCGGGCGACGGCAACAGACCAAACTGTCCGGTGCGCCGCAGGAGGACGCTCAACGCCGAAGGCCCCGCGAGCCAAGCGGCCTCGCCGCTCGTCGGAGCACAAAGCACTGACGCGGCCACCATCACGTGGGGTCGCTCGAGAAGGATCGACGGGCGAAACGTCGAGCGATAGAGGGATATAGCGGCGTCGAGCAGATCGGGCGCGAAGTGGTAGGCGAAGGAGAAAGGCAGGCCCAACATGCCCGCGAGTTGTGCGCTGTACGTCGAAGAGCCAAGAAGCCACACCTCCGGGAGATACCCGCTGCCGGGCGTCGCGAAGAGGGAGGTCGTGGGTTCGTCGTGCGGCACGAGGTAACTGATCAACTCCACGACGTCATCGGGAAAGGAGTTGGCGCTCAGGTGGGCGTCACGTCGTAAGGCCCTCGCCGTCCGCACGTCGCTCCCGGGAGCTCGACCGAGCCCGAGGTCGATACGCCCCGGGTGGAAGGCTTCGAGGGTCGCAAACTGCTCCGCGATCACAAGCGGCGCGTGGTTGGGCAGCATGACGCCACCAGCGCCCACGCGGATCCTTGTCGTGGCGTCGGCGAGATGGGCGATCACGACCGCGGGTGCCGAACTCGCGACGGCCATCATTCCGTGATGCTCGGCCACCCACAGACGCTCGTAGCCGAGCCTTTCCGCGACGACGGCGAGTTCGGTCGTCTCACGTAGAGCTTGAGCGGGCGTGGAGCCCGTGGCCACCGTGGCGAGCTCGAGCACGGAGAGGGGAATCATGATTTGAACACCCTAGGACTGCGCCAGAGCGGAGTGACCGAAGGACGAAACGTGAAAACGGTTCCTGCGATGGCCGAGGTCTTCGCAGAATCCGTCGTCACGGTGAACCAGAGGGTTACTTCGCTACTGAGCCGGGCCAGAGCCGAGCGACACCGACAGCGTAGAGTGGCCACCACTCTGGTCGACGTAGCCAACCTGGATTGCCTCGCCCGACCTGAGGGTCTGCAAAATGGCGGCCAGGCCCGTCGTTGTCGTGACACTCTGTCCGTTGATCGAGGTAATGGTGTCACCCGCCGTCAGTGCCGACGAGGCAGCAGGAGTATTCGGGATCACCTCTTGGATCGTCACCCCGCTCGTCGTCGCGGGTGTTACTCCACTCGTCGAACTCGACCCGGCGTTCGTGACCTCGACGCCGAGGAAGGCCGTCGTGCCGATATGAATTCTGGATGAACCATCACCGGCCTTGATTGAGGTCACGATGGAGAGTGCCGTGTTGATGGGGATTGCGTAAGCTTGGGTTGCTGTGGCCACGCCGGACTCTTCAAACCCGAAGCCCCCTCCGCTTGAGGATCCGGCCGTATCCATACCGATCACCTTGCCCTTGGCGTCAACCAATGGACCGCCGGAGTCCCCGGGCTCGATTGCGGCGTTCGTTTCGATCATTCCGGTCAATCGTTCGGCGCCAGCAGGGTTCTCCTCGTCGGTCGCCGTGATGGCTTGGCCAAGGGCGACAACTTTACCGCCGGCGTAAGTTGGTGTGCCGCCGACACCTCCGGCGTTGCCGATACCTACGACGCTCTCGTCCTTGGTTACGTCACTCGAGTTGCCGATCGTGACCGTGGTGAGCCCCTCGGCGCCGGTCAATTTGAGGACCGCGACGTCGCTGGTCACGTCGTAGCCGACGACCGTCGCCTTGTAGGTAGTGCCAGTTTGGACGTCGCGCGCCGTGATGGACGTCGCGCCATCAATGACGTGATTGTTCGTCAACACGTACCCATTCTTTGTGAGGATCATGCCAGTTCCGGCGGCGGCGCCGTCCTGGTAGCCGAGATTGGTATCGATGTCGACGAGACCGGGGTCGACTAATTTGGCGATTTTGGCGGCGGCTTCACCGGAACTATGCGTCCCACTGCCGCTAGGAATGGAAATAAAGGGGATACGTCCACTGAACCCACCGAATCCTCCCGCGCCATTTAACGCCCCGGCGCGGCTGGAGCCACCAGAGCCGTTCGTCGGAAAGAAGGGGTTTGCGACGCGCGACTGCGTAGAGGGAGCAGCCGTTGGTGTTACAACGTCGTGGCCCAGCGCAAAGCCGAATCCGCCGACGACAATGAGCAGAGCGGCCGCGACCATTGCGTTCATGAAACTCAGTCGGGCTTTGTGTTCTACGACGATCTGGTGGGTCGGGGTCGTTGGATCGTCTTCGCGTTCTTCGTCAGTCCAATCCATATTTAACTCCTCTCACTGCAACTAGTTGAGAGTCAGTATGCGAGTCGTTCTTGAGCGAGTCCTAGTGCTGTGATAAGAAGCCCCTAAATTGCTCGAGTGGCTTGACAAGTGTGCATCGGCGTCTGACTCCCCAGGGCCGGATAGACCTGGAACCGTCGGCATTGAAGATCTCGGCAGTACCTGGGACCGTCAGCTCGAGACGATTATCGCCTTTGCCGCGTCGACAGTCGTGTTGGCCTTATTGACGACAGTGACGTGAACTTTGCTCGCGATGAAGACGGCAATGGATGAAGACCGACTCTTCGCCAACGTGGCGTCGTCCTTGGCGTATCCGGTAACGATGACCGTCGCGCCCGTGCGCCACTCCTTCATCCAACCGAGGAGCGTTGCCTCGTTCGCGGCGGTGAGGGTCGAGCTCGACGCCGCGAAGTTGATGACCATCGGCGCGAGACTCAGTTTGGCCGAGCGGGTAAAGGTAACGATCGTGGGAGGCGACGAGACGCTCGGGGTGACGCCACTCGCAGACTTTTTTGCAGTGACTACGCAGGTACCGGCGGATGCGGCTCGAAGATCGCGGCCACTGAGTGAGCAACCTTTCGCCGTGCCGTCGCGCACGCGAAATGTGGTGGAACCCCCGGAGGGGTCACCGACGGTCTTTAAAATCAGCCGGACACCCGAATGGCCCGACCTAGTCGTAATCTCCAGTGTCGGCGGCGTTGTCGTGGTGGTGGTCGTTTCGGGCGGACTTGGGGCCGTCGATGGAGGTGGTGGCGAAGAAGGGGTCGGAGTGACGCCAGTTCCCGTCAACGTGACGTTCTGGATGCCGTTCCCGTCGTTGCCTTCTAGCGACCACTGTGCAGTCGCCGGACCCGCCGCCGTGGGAGTGAACTGCACGGTTTCGACGATCGAACTATTGGCGGCGATCGTGTCCGCCGGGGTGGTCCCGGCGAGTTGGGTAAAGGGATCTGTGAGCGCACTGAATCCTTGACCGGTGGGCGGGGTCGACTGGGTTATGAGCAACGGAGTCCCCCCCTGGTTGCCCAGTTCGAAGTTCATGGTCACCGAAGAACCGACGTCAACGTCCCCAAAACTAACGGTCCCCGGGATCGTCGTCAGCGTTGCCGGGGGATCGGCGGAGCCCGAGATTGCGACGCCGAAATTACCCGCCGTCGTGTCGAGGGTTGCGACGCTCGCGAACTCGTGGTCAAAGTCGCCGGAGGATCCCGGGGGAGCGAAGCTCACGGTGAAACTGAGGGAGTCGCCGGCGCCGAGCGACTGGTTGGCGGGGGGATTCGTCACCGTGAAGGGAAGCGCCGGGGCCTTAAATCCCGAGATCGTGATGGGGTTGCTCGATACATTCGTGAATGTCACGCCGAGTGTGGTGGGCGGTCCACCAATCAGTTGTGGTGCAAACGCGACTTCAGCCGGGGATATGGTGAACGTCGCGCTCGGCGTGACGCCTTGACCGTCGAGCGTGGCTTCCGTCGTGCCGCCAGTGACGTTCGCCGTGATTGAACCAGGATTGTCGCCAAGTGCCGTGGGCGTGAATGTGATTGGCACAGAGATGCTCTGACCTGTAGTGAGGCTGTCGGGCAACGAGGCGCTCGGGCTGCCCATCGTGAATGCGCCACCGGACAGGGTGAAGGACGTAACGGTCGTCGGAGCGTTCGCAGTGAAGACCGCGGTGCCGCTCGAAGACTGAGAGACGACCGTCGGGGAGAATGTCACCTTGCTTCCACTCAATGCGGGCGTCGGCGACGCGAGGAGACCGAAGCCCATGAGCGTCGAATCCTTCGTGCCGACGTAAACCACGCCATTGTCGACGCCTGGTGCGCTGAAGACGGTCGACGTAAAAAATTGTGAACTCCAAATCTCCTCCAGCGTCCCGGTTGGGCCGGGATTGACGGGGACCGGATTGAATGCCTCCAGTTGAGAATCGAGACCGTTAGAGCCAGAGTCGTGGATGATCCAGATCACCGCCGATCCCGAGGTCGTGCCATTCGACGTGACGATTGGCGTGCCCGAACCGTAGGCAAAAGTATTACCCGAGTTCACGGTGGCACCGACCAGTTGGAAGGTGACGTCGTTGCTACTATTCACGTCTCTTTGGAAGGCAATCAGGGATCCGCCGTTGGTCTGAAGTCCATACACTCCGGCTGTTGGGACATAGACGTAGCCGCCGTCGCCTGGCCAGACGGCCGGTTTGGACCAAATGCCGCCGTAATTGGGAGTTTCGAAGGGAACGTTGTCTCCGAAGTTCGTTCCCTGTTGGTATCCGCCCAAGTTGTTCATGTCAAGGACGTACATGATTCCCTGCTTGCCATCTTCGAGCATCACGTGCTGCTCGTTGGTGGTGCCCATGCTGGCAGGGAGCGCCACGGGTCCACCCGAGCCGAGGTCGCCGTCTTCACTGTTGAGTTGCGTGGCGTCTGCCGGCATGAACCAGTCTTTGACCCTCAGAATCCCCGAGTTATCAGTGTGAAGTTCCACCACTGCTTCGCCGTAGGTCGTCAATGACGTGTTGCTGCCTGGCTCCGGCGTCGAGGGTATATCGCCGTTACCGGTGGCGACGAAGATGTCACCATTGCTGTCGACGACGGGCGGGGACCCGGACTGCCAGATACCCGCGCCAGGACCCGTCGAAGAGAGCGCCACATTGGTCTCGCTGGACCACCTCGTCGTGATCGACGCGGAACTCTCGGAGACGCCAATGAGCCACCCTTCCCACGGGCCGTAGTCACACTGGGAGCCGAATGCGGCGTAGACGACACCGTTCACCAGCACCAACCCGGGTCGTTGAGTCTCCCGTTCGCCGTTAAAGACGGTCCCCGAATCGTCATCTGCAGAACCGGTGATCTGCACGCCGCCGGCGGGCCAATTAGCGGGTGCGACGCCGGTCTGCACGTTCACCGCCTCCATGAACCACTCGGTTGCGCCATTGACACCCCCGTCGGTCCCGGCGACGAAGTATGCGACACCGGTTGCCGGATCGATAACGGGCGTGCCAGTGATGCCGAGGCTGCTACCTACATCACCGCAACTGATTTGCATCTCGGGATTCGCGGGCGGGCCGTAGTTCTGGGTCCATTCGATTGCTCCGGTCGTGGCGTTGAGTCCGTAGGCGTAGTCGTTTTCGGTGACAGCGAGCACGGTGGGTTGGCTGACCAGTGGCTGCGCGTAGACCTGGCCGTTGAGTTGGGTGTCGAAGAGTTCGCCAAAGCTCCCTCCCGATACGGCTGCGGGAGTCAGCTGGGGCTCGTTGGGGTACCACCCGCTCGCCGAGTCATCAGCAGCGTTTTGCAGGGTGTTGGCTCGAGCGTCCGTTGACGCGGCGAAGGTGCCAATGGAGACCACGGAGACGCTCAAGAGCACGAGGCCGCTTGCGGCGATCCTCGCACGCACGTAGCGTCGTTGAGGTGAACGGCGCGTGACGGTGCGGTGCCCGCCATCCACATACTTCGACATACGGGACACGGTACTAGGGACGGCTTTCGCCAAACGTACGCGCTTGTCGGAGTCCGCCGCCCAAGGACTGGGCACAAAGGGCGCGCGCTGATCCCTAAGGATTCGTGAGGTGCTGGCACTTCGCGACCGGAGTTATTCACATATACACCGACGTAGCTGTTCGGGCAACAAAACAGGGCTCGCTGGGCGTTCCTATCTAAATTATCTATTTCTCCATCCCTTCGGCCCGATTTGCTTGTCGAACGCATGTGGCTCATACGGCAGAGAAAACGCCCGTCCAGAAAATTGAGAGAAAGCCCAGACTTCTATCGCTGCTGCGGGCACGACAATTCGCCTCGGGAGTGCGCCAAGGTGGTCCAAGACGTGCCGAGGCGTGGTGAACAGTGGGTCGAAATTGACAAAACCAGGACGGCTCGGTACGATTTCTCGACAATTCTTCGTCAGTTCCATCGACGAGCAGATAAGTAAGTTGCCCACTTAGCGAGATCCCCTCTCGAGCTTTGACCGCTTCACGCGACACTGGAAGATGAGATCCAAGCATTTCTGAAAGAGGAGGGCAAGTGAGTACGTTGCACACCGAGAAGGGTCTACCCGTTCGCGTTAGGTGCGGGCACTGGATTAAGTGGGCTGCAGCGCCGTTGATGGTGCTGCTCAGCTTCCCCGTCATGGCGTCGGTGGCTGGCGCAACGCCAGTTTCGGGGACGCTGCAACTCGCGTCCTATGACCAGGGTGGTCAGTACGTTGTGACGTTGACGGTACCTAGTACGACGGGCCCGACGGGAACGGTGACGATCTCGGACAACTTGGGAGGATCGTGCCAGTCGTCGTCGTGGAACAGCGACGCGACGGACGACTTCGGATCAGGTGTTTTCGAGGCGACGTGCACAATTTCTACGGCCGAGCCAATCGGCACAAATGTCTCGGCGAGTTACAGCGGCAGCGACTACTCGGCGACGACAAGCAACGTCTTGGCTTCTGCGCCAGAACTGTCAGGTTCGGTGACGCCGTTTGTCGGTTCGGCGGGGAGTTATACCGCGACTGCCACGATGACGCTCACAGTGCCGCACGGCGATCTCGCGCCTACGGGCGAGGCAGACGCGGGGGCCTTGGCCTACGACAACGTAGCCTTCGACTGCGGATCGTCGGCGTGGAGTGGGCCAGCCGTCAGTGGCGTCTATGACGTTTACACGACTAACTGCGCCCTTACTTCCAGCAGCCATTGGAACGACGGTATTAACTATCTGTACTTAGGCAGCGACTACAGCCCCATTGCATCGACGACGGACAATGATCTCACCCTTTACAACTTCTCAGGCACCTTGGCCGCCGCTGCGGTGGACTTGCCGTGGAATGACGTGGCGCCCACAGGGGTGTTGACCATCTCGGACAGCGACGGCCAGTCGTGCACTGCGGGTTGGACTGACGAAGGAGGCAATCAATTCGGAGTCCTCTGTTTTCTCCTCAGTGAGGCGCCCGTGGGTTCGACGTTGAGTGCCACGTACTCGGGAAGCGACTACACCTTCGGAGCGTCCAACGTGATGACCGAGACCGACCCATTGGCGGTGACGCAGACTCAGCCGTCGCAAGGGACTGGAATCACCTACCAATTCACATTGGACAGTTCGACGGGCGTGGCACCGAGCGGACAAGCCAGTGCACTCTACTCAGCGCAATCAGAGGGATACTGCAACACTGGCGACTGGACTTCAGCGGGTTCTGACGGCAGTGGAGGAGAGAACTTCACCTCCAGTTGCAACATTTCGACTCCGGAAACGCAGGGGGCCGACGTCTTCGCCTCGTACACGGGTTTCGACTACAACAGTGATCCAACGGATACGACGACCGGTTCCTCCGTAAGCGTGCCGCCGGCGCAGTCATTAGTTCTCAGTGGATCTCCTATCGCTTCGGCGAGCGGCAACCTATATTCCGTGACCTTGAACGTGCCCGCGGGTGACTCTGAACCTCAGGGGACATTTACCGTCACGGACTCAGCTGGGACGCCGGGATCCTGCTCCACTGGTCTCTGGAGTGACGATGGTCCCAATGGGTCGGGTGGCGAATCGTACGTCGATTCCTGCCAAATCACGACCGCCGAAACAGCGGGGGAAACAGTGACCGCGACCTACGACCAATCGGACTACACGGTCGCGACGTCCAACCAACTAACAGTTTCGAAGGATACCCAACCAACGTTGAACATTGTCAACTCCGCGGGGACTGTCGGTTCGCCGATGACGCTAACGACCTCGGGTGGTGCTGGTACGGGGGCCGTGACCTACTCGGTCACCAATGCCGGCAGCGCCGACTGCTCAGTTGTGGGGGACATTCTCAACGCAACGAGTGCCGGAACGTGCATCGTGACGGCGACCAAGGCGACCGATTCCACGTACTTATCCACCACTTCTAGCCCGACCGTGATCACACTTTCCGGCGGCGGCGGCGGCGGCGGCGGCGGCGGCGGTGGTGGTGGTGGCGGCGGTGGTGGCGGCGGTGGCGGCGGTGGCGGCGTAGCAACAACCCCTCCAGCCCCACCACCCTCCGGTGTACCCACTGCTGCCTTCGGGACACCGGTGTCGGGCAGTGCGTCGTCCTCTGCGTCCACGACAGTGACATTGACTTCGAGCGGCACAACGGCGTCGGTTGTGGTGCCCGCGGGAGCGCTGCCGAGTGGAACGACCGTCAGTGCGTATCCGGTCACGAACGCTTCCACGCTTACCCCACCCGGGGGCCAGTCTTACGTCGTCGCCTTCGGCGTTTCCTGGCAAACGCCAGGTGGAACGTCACCTGTGGCCGCTTCACCGATCACGATGACGATCAATGACCCGAGCATCGCGATCGGAGACAGTATCTATTTGGTCTCCTCGTCTGGCCTCACGCTCGTCGCGACGGCGACTGTCGCCGGGCAAGTGACCTTCACCTTCACCTCGGACCCGATCTTCCTCGTCACCGCGACGAAGGCAAAACCCCCCAAGTTGCCGGGCGCCGTGGCCGTCGTCTTTCGTTTGAAGAGGTCCGCACTCGGCAGCACGGAGCGAAATGCGCTCGTCGCCCTCGCTTCGAAGCTCACGCCAGGTGGGACAATCACGGTGACCGGTTTCGCGAAAGATGATGTTGCTTTGGCAAAGCAACGTGCCCAGACCGTCGCGGCCTTCCTAACGACCAGGGTGAAAGTTCACGTCGCCATCAAAACGGTGACGAACTCGTCAGCGAGCAAGGTGGTCGTGACCGCGACGAAGGTCTAAACGCGGAAGTCATCTCATTGATTGTTGAGTCGAAGGACGTGACACTCCGGCGCCGGATCTTGAGACCGAAGTTGGCAGCGCAGCGCTTCCCGCGTAACGGTGGGACGCTGTTCCGACGATTGATTCTGGGTTTGGCTGCACCTTTTGAGCCGAAATTTAATTGGTGACCGTTCAAGGTTGCACGGTGACGTCGGTCGCCGGGGACTGATACGACGTGCCGTACCCCGTGTAACTCGCGTAAATCGAAGACGTCCCGACGGGCGGGTTGGTGATACTGATGAGGCACTCCCCGAACGGGTTCGGATGACAAGAATCGACCGTCATCCCGACGTGCACCGTGACCACGGTGTTCGGATAGATGCCTTCGCTATTGGCGCGGACCCCGGTTACCTGCACGACGAGCGGCGTGCCTTGGGCGACGACGGGCGTTGAGGCCATAGCGCTGAAACTCTGCGACGCGACGGGGATGACGAACTCCGGGTCCGTCGGGACCGAGTAGCCAAAACGGTTGTGCGACTGAGCCGTGACCCAGTACACCTGGTGGTTTTCGAGCCCCGTAATGATGCAGTTGGGTTCGAAGTAGACGGGAGCGGAGCACTGCCTCGTCGAAGCGCCATTCGAGATGTTTACGCGGTAACTGTTGACGGGAGCCGCGCCCGCGCTGGTGGGCGGATGCATGTACGTCCACACTTTGCCGCTGTCGATGTTTCCCGAAACCTGCTGGGGCGATTTGGGGACGACCGCGGAACAGTTGGCCGTTGTGACTGACCACGCGATGTTGCCGGTCGAATCGACCGCCACGAAGCGCTTGGCCCCGTAGCCGACGGCGGTCCAGTCCGAACTTGCATCGATAGGGACAGCGGTGGCTGACCACGTCGCTCCGGACGTCGACGAGATAAAGCTATTGGTCGACCCGGCGGACTGACCGACGCCGAGGAAACTCCCGCAGCCGAACGTCGCGCCGTCAATTCCTTGGGCCGAAGGGAGTTGGTGGAGTGCCCAGACGCTGGCGTTGACCGACGTCGCAATAGAGCCAGTATTTGAATCATCAAAGGCCACGAAGTTCCCCTCGCCGTAGACGACGGCTCCCCATTTCGCAGCCGCGCTCGGCGCGGGGAAGAGGCGACTCCACACGGTGCCATTCGACGAAATCGCCAGGGCGCCCATGGCCTCGTCGGTCGCAACGAAGTGACCATCCCCGTAGGCGACGGACGTGAAGTCGTAGTTACTGTGGTCCCACGCGGTCGTCCACTGCGTGCCGTTCGCCGAGGTGTCGATCTGCCCGGTCGAGCTCACTGCAACGAACCGTCCGTCGCCGAAGGTGAGTGCGGTCCACGTTCCCGACGGCCCCGATACTTCGGTCCAGGTTTGGCCGTTCGTCGACACGATCTCCTCGGGTCGGCCATTCGCTGCAGAGAGCGCTACGTACTGTCCGTTTCCGTACGCCACTGATTGCCACCAGCCAGCGGGTATCGGGTACTCCGTCCAGGTTGCGCCGTCGGACGAGACGGCGGCATCAGCGGTGTGACCCAGCGCGACCCACTGGCCACTGCCGTAGGTCACCGCGTACCAACTCCCCGTT
>Ga0302320_10007985_pt1 | contig 23160 bp, 34 predicted proteins | sample Bog_T0_3_FD_202130 | JGI IMG/M metagenome (GOLD analysis project Ga0302320, IMG submission 202130) | Peat permafrost microbial communities from Stordalen Mire near Abisko, Sweden - Bog_T0_3 | ecosystem: Environmental > Terrestrial > Soil > Wetlands > Peat | place: Sweden: Abisko, Stordalen Mire... | reverse complement strand
TCCGAACGAAGTCTCGCGCACGCCGAGGCTGGCGCTGGGCAGCATCCCCAGGGAGCCGGCGATCATGGCCATCTCGTCGGAAAGGATGTCCCCAAAGAGGTTCTCGGCCAATATGACGTCAAAGCCCCGGGGGTTCTTAATCAGTTGCATGGCCGCATTGTCGACGTAGAGGTGGGAGAGTTGGACGTCGGGATAGGCGCGTGCGATTTCCGTGACGGTCTGGCGCCACAAAACGCCGTTCTCGAGGACGTTGGCCTTGTCGATGGAAGTGAGCTTTTTTCTCCGTCCGCGGGCGGCATCGAAGGCGACATGGGCGATGCGCTCGATCTCGCTCAGCCGGTACACCATCGTGTCGACAACAACGGTCTCGCCGTTCTCCTCGTGGCGGCCCTTGGGCTGGCCAAAGTAGAGCCCGCCGGTCAACTCCCGCACGCAAAGGACATCGAAGCCGCCTGCGATTATCGATTCCTTGATGGGCGAGGCGTGGGTAAGCTCCGGCAGACAGACGGCAGGCCGCAGATTGGCGAAGAGCGAGAAGTGCTTGCGAAGCGGCAGCAGGGCGGCGCGCTCGGGTTGCTGGCTGGGCGGAAGGCTTTCCCACTTCGGCCCGCCCACCGAGCCGAAGAGAATCGCATCCGCAGCGCGGCAGGCTTCGAGTGTAGGCTCGGGAAGCGCGTGGCCATGGGCGTCGATGGCGGCGCCGCCGACCAAATGCTCCATGAAATCGAACTCGAGCGAAAATTTACGACCGACAACCTCAAGCACGCGAAGCGCCTGCGCCATGACCTCGGGGCCGATGCCGTCACCGGCGAGAACTGCAATCTTATAGATGCTCACCGCGGAAGCGTGAATTATGAAGGATGAATAATGAAGGATGAATTAAGCCAGAAGAGTAAATTCTGAATGCCGGGCAGCATGGGCTATATAGGGCTTATGAGACGTATGGGGCCTATGCGTTTAAACGACTCGCGCGCCACGCCGGTTTGGTTCTCGGCGTGACGCGCTTTTGTCGCCCGGCTAACCTGGCCGGGCTCCCTGATTTTTCCGGGGCGGCTTAGTTGCCGCCACCGTTGCCACTCGCGGCGGGGTTGGCGCCATTTGCGGCGGGGTTGCCACCATTTGCGGAGGCGCGATATTCGACGTCGGCGCGCCTGGGCATGGGCGGCACTCCGGGCTTGGGATAATCCGCGGCAAGTGAGCGATGAGAAGTCGGTATGAAGCGGATTGCGCCGCTAGCATTATTGCGCCAGCCATTGGGATCGGCGTATTCCTCACCGGAATGGTGAAGTCCGTTGACTTGATCCTCAAGGCCGGTACCGTAACCCTGCTTGATGACCGTCGGAGTGACGAAAATCAGAAGGTTCCGCTTGGTGCGGGCATTGAGATGCTCCTGGAAAACGTAACCGAGGCCGGGGATATCACCGAGAATCGGGACCTTGTTGTGAGTCTTGGTAACTTCATCCTGTAGGAGGCCGCCGATGGCAAGAGTATTACCGCTCTTGATGAGCACTGTCGATTCGATGTCACGCGTATCGATGATGGGGCTGCTGACCGTGGCCCCTGAGAAGGTGAAGACGGAGTCCGCCACCTTGTTGGAAATCTCGGGCTTCACATTCAGGGTGACGAAGTCATCCTTGTTAATGCTCGGAGTCACCGTGAGGGTATTGCCGTAGCTCTTGTCCTGGAACCCGCCGAAGACGGCCTGCGCGGTCTGCTCGTTAAAGTTGAGTTGCGGCACCGGCTGGTTGCGGGTGATCTTGATGGTCGCCTGCTGGTTGTTTGCGGTGACGATGCGGGGATTGGCCAGGAGTTCGGCGTCGCCGTCCTCATTAAGGAGGCGCATCGTGACGGACATCTGCGGCACCGATAGAATCGCGAACTGGCCGGCAATCGCATTGAAAAGGTCTCGTCCGTTGCCGCCCAGGAGGAAGTTGCTGGCAGGGCCAAACATGGTCGACCCCGCCGTAAGAGAGTTGTTCGTGGTGACGGATGTGGATCCGGCGCCCACCGTGGGATTGGACGGATTTCCATTCGCGCCGCCCCCTGCAGCGAGGAATGACGAGGGATTCGAGCCGCCATAGGTGAAGGTCTGCGGCAAGCCGGAACTGCCAAAGACGCCGCCCCAGTTGAAGCCGTAACTCTGGAGCGGATTGGCGGTTACCTCGACCAGGCGGGCCTCGATCATGACCTGTTGGGTAGGCGTGTCGACGGTTGCCAGGAAGAGCTTGATGGCATCGAGATTCGAGCCGACCTCCCGATAGAAAACGGTGTTCGTGCGGGTATCGAACTGCGGTGCCAGCTTGCTCTCGAGCTGGGACGCGAGCATCGGTAAAATCTTATCTCCGCTGGCGAAGGAGAAGGTGTAGTAGGCGGGCTCCGTGGGCTCGGCCTCCTTTTCCTCCTTGGTCTTGACGTAGTAAACGCCGTCTTTCTGAAGCAGGATGAGGCCCTTGTCGAAAACGATGATCTTGATGGCCTCCATGGGCGATTTGTCCTCGAGACGCATGGTGACCTTCATGGGCGGCTGCGCGTCGCTGATTTTGTCGCTGACTACCAGGCTGATCTTCGATTGCCGGGCCAGAAGCCGGAGGACTTGAGCCACATCGTCACCCTGGAACTCGTTAAGGGCGTGCCCTGAAGTGGTGCCGGAACCCAGAACAGCAGGGCCAACGGCCAGGGCAGTGCCCGAAACATCCGCCGAGGTGCCGCTCTGGATGGCCTGGTCGGCAGGGGCGACGGTGGGCGTAGGCCCCATGCCCGGAATGGTTGGACCCGTAATGGGCGGCTCGATGGGCGCCGGAGCTTCAGCCGCCGGCACGCCGCCGGGAGCCAGGGGCGCGGGGGAAGCGGCGTCCACCGGATTGGCCGCTAGGGCAGAGGGAACTGCCAGAGCGGGAGTCGCCGGTGTGGCCGCGGCGGCAGGCGTGGCGGCAACAGCGGCCGGTACGGCAGCGTTGGCAGCCAGAGCCGGTGTGATGGCAGCGGCAGTGGGAGTGGCAACAGCCGGAGCGGCCGGTTGCTGGGCCTCGCTCACGGAAATAGAGAGGACGCATGCCGCGCCGAGAATGATAGAAAGCTTCTTTCGCATAAGTGGGCCGTGATTGTCTGGCACAATTGAAAAAGCAGAAAGCAGACCACCGCTTGCAAAAGGCTCGGATTCGGGCCGGATTTCCTCAACGCTCCGGGAAAAATTGCCGAAAAAAATTTTACACCGCCCTTGCCGAGGCGATGAAAGCCCGAACGCGCACGGCATCCTTGCGCCGGGAATTGCCAGGCGCTTCCACGCCGCCGGCGACGTCCACCCCATAAGGGCGGACCTTTTCGACGGCCTCGGCGACATTGCCGGGATTCAAACCGCCCGACAGCCAGACAGGCCGGCCCGCACAGGCGCGAACAAAGAAAGCGGCCCGCTCGATATCGATTAGGACGCCGGTCCCCCCAAACGCGCCGGGAGTGGCGGAGTCGATTACGATTGCGTGCGCCTTAAACGGAGCGACGGCGGCGGCATCGAGGCCCGCGGCCAGGGGAAAAGCCTTCCAAAGCAGGCCGGCGGCGGCGGCGGCCGAGCAAAGAGCGGGGGGTTCCTGCCCATGCAATTGGATGGCGTCGAAGACCGGTTGGACGCGGCGAATTTCCTCGATCGAAGGGTTCACCATCACTGCAATGCGCAGGACGGTGCCATCCAGCAAGGACAGCCACGGGGTCAGTTCCTCGATCTGGACGTGCCGCCTCGAGCCGGCGAACAGATTGAAACCCAGGGCGTCGGCGCCAGCGTCGATCGCCGCGGCGGCATCCTCATAATTGGTGATGCCGCAGATTTTTACGCGAATCGGCGGGTTCACTCGATACCCCTGCCTTTCGCCTGGTTAAGAATCGGCCTCACGTTCCGCAGTTTAAGCACAAAGAGACCAAGCGCAAAGCTCCCGCGCCACAAATTGCGGCGGGACCGCCCCCCGGCCCAGACGGGAAAAATAGCGTGGACTGGCCGTGCGGATGCCGTATCATCAATACTTCGATCCGGGGCGGTCAACCGATCCGGGCCGGGGAAACAATGATTGTCAGTATGGGAAAGAAAAACAATCCAGCTACGTCGGCGCCCGCAGTCGCGGAGAGCCTGAATCAAACGACCAAACCAGCCGCGGGCATCAGTGCCCTGGTCTCGAAACCGGTCGCAGCCGTCCCGGCTACAGCCGATGGCAACGGAGCGGCTGCCGCGAAGAAGAAGCCGGCCAAGGCCGCGCCCAGGAGAAAGCCGGTTGGCTTTTCGTCCGAGGATATTGCGATGCGGGCCTATTTCATTTCCGAGAACCGCCATCGCAACCGACTTCACGGCGATGAGCAGTCCGATTGGATAGAAGCTGAACGGCAACTGCGGGCGGAGCACCGGAAGAAGGCCGCAAAGAAGGTAACCCGCTCGAAAAAAAGAGCCTAGGCGAACCTGCAAACTCGCCGGGAGTTGTCGGAATATGGCGAATGAAACCCTGGAAGTTGAACTGACGGAGGCGTTAAGAGCGCGTCTGGCGGCAATCGGCGATCGCGCATTGCGGGAGAGCGACCCGGAACGGCATCTGGCTCGACTGCAGGAGGCGTCGGAGCGGCTCGATGCGCTCGAGGCGCGCCTGCCGGCGAATATTCATCCGCAACTGCGTCATTACTTCGAGCGCCGCAGCTATGACAAAGCGCTGGCGTTGATCGAGCGCGACGGCCTGGGGTGCAGCACGAGGTAAGCGCGGTCCGGGTCCACCACTGTCCATGTCGTCCACACCGTCCATAGAGTCACGGCGTCCACCCCCGCCCAGGCCTACAAACGCTGGGCTCTTACCGCGAGTAAAGCTCGACAATGAGCTGCTCGTTGACGATCGGGGCAATCTCGTCGCGTGTCGGGATGCGGGCTACTTTTCCGGAGAAGCCTTCCTTATCGACAGCGAGCCACTCGGGCACCGGAGCGATCTGGGTCAACTCGAGGTTGCGGGTGGCAAGGCGGCGGGAACCGGGCTTGTCCTTGATGGTAACTTCGTCACCGGGCCGCACCGTGTATGAGGAGACATTGACCTTGCGGCCGTTGACCGAGACATGGCCGTGGGAGACCATCTGACGGGCGGCGTTGCGGGAATTGGCGAAGCCGAGGCGATAAACGATGTTATCCAGACGGGTCTCGAGAAGTTGGAGCAGCGTCTCGCCGGTGACGCCGCGGCGGGTGAGGGCGGTCTGGAAGTAACGGCGGAACTGGCGCTCGAGCAGGCCGTACTGGTAACGGAGTTTCTGTTTCTCGGCCAGGGCGATGGCGTAGTCGGACTGCTTGCGCCGGGAGCCCTTGGGGCCGTGCATGCCGGGAGGGTAGTTCTTGCGTTCCAGGGCTTTGGCGGGGCCAAAGATGGGAACTCCGAAGCGGCGGCTGATTTTTGCTTTTGGACCAGTGTAACGTGCCATCTTATCTTAGAGGGGTTGGGAGTTAAACGCGGCGGGCCTTGGGCGGGCGGCAGCCATTGTGGGGGACCGGGGTGACATCGCGGATCACGGTTATATCCAGGCCGACGGCCTGGATGGCGCGCACGGCCGATTCGCGGCCGGCGCCGGGTCCCTTGACGCGGACCTCGACTTCCTTGAGTCCGTGGCCCATGGCCTGGCGGCAGGCATCCTGGGCAACCATCTGGGCGGCGTAAGCGGTGCTTTTGCGCGAGCCTTTGAAGCCGCACTTGCCGGCGCTCGACCAGCCGATGACCGACCCGGTCTGGTCGGTGATGGATACGATTGTGTTGTTGAAGCTGGCCTGGACGTGGGCGATGCCGGTGTGGACGTTCTTGCTGCCCTTGGCGCGGACGATCTTGATCGGCTCGAGGTTGGAGCTGGGGTCGAGTGAGAGGTTCTCCTTGGGCGGCTCGACGGCGGGAGCGGCCGCGGCGGCTTCTTTCTTGGAAGGCTTCTTTGCCTTGGGCGCTTTCGGAGCGGCAGGAGCTGTCTCGACTGCTGCGGGAGCGCCTGCTGCGGGAGCGGCGGGCTCGGCGGGAGCAGCGGCTGCGGGAGTGGCGGGCTCGGCGGGCGCTGCCGTGACCGGCTGGGCCGGAGCGGGTGGCTCAGGTTGCTGCTCGTTGGTGGGTGTCTGTTCCTCTGCCATAGAATCGAATGATTTGTCTTAGGGTTGGCCGGTTTACTTGCCGGGGCCGCCGCCTGCCGCGGGCTTGTCTTTGGTCCGCTGGACGCCGACGGTCTTGCGGGGGCCCTTGCGAGTGCGGGCGTTGGTGCTGGTGCGCTGGCCGCGAACGGGCAGGCCGCGGCGATGACGGATGCCGCGGTAGCAGTTGATGGCCTGGAGGCGCTTGAGATTGGCCTGAAGTTCCCGGCGCAGATCGCCCTCGATGGGCAGCTTGCTGGCGGTAATGGCGTGGATGAGCTGGTTGAGCTGCTCGGGAGTCAGGTTCTTCGCCCGGATGTTCGGGTCGATGTTGGCCTGATCGAGGATCTTTTTGGCTGTGTTGGGGCCGATCCCGTAGATGTATGGGAGGGAGGCTTCAATCCGCTTGTCCCCGGGTATTTCGACTCCTAGTAAACGTGGCATATCAGGAAAGGTTCAATTTAAAGTTAAGGTGTAGGTTCAACGGGCGGTTTAAGGGGCGGTCGGGGCGCGCCGCGTCAGCCCTGGCGCTGTTTGTGGCGGGGGTTTTTGCAAATGACGCGGACGACGTTCTTGCGTTTGACGATCTTGCAATCCTCGCACAGGCGCTTGACTGAGGCTCTGACTTTCATGGTTTGATGGTCTTGGTTCTGTAAAAAAAAATTGGCGTCCCTTTCAGAGGACAAAAAATCGCGCTGGGATCAGGGCTGATCCCGCGCGACCCGGACGATTTCTCACTTTTGCCTAAAGGTTATTCGGCCTTTGGACAAGTCGTAAGGAGACATTTCTACCATAACTTTGTCGCCTGGCAAGATCCGAATGAAGTGTAAACGCATTTTTCCTGAAATATGGGCGAGAATCCGGTGGCCGTTGGGCAATTCCACCCGAAACATCGTGTTCGGCAGCAGCTCAACGACTTTGCCTTCTACTTCGATAACGTCTTTTCGCGCCATGTGAGAATCTCAGGTTCGCCTTTGGTTATCAAAACGGTGTGTTCGAAATGAGCCGATGGTTTGCCATCGACTGTGACGACTGTCCAGCCGTCTGACAAAATTCTCACGCCCCCCGAGCCCATGTTGACCATCGGTTCGATGGCGAGGGTCATCCCGGCCCTGAGTTTTGGGCCGGTGCCTTTGCGCCCGAAATTGGGCACCTGGGGCTCCTCGTGCAGCTTGCGGCCCACGCCGTGGCCGACGAATTCGCGTACGACGCTGTAGCCGTTGGCGATGATCTCGTCCTCGACGGCGGAGCAGAGATCGCCCAGGCGCCGGCCCTCGGTGGCATAGGTGATGGCCAGAGCCAGGGAATCCTCGGTGACCTGGAGGAGGCGCTGGACGGCGGGATCGATGACGCCGACAGGAATGGTGGTCGCTGTGTCGCCGACCCAGCCGTTGACGATGCAGCCGATGTCGAGTTTGACAATATCCCCGTATTGGATGCGGCGGCTGCCGCCGATGCCGTGGACGACCTCGTCATTGACGGAAATGCAAATGCTGCCGGGGAACCCGCGATAGTTGAGGAAAGCGCTGCGGACGCCGGCCTCGCGCATAAAGCCGGCGGCGGCGCGGTCGACCTCGCCGGTGGTGATGCCGGGCTGGATGATGGCGCCGGTGCGTTCGAGGACCTGGCTGGCCACGCGGCAAGCGATCCTCATTTTTTCGCACTCGTGCGGGGCTTTAATGGGGATCGACATAGGGCCGGCAGGCCTCCTCGGGCCTATGAGATTCAATCATCACGCAAATATCGGCGAATACGGTTTCGGGCGGACGGGCGCCGTCGATGCGGTGAAGGATGCCGCGCTGCTCGTAGTGGGCGTTGACGGGCTCGGTCTTGGTGCGGTACTCAGAGAGACGGTCGGCGAGGGCTTCGAGGGTGTCGTCAGCGCGGCGGGAAAGCGGGGCACCGCATCGCGGGCAGGGGGCGGACGGCGTGGGCGGGGTGGACGGCGCGCGGAAGATGCCGCCGCAGGACTTGCAGATCACGCGGTGCATGACACGGTCGCGGATGACGGGCTCGTCGACGAGGATGAGGATGGCCAGATCGACGGCGGCATCGTGCTCCCGGAGCATGGTGTCGAAGGCTTCGGCCTGGCGGACGGTGCGGGGATAGCCGTCGAGTGCCCAGGAGCCGTCGTTGCCGGCGAGCCACTGGCGCACGACTTCGATCGTGATTTCATCGGGGACCAGGAGGCCGCGCTCGAAGTACCCGGCGGCGCGCAGGCCGGCGGGGGTGCCGGCGGATTTTTGGTCGCGGAGCATGCCGCCGACCGAGGGAGCCTGGAAGCCGAAGCGGCTTTTTAGGAGTTCAGCCTGGGTGCCCTTGCCCGCAGCCGGAGGCCCGAGCAAGACGAGACGAATGGGGTGGCAATGCACGACCCGGAAGCCTCCTACCGCAAATGGGTGGCAATGAAGAAACTGAGCCCGACAACAAGAAGAACGGCAGCGCCAACACAGGCCCAGACGAGAACACCCTGCTGGACGGCCTCGCCGCGGCCGGCGGGGGTGCGGTCAAACCCGCCCCGGAGCCGGCCCTTGCGCAGGAATCCGTCGTAGTGGCGCTGAATGAGATGGGTCTCGACCTGGCGCATCGTATCGAGCATCACGCCAACGAGGATCAAAAGGCTGGTGCCGCCGAAGAAGGAGGCGGTGAGGTAGGGGACGCCAAGCTGGCGCGAAAGCAACTGGGGAAGAATGGCAATGACGGTCAGGAAGAGGGCGCCGGCGAAGGTGAGCCGGGTCATGGTGAAATCGAGGAAATCGGCGGTCGGCTTGCCGGGACGGACGCCGGGGATGTAGCCGCCGTATTTCTTGAGGTCGTCGGCGATCTGGGCGGGCTGGAACGTCGTAGCGACCCAGAAGTAGCTAAAGAAAAAGATCATCAGGCCGTAGAAGACGTAATAGGCGCTGCCGTTGGGCGAGATGGCAGCGGCGATCTGCTGGGCCCAGTTGGTCCTGATCATCTGGGCGATACTGGTAGGAAACAGGAGGAGCGCCTGGCCGAAAATGATAGGCATGACGCCAGGGTAGTTGACCTTGAGCGGCATGTACTGGGTGCCTCCGCCGTAGACCTTGCGGCCGACAACGCGCTTGGCGTACTGGACGGGAACCTTGCGCTGGGCCTGGGTCACGCAGATGACGGCGGCGATCACCAGCACGAGGAAGCCGATCATTAGGACGAGGACCATCGGATTGACCTGGCTACCCCCCTGGGCGCTGGAGGGGACGAAGGTTTTCCACGCCTGGACCAGTGCGGCGGGCAGGCGGGCGACAATGCCGACGGTGATGATCATCGACATGCCGTTGCCGATGCCGTGGTCGGTCATTTGATCGCCGACCCACATGAGGAACATGGCACCGGCGGTCAGGGTGAGGACCGTGAGCGCCTCGAAGGTGAGACCGGGATTCTGGACGAGCCCGATGCCGAGGTGGGCGATGGTGCTGTCGATGCCCTGAAGGAAGGGATTGTGCGAGGGGTACTCGAAGGACTTCGCGAGCAGCGTGCCCTGGAAGATGCAAAGGCCGATGGTGCAATACCGGGTGTATTGCATGATCTTCTGCCGGCCGCCGTCCTCTTTTTGCAATTTGTTGAGTTGCGGGATCACGGCGGAGAGCAACTGCATCATGATCGAGGCGGAGATGTAAGGCATCACGCCCAGGGAGAAGACGGCGCAATTCTCGAGGGCGCCGCCGCTGAAAAGGTTGAAGAGCGCGGCGATGCCGTTGCCGCCCTTGGCGCTCTGATGGTGGAACCAGTACTGAAGGACTGCAACGTTGACGCCCGGGCAGGTAATGGCCGCGCCGACGCGCACGACCACGAGCATCAGGAGGGTGAAGATGACCCGGTTGCGAAGTTCCGGGACTTTGAAGGTGTTTGTAAAGGCGGAGATCATGGCGAAAATTCGAAATTCGAAATTCGAAATTCGAAACCAGATTCCGAATTAGGCGTCCAAAAACAAATTCGTCCCTCGACACGCTCGGGACCGAATCCTTCGAATTTCGAATTTCGAATTTCGAATTTAATCAGTGGCTGCATAAGGGATGTCCTACACACGGTCAGGCACATCCCTTTTACTTCGCGGTTACAGCGCCGCCAGCTTTTTCGATTTTCTCGCGTGCGGCGGCGCTGACTTTGTCGACCGTGACGGTGAGCTTGCGGGAGAGATCGCCGTCGGCAAGAATTTTGACACCGTGGTATTTGCCGCGGATGAGCTTTGCCTCGAGGAGCGTCGCTTCGTCGATGGTGGCGCCATCCTCGAACCGGTTGAGATCGGCGAGATTGACGATGGCGTATTCTTTTTTGAAGGCGGCGTTGTTGAAGCCGCGCTTGGGCAGGCGGCGGATGAGGGGCATCTGGCCGCCTTCGAATCCGAGGCGGATCGAGCCGCCGGAGCGGGCTTTCTGGCCTTTGTGCCCCTTGCCGGAGGTCTTGCCTTTGCCGGAGCTTTCGCCGTGGCCGAGGCGCTTGGCGCGATGCTTGGCGCCGGGACGGGGTTTGAGAGTGTGGAGGTTCACGGGAAAAGTATTAAGGCTGAAGGACTATACGATGGCGGGTTCGCGGGCGGAGACATGCTCGATTTTGCCGCGGACTTTGTAAATTTCGTCGCGGAGGCGAAGCATTTGCAGCGCTGTGATGGTGGCTTTGACTACGTTGGCGTGGTTGCTCGAGCCAAGGGACTTGGCCAGCACGTCGCGAATGCCGGCAGCCTCGACGACGGCACGGACGCCGCCGCCGGCAATGACGCCTGTGCCGGGGGAAGCGGGCTTGAGAAGGACGCGTCCACCGCCGAATTCGCCGATGACCTCGTGGGGAATCGTGTGTTCGCGGATGGCAACTTTAACCAGGGATTTGCGAGCGGAATCGGAGGCTTTGCGGATGGCCTCGGAGACTTCGTTGGCCTTGCCGAAGCCGAAGCCGACTTTGCCGGCGCGGTCGCCGGCGACGATGAGGGCGCTGAAGGAGAAGCGGCGACCGCCCTTGACGACCTTGGCGCATCGGTTGATGAAGACAACTTTCTCGGTGAGATCGGATTTGTCGCCCGAGGCGTTGCCGCCACGGTCGCCCTGGTTATCTCTGCGTTTGCGGGGTTCAGCCATAATTAGAATTCCAAGCCTCCTTCACGGGCGGCGTCGGCCAGTGCCTTGACCTTCCCGTGATATTGGAGGCCGCCGCGGTCGAAGACGACCTTGGTGATGTTTTGTGCCTTGCTGCGCTCGGCAACCAGGTGGCCGACCTTGACGGCGGTGTCCTTGTTGGCGCGAGTTTTCTTGTCTCCCTTGAAGTCCCCCTCGGTGGTGTTCGCGGAAGCAATGGTCTTGCCCTGCTGGTCGTCGATGACCTGGGCGTAAATGTTCTTGGATGAGAAATGGATGCAGAGCCGCGGACGGCCGGGGGTGCCGGCCAGGGTCTTGCGGCTGCGCTTGTGGCGCACGGCTGTTTTCTCTTTGCGATTGAGGTTGGCCATGGAGTTTGTGGACTGGGTGGACGGTTACTGGACGGTCTTGCCTTCTTTGCGGCGCACTTGCTCGCCGGCGTAGCGGACGCCTTTGCCTTTGTAGGGCTCGGGCGGGTAGTAGGCGCGGATGTCGGCGGCGACCTGGCCGACTACCTGTTTGTCGGCGCCTTCGATGCGCACTTTGGTGTTGTCGGTGACGATGATCTTGATGCCCTTGGGCACAGGGAACAGGATAGCGTGGGAGAAGCCGAGAGAGAGGTTGAGCGTGTCTCCCTGGAGGGCGGCCTTGAAACCGACGCCCTGAATTTCAAGCTCCTTGACGAAGCCGTTGGATACGCCGTCGACCATGTTCGAGACGAGCGCGCGAGAGAGGCCGTGGAGGGCGCGGACCTGGCGGGTTTCATCCTTGCGATCGAAGATGACGCTCGATCCCTCGACCCGGGCCTTGATGGCGGGAGGGAGCGTCCAGGAAAGTTTGCCCTTGGGCCCCTCGACGTTGATTTCGCCGGCGCCGCCGACGTTGAGCTTGACCTTGGCTGGCAGGGTGATGGGTTTTTTTCCGATTCGGGACATGACGGTTCTCCAGGTGATGCGTTACCAGACGTAGGCTACGAGTTCGCCGCCGAGGTTCTGGCGCTTGGCCTCGTGGCCGGTGAGGATGCCGCGCGGGGTGGAAAGGATGGCGACACCCATGCCGCCGAGCACGCGGGGGATTTCCTTTGCGCCGACGTAACGGCGAAGGCCGGGGCGGCTGACGCGCTTGAGGCCCCTGATGGCGGAGGCGCGGTTGGCGAGCTTGGTGATGACTTTGATGCGGGGATGGGCGCCGGTGGTATCGAGCTCGTAGCTGCTGATGTAGCCTTCCTGCTTGAGGATGCGGGCGATCTCGGCCTTGAGTCGGGAATAAGGGACGAATACCTCCGGTTTGAGCGCGCTGCCGGCATTGCGCAGGCGGGTGAGGAAATCGGCGATGGGGTCTGAAAGCTGGCTCATGTTAGGCGGTTTTTTTGACGCGGTCGCTGAAGGGCATGCCGAGTTCGGCTAGGAGGACCTTGGCGTCCTCGTTGTTGGTGGCGGTGGTGACGATGGTGACGTCGAAGCCGATGTTGCGCTTGATCTTGTCGAGCTCGACTTCCGGGAAGATGGATTGATCAGGGACACCGAGCGTGTAGTTGCCGCGCCCGTCAAAGGCGCGCGGGGAGACGCCGCGGAAGTCGCGGATGCGGGGGAGGGCCATCTTAATGAGGCGCTCGAGGAACTCGTACATCCGGGCGCCGCGCAGGGTGACCTTTGCGCCGATGGGCTGGTGCTGCCGGAGCTTGAAGTTGGCGATGCTCTTCTTCGAGCGGGTCTCGGCGGGTTTCTGGCCGCTGATGAGGGCGAGCTCTTCCTTGGCGTCTTCGAGGGCCTGCTTTACGTCGGCCTGGGAGCCGACGCAGGTGTTGATGATCACCTTGTGGACCCGGGGGACCTGGTGCACGTTCTTGAAGCCGCACTGGCTCTGGAGCGCGGGGACGACGTGGGTTTTGTAGTGTTCGTAAAGTTCGGTGGCCATGGCTGGGAGATGGGAAGAATTGGAAGAATAGGAATTATGCGGCCTTTTTCTTCGGCTTTTCGGCCGGCTCGGCGACCTTGACGTTGGAGACGTGGATGGGGCCCTCGCGCTCGACGATTGCACCCTGGGGCGACTCCTGGGAACGGCGGGTGTGTTTCTTGATCATGCGCACGCCTTCGATGAGGACATGCTGCTTCTTGGCATGGATCTGGAGGATCTTGCCGGTGGCGCCCTTGTGGTTGCCGGAGATGACCTCGACAATGTCGCCGCGCTTGACGTGAAGATGAATGGCCATAAATCAGAGCACCTCCGGAGCGAGCGAGACGATCTTCATGAAGTTCTTCTCGCGCAGTTCGCGAGCGACGGGGCCGAAGATGCGGGTGCCGCGGGGGTTAAGGTCTTTGTCGATGATAACGATGGCGTTGCGGTCGAACCGGAGGTAGGAGCCGTCGTCGCGGCGGATGGCCTGCCTGGTGCGGACGATGACGGCGCGAACGACTTCGCCCTTCTTGACAGTGCCGCCGGAGGAGGCCTCGCGTACGTGGGCGGTGATGACATCTCCGATGCCGGCGTCGCGGCTGGCCTTGCCGATGACGCCAATCATCTTGGCCATGCGCGCGCCGGTGTTATCGGCAACGTCTAGTCTGGATCGGATCTGGAGCATAAAGTCTAGTGCTTAAGGATTTCAACCAGGCGCCAGCGCTTGAGCTTTGAGAGCGGGCGGGTTTCGCTGATGCGGACAACATCGCCGACCTGGGCCTTGCCCTCTTCGTCGTGGACGTAGAATTTTTTGACCTGCTTGACGATCTTGCCAAACTTGGCGTGCGGAACGCGCGTGACGGTCTCGACCACGACGGTCTTCTTCATCTTGTTGGCGGTCACCTCGCCGATGCGGCTCTTGCGCAGGTGGCGGGCATCGGTGGCGGGTTGGCCTTCGGTGAGAGGGGCGGCTGCTGTGGCGGTGTCAGTCATACTGGTTTACGCTAAGGGGGTGGCGGCGGCGGTTTTCAGCCGGCGCTCGGAAAGGATGGACTCGATGCGGGCGACATCGCGGCGCAGGGAGCGAAGCTGGCTCGGCTTCTCGAGCTGGCCGGCCTGCTGCTGCATGCGAAGGTGAAATTGCTCCTGCTTAAGGTCCCGGCGGCGGGTCTGCAATTCCTCGCGGGTCATGTCCCTGCATTCTTTGATTTTCATGGGGTGCGGGCCAGCTAGGTGGCGATGTGGTGGCGGGTGATGAATTTGGTCCGGATGGGAAGCTTGTTGGCGGCCAGACGCAGGGACTCGCGGGCAACGGACTCGGGCACGCCGTCGAGCTCGAAAAGAATGTTGCCGGGGCGGACGGTGGCCACCCAATGCTCGGGCTGGCCCTTTCCTTTGCCCATTCGGGTTTCCGGAGGGCGGGCAGTGACGGACTTGTCCGGAAAGATGCGAATCCAGAGCTTGCCTTTGCGCTTCATGTTGCGGGTGAGCGCGACACGGGCGGCTTCAATCTGGATGTTGGTGATCCAGGCGCGGTCGATGGTCTGGAGGCCGTATTCGCCGAAGTCGATGCGGATGTTCCGGGAGGCCTTGCCGGCGCGGCTGCCGCGCTGGGTCTTCCGGTATTTCACGCGTTTGGGCATTAATGGCATGGGTCAGTACTCCTTGAAGGTGGTTGAAATGGGGATTATTTGGCCTATACGGCGGCAGCGGGTTCGGCCGCGGGCTCCTCGGCTGGGGCTTCGGCGGGCGCGGCTGCCGCGGGACCGGGGCCACCAGGGCCGCGGCGGTTGCCACGGTCCGGGCGGTCGCGGCGTTCGCGCTGCGGACGCTCGGGGCGCTCGCGCTCGGGGGCGCCTTCCTCGGGATGGCAGACCCAGCACTTGACGCCGATCTTGCCGTAAACGGTCATGGACTCGGAGAAGCCGTAGTCGATTTCCTGGCGGAGGGTTTGAAGGGGAATCTTTCCCTCGCGATACCACTCGGCCCGGGAAATCTCAGCGCCGCCAAGGCGGCCCGAGCAGCGGATTTTGATGCCGCGCGCGCCGAAGTCCATGGTGGTTTGGACGGCTTTCTTCATGGCGCGACGGAAGGAGATGCGGCGCTCGATCTGGAGGGCGACATTCTCGGCCACGAGCTGTGCGTCGAGCTCGGGGGTCTTGATTTCGACGATGTCGATCTTGACCTGTTTGCCGCCGGACATCTTGCTGATGTCTTCGGTCATTTTCTCGATCTCGGCGCCTTTGCGGCCGATGACGATGCCGGGACGGGCGGTGTGAATGGTGACGCGCAGGCTGTTCCAGGCGCGCTCGATGACGACCTTCGAGACAGCGGCAAGCTGAAGCTTTTTCTTTACGTAGCTGCGAATCTTGACATCCGAGAGCAGGAACTCGGGCATCTCTTTTTTCGTCGCGAACCAGCGGGAGCGCCAGTCGCGGTTTACGGCTAAACGAAAGCCGATCGGATTTACTTTCTGACCCATTTTTTATTCTCCGGTCTGAGTGCTGGCGGCCGGAGTTTCCGGCGCGGCGGCTTCTGGTGTTTCGGCAATTTTGGTTTCAACCGCGGGCTCCTGCTCAGCGGCGGCCGCGGGCTGCTGCTCGGGGGCGGCGGCTTTTTTGGGGGCGGGTTTCCTGCGCGCGGCCGGTTTCTTGGGCTCGCGGGTCTTGATCTCGATCTCGTCGGTGACGACGATGCGGATGTGGCTGGTGCGCTTGCGGATGGGGCCGGCGCTGCCGCGGGCCTTGGGGATGAATCGCTTGAGAGTCGGGCCTTCGCCGACAACGGCCTCGCGCACGACGAGGGCATCCGCGCGCAGGTTGTTGTTGTTCTCGGCGTTGGCGATGGCGCTCTTCAACGTCTTCGAGACCAGGGCGGCTGCCTTGCGAGGGGTAAATGCGAGGAGGTCCAGGGCGGCCGACACGGGCAGACCCTGGATTTCGCGCGTTACTTCCCTGGCCTTGAAGGCCGAGATGCGCACGTACTTGGTTGTCGATATCACGTTCATATTAAATTTTCCTGGCAGGGGGTCACATCCGCGCGTCGACGCGGAGGATGTCCCCGACTTTCACTTTTTCTGACGGGTCCAGACTTTGAATAACTGCGCCGCAAATGCTCTCGCGCACGTCGACGACGCGGACGATGCCGAGCTTGCGGCCCTCGCGCCATACTTGGAAGGGCATGCCGAGCTTGACGCCCTGCTGGCGGCCAAGATTGGCGACGACCAACGCCAGCTCATCCTTGACGCTGATGACTCGGGCGTCCGTCAGCGAACCGGCGGGGTTGGTGTTGGCCGCGGGCTGGAGGGCGCTCGAGAGACCAAGCACCTCGTTGGAGGAGCGCATCTCGGCTTCGAGGGCCATGCGGGCGTCGCCATCGACGCTCGATGCGCCTTTGACGAAGCGCAGGATGGCCTCGTTGATACGGATGAGTTGCAGGGAGAGCTTCTCCTTTTGGTCCTGAACGATCTTCAGATCGCTGACGGCCTTGAGGAGCCGCTGCTCGAGGAGGGCTTTGTCGGGGCTGGCCGAGTCGAGTCCTAGGGCCTCGAGCCTGAGCTTGAGATCGCCGGTCTCGCGTTTGAAGACTTCGCTCTCGCTATTGGCGAGCGCGAGGCTCTCGGTGAGCGCGGCGATCTGCTGCTGGGCAAGCGCGACCTGTTGGCGCAGCGCGGCGTTTTCACGCTGGCTGACCTCGATGGCCACTTTTGCCTCGGCGTATTCTATGTCTGGATCTGTCAAAGAACTTTTCTCTCCTGCCACCACCCCGATACTGCCGAGGCGCAAACCTGCCACTGTCAAAACTGCTAAAACTGCCAACTGCAACCATCGTCCTGGGAGATTCGGTTTCATCGGGTTCGGACCCGCCTCACCATCAACTCCTGGGCGCGACGGGGTTTCTTACTTGGTCACTTTCGCGGTATGGGATCCGTGTTTTTTGAACACGCGCGTGGCCGAAAATTCGCCAAGTTTGTGTCCGACCATGTTCTCCGTCACGAAGACGGAAATAAAAATTTTGCCGTTATGCACCAGGAACGTGTGGCCAACGAAATCCGGGGTGATGGTCGAACGGCGGGACCAGGTCTTGATCGGCTTCTTGGCGGCGGACTCGTTGATCTTGTCGATCTTCTCGAGGAGGTGCTGCTCTACGTAGGGGCCTTTTTTTAAGGATCGTGCCATAACCGGTTAGCTCTTCTTCTTGGACTTGCGGCGCTCGACGATGAATACGTCGCTCGTCTTGTGCTTCTGGCGGGTTTTGAAGCCCTTGGCCAACTGGCCCCAGGGACTGACAGGGTGATGGCGTCCGCCACCTCCCTTGGATTTGCCCTGGCCGCCGCCCATCGGGTGATCGATGGGATTCATGACCATGCCGCGGACGTGGGGCCGACGGCCCTGCCAGCGGGTGCGGCCGGCTTTGCCGCTCTTGACGTTCATGTGATCGACGTTGCCGACCTGGCCGATCGTGGCATAGCAGGCTTCGTGGATTTTGCGAATTTCGCCGCTGGGCAACTTGACGAGGGCGAAACCGGCCTCGCGGTTGTTGAGGATGACGAGCTGGCCGGCGCTGCGGGCGATCTGGCCGCCGCGGCCGGCGGTGATCTCGACGTTGTGAATGGCGGTGCCCAGCGGGACGGCGCGAAGCGGGAGGGCGTTGCCGATCTCCGGGGCGGCGTTGTCGGCGGCAATGACCTTGGCGCCGACTGCGAGGCCCGACGGGGCGAGGATGTAGCTCTTCTCGCCGTCGGGGTATTGAAGCAGGGCGATGCGGGCGGTGCGATTGGGATCGTACTCGATGCCAATGACCTCCGCGGCGACGTTGCGCTTGCTGCGCTTGAAATCGATGACGCGGTACTTTTGCTTGTGGCCGCCGCCGATGTGGCGGGAGGTGAGCCGGCCGTGGTTATTGCGGCCGCCGGTTCGCTTGAGGACTTCGAGGAGAGACTTCTCGGGAGTCCCCTTGGTGATCTCGTCGTAAGCGGGAGTCTGCTTGGTGCGCTGGACCGGGGTCAGGGGTCTGAAGGTCTTGAGTGCCATATGATTAAGCGAGGTCGATGCGGTCGCCTTCCTTGAGGGTTACGATGGCTTTTTTCCAATGGGATTTGCGGCCGAAATTGGCGGTGCGCTCGCGCTTTTTCTTGCCGGCGTAGTTGCAGGTGTTCACGGCGACGACGCTCTTGCTGAAGAGTTGTTCGATGGCCCGCTTGATCTGGAGCTTGGTGGCGTGGGGCTTGACCCGGAAGACGTACTTGTTCTCCTTCTCGGAAAGAAGGGTGCCCTTTTCCGTGAGCCGGATACTGTCGATGATGTCGAAAGGTTCGTTCATTACTTTGCGGTCCTTTCCGCCAGTTGAGGAAGGGCGTCGCTGGTGACGATGATCTTGCGATAGGCCAGCAACTGCTCGGTGTTTACCTCGCGGGCTGTAACCAGCTGGGCGGGCCGCACATTGCGGGCGGCCTTGTACGTGTTCTCGTCGAAGGCGGCGGCGATCACGAGGACCTTCTCCTCGGCGGCGTTTGTCTTCACGAGGTCGACGAATTGCTTGGTCTTGGGCTCGGCGACGATGAAGGTGTCGACGACCAGAACGTCGCCAGCGACGATGCGGGCGGAGAGGGCCTTGCGCAAGGCGAGGGTGCGGACCTGCTTGGGCACCTTCTTCGAGTAATCGCGCGGATGCGGGCCGAAGACGACGCCGCCTCCCACCCAGACGGGGGATGAAGCATAGCCGGCGCGGGCGCGTCCGGTGCCTTTTTGACGCCACGGTTTCGAGCCGGAGAGGTTGACTGTGGCCTTGGTCTTGACGCTGGCGGTGCCGCTGCGGCGGGCTGCGCGCAGGGCGACGACGGTGTCGTGAACAGCTTGGCCGCCCTTGCCGTTTTCGATCAGCTCGAAATTGGCGGCCTTTGCCTGGTCGATGGTAAATATCTTGGCGCTCATGGCTTATTTTTTCTTAACGGCCGTCTTTGCGCCGGTCTTGGCGACTGAGGCCTGGCCGGTGCGAACCTTGGCGATGGCGCCGATGGGATGCTTGATGGCCGGGCGCACGATGACGTAGGAGCCGGAGGGTCCGGGAACCGCGCCGGCGACAAGCAGCGTGCTGTCGGTCTCGCGGACCTGGACGATGCGGAGGTTCTGGACGGTGATCTGCTCGTCGCCCATGTGGCCGGGCATGCTCTTGTTTTTCCAGATGCGTCCCGGGGTCGAGCGGCAGCCGATCGAACCGGGGCGGCGGTGCATCATCGAGCCGTGGGAGGCGCCCTGGCCGTCGGTATTATGCTTGCGCATGATGCCCTGGAAGCCCTTGCCCTTCGAGTGGCCAATGACGTCGATCAACTGGCCCTGCTGGAACGCGGACGGGGCGAGCGTGAGATCGGCGGCCGGCTTGACGCCGTCAGTAAGCCTGAACTCGCGCACGAACCGCTTTGGCTCGGAGTTGAATTTCTTGAAGTGCCCGAGCTCTGCCTTCGAGACTCGCGACTCTTTCTGTGTGCCGTAGCCGGCCTGGATGGCGTTGTAACCGTCCACCTCGACGGTCTTGACCTGGAGTACGCTGTTGGCGCTGACGTCGATGACCGTGACGGCGGTGGCGCGACCCCGGTCGTCATAGACGCGGGTCATGCCGATTTTTTTTCCTAAAAGTCCGATTCTCATGGAGCAAAGATGGGAGGCAAAACTGGGCCGGTCAGATCTTGATGGTGATGTCGACGCCCGCGGGGAGGTTGAGCTTCTTGAGCTCGTCGACGGTCTTGGCGGTGGGCTCGACGATGTCGAGCAGACGCTTGTGGGTACGAATCTCGAATTGATCCATCGACTTCTTGTCGACGTGCGGGGAGCGGTTGACGGTGAACCGCTCGATGCGGGTGGGCAGGGGGATGGGACCGGCCACTTTGGCGCCGGTGCGCTTTGCGGTCTCGACGATCTCCGCTGAGGAGGCGTCGAGCATCCGATGATCGAATGCCTTGAGGCGGATGCGAATGCGTTGGCCGGTCATATAATAAGGTGGTTAGGAGCCCTTCTGCTCAAGGACGGCGTTCTTGACTTGCTCGGGAACCTGCTCGAAGTGACTGGGCTCCATCGAGTAGGAGGAGCGGCCCTTGGAGAGGGAGCGGATGGCCGTGGCGTAGCCGAACATTTCGGCCAACGGCACTTGCGCGGCGATGGTGGTAAGGCTGAGCTTGGATTCGAGCGAACTGATGTTGCCGCGGCGCCGGCTGAGGTCGCCCATGATGTCGCCCTGGTATTCATCCGGGGTGATGTTCTCGACCTTCATGATCGGCTCGAGAAGGATGGGCTTGGCGTTCTTGATGGCGTCCTTGATGGCGAAGATGGCGGCCATCTTGAAGGCGAGTTCGTTGGAATCGACGTCGTGGTAGCTGCCGAAAACGATGTCGCATTCCAAGTCGATAACAGGATAACCGCCCAGCACGCCGTTGAGGACGGCCTCTTCGAGACCTTTCTTCACGGCGGGGATGTATTCCTTGGGGATGGTGCCGCCGACGATCTTGTTGTCGATGGTGAAGCCCTTGCCGCGCTCGGCGGGGCGGACATCCACCTCGACGTGGCCGTACTGGCCGCGTCCGCCGGACTGCTTGATGAGCTTGCCGACGCCGTGGGCGTTCTTGGTGATGGTCTCGCGATAGGCGATCTGCGGCTTGCCGGCGTTCGTGTCCACCTTGAACTCACGCAGCATGCGGTCGCGGAGAATTTCGAGGTGCAACTCGCCCATGCCTGCCATGATAATCTGGCCGGTATCCTCGTTGGTATAAACGCGAAAGGTCGGATCTTCCTCGGCCAGGCGCTGGAGCGCGATGCCCATCTTTTCCTGGTCGACCTTGGTCTTGGGCTCGACAGCCATCGAGATGACGGGGTCGGGGAAGGAGGGGGGCTCGAGGAGGATGGTGTGATCCTCGTCGCAAAGGGTGTCGCCGGTGGTGATGTTCTTGATGCCGACGATGGCGGCGATATCCCCGGCGTAACAGGTGTCGATGTCCAAACGCTTGTCGGCCTGAATCTGGATGAGGCGGGAAATGCGCTCGCGCTTGTTGGTGCGGGGGTTGTAAACGGTGTCGCCCTTGCTCAACGTGCCGGAATAGACGCGGAAGAAAACGAGCTTGCCGACGAAGGGATCGCTCCAGAGTTTGAAGGCGAGCGAGCAGAAATTGCCGTTGTCGTCGGTGGCGGCGTCGATGGGCTCGTGGGTGTCAGGGTTCATGCCCCGGGCCGGCGGAATGTCCAGCGGGCTGGGCAGGTAATCGACCACGGCATCGACGAGATATTGGACGCCCTTGTTCTTGAAGGCGGAACCGCCGACGACGGGGACGAACCGGTTCGCGATGGTCTGGCGGCGGATGCCGGCCTTGAGAAGCTCGGGGGTGATCGGCTTTTCCTCGAGAAAAAGCATGCCGACTTCTTCGTCCAGATCGGAAATGGCGGTGACGAGATCGGCGTAGGCTTTGTCGACCATTTCCTTATGGTCGGCGGGGATATCCTCGATGTGATAGGTCGATCCCATGTCATCGCTGTCGTAATAGATGACGGCCTTGCGATTGACGACGTCGAGCTGGCCGGTCAGCCGGTCTTCCGCGCCGAGCGGGATGAGGATGGGCCACGCATTGGCGTGCAGCTTCTTGCGCATCGACTCGATCGATGCCTCGAAGTCCGCGCCGACGCGGTCCATCTTATTGATAAAGGCGATGCGGGGAACACCGTACTTGTTGGCCTGGCGCCAGACGGTCTCGGACTGCGGCTGAACGCCGGCGACGGCGTCGAAGACGGCAATGGCGCCGTCGAGGACGCGCAGGGAACGCTCGACCTCGGCGGTGAAATCGACGTGGCCAGGGGTATCGATGATGTTGACCCGCTGCTTGATGCCCTCGAAAATCTTGAAGACGCCCGCTTCCGGCCGCTGGGTCCAGGCGCACGTGGTTGCGGCTGAGGTGATGGTGATACCGCGCTCGCGCTCCTGCTCCATCCAGTCAGTAACGGTGTTGCCCTCGTGAACCTCACCGATCCTGTGGATCATGCCCGTGTAGAAGAGGATGCGCTCGGTGAGCGTCGTCTTGCCGGCGTCGATATGGGCGGCGATGCCGATGTTGCGCGTCCGCTCGAGCGGATAGGCGCGGTTGGGCGAATTGGGGTTTGTGGACAAGGGTTTTTCCAGAGTGGCGGATGGCATGGCGATAGTCCCCTGTAATTAGAATCGGAAATGGGCGAAGGCGCGATTCGCCTGGGCCATCTTGTGAGTATCGTCGCGCTTCTTGATGGCCTGGCCCTGGCCGGTGGCGGCGTCGCGCAACTCATTGGCGAGCGCACTCATCATCGTGGATCCCTTGCGCTTGCTCGCGTAACCGACAATCCACCGCATGGCGAGAGCGATCTGGCGGCGGGCCGGCACTTCCATCGGGACCTGGTAGGTGGCGCCACCGACGCGGCGACTCTTGGTCTCGAGGCGGGGCTTCACGTTGTCGATGGCCTTGTGGAGGGTCTCGAGGGGGTCGACGACATCGCTGCCCTGGCGGGACTTCTCGATGGCCTGATAAACAATGCGCTCGGCGATCGATTTCTTGCCGGAACGCATGATGGTGTTGATCAACTGCGCGACCAGCGGGCTCCCATAGCGGGCATCCAGTTTTTCGACTCGTTTAATGACTCTGCGGCGACGGGACATGAGAAAGAGGCGTTTGAGGTTTCGGCTTGGGTGCTTTTGAAATGGGCGCTCGGCTATTTCTTCTTGCCCTTGGCGCCGGCTGCGGCGGCTTCACCGCTGGCCTTCGGGCGCTTGGCGCCATATTTAGAACGGCTGCGGCGGCGGCCATCCACCCCGAGGGAGTCGAGGGTGCCGCGGACAATGTGATAACGGACACCAGGCAGATCCTTCACGCGGCCGCCGCGGACCAGCACAATCGAGTGCTCCTGCAGGTTGTGACCTTCACCCGGGATGTAGGCGATCACTTCCTCGCCGTTGGTCAGGCGGACTTTGGCGACCTTGCGCAGGGCGGAGTTCGGCTTCTTGGGCGTGCGGGTCATGACCTGCACGCAGACACCGCGACGCTGGGGACAATTTTTC
>Ga0302320_10007984_pt1 | contig 23162 bp, 22 predicted proteins | sample Bog_T0_3_FD_202130 | JGI IMG/M metagenome (GOLD analysis project Ga0302320, IMG submission 202130) | Peat permafrost microbial communities from Stordalen Mire near Abisko, Sweden - Bog_T0_3 | ecosystem: Environmental > Terrestrial > Soil > Wetlands > Peat | place: Sweden: Abisko, Stordalen Mire... | reverse complement strand
TGCATTCCGCGGAGTAGCGGGTGAAGCCGACATAGGTGTACCAGTCGATCGCGCCGTCGGCGCCGACTTTGAAGGTCGGGTTGCCGTCCTTGTCCTCCCATTTTCCATCGTCGGACTTCACAGCGGTGGGATCGCCCGATCCGTCAGTCACCGCGAAGACCAGTCCGGATGGCAGGATCAGAACCGCGAACAAGACGACAGCGAGACGGAAGAGGCGGCGCACGATGCACTCCCAGCGGGAAATCAAAGAAAATCTGGCACCGAGGCGTTGAGCCTCGGTGCCAGTCACGAAATCAGATCAAGCCAGTCAAACTATGATCAGCTTGGCGGCAGTGCGAAGACCGTGAGGGCTCCACCCAGGGAGGTGTAGTCGTTCAACGCGGCGTAACCGCCGACCGCGCCCAATCCGGCATGCGGGTCGGTCAGTCCGGCCGCCAAGCCGATGCCCGCCCAGCCGCCGACACCCGACAAGACTGCGACGTACTGCCGGCCGGCATGTTCATACGTCATAACGTTGCCGATGATTCCGGACGGCGTTTTGAACTTGTACAGTTCCTTGCCGGTCTTGGCATCTACCGCCTTCAGGTAACCCTCCAGCGTTCCGTAGAACACGACGCCGCCTTTGGTTGCCAGCGCACCGGACCAGACGGAGAATTGTTCCGGATCCGACCAGACGATCTTTCCGCTCGTCGCATCCCAGGCGATGAAATTGCCCATGTTGTTGCCGCCCGGGGCCGGGAACATTGCCAGGGTCGCACCGACATAGGGCTGACCCGCCGTGTAGGATACGCGGAACGGCTCGTAATCCATGCAGACATGGTTGGTCGGCACATAGAACAGGCCGGTGTCCGGTGAAAATGCCGCCGGTTGCTCGTCCTTGCTGCCGAGCGCCGCGGGACACACGCCTTTGGTGTTGGTATCCTCGCCGTTGTGTTCGGTTGAGTATTGTGCCACCACTTGCGGCCGCCCGTAGGTCGGACTGGACTTGTCCATATCGACATGGGTCGCCCAGTTCACCGCCGGATCATATTTGGCGGCGACCAGTAATTCGCCGGTGCCGCGGTCCAGGGTGTAGCCGAAACCGTTGCGATCGAAATGCACCAGAAGATGGCGAGTCTGTCCGCCGATTTGCTGATCCGCCAGGATCATTTCATTGATGCCGTCGTAGTCCCATTCATCGTGCGGGGTCATCTGGTACAGCCACTTCGCCTCGCCGGTGTCGGGATTGCGGGCAAAGATCGTCATCGAGTATTTGTTGTCGCCGGGCCGTTGCTTGGGGTTCCAGGTCGAGGGGTTGCCGGTCCCATAGTAGATCAGGTTGAGCTGGGGATCGTAGGAATACCATCCCCAGGTTCCGCCGCCACCGATCTTCCACTGGTCGCCCTGCCAGCTTTTGATGCTGCTGTCAGCGCCAACCGGCTTGCCGAGCGAGGTCGTCTTCTGAGGATCCACCAGGATCTCGTTGTCCGGTCCTTCGGAATAGGCGCGCCACACCTGCGAACCGTCCTTGATCGAATAGGCCGCGAGCCAGGCTCGCACACCGAATTCGCCACCGGACACGCCGACATAGACCTTGTCCTTGACCACCATCGGCGCCTCGGTCCCGGTGGCGCCCTTGGCCGGGTCATCCGTCTTCACCGACCAGACGACTTTGCCGGTCTTCGCATCGAGCGCCACCAGGGTGGTGTCGGCCTGATGCAGGAAGATCTTGCCATCGCCATAGGCGACGCCGCGGTTGACGGTGTCGCAGCACATCACCGGGATAACATTCGGGTCCTGCTTGGGCTCGTACTTCCACAGGATCTTGCCATCATTATTCAGGTCGAGCGCGAACACCGTGTTGGGGAAAGGCGCATGCACGAACATGACGTCGCCGACGACCAACGGCGCGCCTTCATGACCGCGCAGAACTCCGGTGGAGAACGTCCAGGCGACCTGAAGCTTGCCGACATTGCTGGCATTGATCTGGCTCAGCCCGGAAAACCGCTGATTGTCGTAGGTGTTGGTTGGCATCACCACGTTTGCGGCATTCTTCTGCAATTCGAGAAGATCGTCGCCGCCCGATGTCTGCGCCTGCAGAGGCCCGATCATCAGAAGAGACGACAGTGCTGTCCCCGCTGCGAGGTGCCTCAAGAATCTTTTTGTCATTTGTTCCTCCCCTAACGGCGACTTTTGCTGCACCGCGCCACGGCCTGGATGGCCGAAACGAGATGCGATACAAGGTATCCTCGACTTTGGGTACGGCGTCGCTTTGTGAGCCGCAAGACATTTCTTCCGCCGCCGTCCCCGCACTCTATTCCTGACCAAGGCTTGCCTTCGGTCAAGCACCCTGCAGGGTGATTCACGCGACTATCACAAAATGTTGAGCAGTCCAATCAATGGTCCCGTGACCATTTGTGTTACCGATCGAATGAGAGAGAACATCTATGAGCTGCCGAATTCCGTGCCTTGTGTCGCGTTATCGATACTGCCTGCGTGTTTGGCACGTCGCCGCAGTGATAATCGGGGTGCAGGCGCCCATGGCCTTTTGTGCACCGCAACATTCGTCGTTCTTGCTCAGTCCCGTCGCCGACGGCGATTACGTCCATTTCGGCCAGGTTGCTTTGACCACCGAAGTCAATAAGGGCGACATTGCCAATCTCGGGGTCGTCATCGGGCGGGATGCGGTCGCGGTCATCGACACCGGCGGCAGCGTCGAGGTCGGTGAGGCCTTGCTGGCCTCGATTCGCGCGATCACCACGAAGCCGATCCGCTACGTCATTAATACGCACGAACATCCCGACCACATTTTTGGTAATGCAGCCTTCCAGGACGGTGCGATCTTCGTCGGACATCACAATCTGCCGACCGAATTGCAGAAGCGTGGCACGTTCTATCTGCAGTCGTTCCGCGATGCGCTCGGTCCCGAGGCGATCGCCCGGGTCCGTCTCATTCCGCCGACGCTGTTGGTCGCAAATGAGATGACACTGGACCTGGGCGATCGGCCGCTGCGCCTGACCGCGTGGAGTCCCGCCGCCCACACTGACTGCGACCTGACCGTCCTGGATGAGACCAGCAGGGTCCTGTTTGCCGGCGACCTCGTGTTCCTTCAGCATATCCCCGTCGTTGACGGCAGCCTGCTCGGTTGGTTGAGCGTGCTGCCACGGCTGGCAGACCTGCCGGCCCGAATCGTGGTCCCCGGTCACGGCCGCGCGGTTGCCCCCTGGCCGCAGGCCCTGGATGACGAGCGGCGCTACCTCGACGCGCTTGCCGCCGATACGCGGCGCCTGATCGCCGCCGGCGTCCCGATGGCACAGGCGGTCCCGCAAATCGGACTGTCGGAGCGCGACCATTGGGCTCTGTTTGACGATTACAATTTTCGCAATGCGACGGCCGCGCTCAGCGAGTTGGAATGGGAATAGCCCTGTTCACGAGCCGCCGGGCGCAGGTTCATAGACCTGAGGATCGATACGTGCACAAGCGGCGTGGCGATCCCCCGCTCGGTGCGCTCAGCCCTCGAGATCGCCACGTCGCTGCGCTCCTCGCGATGACAATTGCATCCAGGGCGGATCGGCGGAAGGATGATGGTGAACTATATCACCGAGCCGAGGCAATCCGTCGCAAGCGGGCGGGGAGGGATCACACGATGCGAATGACACGTTCTGTGCCGCGGCGTCAGGCGATGCTGGCGGCTCTTGCAGCCGGAGTTGCCGCGCGAACGGCCAGGGCGGCGGACAGCGATCCGTGGCCCGACCTCGCCAGCCAGATTTTCAACGACCGGCCGATCGCCGACGGCAGTGCGGTCCTGGCGATCGACGCGCCCTACCGCGCCGAGGACGCCGCCGTGGTGCCGATCAGCCTGCGCACGCTGCCGAGCGGCGACCGCGTTCGCAGCATCACAATGGTGATCGACCAAAACCCGTCGCCGCTGGCGGCCAAATTCGTGCTGGGAGCGAACAGTGGAATCCGCAGCATCTCCACGCGGATTCGTGTCGATTCGTATACAAATATCCACGCCGTCGCCGAATCAGCCGATGGCAGCCTGACCGCGGCCGAACGCTTCGTCAAAGCCGCCGGCGGCTGCTCCGCCCCGGCCGCCAAGCAAGAGGCCGATGCCATCCCGCTCGGCACCATGCGCTTTCGCCAGTTCCCGCCAGGCACCGACCCGGACCGGCGGGAGGTCGAGTTGATGATCCGTCATCCGAACTATTCCGGCATGCAGATGGACCAGGTGACGCGGCTTTATGTCCCGGCGCATTTCGTTTCGTCTATCAAGATCTGGCACGGTGAGGATTTGCTGCTGGGGATCGAAACCGGGATTTCCATCTCGGAAAACCCGGAATTCCGGTTTGATTACCACCCGAACGGCGCAGCGGAATTCCGAGCGGAGGTTGAGGATAACGAGGGCGGCTTGTTCAAGGGAACGTGGTCGGTCAGCCGGGTCTGATTTCAGCAGGCTGTTTGAAATTGGTCTAGAAACAGCGGATTTCGCCCTCGGCCTGCGCTTCCTCCAGGTCACGCACCATGCCGTTCGCCATACCGGTGCGGAACATCTCCCCCAGATATCCGCCGCCGGATCGCCGCATCCGCAGCACGGTCTCGGCCTGCTCATATTTGTCGTACGGCAGCACCGATGCGATCACGTCGATCGCGCATGAGCATTGGCGCAGCGCCTGCTGGGTCTGACCATTGCTCGCCATGCAGGCGAAGACATATTCGGCGCGAGTTTGGGTCGGGTAGTCGTTCCCGGCGGCGGCGTCCGCGGCGATTGCGGCCGGCGCCCAAAATGCCAGCAGCAGGACAGGTCCGGACCGAAGCCAGTGCATGGCAGTCATCCATCTGAAATCCAACACCAGGCCGTTATAGCGCCATGCGGCCCAACGTGAAAAACCCAGCCATCACGCTGACTGCGTCTCACCGCACCCGGATGGAGCGAGATCAATTTGTTTCACCTAGCGTCAGACTCCTGTCAAAAATGAGAATTATCATGATAATTGTGTTGACATCGAACGTGGAATTTTTGCTATAATCGCGGATATTAGATGAGGAACGTCCTTCACCCCAACGCCGGGCGATGTCCGGCAAGCTTGAAGGACCAAACATTGGCACGAACAATCACCCTTGTGGCCTTTGTCGCAGCATTGCTGCACTTCACCGCTGTACAAGCGCAGGTAACCACGGCTACCGACCCGACGATTGGCTTCACGCGGCTATTCGGGCTCGGCGGCCACGCGTGCAAGCAATACGACGACACCGGAAGACTGTACATCTACAGCGAAGGGCTGCCGTCTCTGGCGGTCATCTCGTGGCTGCAACGGTCGGACAACGGTACCAAACCCAACGTATCGATGCCCGAGGAACTGGCAGAGGTGCTGCCGCAAATTCCCGGCTGCCTTCCCGGCAAACATCACGCGGCGTCGCCCAGCGGCTGATCATCTGGCGGTTGATGCGGCGGGTGTTTCAGAGGCCGAGGTCGGACAGGCCGGGGTGGTCGTCCGGCCGGCGGCCGAGCGGCCAGTGGTATTTGCGTTCGGATGGCGCGATCGGCAGGTCGTTGATGCAAGCGAAACGGTGCCGCATGGTGCCCTGGGCGTCGAACTCCCAGTTTTCGTTGCCGTAGGAGCGGAACCAGTTGCCGCTGTCGTCGTGCCATTCGTAAGCGAAGCGCACGGCGATACGGTTTTCGGCAAAGGCCCATAGTTCCTTGATCAGGCGGTAGTCGAGTTCCCTGGCCCATTTGCGGGTGAGGAAGGCGACGATCGCCTCGCGGCCGTTGATGAATTCGGCACGGTTACGCCAGTGGCTGTCCACGGTGTAGGCGAGCGACACGCGAGCGGGGTCGCGGCTGTTCCAGCCATCCTCGGCAAGGCGGACTTTCTGGATGGCGGTTTCGCGGGTGAAGGGAGGGACGGGGGCGGGCATCGGGGTCTCCTGGAGGCGGAAAAGCACGGCGAACGCCGGTTGGGGGTTCGCCGCTGAGTGGTGTGGCTGTCGAAGGCGCCACACTGGGGAGGATAGAACGCCGGGAGGCCGCCGTCTCGACGGATGCAGGATGGCACAGGCGCTTTGGGCGTTCTTTCGTAATCGGCTGGCAATTTATAAAATCGCCCGCTGCCGCCCGGGTGCTTGCGCTCCGCGGGGACCGAGCGTTTGCTATGATCGTGTTGCATTGCTTCGCGCATGAGAGCGAGGTCGCCGAATATGACTTTGCAACCGATGAGCCGCGCCATCAAGGCTCCGCCGTGCGAACGGGCCGGAGGGTGTGCGGCCGCGGTGATGGACCGGCCGGTGGGTTCGGGGGCGGAAGCGGGCGCTGATTGCTTGCTCGATTGTTTGGTGGCCGCGCCTGGTGGCGATGAAGACTTGGCATCGAGGCGGCGGCGGGCGACGCCGTTGCCGACGTGGCGACTGAAGCGTGTTTGCGTCGGCAGGCGGGGTGAGAGCCGGTGAACTGGGCAGGTCGCCGTGCGAATATGCAATATTGAGACAGGCTGGCAAGACGGCCGAACCCTGGGGTGCCGATAACGTTGGACGTCTGATGCCGCAGGAGAGCCGCATATGTCCGACACAGCGCAATCGTTGCAGAACGGTCAGACAGAAGCGCCGGTTTTGGAACCCGCCGAGGGGCCGGTGTTCGTGCCTTACGACGCGCCAGCCGGCGGATGGGGCGCGCTGCATGCGACGGCGAAGGCGCTGCGCGAGCAAAGCATCGAGATCAAGGGTTCGAAGGCGCTGCTGTCGATGAACCAGCCGCACGGGTTCGACTGCCCCGGCTGCGCGTGGCCGGATCCGAAGCATACGAGTTCGTTCGAGTTCTGCGAGAACGGCGCGAAAGCGGTTTCCTTCGAGCTGACCAAGCGGAAGGTGACGCGCGACTTTTTCGCGCAGCACACGGTGAGCGAACTGGCGGCGCAAAGCGACTACTGGCTGGAGGAACAGGGCCGGCTGATGGAGCCGATGCGGTATGACAGCGCGACGGATCGTTACGTTCCGGTGAGCTGGGACGAGGCGTTCGCGACGGTTGCCCGGCACCTGAATGCGCTGGGCAGCCCGGACGAGGCGGATTTCTACACCTCGGGCCGCGCGTCGAACGAGGCGGCATTTTTGTATCAGATTTTTGTGCGTCGTTTCGGGACCAACAATTTCCCCGACTGCTCCAACATGTGTCATGAGGCGACCAGCGTCGGGCTGCCGGAAAGCATCGGTATCGGCAAAGGCACGGTGGTGCTGGAGGATTTCGACGAGACCGAAGCGATTTTCGTGATCGGGCAGAATCCGGGCACCAACAGTCCGCGGATGATGACGTCATTGCACAATGCGTCGCGGCGGGGGGTGCCGATCGTTGCGATCAATCCGTTGCGCGAGCGGGCGCTGGAGCGGTTCGCGGCGCCGCAGAATCCGGTCGAGATGGTGACGCTGCAGTCGACGCGGATTGCCAGCGAATACTGCCAGGTGAATGTGGGTGGCGATGTCGCGGTGCTGAAAGGCATCATGAAGCTGGTGCTGGAGGCTCAGGACGAGGCGGACCGGATTGGGGCGCCTTCGGTGCTGGATTTCGCGTTCATGGCGGAGCACACGACCGGGTTCATTGCGCTGGCGGCGGATATCCGGCAGACGAAGTGGGAGGATATTCTGCGGGTGTCGGGGGTGACTCTGGCGCAGATCGAGCGGATGGCGCAGATCTATATCCAGGCGAAGTCGGCGATCATCTGCTACGGGATGGGGCTGACGCAGCACCGGCGCGGCACGGAAGCGGTACAGCAGGTGGCGAATCTGCTGATGCTGCGGGGCAATTTCGGGCGGCCGGGGGCGGGCATCTGTCCGGTGCGGGGACATTCCAACGTGCAGGGCGACCGCACCGTGGGGATCGACGAGAAACCGAGTGCCGTGTTGCTGCAGCAGATCGAAAAGACGTTCGGGTTCCGGCCGCCGCAGCGGCACGGGCATTCGGTGGTGGACGCGCTGCAGGCGATGATCGACGGCAAATCCAAAGTGTTCATCGGGCTGGGCGGCAATTTCGTTGCGGCGACGCCGGACACCGAGGTGGTGCGGGCGGCGATGCGGCGGCTGCAACTGACGGTCGCGATCAACACCAAGCTCAATCGGGGGCATGTGGTGCATGGGCAGGAAGCGTTGATCCTGCCGTGCCTGGCGCGCAGCGACATCGACATGCAGGCGAGCGGGCGGCAGAGCATCACGGTCGAGGACAGCATGTCGATGGTGCATGCGTCGAGCGGACTGGTGGAACCGCCGAGCCCGGACTTGAAATCGGAGGTGGCGATTGTTTGCGGGATGGCTCGGGCGACGCTGCCGGAGGGCGGGATCGACTGGGATGCGTTCGAGGGCGATTACGCGCTGATCCGCGACAAGATCGAGGCGGTGTTTCCGACGCTGTTTGCGGATTTCAATCACCGGCTGCAGGTGCCGGGCGGGTTCCAGTTGTATAACGGGCCGCGCTACCGGGTGTGGCGGACGGAGAACGGCAAGGCGAACTTCCTGGTTTTCCCGGGGCTGGCGGAGCATCCGGAGGTGGGCGACCCGGCCTGCCTGATGTTGACGACGATCCGCAGCCACGACCAGTACAACACGACGATCTATACGCTGGATGACCGCTATCGTGGTGTGTTTGGCGGGCGTAAGGTGGTGTTCATGAACGCGCAGGATATGGCGGACCGCAACATCGAAGCCGACGCTGAGGTGGAACTGGCGTCGCTGGCCGACGCGGGGTTGCCGCGGGCGGTGCGCGGGTTCAAGGCGCATCCGTATCAGATTCCGCGCGGCTCGATCGCGTCGTACTATCCGGAGACGAATGTGCTGATGCCGGTGACTTATTTCGATCCGCGGTCGAAGACTCCATCGGCGAAGTCGATCCCGGTTCTGGTTCGGCCGATGACGGTTTAAGCTGCGTATGCGCTCGCCCTTGGTGATCGGCTTTGCCGGGTGGAGCGGTGCGGGCAAGACGACGCTGATCACCCGGCTGATTCCGGTGCTGACGGCGCGGGGGTTGAGCGTGTCGACGATCAAGCATGCGCATCATGATTTCGATGTCGATACGCCGGGGAAGGATTCGTACGAGCATCGTCATGCCGGGGCGACGGAGGTGCTGCTGACCTCGGGCAGGCGGTGGGCATTGATGCATGAACTGCGCGGGGCGGCCGAGCCGGATCTGGCCGAGGTGCTGACGAAACTGGCGCCGGTGGATCTGGTGCTGGTGGAAGGGTTCAAGCGGACGGTGCCGCGGAAGATCGAGGTGCACCGGCCGGCGCTGGGGAAGGCGTTGATCTATCCGGACGATCCGGCGGTGGTGGCGGTGGCGAGCGACGTGCCGATGGTGTTGCCGCCGGGGTTGCCTGGGCTGGGGCTGGACGATGTCGCGGGGATTGCGGATTTTGTGACTGGATTGGGGTAGGAGCGTCGCGACCGGACCTGGGTCAGGCCGGGGCGGCGACTCCGGATTTGGCTTTGTTGGGGGAGCGCACGAGTTTGGTGGCGTCGAGCGGCACTTCGACATCGATTTCCAGCGTCGAGAAGGAGGCGCCGCGGTCGAGTTTGATCTGCACGGCGTCGCGATCGATGGTGATGTGCCTGGCGATGACGGCGAGGATTTCCTCCTGCAGGGTGGCGAGCAGATCGGATTTGCCGATGACGCTGCGTTCGTGGGCGAGCAGCACCTGCAGGCGGTCGCGCGCGACAGGGGCGGTCGATTTCTTGCGGAAGAGTTCGAACAGGTTCATGCGACCCTCCGGCCGAACAGGCGGCCGATGAGGCCGGTGCGTTCCAGGGGGATCACCACATCGACCGTTTCACCCTTGAGCCGCCTGGCCGCGTCGAAATAGGCTCGGGCAGGTGCGCTGGTGGGATTGTTGAGGGTGACAGGGGAGCCGATGTTGGAGGCCTTGAGGACTTCCTCGCTTTCCGGAATGATTCCGAGCAGCGGGATGGAGAGGATTTCGAGGACGTCTTCGACCTTGAGCATTTCGTTACGTGCGGCGCGACCGGCGTCGTAGCGGGTGACGAGAAGGTGCTTGTCGATTTTCTCGCCCTTTTCGGCACGCAGCGTCCTGGCGTCGAGCATGCCGATGATGCGGTCGGAATCGCGCACCGACGACACTTCCGGGTTGGTAACGACGACGGCGAGGTCGGCGTTGCGCATGGCGAGAAGGGCGCCACGCTCGATGCCGGCCGGGCTGTCGCAGATCACCCAGTCGAATTTCTCACGCAGTTCGGCGATGACCTTGTCCACGCCTTCAACCGTGAGCGCGTCCTTGTCGCGGGTTTGCGAGGCGGGGAGCAGCGAGAGGGTATCGATGCGCTTGTCGCGGATGAGGGCCTGGGCGAGCTTGGCGTCGCCCTGGACGACGTTGATCAGATCGAACACGACGCGGCGTTCGGCGCCCATGACGAGGTCGAGGTTTCTCAGTCCGACATCGAAATCGATCACCACGACGTTTTCGCCGCCGCGCGCGAGCGCAGCCCCGAGTGCGGCGGTGGAGGTCGTCTTGCCGACTCCACCCTTGCCGGATGTCACGACCAGCACCTTGCCCATCTGTGTTCCCCTTAATCCAGCACTGAGATTTTCATCTGTTCGCCGTCCAGCCAGGCCTGCACCGGCTTGCCCAGGGCTTTCGCCGGCATGCCATCAGCGGTCTGGTAGACGCCATCGATCGCCAGTAGTTCCGCCTGTAACTTGCTGCAGAAAATCCGGGCGCCGGGGTGGCCGGCGAGGCCGGCGACGGCTCGGCCGCGTAACGTTCCGTAGATGTGAACCGATCCGCCGGCCATGACCTCGGCGCCGGAGGCGACGGAGCCGAGGACGGTGATATCGCCGCGTTCGAACACGATCGACTGACCGGACCGAACCGGATGGTCGATCAGCAGGGTGTTCGCCTCGGTGTGGGCGGGACCAGCGTGGGCGGGTTCGTGGGGCGCCGCCTTGATCGGCGCCGAGGGGGGCGCGATGGGTTCGGGGGCGGTGATTTCGCGGCCGGGCTTGGCGGAGACCGGCAGGGGCCGGCCCCAGGCCTCGATGCCTTCCCAGGAGGGATGTGCGCCTTCCGTGCCGATGATGCGAATGCCGCGCTGTTCGAGCAACTGGAGGAACTGGGCGACGCCTTTCTGCTCGCGCGGCACGCTGCCGAGGTCAACCACGACGGGGCGGGCGTCGAAGAAGTTGGGCGAGCGGTCCATCTGCGCGTCGAGGGCGATCAGCCAGTCGTTCAACGGCACTTCGGGCGCCAGAACCAGGGCCATGATGGAGCGGCCACGCAGGCGGATCAGCGATTTGGTCTCGTGTGTTGTCACAGTTCCGACGTATCCGCTGACCGCAGCAGGGTCAACGGGAATCGGGGGAGCGGGCACAAAATAATGTGGATAACCCTTCGTTCCGACCGCTAGGGGTTGTGGCTGGGGCGAAAAATGGCCCCATAGATGGTGGCGATGGCCGCGCCGGTGCCGTAGGCGGTTGGTGCGATCGAAAGAGTAGCGCCTTTCGCCGAGTCGGCCACTGTCAGGTCGTGCGCCGGTGTGGACGCGGTGCCGGTCAGTCCGGCCTCGTTGGGCGACCGGGTGTGCCTCGTGGGTCGGGTTATTGATGCCCTGGGTGACCCAGTTGCCTCAGGTGGCAATTCCGCCGATATCATGAATGTCCCGGAAAGGTGATCGCGGGCGGGCGCATTTTCACGGAGCTGCGAAGCTCTTGGACAGTACATCGCGACTGTTTCGGGCGGATATTCGATTTCCTTCTGCTTATTGCATGACAGGATAGCCGCTCCGATTGGGGAATTTTGTAGTTTGGATTTTATGGCGATGTGGGATTGGTCATTACGCAAGGACATGGTGGTTTTTCCGCGTCGGAAGACGATGCTCCGTCAATCGATTTTGCTTCCGGCGCGGGCGGCGGGATGATGACGCCGTGCTGGGCGTGGAGGTCATGAAACCGTCACACAGGCTGGCATTTCCAACTGCTAATTGCCAAAACCGGTGCGGCCAGCGATGGTTCGGCCTGCCATCACCGGACACAGGGCGACATTTTGCTGCAACTCGTTGATCTCACGCGCCGCTTCGGCGACAAGACTGCGGTGGACCGCGCCAGCCTGAGCATCGAGGCGGGGGAGATGGTGGGAATCATCGGGCGTTCCGGCGCCGGCAAGTCGACGCTGCTGCGGCTGGTCAACCGGCTGATCGACCCGTCCGAGGGCCGCATTCTGCACGATGGCACCGACGTGACCGCGCTGCACGGCAAGGACCTGCGGGCGTGGCGGGCGCGAACGGCGATGATCTTCCAGCAGTTCAACCTGGTTAACCGGCTGGATGTGCTGACCAATGTGATGTGCGGGCGGCTGTATGAGATTCCGGCCCCGCGGGTGCTGCTAAAATGGTTCACGCCGACGGAACGGGCGCTGGCGATACGCGCGCTCGACCGGCTTGGGATGGCGGACGTGGCGATGAACCGAGCGGATGCGCTGTCGGGGGGGCAGCAGCAGCGGGTGGCGATCGCGCGGGCGCTGATGCAGCAGCCGCGGATTCTGCTGGCAGACGAACCGATCGCGTCGCTCGATCCGCTGAACGCCAAACTGGTGATGGACGCGCTGGCCGACATCAATCAGCGGGACGGCATCACTGTTCTGACCAACCTCCACACCCTCGATACCGCTCGGACGTATTGCCGGCGGATCATTGGCATGTCGGCGGGGCGGATCGTGTTCGACGGAGCGCCCGAGGCGCTGACCGACCCGGTGCTGCGGGATATCTATGGGCCAGCCGGTGCGGAAACGCTGGACGAGCGGCTCACCTCGACTAGTCTTCCGGCAGCCGCGCTCGCCGCCATGGCGGGTTAGCCCGACCGGGAGTTTGCCGATGATCCGCCGTGTGTTTGCCTGCCTGGTTCTGACCGTGTTGGCGCTGGGTGTGGGTTCGCCTGCCTGGGCGGAGGACTGGAAATCGCAGGTCAAGGAACTGCGGATCGGGTTGCTGGGCGGAGAGAATACCGCGAGCCGGCTGGCTCGGTACGACCATTTCCAGCATCTTTTGCAGGATACGCTGGGGATTCCGGTGAAGCTGTATCCGGCGGCGGACTATGCCGGGGTGATGCAGGCGATGGGGGCCGGTCAGTTGGACCTGGCGGAGTTCAGCCCGTCGGCGTTCGCCGGGGCGTGGCTGGACTGTCATTGCGTCGAGCCGGTGGTGGTGCCGCTGGAGAAGGACGGGACGGTCTTCTACATCTCGGTGATGGTGGTGCGGAAGGATTCCGGGATCGGGTCGATCGCGCAGATGAAGGGCCATTCGCTGGCCTGGGCGGACCCGAATTCGGCGTCGGGCTATCTGATTCCCAGCGCCTCGCTGAAGGCGGCGGGGATCGATCTGACGGATGGTGCGTATTTCTCGCATACCGGGTTCGCCGGCGGACATGAGCAGGGCATTATTGCCGTGCTGAACCATCAGTATGATGCGGCGGTGACCTGGACCTCGGGCCAGGGCGATATCGAGCAAGGGTACACCCGCGGGGCGCTGCGCGGGATGGTGGATCGCGGGATGCTGAAAATGTCCGACGTGCGGATCATCTGGCGGTCTGGGAAGATTCCGAACGGGCCGTGGGCGCTGCGGTCGGCGCTGCCAGACGGGCTGAAGGCGGCGTTCAAGGCGATGATGCTGGATCTGCCGAAGGCGCATCCGGAGATCTACGCGGAGATCGAGCAGGGCACGGGGGTGGGGTATGTGCCGGCCACGCTGGATCTGTACCAGGACATTATTGGGCTGCGGGAAGCTGAACGCCAAGGGACGCGATGACGGCGCTTACGCCGACCGATGATCCGGCGTACCGGCTGTTTGTGCAGCGGTTCGGGGCGCTGCGGCGGTCCCGGCAGATGGAGTCGGCGCTGACGGTGGCGGCGGCGGTGCTGCTGTTCGTGGTGGCGGCGGCCTGGACGGATTTCTCGCCGGAGCAGATTGCCGCCGGACTGCCGCGGATCGGGGAGTATTTCGGCAAGCTGTTTTCGATTCAGCCGCGCGGGGCGGCGAACCCGGAGGCGGTGTTGGCGCTGGGGCATCTGTTCGGCGGGATGCGGGAGCCGCAGTCGATCGCCTACTGGTTTTACCGGATCGGGACGTATGCGTCGCTGCTGTGGCAGACGATCGAGATGGCGATCCTGGCGACGGCGCTGGGGTTTGGGGCGGCGTTCGTGCTGTCGTTTCCGGGGACTCATACATTTGTCGGCAGCCGCTCGGTGGTGCTGGTGACTCGGCGTGGGCTGGAGGTGATGCGGACGGTGCCTCAGGTGGTGCTGGCGTTCATTTTGGTTTGGCCGTTCGGGATCGGCCCGCTGGCGGGGGTTCTGGCGATCGCGGTGCACACGACGGGGACGCTGGGGAAGCTATTCGTGGAGCTGAACGAGAATGCCGATCTGCGGCCGGTGGATGGAATCCGGTCGGTGGGCGGGTCGTGGCTGGCGCAGGTGCGGCTGGGTGTGGTGCCGCAGGTGCTGCCGGGGTTCCTGAGCTACGCGCTGCTGCGGTTCGAAATCAACGTGCGGTCGTCGACGATCATTGGCTTCGTTGGAGCCGGCGGGATCGGGCAGGAGCTGAAACGGGTGATCGGCTTCAACATCTATGAGGAGGTCAGCGCGATCTGCATCTGCATCCTGCTGATCGTGGTGGCGATCGATCTGGCCTCGGAGCAGATCCGGCATCGCTTTATTGGGGTGGCGGCATGAGCGGCGCGGCTCTGGACCTGAGCGCGGAGCGGGTTCGGCATCCGGAGGTGTTCCGCGGCAAAGGATGGCTGCGGTGGCTGCTGCTGGGGGCGATTTTCGCCTATCTGGGCTACCTGCTGTGGCTGTTCGATTTCGTCCGGGTGTTCACCGATCTGCCTCGGGTCTGGGTGATCGTGCGGCTGATGGTGGACTGGACGCAGATCGGCACGTGGGATCATGCCGAACTGTGGCGCTCGATGCTGGAAACGGTGGCGATGGCGTATCTGGGGTCGATGCTGGGGATGGTGTTCGCGGTGCCGCTGGGGTTTCTGGGGGCGCGGAATGTGATTCCTCGCCGGGTGTTTCATTTCCTGACGCGGCGGCTGTTCGACGGGCTGCGCGGGCTGGATCAACTGATCTGGGCGCTGGTGTTCGTGCGGGCGATGGGGCTGGGGCCGATTGCGGGGATCATGGCGATCGCGGTGGTGGAGACGGGGGTATTGGCAAAACTGTTCGCGGAGGCGATCGAGAACATCGACCGGCGGCAGGTCGAGGGGATCACCTCGGTCGGGGCTGGGTTCGTGGCGCGGCTGCGGTTTGCGGTACTGCCGCAGGTGCTGCCGGTGATGATCAGCCAGACGCTGTATTCGATCGAGTCGAATGCGCGGGAGGCGACGATTCTGGGGCTGGTTGGGGCCGGCGGGATCGGGCTGCGGCTGTCGGAGCGGATTCAGATCAACGCGTGGGATCAGGTGGCTTATATTATTGTACTGATCCTGCTGTCGGTGGCGGTGATCGATACGACGTCGCGGTATCTGCGGCTGCGGCTGATTGGGGTGGCGAACAGGTAGGTGGTGGGGGTCGTTGTTTGAGAGGCGGTTGGCCCGAGGGATGAATCAGCGTTCGATCAACCTCTGGCGACCGCGGTCTAAATAGAACAGAGGCAAACTTTTGACCGGGAGTACGTTGGCGGCGAACGCAACTTCCCTGTACGCCAAACGCCAGCCCTGTGGTCCGCGACGCCAGCGGTCCCGTCGGTGGCCAGCCAGCATCTCCACCTGCCGCTGACGATGTTGCCGGTAGATCAGGAATGCGCTTCGCACCGCATGGTCGCCGGCGTCGGTGGGTTGACCAACCTGGATATTACTGACCAGCCGCACGACACGCGACGATGGAATTTCGGTTTGCGACAGTCCCGTTCTAATCTTGGCAACCCGCATTCGCAACGACCCGAGGTTATCGTTAAAAAACGTCAACGCATGCTTTTCCTGGGACGGCTGCGCTGCACGTTGCCCGGCCACGTCCTCACGGATCGGCGCGACATAGGCCACATCCTCGTGCAGCAGATCCAGCCACTCCTCATAGAGGCCAACGTCCAGCAGACTCGCCTCATAATACAGGAGCTGTGTCAATTCCGTGACGAGTTCGGCGGATGGCAGGGCGATCACGAACCCGCTCCGCGGTGCGTGGTCGCGGGCAGGTCGGTCCACTCGTCCGTCAAGACCAGATCGCGCCAGCGGCGGTAAAACGCCCTCGCATTAGACTCGCTGATCAGCAGCCCGAGCTCGCCCGGCATCCTGTCGTCGGTAAATTCGTGACCCAGGCCCATGCCGATATAGTTCCATTCGTTCCGGCCCACGTAACCCTTCGCGGCCGCGGAAACCTCCTGCCATTGATCCCCGTCATCCTGCTCGACCAGGCCACTGACGCCGAATCGGGACTGGAAGCCGCGGTACATCTGCGCCTTGACCGCATCGGACACGCCGGCATCGACCAGACCCCAGGTCCAAACTTCCATTTCGTACGGCCCCTTGGGCATCCAGACCCGGAGATTCGGGATGCCGGGAATGAGATTGAAGGACAAGTTTGGAAAAACCGTCCCGGCAACCGGGTCGATCTGGCCGGTTCCGCGGAAAGCCCCCAGTCGCTCGGGTGCCTCCGGTGTGTTGATCGCCATGAAATCGCCGATCGTCATCGTGCTGGCTCGCCCGCCTAACCGCATGAACAGCCCATGTCCGGGCGCAGGGTTGGCCTGAACGCCCGCATCCGGCGGGGTCTCGATGTTGCCTGCGGGATTGGTGGCGCGTAGAGCCGAGGCGTGTGCCACTGCTTGAGCATGCTGAAAGTCGCTGATGAAATTCTCGGCGCCGGTCTTCCAGTTTGCCGGAACACGGAATTTCTGCGGCGGGCCGATCAGTTCGGTCCCCGCCGCCGACCGGTTGAGGGCAATGTCCAGATACCACGCCATGTCGCCCAGATAGTCCTTCAGCGGCGGCGCGGACGGGTCCCAGGTCGCGAAAATAAGGCCGCGGTAACTCTCCACCTGCGCGCACCGCTTCAACCCGAATTTGGACCGGTCGATCTCGGCAAAATATGCTTCCTTGAAATAGGGCACGGCGGCAAGTGAGCCGTCGGCGCGGAAACTCCACCCATGATACGGACAAACAAAAAAGTGCTGGTTACCCCGGTCAAGCTCGCAGACCGTCCGGCCCTTGTGCGTGCAGTTATTCAGAAAAACGCCGAACCGTCGCGACTGATCCCGAACCAGGATGACCGGGTCCTCGCCCATGTAGGTGGTGACGAAATCGCCGGGCGTCGGGATCTGGCTTTCGTGCCCGATGAAAAGCCAGCACCGGGAGAAGATGCGCTCCAGCTCGATCTCGTGAATCGCGGGATCGCCATAGATGCGCCGGTTGATCCGTCCGACGTCTGGCTCCACCAGCGCCGCAGCTACGGACTTGTCAATGTTCCCATCCGTTCCTTATGCGTCGCGCTGGTGTTACAACAGCCCCGCCGGGGTCACCATGGGGCGCCGCTGCCGGTTTGGTGATGCGATAAATGCCTGCCAAAGGCGACTGCCATCTCAGCACTGGGCAAAGCGCTGCTGAACCACACTTCCGGCGACTGGGTTCATTCGCGCAGCAACTCCTTTGACGACCTCGGGGTATTTGCGGCTTGCGGCTGATCGGGCTGGGGAACGTTGATGTCGCGGGATTTTTGGCTGGTGATTTGGGGTTATTTTCGGTGAGATAGATATTGTTCTTGATTTGTTCGATCGATTGGCTAAGGTCTGCGGGCGGAGAAACCAAAGGGACCGGAACCATGCATTGCAACAAGTGTGGCGAGCGGATGATGCAGGAAACTGTGATCATATTGCGGCGCAAGTTTGGCGGATTCCGCGAAAACCGGTCTCAGGGGGCGTATTGCCTGTCGTGCCGGATCGCAGTGCCGATCGAGGCCGCGCCGCCACCTGTGACAAAGGGCGTGGGGCTGCGTGGGCTTGTGCCGATGTGGCTGCACGGGATCGGTTTGGCACGGGTTGGGCGCCGGGGCGGTGGGACAAATTCGGACCGGTTGCTTTCCCTGGCTCGGTAATCTGCGGCATTCTGGGCGCATGACTTCAAGCCCGAAACCGGTGAGTCGGCCTCGGCGTGCTGCTGGTGCGCCTGCGCGGCGTCACGCGCGGTCCAGACCGTCCGGGGTGCGCTCGTTTTTGACGCTGCGGCGCGGGTTGCTGATTGGCGGCGTGGTTGCGGTGTTTATCGCCGGGTTCGTGCTGGATCCGCAGGCGGTAGCGCGGGTGTTCTGGGCGTGTCTGGCTGGTCAGGCGGGTCCGTGGGCGCGGTGGGGGGCGATTGCGCTGTTGCTGGCGATCTCGGCCGCAATCAGCTGCGTGTTTTACCGCCCGGCGCGGCCGGCGCCGCCGCCGGTGAAGGTTCGCAAGAAAGCTGCGCCACGGGCGGTGCGGACGGAGGTTGCCGAAGCGGCCCCGGCGGCGGAGGGCGCGCCGGCGCCGAAGCGGCGGCCTCGGAAAGCGGTGGCGCCGATGCCGGATGGGCCAGTGCCGGAATAAGGAGAATTACATTGCAGGGACGGCGCGTTGCTCCTCGGATTGCTGGGCCAGCCAGGGGGGCGTGTAGCCGGCGCGGAAATCGGGGGGAAGTTCGCAGACGCGAGGATCGAAACTGGCGAAGCGGGCCGGGTTGCCGCGCACCACGTCACCCATGTGCGGACTGACGATGGGGCTGGGCGTATAGGCGAAGGAATCCGCCGAGGAATAGACCGGCAGCAGCAAGGGGCGCGGGCGATCCGACCGGTTTTCCAGCGAACCGTGGATGGTGCGGCAATTCAGTAGCACAGTGGTGCCGGGGCCGCCGGTGGCGGTGATGATCGTTTCGGGCGGGATTTGCCGCACAACCGCATCGCGCACACGCACGACGAAGGCTCCGGCGTCGTCATACTGGCTGTGCAGCGGTCCGAGATGGCTGCCGCGGACGAAGCTGAGCGGACCCTGGAGGTCGGTGCAGCCATCCAGATAGACGCCGATGGTGACAGGGCTGTAATCGGTGTGTGGCCAGGCGGGGATGTCCTGGTGCCATTTGAAGCCTCGGGTGCCGCGTTCGGATTTCACGTTCAGCTTGGCATGGTGGAACTTGACGTCGGGTCCGACGACGTCGGCAGCGAGGTCGGTCATCAGGCGGTCGCAGATGAAGCGCCAGAAGGCTGGGTGTTGATCCTGCGGGCTGGTGACGCGATGCAGGCGGGGGGTGTCGGGCGCGTGGCCTTCCTCGAGGACGAACACGCTGTCGGAGCGGGCGACGCGGCGGCTGCGCTCCATCAGTTCGGCGGTGGCGTCGCGGAGGCGGTCGAGCCAGGCGGCGGGAACGTAACCGGGCAGGATCAGGAAGCCGTCGCTGAAATAGGCGGCGCGCTGGGCGGCGGTCAGCACGAGGGGCGGGTAAGCCAGGACGTCGTCAGCCTTCATGGCCGTTCTCCCGTTGCGGTTTGCTCGCGCAGCTTGCCGGTTTCGCCCGGTGTCTGCCAGGGGTGGCGGACGCGTTACGGCGTGACGAAGGCCGCGGCGGGGTAGCCCTGGGCGAACAGCAGGGCGCGCAGGCCGGCGTGGTCGATGCGGGCTTTGGCCTCCCTGGCGACGATCGGCTTGGCGTGGAAGGCGACGCCGAGACCGGCGGCGCGGATCATGTCGAGGTCGTTGGCGCCGTCGCCGACGGCGAGCGTCGCATGGAGTTTGACGCGGCGCTGGGCGGCGAGTTCGTGCAGGGCGGCAAGCTTGCTGTCGCGGTCGAGGATGGGTTCGGCGACCTCGCCGGTCAGGGCGGCGCCGTCGTCGAGCAGGACGTTGGAGCGATGGACGTCGAAGCCGAGTTGGGCGGCGACCCGGCCGGTGAAGAAGGTGAAGCCGCCCGATACCAGGGCGGTGAGTGCGCCTTTGGCCCGCATGGTGGCGACGAGTTCGCTCGCGCCTGCGGTGAACTGGATGCGGTTCCAGGTCTTGTCGAGGGCGCCGAGGTCGAGACCTTTCAGCATGGCGACGCGTTCGCGCAGGGCGGCCTTGAAGTCGAGCTCGCCGTTCATGGCGCGGCTGGTGATGGCGGCGATTTTCTCGCCGATGCCGGCGAAGGCGGCGAGTTCGTCGAGGGTCTCGCCGGTGACGATGGTGCTGTCCATGTCGGCGATGAGGAGGGCTTTGCGGCGGCCTCTTGGCTTGGTGACGATGGCGTCGATCTTGTTGTCGCCGATCGCCTGTCGGAGGGCGGCGGGATCGTGGGGGACGGAGAGGGGAATGTCGGCGGCCTCGCCGGGGGAGAGGACGACGGGGGGGGCGCCGCGGACGGCGTTGCGGATCTGGTTCAGGAGGGCGGGGGTGAGTGTGGTCGCCTCGCGCTGGGCGACAATGGTCAGGATCGATGTCATGGCGGGCTGATAGCGGAGGTTGGGCGGTTGGTCACGCGGCCGGGCTGTGGGGAGGTTGTGGAGGGGAGCGTGGCTGGGTAGTGGTCTGTTCGGGGTAAGGCGGTGTGGGAAGGGTCGACGATGACGCTGCTGCCGCAGGGGTTGATCGTGGCGGGGCCGACGGCGAGCGGGAAATCGGCCCTGGCGCTGGCGATTGCCGAACGGCTGGGCGGCACGATCATCAATACAGACTCAATGCAGGTGTACCGGGAGCTGCGGGTGCTGACCGCTCGGCCGACGGTCGCGGACGAGGCGGTTGTGCCACACCGATTGTATGGCGTGCGGGCGGCGGCGGAGGCCGGCAGCGTGGCGTGGTGGCGTGAACAGGCTCTGGCGGCGATGGACGAGGCCCGTGCAGCGGGGCGGCTGCCGATTTTGACCGGCGGGTCCGGGCTGTATTTCGCGGCGCTGACTGATGGGCTGGCAGAAATTCCTGATCCGGGTTCGCAGGCTCGGGCGGAGGCGCGGCGGCTGCTGGCGGAGCAAGGGCCGGCGGCGTTGCATGCCAGCCTGGCCCATGTCGATCCGGCGACCGCGGCGCGGCTGAAACCCGAGGACAGCCAGCGGATCGCGCGGGCGTGGGAGGTGTGGCGGGGGACCGGACGCGGGCTGGCGGCTTGGCAGAGCGTGCGGCAACCTGCTGCGCCGTGGCGCTTCCGCGCGGTGTTGCTCGATCCGCCGCGGGAGGCGTTGCGGGCGGCGATCGGGACTCGGTTCGAGGCGATGCTGCGGGACGGGGCGCTGGAGGAGGTGCGGGCGCTGCTGGCTCTGGGACTCGATCCCAGCCTGCCGGTGATGCGGGCACACGGGGTGCCGGAACTGTCGGGGTATCTGCGCGGCGTGTTGCCGCTGGAGGAGGCCGTACGGCGGACGGAACTGGTGACGGGGCAGTACACGAAGCGGCAGGCGACGTGGTTTCGCCATCACCAGCTTGCACCCCAGACCCTCACCTTCACAATAAATGCTCGATTTTCGTCTTTGACGCAATTTTCGGAAAGTCAGAAAGCCGATTTGTTCACATTTATTGAAAACATGGGTTGACCCGCGGTTTCAAGCGGCCTATCGGTCCGGCCCTCATCAGCAGCGGGAGCCGGTCAGATGTCGGCGGTAGTGACTCAGTCGGGAGCAGAAATCCTTCTACGGGCCCTCAAGGACCAGGGCGTGGAGGTTATTTTCGGCTATCCCGGCGGCGCGGTCCTGCCGATTTATGACGCGTTGTTCCAGCAGAACGCGATCCGGCACATTCTGGTGCGGCAGGAAGGCGGGGCGGTGCATGCCGCCGAGGGTTATGCGCGCTCGACCGGGAAGGTGGGTGTGGTGCTGGTCACGTCGGGGCCGGGTGCGACCAATGCGGTGACCGGGCTGGTCGATGCGCTGATGGACAGCATTCCGGTCGTCTGCCTGACGGGCCAGGTGCCGACGCATCTGATCGGCAATGACGCGTTCCAGGAGGCCGACACGACCGGGATCACGCGGCCGGCGACCAAGCACAATTACCTGGTCAAGCGGGCCGAGGATCTGGCGCGGGTGGTGCACGAGGCGTTCTACGTGGCGCGCAGCGGGCGGCCGGGGCCGGTGGTGATCGACCTGCCGAAGGACATCGTGATCAACCCGGCGCCGTATGCGGAGCCGGCGGTACAGCATCCGAGCTACCGGCCTCGGACGGAGCCTGATCTGGGGCAGATCGCCAAGGCGGTGATGCTGATGAAGCAGGCGAAGCGGCCGATGATCTATGCCGGCGGCGGGGTGATCAACTCGGGGCCGGAGGCGTCGGCGGCGCTGACTCAGCTTGCCCGGATGACGGGGTTTCCGATCACCAACACGCTGATGGGGCTGGGCTGCTATCCGGCGAGCGATCCGCAGTTCGTCGGCATGCTGGGGATGCATGGGACCTACGAAGCCAATCTGGCAATGCATGGCTGCGACATGCTGCTGGCGGTGGGGGCGCGGTTCGACGACCGGGTGACGGGGCGGTTGAATGCGTTCAGCCAGGGATCTCGCAAAATTCATATCGATATCGACGGATCCTCGATCAACAAGAACGTGCCGGTCGAGGTGCCGATCATCGCGGATGCCGGCAAGGCGCTGACGGCGCTGATCGCGGCGTGGCGGGCGAGCGAGGAGCCGGTGGACAAAGCGGCGCTGGCGTCGTGGTGGCGGCAGATCGATGTGTGGCGGGGCAAGGGGTCGCTGAAGTTCACGCAGGAGCATGCGCGCGGCAGCATCATCAAGCCGCAATATGCGATCCAGCGGCTGTATGAGATCACGCGGGCGCGGAAGAAGGAGGTGTTCATCACCACCGAGGTTGGTCAGCACCAGATGTGGGCGGCGCAGCACTTCCATTTCGAGAAGCCGAACCGGTGGATGACGTCGGGCGGGCTGGGCACGATGGGATATGGGCTGCCGGCGGCGATGGGGGTGCAGATCGCGCATCCGGATGCCTGCGTGGTGGATATTGCCGGCGAGGCGTCGATCCTGATGAATATTCAGGAAATGGGCACGCTGGCGCAGTATCGGCTGCCGGTGAAAGTGTTTATCCTGAACAACCAGTATATGGGGATGGTGCGGCAGTGGCAGGAACTGCTGCACGGCAGCCGTTACTCGGAGACGTATTCGGCGGCGTTGCCGGATTTCGTCAAGCTGGCGGACGCGTTCCATGCGACCGGGATGCGCGCTCAGACGGTGGATGACCTGGATGACGTGATCAATGCGATGCTGGACTGCCCGACCGCGGTGATCGCC
>Ga0302320_10007982_pt1 | contig 23162 bp, 16 predicted proteins | sample Bog_T0_3_FD_202130 | JGI IMG/M metagenome (GOLD analysis project Ga0302320, IMG submission 202130) | Peat permafrost microbial communities from Stordalen Mire near Abisko, Sweden - Bog_T0_3 | ecosystem: Environmental > Terrestrial > Soil > Wetlands > Peat | place: Sweden: Abisko, Stordalen Mire... | reverse complement strand
GCGTGCAGGCAAATCCATTGGCCGGATAGGTGGACTGGTATTGAATCTGGGCCTTGGTAATGGTCTGAACGGAGTTGATGGCCGACGTTTCATTGCCCTTTTTGGTGAGGCTGCCGATGGTTGGAATGGCCATGAGCATCAGGATGAGAATGATGGCGATGACGATGAGAAGTTCCATCAATGTGAAGCCATTGCGGCGGTCTCGCGGGCGGGGCAGCGACAAGCGATAGAGACCGCGGCGGCCAATTCGAACAAGCGTCGAGCAATTCATGGGATTCCAATGCCTCGTGGAGCAGACCGGAGACTCCCGGCCCATTCGAGAAAATGCTACAACGTACAGACGGGAAAGGGAAATGGAACGCTCAAAATGCAGGGAACAGGGACCAGCGAACAGGGAGAAGGGAACCAGAAAAGGGAACCAGAAAAGGAGGGAACGGCAGTTCCGGGGCTGGAACGCAGGCGGACTGCGGAAAATCGGGATGATATAGAATCCTCTCTTGTAGGCGGCCCAAGTCTCTCTTCCTTGAGGGACGCTTTCTCCAACCCAATCGAGCTTTATCTCCAGCGTTTCTGACATTTCGATGAGGAGTCCCGACTGTGCGCAAGTTCTCTGCATGCCTTTTGATCTTTTCCATGTGTGCGTATGCCGCGGAGCCGGCAACGGCGCCTCTACGCGGGTATACGGCGCAGCACGCCTCAAGTGAGGTGCAGTGGGAAGAGAAATTCCGGGCGATTCCCGAACCGGACCGTATTCGCGCAACCATGCAGCGGCTTTCGGCGCGTCCGCACCATGTGGGCTCGCCTTACGACAAGGACAATGCCGAGTGGCTGCTGGCGCAATTGAAGTCCTACGGGCTGGACGCAAAGATTGAGCAGTTTGAGGCGCTGTTTCCCACGCCAAAATCCCGCAAACTCGAGCTGCTGGGAGATCGATCGTTCACCGCCAAGCTGGAAGAGCCGGCGCTTCCGCTTGATCCGACCTCGGGGCAACAGGACGAGCAACTGCCGACGTATAACGCCTACTCTCGCGATGGCGATGTGACGGCACCGCTGGTGTACGTGAACTACGGCTCTCCCGCAGATTACGAGCAACTGGCGCGGATGGGCGTTTCCGTGAAGGGTGCGATCGTGATTGCGCGGTATGGAGAGACGTGGCGCGGGATCAAGCCCAAGGCCGCTGCCGAACATGGCGCGGTTGGTTGCATCATCTACTCCGATCCCAAAAACGATGGGTACGCAGGGGGAGATGTTTATCCTGAGGGTGGGATGCGTCCCGCCGAGGGAGTGCAGCGCGGAAGCGTGATGGACATGCCGACTTACCCGGGCGATCCGCAGACCCCAGGAGTTGGCGCAAAACCAGGAGTCAAGCTGATTCCGCTCGACCAGGTTCTGACGATCACCAGGATTCCCGTGCTGCCCATCTCGTACCAGGACGCGAAGCCGTTCCTCGAGGCGCTCAAGGGGCAGGTGGTGCCGGGCGACTGGCGCGGCGGCCTGCCGTTGACCTACAAGACAGGACCGAGCAAAGCGATGGCACATCTGGCCCTGTCCTTCAACTGGGACCGCAAGCCGCTCTACGATGTTGTGGCCACGATCCCCGGCGCCACTGCGCCCGATCAGTGGGTGATCCGCGGCAACCATCACGATGCCTGGGTGAACGGCGCGGAGGATCCTTTGAGCGGTACGAGCGCGGAACTGGAAGAGGCGCGTGCGCTCGGCGAATTGCTCAAGCAGGGGTGGAAGCCCGCACGGACTATCATCTACTGCTTCTGGGACGGCGAAGAGCCGGGGCTGCTGGGCTCGACCGAGTGGGCGGAATATCACGCCGAGGAGTTGAAGAAGCATGCGGTTGCCTATTTCAATTCCGACACGAACTCACGCGGATTTTTCTATGCGAGCGGAACGCACTCGCTCGAGAATTTCGTGAATAGTGTCGCGAAAGATATCAAAGACCCGGAGACGAAGCATTCGGTGTGGGAGCGCGATCGGCTGGCCGAGCGGGTTGACAGTAGCCCGGAGGTGCGGGCTGAGAACAGCGCGCGCGCCGATTCGCGGATTGAGGCTTTGGGGTCAGGGTCGGACTACACGGTGTTCATTGACCATCTTGGCATTCCCACCGTCGATCTTGGGTACGGCGGAGAGGATGATTCCGGGCAATACCACTCCATCTACGACGATTTTTATTACTACACGCATTTCAAGGACACTGACTTCACATACGGGCGCGCGCTGGCACAGACGGCGGGAACGATGGTGATGCGGATGGCCGACGCCGATCTGCTCCCGCTCGAATTCTCCGATCAGGCGGACACTTTCCATCTGTACGTGACGCAGGTGGAGAAGCTTGCCGATACGATGCGCACACAGATCACGAATCGCAACGCCGATATTGCCGATGGCGCCTACGCTGCCGCGGCAGACCCGCACGAGGCGAGCGCTCCGCCGCCCGTGGACGTTGTGCCTCCTCATTTCAACTTTGCTCCACTTGACAATGCATCGGACGACCTGACGGCTGCGGCAGCGGCCTACGAGAAGGCCTTCGCGGCACATGGGTTCGACGCCGATCCGGGGAGCGTCAATTCGATTTTGCAGGAAACGGAACATGCGTTGACGGATCCGGCGGGGCTGCCAAACCGGAGCTGGTTCGAAAACATGATCTATGCGCCCGGTTTCTACACCGGCTACGATGTCAAGACGCTGCCGGCTGTACGTGAGGCCCTTGAGCGGAAGCAGTGGACGATGGTGGATCCACAGATTGCGCGGACGGCCGCGGCCATTGAACGGGAAGTGGAACGGCTGAAGGCCGCGACGAAGGCGCTCGACAAGCAGTGATCAGGAAGCAGCGGCCAGCCCGGGCTTTTTCTGATCACTGACCACTGTCTTTCAACACACCAGCCTCGTGCGGTCGAGCTTGACTCCGTTCAAGCGGCCTAGCAGGGTCACGGCGATGTGGGCTGGATCGAAGAGCCGCCGGGCCATAGCCTGGACCATGAGCGCATCCACGGCGTCGATGCGCTCGATAAGCTCGTCCACGGTGAAGAACTTGTGGAAGTACATCTCCTGACGCGCCAAATTCGCCATGCGCGCGGTTGAGCTCTCCATTCCCAAAAGCAGGTTGCCTTTCAACTGGTCCTTGGCGCGGGTGAGTTCTTCCTGCGCGAGGGGAGTCCCTTTCAGGTGGCGAAACTCCGCCAGGATCAGGTCCACAACTTCAAGGGCGTTGCCGGCCGAAGTGCCCGCATAGACGCACAGCGTCCCCGTGTCGCGGTAGGGACTCAAGTCGCTGTAGATGGAGTAAGCCATCCCGCGCTCCTCACGAATGGTCTGAAACAGGCGCGAGCTCATTCCGCCGCCGAGCACGGTATTCAGGATGAGGGCAGCATAGCGATCCTCATCGGTAATGGGCGGCGCCGGCACACCCAGGCAGATCTGCACCTGCTCGAGAGACTTTTTGTTGCGCATGACGACACGCGCGCTCGGTTCGGGAGCCGACAGCTCATGGAGCGTTGCGCCGCCGGCGAGGTTAGAGAATTTTCCGGCCACAGCCTCCAGAAATTGATCATGGTCCAATTTTCCCGCGGCGGAGAAAACCATGTTGCCGCCATGAAAACGGTCGCCGTGGTAGTTGACCAACTGCTCTTTGTCGAGCTTGCCCACGGTCTCAGTGGTGCCCAGGATCGGCCAGCCCAGCGGATGCCCCTTCCAGAAGCTCTGCGTGAAAAGCTCCTGCACCAGGATGTCGGGGTTGTCCTCGTCGATCTTGATTTCTTCAAGAATCACGCCGCGTTCGCGTTCAATGTCAGTTGGCGCAAAGACCGGATTCAGCACCAGGTCCGCCAGCACATCCAGGGCGATGGGCACGTGATCGGCAAGCGACTTGACGTTGAAGCAGATGGTCTCCTTGCCGGTGAATGCGTCGAGGTTGCCGCCAATCGAATCCATTTCGCGGGCAATGTGCTGTGCGGAGCGGGAACGGGTTCCCTTGAAGAGCATGTGCTCCACAAAGTGGGAGATGCCGTTGGTCTCCGCCGGTTCGCAGCGGGAGCCGGACTTGATCCAGACGCCCATGGCCACCGAGTGCAGGTATTCCATGCGCTCGGTCAGCACGATCAGGCCGTTCGGCAGTACGGTTCGGCGAAGGTTTCTCTCAGTCGTCATCGTTTCCAATCTTCTTCGATTGTAGGGCAAACGGTCTCGATGGCCACCATTCAGGTCTGGGTCGCTGCCAGCGGCCGGATGAAGTTCGCCATCCGGTCATCGGGCGCTCAGGCGGCTGGAGGGCGTGAAATACTCAAGGCTGAGCCGAGCTGTGAAACCAAAAATCAACCCGGAAACGCCAGATAAACGAGTTCTGCGTAAACCAGTGAGGGAAGCGCCCGATGCACTCGTTCGATTAGATGCGGGCAGAGCCGAACGCGCCAGCGCGAAGCATCTGTTTGGCTTGGATGCAAACGGGCTGGCTGCGGTGATGTCGGAGTCCGGCGAGCCAGCTTGGCGTGGCCGGCAGTTGGCTGAAGCGATTTATCGTCAGCGAGTTGCTCAAATCAGCCAGATCACGACGCTGCCAAAGCCGCTCCGCGCGCAACTGGAATCCACAGGCTGGCAGGTGGGCCGTCCGGAGATTGCCCAGGTGTTTCGTTCAGTCGATGGGACCGAGCGTTACCTGGTGGAGGGGGTCGGCGAGGGCCAGGAAACGGTGGAGACGGTTTGGATGCCCGAGGGCGATGATGGCGAAGCAGGGGACGGGAGCGAGATGGATGTCGAGGCCTCGACTGCCCCCTCGACGGGCAAGGATGCGGGCTGGAAGCGGGCCACCATCTGCGTCTCCAGCCAGGTGGGTTGCGCGGTAAATTGCCAGTTTTGCCTGACCGCCAAACTTGGGCTCCAGCGCAATCTGACGGCAGGTGAAATCGCCGGCCAGGTGGTTGCCGTCTTTGAGCGCCACGCGGTTGAGGTGGGTAGCGCGCGCGTGAACCTGGTCTTCATGGGCATGGGCGAGCCATTCTTGAACTATCAACCCTTCATGGCGGCGGTGCGGCTGCTGGTCGAAGAGGCGGGTCTGAGTCCGCAGCGGATGACCGTGTCGACGTCAGGGATTGTGCCGGGCATCGAACAGTTTGCGCTCGAACCACCAGAGGTCCGGCCAAAACTTGCCATCAGCCTGAACGCACCGAACGACAAGATCCGCAGCCAGGTGATGCCGGTCAATCGCAAGTGGCCCATCGAAGCCGTGATGGATGCGGTCCGCAAGGTCAAACTGCGTCCCCGGGAACGGGTGACCTTCGAATACGTTCTGCTAGGTGGCGTAACTGACCGTCCGGAGCACGCGCGGGAGGTTGCGCGTCTGGTTCGCCGCACGGGGCTGCCTGCCAAGGTGAATCTGATTGCCTGGAATCCGGGGCCGGGCATCGAATATGCGATGCCGCAGGCGGACGCCGTGGAAGCCTTCCGCGCGGTACTGGTGTCGGAGGGAATTGCCGCCTACGTACGAAGGCCGCGTGGCCGCGACATCTATGCAGCGTGCGGGCAGCTGAAGCGGACCGTCGAAGGGTAAACGCAGAACAGGCCTCCTCTTTCATCCGCGAAGTTTCATGATGAAAGAGGAGGCTCGGTCTGGAGCAGTCGAGAAATGACTTGCGCCGGAAGGCGCTACTGATTCGGCATGGTAAAGGGTTTCACGCTACCGCAGTCTGCTCCCTTGTAGACCGAAGTCGAATTCACCGTCATGTCGACGGGGTGCGAGTTTTGCCCCATCTGCATGGTTCCGGTAATGTGCACCTTGCTCTGGGTGGTGTTGGCGTCGGTATAGGTGGCTTCAACGGTGCCGGTCCCGGTCATTTGTCCGGTGCAGTTGATCTTTGCGGTCATGCCGTTGGGCTTGATGGAAACGTCAGTCACCTGACAATTGCCGCGCTGCGGAGCCGGCGACGGACCGCCAAACTTGTCGATCATAGCCTGGGTAACGCAAACCTGCATGGTGCGCGGCGCCGCCATCGAACCTCCCGGCATCGTCATTCCCGGAGGAAGTTGCACTCCCGGAGGCAACTGCGGCATCTGGGGGGCACTGGCGCCACCCATGTTCATGGTGGTGGTTTCCTCGTACAAGCCGGGCTTTCTTTGTGTCTGGGCGCCAACGACAAGAGTACAGGCGAGCAGGCAAAGGCCCGTCCAAACGGAAAGAAAAGTCTTGCGCATGACCGAATTCTCCTTGATTGCGCAGGCAGTGGGCCGCGCGAGCTTTCACTGTAACTCAGCGACGAATCGGCGGGAAAGAGAAAATGCTCAAGCGAGCGCGGAAATGGCAGTGCGTCCCAGCGCCAGGAGCGCACCGGTGACCAGACCGGCCTCATGGCGGACGACGCTGCCTTCGCTGGCAAAGTTGCCGGCGATGCAACGAACGCCGAGCGCCTGCACCCGCTCAATGTCGGCGGCAATCGGCGCGGCGCCTTCGGCCTGATAGCGTGCCAGCGTCTCGGGAGAAAATGGGGCCGTATTGACTAGCGCGCAGTCGAAGATGGGCGCACGCGTGTGCTCGTAGATGCGCTCGATGTGCTCTGAGGCCGTCAGGCCAAGGCTTTCGTTGGCCTGCGTCATCAGGTTGCAGATGAATACCCGAAGTCCGCGGGCGTTGGCCAGCGCCCCGGGAATGCCTTCGACGAGAAGGTTGGTAATGAGCGAGGTGTAAAGAGAGCCTGGTCCCACGGTGATCAGGTTGGCTCGCTCAATCGCCTCCATGGTCTCAGGCAGGGGCGCCGGATTGGGCGGATCGAGCGTGAGCTCAACAATGCGGCGGTGGCTGGCGGTGATGTTCGTCTCCCCACGAACAAAGGATCCGTCGTCCATCTCCGCCACCAGCGTAGTGTTCGCCGTGGTGGCAGGGTAGATGCGGCCGCGCGTCGCCAGAATTTTTGACGACAACTGGACGGCCTGGGCAAAGTCGCCCGTGATCTCGGTAAGAGCCGCCACAAACAGGTTGCCGAAGTTGTGGCCCTTCAGGGAATCGCCCCCCTTGAAGCGATGATTGAACAGGCGCGCCAGCAGTGCTTCTTCCTCGCTGAGGGCCACCATGCAGTTGCGCAGGTCGCCGGGGGGAAGCATGTTGAAGCCCTTTCGCAGCCGGCCCGAGGAGCCTCCGTCGTCGGTCACGGTGACCACGGCGGCCAGGTCGATGATGGACCCCAGGTTGTTGGAGGTTTGGCCGGGAGACAGGACATGGCGCCGCAGACCGCGCAGGAGCGTGGAAAGGCCCGTGCCGCCGCCGATGGCGACCACGCGCAGGGGCTGGATGAGCGGGGCTGCGTCAGGGCCGGAGGAGGTCAGCGAAGGGGAGCTGCCGTTCTGAGGGTTAGCGGAATCCAAAACAAGCCTTACGGAACTTCAGGATACAGCAATTCCGTAAAGCGCGGGTCATCCACCATGCTCTGGAAATCGTTGTCTACGCGTGCTTGCAGTCGATTGCGCGGATTGAGCTCAATGGCGCGGGCCAGGCTGACCAGGCACTCCTGGGCCTGCCCGGTGATCGCTTCAAGAACCGCGAGCCCGTAAAATGCGTAATCCGCATCGGGATAGCCAGCCAGAATGCTGTTGAATTGCTCCCGGGCTTCCTCGTAGTAGCCGGTGTTCAATTGCGATACGGCATAGTCGTAGTGCTCCTCCGGCGTGGCGAAGGTCAGGCTGGGGCGATCAAGTTGCCGCTGGCAGGTGGTCATATACATCTTGCAGCGTTCCTTGATTTCCATCGGCGCGGTAGTCAGCAGCTTTTCAAAGGCCGCCATGGCGCGCTCGAATTTGCCCTGCTGCAGCAACTGCACCGCGGCCTGGTATTGCTGGAATGCGGGTCCCGTGGTCGTGCTGGAGTGGCCGTCTGATCTGGCGGCAACGGGGGAAGTTTTCTTGCGGCTAGGCGCCGCCGATCGGGCCTCTTGCGTCATGGTTTTGCCTGGAGCGCGTCGTCCTTTACGCCCGAATCAGCCGATGCATCCGGCGAAAAGCCCGTGTGCGGGAAATACGCTGCTCAGGCACCTTTTATACGCATAACCCCGTAAAACGTCAATGGGGCAGTCCGAACAGGAGTTCTTCAACTCTCCGGTCCCTTCAGCATTTTGCTGTAAATTTGCGGGTTCAGCGTCGGATCGTTGTACATCTTCAACTGGCGGTAAGCCTTGAATTGCCGGGAACAGTTCAGGGTTTCGTGCCAAAGATCGTCGAGGCACCCGGCCAGATCGGCGCGCTGACTTTCAAGAATGGTGAGACGGTTGCGGTTGCGGGCCGCATGACCCTCGGGAGCGTATTCCCGATCCGCCTCCTCGCGCGTGTGGTAGATCTTGAGCGAAAGAATGGACAGGCGGTCGACGATCAGACCGGGCGACTCTGAGTTCATGGGAGCCTGCGCGTTGGGCAGGCCGCGGGATTCAAGCCAGTCCAGCAGGGCGCGGTCCAGTTCCTCAGCCAGATCGTTGCGGCGCTGGTTTGTCCAGTCGATGCGGCGTTTAACCGCAGCCAGTTCCGCGTCCGTCACGCCAGTTGCCCGGGCCTCATCTTCAATGTGCCAGAGCTCAAAATTGGCGCGGTGTTGACGGACAACCGCTGGAAGCCAACTCTCCGCCAGGTCAAATGTCACACCGGTTGCTGGCTCGGTGTGCAGTTGCTCCTCGGGCATGGGCGTCTGATGGTGCCAATTACGTGTCTTTTCGTCTTGAACTTCGACGATTGCATCTGCCGACAGCATTGGGAAAAATTCCTTGGTGGATTGGGTGTAAATGGGCCGGTTGGGGAACAGACTCAAATGAGGCTGCACTTCTATGGTAGAACTATCCTCGCACGGTAGTCCAAGCCAAAGAGCATTTTGCGCTGGATGAACCGGAGTTTGGACCGGAGGATGAACCGGGGGCAACCGATGGCTGCCGTTGAGAGCGAGGGGCCAATGCCGGAGTCAATCGAGAGAATTCTCTGCATAGCCAGTGAAGAGAAAGGCCAGGAATTTCTGCGCCAGTGCGCCGGGATGGGGGTAAGGCCCAACCTTCTGACCCTGGAGCGGCTCCGCGACGCCGACTGGCCGCGGGATGTGCTCGAAGACCTGACCACGATGCCGTCCGGCCTGACCCGCGAACAGATTATGAACACTGTTTCGTGGATGGCTCGAAGCAAGAGCTACGACCGGATAGTGGCGCTCGACGAATATGACCTGGAGACCGCGGCGCAGCTCAGAGAGCACATGAGGATACCCGGCATGGGCACCACCACCGCCGGCTGCTATCGCGACAAGCTGGCCATGCGGGTCATCGCGCGGGCCTTCGGCTACCCCGTTCCGGAATTCTGTCGCGTGTTGAACTACGACGAGCTGCGTGATTATATGCACCGCGTGCGGCCACCGTGGCTGCTGAAGCCCCGCTCTGAAGCCTCGGCCGTGGGCATTCGCAGAATCGACGATCAAGAGCAACTTTGGCGGGTTCTTGACGATCTGGGTGACCTGCAGAGCCACCACATCCTCGACGAGTTTGTGCCTGGCGACCTGTTCCACGTGGACTCGATCGTGAACGACCGTGAAGTCAAATTCTCGGTTGTTCATCAATATGGACGGCCGCCCATGAATCTCATGCAGGTCGGCGGAATCTTCGCCATCCAGACAGTGGATCGCGCCAGCCTCGACTGGAAGGAACTGACCGCAATGAATCGCGGCGTTGCGCCCATGCTGGGCATGGTGCGGGGCCTTACCCACGCTGAATTTGTGCGTTCGCACGCCGATGGCCGCTACTACTTCCTTGAGGTTGCGGCAAACATCGGCAATTCGTTGATCCCTGACGTGGTGAAAGCGGCCAGCGGCATCAGCCTGATGCGGGAGTGGGCGCGGCTTGAAGTGGCCGATCTGCGCGGCCAACCGTATACCCTTCCTGAACCCTTTGAGAGCTACGCGGGACTTGTGCAGTGCCTCTCGCTTGCGGGTGAGCCGCACACCGATGGATTCGACGATGCCGAGATTATTGCGCGCATCAAGAAACCGCATCAGGCTGGAGTGATTGTTCATTCAGACAGGCCGGAGCGCGTGAAGCAGTTACTGGACGAGTTCAGCCAGAAGTTCACAGATCAGCTCATGACCCATCTGCCCGAGCGCCACTCCCTTGAAGACCCCGGCGGACGGTGGAGCGAAGCATAGAGCCCGTCATGAACTTTCCCACGGGTGGCGTTGCGGACCCAGATCGGGCCTGGCCGGGATTGGAGAATTGGAAGGCGTTGACATCAACGCCCTCCCATAAATACCCAAGGGCCGATCCGCCAATCGCACGACGGGCGGGAAGAACGGCCGTGACAACGAGGGGCCCGCTGTCGTTAGTCCGACTTTGGCTGCGTGACCTTGTTCATCTGCAATGTAACTGCGGTCTGCGAGAACAGTCTGCCGTTGACGGTTGCATGAGTCTGCACGGCGATCAGTGTCTTGCACAGAAGGATGCCCTCGAAGTTCGAGGTTGTTCCGAGCATCGAGAGGCCGGCAACCTGCCAGAATACGTTCTTGGCCTGTGCACCGCCTTTCAGGTGAATGGTGACACCGTTGCTCTGGTTGAGATTCCCTGCAATCTGGAAGATCCACACGTCGTTTGAGGAGCCTGAGAGGGTTACATCCGTGGGAATACTCACGGTTGTGCTCCATTTGTAGAGGCCCGGCGCGAGCGTCAGTCCTCCAATATCGCCCCTCTTGAGTTCGGTGAAATCCGGGCGTGACCGTCCGGCGGCATCCTCATAGGCGGTTTCCATGTCCAGCACAGCCGCCGTCAATTTGGTCGGGTCCTTTATGTAGCACGGCTCGGGGCCGGCAGCATTTACGGAGTAAACCAATCCAGTGACTTCAGTACAGGTTAGGAGATCCGCCGCCCCGGTGATCGGACTCGTTCCTACGTCTCCAGTGACCGCTGAAGTCGGTACGTCGGTAATTCCAGATTTTGTAAGGATCACAAAATCGCCAGCTGATCTTAGGTTCACTGGCGCTGGTCCCGGTCCTGCTGCAAACGCGCTTCCCGCGACGGCGAGGAGTGCGATTCCTGCGATATACGTGTTTTTCATCATGGTTAAGAGGGTGGGCGTCTGTTAACGACTCGCGCTGGGCAATGTAGCTCACTTAGCCTCAAGCTGCGATGCGTGCTCTGCGAATGCCTCGCCGAGGGCAGCTCCGGATAGGTCTCCACCGGTTGCAGCGAGTCTCATTCCAAGGTCAAGCGTCTGAGACCTTCCCGTTGGCGGGTGGCAGGCTGCTCTGTACCCTGACGTGAAACTGAGCCGCACTGGCGGCTGAAATCAAGAATTCACATTTATCCGGAATCAGCACCCAGAATCGGGCCAGAAACTGCCATGGCAAACCGGCAAAAACCAGTCACAGCAGCTGCAGAAACCCATCTTTTCGGCCTCGTCAGCCAGCAGCGCAATGCGCGCAGTTCTTTTCCGATCAATCACTTGCATAAATGTGTGACGTTACAGTGCCTGTTGTGACTAGCGCACCCGCCACGGTTGGGCCGAATCTCGCTTCACACGGCGGTCAGGTTTGGCCGAGAGCATCCCCCAGAGTCCAATTTGTCCACATTCGGCTGCCGTCAAATTCATTTTCCCGGAGGAAACAATGAATCAACTGCACACAACAAGGAAGCAACTTCGCGGCCTCGTCCGCTGCGCTCTGGTCGGCATGCTCACTGGATTGATGGCCACGCAGGGATTTGCGATGACCGGCCTGAGTGCTTCATCCGAACTCTTGAACCAGTCAAATGCAGGCGCGGTTTCCGCCGCCGACCTGGCGGAGAAGACCACCATCAAACCTGCATTCACGGCTCCGGCCAATCTGCTGGAGTTCAACAAGCAACCTGAAGCGCAGCTTCCTGACGCGCCCGAGGCAAACGAGTCGGCCAGCCTGAACGCCGCACCCAAGTTCGACCCAATGATCAGCGAAGCGGCCCAGGACGGTCAGTCGCTGCAATCCACGTCCACCACCAACAACAACAGCAAGAAAATTCCTCACCCTGGATGGCTGATCCTCTCTGGTGTAGGCGTAGCCGCTGTGGGCTTTGGCGCTTACATTTACTCCATCAAAACCTCGGCCACCGGAGAAAGAACGGCCCTCGGCACCATGTTCGTGGCTCCCGGAGCAGTCGCAGTTGGTCTCGGCTTCTTCCTGGCCTTCCACCAGCCGAAGAAGTAATGCATGGGGACACGCCAAAGCGATTCGAGAATGGGGGCTTTCGCCGCCCACGAGGGCCCTCTCTGTTTCCGCTCGCGTCGCGTCCCCGCCACTTTCGAGCGAGCCTCGATCCATGCCGCCCCAAGCCTGCTCAATCCGGCGTTTTAAGCCCACTTCCGCGCATGTTACGATCATTCCACATCCGCGGAAGAGGCTCAAGATGCCGGGCATCATCGAAAGCCAGGACTCCCAACACGCCCCCGATTCGCGTTCGCGCCAAGTCCGCGCGTACCTTGCAAAACTGCTGCTCACGCAACATTTTTCCTCATCGAGCCGGCGCGGCCAACTCCTGGAATACCTGGTACAGCACACCCTTGCCGGCGACGCCGACAAGATCAACGAGTATGCCATCGGACTGGATGTTTTCCGCAAGCCTGCATCGTTTGATCCGCGCATCGAGTCAGTGGTGCGCACCGAATTCAGCCGTCTACGTCAGCGGCTCAAGGATTACTACGCGGATGAAGGCCGTCGCGACACCATCGCCATTGACTTTCCGCCGCGCAGCTACGTCGCGAACTTTGATTTTCGCGACGCAACCTCGATTGCCGAACCAGCGATCGCGCCGCGCCTGGTTGAGATCAAAGCGAAGCCGGCGAGCCCGCTCTCGCGCTATGGAGTCGTTCTCGTCGTGACCGGCCTCGTCGCAATGGCGCTCACCGGATACATGCTGTGGCGGCAGCACGCATCTCACCTGTTACCCAGGCAGACCATCAGCGCGATTGTCGTGCTGCCGTTTGAGGATTACTCGCCCAACCACCAGGACGACTACATCGCCGACGGTATGACGGAGGAATTGACCAACGATCTTGCCCAATGGCGCGATCTGCGCGTGGTCGCGCGCACCTCGGCCTTCGCCTTTAAGGGCAAAGGCGAGGACGTGCGCCAGATCGGCCAACAACTGAGTGTGGACACGGTGCTCGAAGGCAGCTTCACGCGCCAGGGCGACCACGTGCGCATCACGGCCCAACTGAATCGCACTGCGGACGGCTATCACCTGTGGTCGCAGTCCTACGAGTCGCAGACCAAAGACCTGCTTGCAGTGCAGGAGGAAGTGGCCACATCGATCACCGATGCCATTCGCCAACTGCGTGGCGGCACACCCCACGTGATTCATGCTGAGACCCAAAGCCCGCAGGCGCACGACCTCTACATGCAGGGCGAGTACCAGTACAACCTGCGCACGCCCCAGTCCCTTGAAAAGGCCGTTCAGTTGTTCAACCAGGCCATTGCTGTCGATCCCTCGTTTGCGCGCGCTTATCTTGCCATGGGTTACGCGGAACTGGCGTCGTCCTCGCTGACCGTCGAAACCAACGACGAGATCAGGCCGCGGGTGCGAGAAGCCGCGCAAAAAGCAATCCAGCTGGACCCGAACCTGGGCGAGGCCCACGGGCTGCTCGCGCACATCGAGTGCATGTGGGATTGGAACTGGCCGCAAGCAGAAGCGGAGTTCCGGCGCGCCATCGAGCTGGGCGCGAGCGCTGAAACACGCGCACGCTATGGCTGGGCCCTGGCCGCGCATGGGCGCTTCCCTGAGGCTCATGAGCAAATCCGCCTGGCCGCAGAGCAGGATCCTCTCTCCGAGACTCCCCCCTTCGACGATTTCTTTGCCTTCAATTTTGAGCGCGACGTGACCGCCGAAAAGAAAGCTCTGCACCAGATGCTGCAGATTTCACCCAACTTCCTTGGAGCACATGCGCTCAGCGTCGTCGCGGCCGTCCAGCAGCACGACTGCGCCACCGCGCATGCTGAAGCGGAATGGCTCGAAAAGACCTACCCTGCCGTACCCGCCACCCAGTCGACGCGTGCCTTTGCGGCTGCTTGCTCGAATGACAAGGCTCAGGCGCTGGGCCTGCTGAAAAAAATGGCCGCGATGCATGCGCCGTTTTATCAGGCGGCCATCACCTACGCGCTTCTCCACGACAACGACAACGCGATTGACCAGCTTGTCCGGTCGGCCGATGCGCACGAAGGGCAAATCGTATACCTCAAGTTCGATCCGTTCTTCGACGAGATCCGCTCCGATCCCCGCTACGTGGACCTGGAAAAACGCGTCGGCGTATTTTAGTCGGGCTGGAGTGGGCTGGCAGGTTGTGGTGCCGCTGTCCCTTGATGGATGTGTGGAAAATCGTTGTGCCAGCGATCACAGCGTGCCTCTTGGAAATTGTTAATGATTCTGGCAAGCAGAAATAGCCAAACGTAGATTGCGTCAAAATGGCCTGGCAACGGCGATGGAGATGCGGCCTGTTTTTAATTTAATTGAGTTCCATTGCGCCTTGGCCCCAGAAAGTTCTTCAACCAAATCCAATTCCATCGTGAGCGACTGGTTTCAAGAGGCCAGAGTGCCCCTTTCGTTCGTAGGATGCGTCCCCGATGGAACAGGAGCGATGCGAAGATCCATGGGGCCTTCAGGTGAAAAAATTAGCAATCAAGATCATGAGTCTCGCTCTCGGGGCGGGGTTTGCTCCGGCGATGCAGCAGATGCAAAGGCCGTTTTACGGACAGGCATCGGCGGATACTGCATCGACCCGTCTGGCTGTGTCCTCTAATCTTCAGAGGGCAGACCTGCATCCGATGACCGAGGAGACGGCCTTTTACTACAGAGTCGCGATCTCGGGCCATCCTGAATCGTTTGTCGAAGATTACGCCAGGTACTTCGATGGCGGCAATTCATTGCCGGCGATGAATGACGAGTTCGAGCGTGCGCGCTACCGGGCCACGGTCCGAACAAAGCTGTTGGCTGAACTAAAGAAAATAGACTTCAAGCAACGATTCACCTTTGTCTGTCCAGTCAGGCTTGGAGCGTACTCCTTCTCGGAACGCGCATTCCCGCTTGAACTGGACAGAGGGCAAGGTGGCCTTGCTTATTTCGGTGATTTCTCGGGAAGCTTTGGTGTCGGGGTGAATCCTTTTGTTGCCGGCAAGCCTGTGAACATGTCGAGCATTTACTGGGTACTCCCCATGGCAGAGGACGAGGGCAGCGACCTCATCCGCAGCCGGCCTGACCGCGACGTCACGATGAAGGTGGTCTACTCGGTGACCAGAAAGCAGGAAATGCTGGGCAACCGATCTTACCTGGCCCCTCTGATCGAATCCGTCGAGATTTTCAGTGACGAGAATCTTACGAAAAGTCTTGGAGTGCTGAGCATTGCCCATCGCGATGAGGTAGGGGAAGGACTCTAGGCATTCGCAGAAGGACTGTGGGGGACTGGCAGGCCGCGTCAAAGTGCCTGCGCACCCGCTCCGCATGCTTTGCCAATCCAATTGTTGAGAGCGGTCGCGAGGGCCAGCAGAAAAAAGACGTAAAGCAGACTCAGATCACGCAGCTCGCCCGGCGAGCAAAAAAGCAGATAGAGCGGAATGTTGATGGCAGCCGCGATTTGTCCGTGACGCTGGATCACGCGGGGAAGACTCTGCCAGCTGCGCCACACGGTCCATGCGAGAAGGGTCAGGGGGGCAAGGGTAAATGCCTTCAGCATCGGCACCCCGTATGTCATCTCCGTTCCCAGAACGAAGTCACGCACATGCAGAAAATAGTTCAGTTGATCGCGCCAATGCACCTCCATCGCCTCTCCAGGATTGTGCGCGAAGTGGAGATGAATCGGATAGTAGACCGCGAGGCACACGACACCCAGGACTGAAACAGCAAGCCAGGCGCGAAGCCGTGAACTCCGCTGCCTGAAGAAGGGATAAAGGGCAGGAAGGATGAACACGAACGATTCCTTGTTCCAGGCGCCCAGGGCGGCCACGGGAATCACCCACCACCAACGGAACCTGAGCGCGACCCAGACCGCTAGGGCAAGGAATGCGAGTTCTGGATAGTCGTAGAAAAAGCCGCCGCCGCTCTCAACGTAAGGTACCAGCAGGATCACAAGCACCGGCGCAAAAACCGCCGCAGGGGGCGGAAGCCCCAGCGCCTGGCACACCAGATGCATCGCGTAGACCGCAAACAGTGCGAAGAGAAAGGTCGCGATGTAGACGATCACATACCGGAAGAAATAGACAGGGTTCTCGGCCGTCGGGGATTCGAACAGGGCTTCGACGTGCGCCTGCGGACCGCCGCCCTGGTAGTTGTAGGCCCAGGCCTTGAAAGATTGCGGTACGGCCCGGTCGATGGAATTCGCGGCAGTGGGAATCATTTGCCGGTAAACGAAGGGCCGGTATGCTGTTCCATCAACCATCTTTTCAAACTGGAATCGATCGTTTTCGCCGGTGACGCCGTCCTCGCTGAAATGCCATTTGTCGTAATACCCGTTGAAGGAGACGGATGCGGCCACGAAGAAAAGCGCAAACAGACACGTTCTGTAATACAGCGCGGCTGTAAAGGTTCTCGTGACCACGGCGCGATCTGGCCTCTCTATCAGGGGATCAAACCAATATACCTTGATTCAAGAACCCTCGCGCTCGCTGGCAATGCACGTTTAGAGCTTGCCGCGGGGCCGAATTCGGGAATGTTCCTGAGCGCGGTTTTCCCACGGAGGCCGGAGGACGCTCACTCTGTTCGCAACGGCCACTCGGCTTTGACAGGCCGATTGGCTGTCACCGCAGCGTACCGGAAAAGGATCAAGACCAGCAAAGCTCCCGCTGCAAGCAGATAACTCTGAATGAAATTCCAAATCGAGTCTGCGGACAGGTTTGCGAACAGGAAGAGATTGCTCGCCAGCATATAGGAGATGGCGGCAACGATCAGACCTTGCCTGCGAGGCCGGGAGCCCATGAGAAGCGCAAGAACGCAGGCATAGATTGAAACCATGATTCCGTAGTGGTGCTCCCAGGCTATCGGCGAAGCCATGGTGATCAGCAGGGCAGCGGAAAGGTAGCTGATGAGGAGTGACTTCTCATCGGTCTTCGTCCGGCCCGCAAAAAGCGCGAACCCAATCATCACGGCAGAGGTTAGGACTGTTCCCCAGTACACCAGTGGATGAAAGGGCGGAAAGTCGTGTTCCAGCCATTCGGCGTTGTTGCCGATGTGAAGCATGCGGGCCAGCAACCCATTCATGGATTGATTCGCATAAAACGACTCGCCGTGAGCAGAGAGAAAAGACAATACCGGCAAATAATCGACTTGGTTCTTCAGGCCGTATTGGTATACCGAGAGCGCTTCCACCCCCGCGATGATCGCGGCGCAACCAATCAGGAATCCACGCCGGCCGCGAAGGATCGCCCAGGCCAACAGGAGCACCAATTGTGGTTTGAAGGCCACAATCAGCCCAATCAGGATGCCGGCTACGGCCTCATAGCCGCATACCCAGGCAAGAACTGACGCGCCGAAAAGAAACGTAAGCCAGGTTTGAATGTTGCCGAGAATAAATCCCTGCGTCACTGGATAAAAAGTCAAGGTCATCAAGCTGAGCAGGCCAGCCTGCAGAACCAGATCGAGGGTACCGAACTGGCTCATCATCGCCGCATTGAACTTTCGCAAGGCCAGCAGATACGTAGCCGGTACGATGGCCGCAAGAAGAAAGATCGAGACCCAGGAGATCCTGTTGAGTGTGTCGATGGATATCGAATCGCCGGACAAATGATCCATCAGGTCAAGCGCAAGCAGGCTCGATGGAGGGTACTGGAATTTGACCTTTTGTGCGAAGAAAATAGCCTGATAGAGAGGTTTGCCTCGATCGCTTCTTATTTGGTCCAGGGCAGATTGCATGGGTGTCCATGAATCGTCCTCAGCCTGTCCAAGCAGGAATTCCCTGGCATATAGCGAGGTGGTCGCCGATCGAAATTCCTTGGGAGCGAGCAGATGGATCGCCGCAGAGACACCGAAAAAATTAACAGCCGCAAAAATGGCGAGCGCTGCGGTGGTTCGGTGAGGCCAGCGGAAGCGAGCCATTTCCTGGTACCTCGGCATGAATTGTAGCTGTTCGTATTCGGATTCCGGCGTGAGTTGCCGAATGCTGACGGCATTTTCCTTCAAGCCGGCAGCATCCGTGCAACCAGAATCACGGGGAGACTACGGGAGGGAGTTCACTTTGGGAAAGCGGCTGAACCATCGGAAAGAATGGTGAGCTCGGTGCGGCTCGAACGCACGACCCACGCCTTAAAAGGGCGTTGCTCTACCAACTGAGCTACGAGCTCGTTCAAGGCCGCTTCTTCAAAGCTAACACAGGGCCGGCCTTGCTGCTCGCGAGTGTCGCCTGGCCGCTTGCGAGTGTGGTTTTGCCGTTAACGGGCCGGCCGGGAATGGGACTTGCCCCAAGACTCTGCCTGCGGTCGTCCTCTTTGCGGGAATCGGGCCCCTGCAACGGGAAAGGCTGGCGGGGAAAGAGCTTGAGGGGCAGGATTTGGCCTCCAGCCGGGTACCCTCACACGAAAGTACCATGGTAATCAAATCGCTTTCAAATGCAATTACTGGCTGGGGATGGAATCGCGCAACGCGCACAAAATGGGACGTTTCTGCTCATTCCCATGACGGGAAAGTGTTAGAAGACCAACCGTGCAAGTGTTATTGTTCTGTCAACACCAAGCGACTACGATTCCGGTTGAGGATATCCTCCGATTTTTTTTAAGTCCGTCTTGGCCTTCCGCAACTTTGATACGCATTTGTAGATTCATCCGGCGAGGGACACAGGAAAGGCAGCGGAAGGTACTGGGGTGACGTATGACTGATCGTAAACCGCCGTACGACCAGAATGAGACGCCTGAAGATGTCGCGACGCTTTATTCCTGGGCCAATCTGCACGGCGCAAAATACCGTGACTTTTCCGCATCGCGGGCACAGACGCGGGAACAGGTCAGGCTGCGCGTTCAGCAGGCGTTGGAAGCCGAGCAGTCCGCCGCGACCCAGTCCCAGCCAGGCACGTCCCAGCCTCAGACCTTTGATCCTCACCCGTTTCAGCCCGAACCGGGCGAGTTGCAGCCATTTCCGCCTCAGACCTTTCAAGCCGAGCAATCGCATGCGGCCCAATCGGGCTTCCAGCCGTCCCTGGCTGACCTCTCCCGCATCGATCACCGCACAGAAGCCGACCGCGCCGCCGAGGTGCAGCGGCTGGCCGAAACAGCACGCGCCGCGGAAGAGTCCCGGCAGGCTGAACTGATCGCGCAATATGCCGCAAGGAAAGCCGCCGAGCAAGCCGCGCATCAAGCCGCGCAGCGGGAACAGGCAAGGCTGGCTGCCGAGCAGGCAGCGCAACAGGAATGGGCGCGACTGGCGACCGAGCATGCCGCTCAGCAGGAACAAGCGCGACTGGCGACCGAGCATGCCGCACAGCAGGAACAGGCGCGACTGGCCGCCGAAAATGCCGCACGGCAGGAACAGGCGCGACTGGCCGCCGAGCACGCCGCACAGCTCGCAGCCGCACAAGCGGCCGAACTTGCAGCCCGGCAGGCATCGGAGCGTGCCGTGCACGAGGCAGCGCTGCAGGCCGAGGCAGCACGCGAGGCGCTTGCGGCGCAATGGGCTGCTCAACGAGCCCAGGCCGCGCCGCCGCCGGCTGCATGGCAACCGGCGCAGGCTTTTCAAGCTCCCCAGCCCGGAGGCACGCCCGCACCGCCATCGCAGTACGATTACCCGGCTTACGCGCATGCGCCGCAACAAAGGCCGGCCGCGAGCCAGCCGTCGCAGCCTCCGCTTCGTGAAGAGAGTTACGAAACGCGCGAAACTTCCCGCACTCAGCCCTGGGCCCAGAGCTGGCCCCAGCCAGAGGCGCAGGAACCCGTCGAGCGTCCTGCCTGGCTCACGCCGGAGCGGCCGGACTTTCCCGCTCAACCTGCCGTGCCGCATGCGCCCGAAGATACCCTGCAAGGCTCCCGCGACCGGCTTACCTCACGCTGGTATGCGCTTCGCGGCGTCTTTGAACCACAAGGAGCTCCTCAGGAAGCTCCCGCTCCGGCTCCCGCACGCGCGCCGGTTTTGGCCCTCTTCTCCTTGGCCGGCGGCGTCGGCAAAACCAGCTTGGCGGCTACCATGGGCCGAGCGCTTTCCTCGCGAGGCGAACGGGTTTTGCTGGTCGATACGGCGGCCTACGGGCTGCTGCCGTTCTTCTTTGGCGCGCACGATCAGCGCCCCGGACAGCTGAGAACCTTCAGCCCTCCCGGAACCAGCACCGATGCGCCCATCCAGATGGTGACAATCGATCCCGACGGGCTCGGAGCTGAATCGAGCAATCCGGAAGCACTGTGCGCCGAGATCGGCAAGTATTCACGAGGCGTCAGCCGGGTGATTGTGGACCTGGCCACGGCCTCCGGCGCCACCACCCGCCGCGTGCTCAAGATGGCCCCGCTGGTGCTGGTCCCCATGGTGCCCGACATGAATTCGGTCGTCAGCGTCAGCTCCATCGACAGCTTTTTCCAGCACAATCCAAACCCCGCCATGAAGCCAGCAATGCCCTATTACGTGCTCAATCAGTTTGACCCCTCGCTTCCGCTGCACCTTGATATTCGCGAGGTGCTGCGCGAGCAGCTGGGCGACCGCCTCCTGCCGTTCGTGGTGCGCCGCTCTCCGGCGGTGAGCGAGGCGCTGGCCGAGGGAATGACGGTGATGGACTACGCACCAAGCTCCACCGTGGCTGAGGATTTTGGAACCCTTGCCGGATGGGTCAAAACGCAATCCGCATCTGCGAGCAGCAGTTATCGTGGAGTCCGCTGGAGCGAGAGATGACGGCATCGGGCCTTTGGCAGGACATCGGGGCGGGGGAGAACTTCTTTACCCGCCTCTTCCGTTTCATTTTCCTGCTGGCAGCCGCGGCGGCTTTCTGTTTCCTCGCCATTCTTCCGCTCACCTGGCCGCAGCAGGCGGTCCTCGGCACCATCAGCCTGCTGATGGCCCTGGCCATGGCCTCGAGTTCCGATTCCTACCTGGTCACGCTCACCCTCATGATGATGTCGATGTTCTGTACCTTCCGGTACGGATACTGGCGCGTGATGCAGGTGGTCCAGTTCTTTCGGGACCCGTCCACCCACTGGGGCGCTCTCGACGTATTCTTCATCCTCTGCCTGCTGGGGGCCGAGGCTTACGCCTTCATGATTCTTTTTCTGGGCTACTTCCAGACCATCTGGCCATTGCGCCGGGCGCCGGTTTCACTGCCTGAGAATACCGAGGAATGGCCGCACATCGACGTTCTGATCCCCACCTACAACGAGCCGCTCGATGTGGTGCGCTACACGGCGCTGGGCGCATTGAACATGGACTGGCCGGCCGACAAGCTGCACGTCTACATTCTTGACGACGGCCGCCGCAAGGAGTTTGAGCGCTTCGCCTTCGAGGCCGGGATCGGCTACAAAACCCGCTCGGACAACGCCCACGCCAAGGCGGGCAACATCAACACCGCGCTCAAGACCCTCACTTCGCCGCTGGTGGCCATCTTCGACTGCGACCACGTGCCCACCCGCAGCTTTCTGCAGATGACCGTGGGCTGGTTTGTGCGCGATCCCAAGCTGGCGATGCTGCAGACGCCCCATCACTTTTATTCACCCGATCCTTTCGAGCGCAACCTCGAACAGTTTCGCGTCATCCCCAATGAAGGCGAGCTGTTTTACGGCGTAGTGCAGGATGGCAACGACTTCTGGAATGCGTCGTTCTTCTGCGGCTCCTGTGCGGTGCTGCGCCGCGCCGCGCTCGACGACATCGGCGGCATTGCCGTAGAAACCGTGACCGAGGACGCGCACACCTCGCTGCGCATGCAGATGAACGGGTGGGGCACGGCCTACATCAACATTCCCCAGGCGGCGGGGCTGGCTACCGAGCGGCTTTCAGCGCATGTGGGCCAGCGCATCCGATGGGCCCGCGGCATGATCCAGATCCTGCGCACCGACAATCCGCTTTTTGCGCCCGGCCTCACGTTTCCTCAGCGGTTGTGCTACTTCAACGCCATGTGCCACTTTCTGTACGCGGTGCCGCGGCTGATCTTCCTTACCGCGCCGTTGATCTACTTGCTGCTGAACCACACCAACATCCCCGGATACTGGGCCGCGATCCTTGCCTACGCGCTGCCTCACCTCACGCTTTCAAACGTGACCAATTCGCGGATCCAGGGTGAACACCGGCACTCGTTCTGGAACGAAATCTACGAGACCGTTCTTTCACCTTACATTTTGCTGCCTACGATGATGGCGCTCATCAACCCGCGGTTTGGCAAGTTCAACGTGACCTCAAAAGGCGGCATCGTCAAGCGCACATTCTTCGATACGCGAATTGCGCAGCCGTTTCTCATCATGCTGATGTTCAACATCGCCGGCCTGCTGGTCGCCATTCCGCGCTTCCTCATCTGGGACCGGGAGCGGCCGGGCACAGTGCTGATGAACGTGATCTGGTGCATCTTCAACATCATCATTCTGGGTGTATGCACAGCCGTCGCGCGCGAGCTGAGGCAGGTGCGCACCACGGTCCGCATCAATGTGGTTTCGCCCGTGGTCGCGCGGCTGGCTGACGGCGCCTCCTTTGCCGGGGAGACGATCAACCTGTCGCCGGGTGGCAGCAGCATCCGCTTCAAGCAACCGTTGCAGCTTACCCCGCAATCCAGGCTGCGCCTCGCCTTCCCAGCACCCGCCGCCGCCACTGAACTGCCCGCCTCCGTTGTCGCCTCTGAAGGTGACATATTGCGGGTCCACTTTGAAGGTCTTTCGATTGCCGAAGAGGAAGTATTGACCATGGTGCTTTATTCACGAGCGGATTCATGGCTGGGCTGGGGCGAATCGCGCGAGAGCGACAATGTGCTCAACAGCCTCGGCCGCATCTTCCAGATCTCGATGCACGGGCTGGCACAGACGTTCCGCGCTTTGTTTACCGACCGGAACAAGGGGGACAGGCCTTCGAATTCGCTTTCGATTGCCCGCACTTCAGTGCTCCTTCTGATTGCGGCACTGCTGTTGGGCGGCGCACACTGGATGCTTGGCCAGGCGCCTGCGGCTGGCGGAGCACAGACTGGCGCGACCGCCGCCCAGAATGCGGCAATGACTCCCGGCCACTATCAGGACACATTTTCCCTCAATGACGCCGGTTCGCCGCAGA
>Ga0302320_10007980_pt1 | contig 23167 bp, 21 predicted proteins | sample Bog_T0_3_FD_202130 | JGI IMG/M metagenome (GOLD analysis project Ga0302320, IMG submission 202130) | Peat permafrost microbial communities from Stordalen Mire near Abisko, Sweden - Bog_T0_3 | ecosystem: Environmental > Terrestrial > Soil > Wetlands > Peat | place: Sweden: Abisko, Stordalen Mire... | reverse complement strand
ATTCTAATTCATACTTCCGCAATTTTTCCGACTCGGGCACCGTGCACCTCTTGAAACGTCCGTTCAAAGGTTGCACGGCATCGCGTGTCCTGTCGGTGGTCTACGCCACAGAGAAAGGCAAAAATAACAATCGGTCGCACGCATACCAGCCAGTTGCGCGACTTGGAGCAGTTCACGGCGTGCCGGGCGCCGAAATAGATCGCGTGTTCGAGGTCGACTGGACAGCCGCGAGCCTTCGCCAGCCGCAATGCGGCAGGAATGTCAGGCGTTTGGATGAAGCCGAAATGCACGGTGATGTGCCAAAACCCTTCAGCAAGCTTTGCCAGCTCGATTCGATCGCGCGATGCGACGCGCGGAATACTCTCGAAATTTACTGTCAGCGCGATTGCGGTCTCGTACATCGCTCTCATCTGCGCGACGTGCTCGACGATCAGGAACGGCGTCGTCGTGGCGAGCCGCGTCAGAAAAACGGCCGTGCCGGGAACGCGTGGGATATGGTCACGCGTGAGGCGAAGGAAGAACTCATCAGGCGTTTCTGTCAACACGGTGTGGCGGCGGCGCATGGCCTCAAAGCCAAAGTGCCATGAGACCATGACGCAAAACACCAGTGTGCCAAACGCAAGGGGGATCCAGGCGCCCTCTTTGATTTTAAACAGGTTTGAAGCGAAAATGCGGAATCGATTGCGAGAAAAAATCCGCTCGTTATCAACGCCGAAAGCTCTCATTTAAAACGGTCCAAATATCCAAAGCGGACCAAAATGCAATAAAATCTCTATCACGCTGGCACAAGATATCCGTCAGGTCAGTTTAGCAACGGCGGGGCTGAAAATCTTAATTTTATCAGGCTTTGACGTTTGTCAATTAATGCGCCGCTGCGTTCGCTAATCTGCGTTTTCGGAGTGGAAAGGCGGCAGTCGCATGATGAACAAATTGGTCGACTTGGGTCCGGCGCGAAGCGAGTCAATCGCGCCCGTCGTCATGTTGCCGAACGCATCATCCCCCGCGCCAATAGCTCCGCGCATTAAAAAAGCTTGGCTATTTGTGGGCGCGCTAGCGCTCGGCGTGCTCATCGCCAGCGTTGTCTGGTGGCAGTCGAGCAGCAGCGGCAACGTCAGCTACACCACCGCCGCCGTCACCAAAGGCGCGGTAACGCGGACCGTGACCGCGACCGGCACCGTCAATCCCGTGCTCACGATCATCGTGGGAGCATATGATTCCGGCGTGATCCAAGATCTTCAGTGCGATTACAACACGCAGGTGAAGAAGGACCAGGTCTGCGCGAAAATCGATCCACGCCCTTATCAGACGGTCGTCGATCAGAACAAAGCGAATCTTGCGGTCGCCAAGGCGCAACTCGAAAAAGACAAAGCCAACCTTACTTACACCGAGCTCGGTCTGGATCGTGCCGCCAAGCTCGTTCAGACCCACGCGGTTTCCCAGGACACGTATGACAATGCCCAGAGCACCTACGATCAGGCGCTGGCGACGATCACGTTCGATGAGGCGACAATCCAGCAGCGCCAAGCCGCGCTTGATGCCGCGCAAGTCAACCTCGACTATACCAACATCGTCTCGCCAGTCGACGGCACGGTGGTGTCACGCAACGTCACCATGGGCCAGACTGTCGCCGCCAGTTTTCAAACCCCGACGCTGTTCCTGATCGCTACGGATCTGACCAAGATGCAGGTCGACACCAATGTAAGCGAAAGCGATATCGGCGGCATCAAGGACGACAACAAGGCGAGCTTCACTGTCGATGCGTTTCCCAAGCGCACCTTCGACGGCGCGGTCAACCAGGTGCGACAGTCGCCACAGACGGTTCAGAACGTCGTAACCTATGACGTTGTGGTCGGCGTCGACAACACCGATCTGGCGCTCAAGCCCGGCATGACGGCGGCGACGCGAATTGTCACCGAGCAACGCACCGACGTGGTGCGGGTGCCGAACCAGGGCTTACGCTATTCGCCCGGCGGAGCGGTCCCAGCGCAAGGCCCGACACAAGTCTGGGTGTTGCGCGACGGCCAGCCGGTGAGCGTGCTCGTGACCGCCGGCCTCGATGACGACACCTTCACTGAAATCGTCAAGGGCGAACTGCTGCCGGGCGACCGCGTAATCGTCGCCGAGCAGCGCTCCACCGAGGGCGGGCAGACCGCCGCGCCACATCCGCGGTTCTAAGGGCAAACGGCCATGGCGGAACCCGTCATCAAAGTCGTAGGCATTTCGCGCACCTACCACGTCGGCGATATCGACGTGCATGCGCTCAACAATGTCAGTGTCACCATCGAGCGCGGCGAATTCGTCGCCATCATGGGGTCGTCGGGCTCCGGAAAATCCACACTGATGTCTATCCTCGGCTGTCTCGACCGGCCAAGTAGCGGGCATTATTATTTCGAGGGCCTCGATGTCGCGCAGCTCGATGAGCCGGCGCTGGCGCGCGTCCGCAGCGAGCGGCTCGGTTTCGTATTCCAAAGCTTCAATCTGCTGGCGCGCACCAGTGCGCTCGAAAACGTTGCTCTGCCGCTGTTCTACGCAGCTTCCGGGCCCCCGGGCGCGGCCTCGCGCACCGAGCGGGCGCGCGAGGCGCTTAAGACCGTGGGGTTGGCCGACCGCGAGCGCAACACACCGGGCCAACTGTCCGGCGGCCAGCAGCAACGCGTGGCGCTGGCGCGCGCCTTGATCAATGATCCGAGCCTGTTGCTCGCGGACGAGCCGACCGGCAACCTCGATACCCGTACCTCGCATGAAATCATGCAGACGCTGACGGCGCTCAATCGTGAACACGGCGTCACAATCATCGTCGTGACCCACGAGCCGGACATCGCCGCCTATGCCGACCGCGTTCTGACCATGCGCGATGGCAAGATCATCTCCGACCAACGGAAGCGCAAGCCCGTGGCGGCGCCCGCAAGACAGGCGAGATTGGCCGCCAGCAACGCGCCTTTTGGAGGCCAAGCAGCGCCGACCGTCGGCCAAATGGCCGCCGTTTGGGCGTTTGGACTGATGGTCATGGCGGCAGCCCTGCAAGCCATCAACCGCAACAAGATGCGCTCATTGCTGACAATGCTGGGGGTATTCATCGGTGTCGCCGCGCTGATCGCCATGGTGGCCGTCGGCCAGGGTGCCAATGAAGCGGTGCTCAAACAGATTGCGAGCCTCGGCACCAATCTGGTCGTGGTGGTGCCCGGCGCAACGACCATCGGCGGCGTGCGCGGCGGGCTCGGCAGCGCATCGACGCTCACGGTCGGCGATGCGCTGGCGATCCGGCGCGAAACGCCGTCGGTGCGCGGCGTCGGCTACCTAATCCGCCAGTCCGGGCAGGTGCAATATTCCGGTCAGAACTGGACCACGGGCATTCAGGGCGTGAGTCCCAATTATCCGCCGATGACCAACTGGCAGATCGCGAGCGGACGCAGTATTTCCAACGACGATATGAACCAAGCGGCGCTAGTCGTCGTGCTCGGCCAGACGGTCGCGCGGCAGTTGTTCGGCCCCTATCAAAATCCGATCGGCGCGACAGTGCAGGTCAAGAGCGTACCGTTGCGGGTCATCGGCTTGTTCGAGTCCAAAGGGCAATCGCAGTTCGGCACAGACCAAGACGATGTCGTGATGATTCCCTTCAGTACGGCGGAGCGCAAAGTTCTTGGCGTCGCTGCGCCGACCCAACAAAATACCGATACGTGGGTTTATCCGTCGCCGCCGAATCCCTATGGCCTGCAACCGCGTCTCGTCGGCTTCGTCAATTCAATGTATGTCCAGGCCATGGATCAGTCGCAAGTTCAGCCGGCAATTCAGGAGGTGACGCAAACGCTCGCACGCCGCCACCGCATCAAGCCCGGCGACGTCTATGATTTCACAGTACGAAACCTAAGTCAGATCGCGGAAACGGCCGAGGGCAGTAGCCGCATCATGGCGATTCTGCTCGCCGCTGTCGCTTCGATTTCCTTGCTCGTCGGCGGAATCGGCATCATGAACATCCTGTTGGTGTCGGTGACCGAGCGCACGCGTGAAATCGGCCTGCGTATGGCGATCGGCGCACGCCGCCTGCAAGTGTTGCTGCAATTCCTTGCCGAGGCGGTGTTCCTGAGCGTCAGCGGTGGCATTGCCGGAATCGTCATGGGTTCGATTTTCTCCATCGCCATCGCTGCGATCTTTGGCTGGGCTGCGCCGATTTCGCTCAGGGCGATCGCCGGCGGATTTCTGTTCTCTGCGGCGGTTGGCATTTTCTTCGGCTATTACCCGGCACGCAAAGCTGCGCGCCTCGATCCGATCGAGGCGCTTCGATATGAATGAAGCCGTGGGTTGGTTAAGAACTATTGGTTGATGCTTACTTTGGGTTGGGCCCACTGACAACCGGCCATGCAGTGCAATCGAACCCTGACCTGACGGATATTTTATACCAGCGCGATGGAGAGCCACAAGAGAGCGGCGGTGCTTTTAACATTCCGCGCCTCAAAGGTGACCAACGGCGGTGCAGTAATTCCGTTCCGCACCGTCGCTTACCCCGCTAGGACCTGCGCTATTTGCATTCCTTGGGATCGGCAATTTTGGCTTTATCCTCCTCCAACAGATGTATGAACAACTGACAGCTCTGCTCTTCACTTCTAGCCAGTTTTTGCGATCCATTATTGCGCTAGGTCAAAGCGCGGCCGCTTAAATTTCGAAACAAGTCTGTTTCGGATGGACTGCTTCAATACATCCCTTGAGATCTGGTGGACCGGATTTGTCAACTGACTTCAGTCGGCTGTAAAACAATGATCACTGCCAAGGCATTCAGTAATGGCCTAAGCCGTCGCACCGTTTGTAGTGGGATTTGCGCCCTGCTTGGCGGCTGTATAATTGCGCCTCAAGGGTACTTGTCAGGCGGTCAGCAAGGTATCGATCCATATGCGTCAATCTATGGTCCCGTCGCGGATGGTCCATATGACATACCAGGGCTCGACCTCGACTTGGCGACCAATCGCGATTTGCTTCGCCAAGAGGTGGCGTTTCCATCGCCGTACCGACCAGGAACCATCGTCGTAAAGATCGCCGAGCGACGCTTATATCTCATTCAGCGCGGCGGGCGGGCCTTGCGATATGCCGTGGGCGTCGGGCGAGAGGAAGCGCTGAATTTTCGCGGATCAGCCGTGATCGGGCGAAAGGCGGAATGGCCGCGATGGGTTCCGACGGCAGATATGGTAAGACTGATGCCGAATTATGCTGCTTACGTTTCGGGCATGCCAGGCGGTCTCGAGAATCCGCTCGGCGCCCGAGCCCTATATCTTTATGTCGGCGGCAGGGACAGTTACTTTCGAATCCACGGCACCATTGAACCGACGACGATCGGCACTGCGGTTTCAAGCGGATGTATCCGCCTGTTCAATCAAGACATCATCGATCTTTACAATCGCGTGCCAGTCGGAACTCCGGTGGTCGTGCTCTAGACATGGTGCACGCGCACCTTCATGCGACCATTTTAGTTCGATAACCGAAAAGGTGCCCAATGACGAAGCCTATCCCTGATAGGGCGGAGATTGCTCTCGAATATCCGGACAAACTTTATGTTGGGACGTTTGAGCGTTCATCGCGATTTGAAGCACATGTTGATCCCAGCGGCATATCGCTGACCCTCGAACACCCGGGCACGGAGGAGGTTCGCAAATCAATACACATGCACCTCAACTTTGGACTATTCGCTGACATTCTGCGCGATCTGGCTTCGACTGTTGGCCGCATTCCAAAGGACGATATTTTGCATCATGGTCAATTTGCGCAGGCGGTTACCGAGTTGCAGAGGGCGCTGGTCAGTATTCCCACGGAAAACTGATATTGGACGTGCAATGGCTCGGTGCAGCGGCTGCATTGATCGTTATCGAGTACGCCATAGGGCCAATGCCCGTTTGTCAGTAGGCTGTTGGACCGCCAGGCCCGGGCCCGTAGTAGTAGCCAGGGTCACGGGCTGGACTGAGACATCGGGCGTTGCATTTGGGCCGAATTGGCTCGGCCTGCGGCGAGCCTCGTCGCCGGTAAGCCCCCGGTGGCGGCGCAGCGGGCAGGCCGCTGTAATTGATCTCGATCAAAGCGCGCGTTGCCTGCGCGTTCGATAGTAACAATTCGATATCATAAATCTGACCTGCGGGGGCGCAAGCGAGACCGGCCAATGAGGCAGCCTGCGCAGAAAACGACCGCGAACCCGAGCGACGATGCGGTTTCGCGGCGTTCGTTTCTCGCCAGGGCGGGTGCGGCCGCAGGAGGTGTTATGCTTGAGACCAGCCTCTCCGCCGCAACAGCATTTGCGGACACAGAATCTGAACCGAAGTCGATTGGGCCCGACGCGGTACCGCTTACGCTACGGGTCAACGGCGCCGCGCGGACGATAAACGCTCCACCGCACACGACCTTGGCGGAGGTATTGCGTGGGCAGCTCGATTTGACCGGAACCAAGATCGGCTGCGATCGTGGAGCCTGCTCGGCATGCACCGTGTGGCTTGACGGAGTTCCGGTCGCATCCTGCATGATTTTGGCTATCGATATCGGCGAGCGGCCGGTGACAACTATCGAAGGCCTTGCGGTTGGCGATAAACTGCATCCGGTGCAGGCGGCGTTCATCAAACACGATGCCGTGCAATGCGGGTTTTGCACGCCGGGCATGGTGATGAGTTGCGCCGCGCTGCTCGTGCGCAATCCAAGCCCCTCAATCGACGACGTGAAGGCTGCGGTCAGCGGTCATTTGTGCCGCTGCGGCACTTATCCGCATGTGTTCGCCGCGACGCTGGCCGCGGCTAAGGCGAGCAAACGTTGACCATGGCACCGAACAGGCAAATGCGGCGCGACAAGTTCCCCTCCGGTATTGCCGGTGTTTCGGTTGGCGAAATCGAGCGCCAGGTACCTGTTGGCGAGGCCCCGCCACTACCAACGAATGATCGGCTGACAGTGATTGGCAAGCCGGTGCCGAGGATCAACGCCAAAGCCAAGGTCACCGGCGCTGCGCGCTTCACGGTCGATATTAAGCTTGCCGGCATGCTGCATGGGCGATTGTTGCGCTCGCCTCATCCGCACGCGCGCGTATTATCGATCAATACGAAAGCGGCTGAACGCCACTCCGATGTGCGCGCGGTCCACGTCATCATGGATATAGTCGGACGTGCGATTGAATCCGAGAAAACTGCCGGCGAACTACCGCGCGCGCTCTATGTCGGAGCTCCGATCGCGGCAGTCGCGGCAACCACACCGGAGGCCGCGCAAGAGGCGTTGAGCCTGATTGGAGTCGAATATGAGGTATTGCCGTTTGTGATTGATATAGAAGACGCGCGCGAATCCGCTGCGCCTGCGGTATTTCGGTCACCGGTTGTCGGCTTCAGCTTCGCGGGAGGTGTACCTGCCGGGGCAGGAATTCAACAAAAAGGTAACGTGCGCGGTCCTGCTAAAACCGGATCACGGGGCGATGTGACGAAGGGTTTTGCGGAAGCCGAGGCCACCGTCGAAGCAGAATATCGCACGGAAGTGCAGACTCATTGCTGCATGGAGACTCATGCCATCGTCGCCGATTGGCGGGCTGACGAACTGACAGTCTATCTCTCAACTCAGTTCACGGCTGGTGTGCGAGCCGAATTGGCCGAGGCTTTCAACCTGCCACGCAATCGGGTCCGGGTGGTCGTCGATGCTATGGGCGGTGGTTTCGGATCTAAATCAAGCGTCGGCACTTATGCGCGTGCAGCCGTTGCGCTTTCACGTGCCGCCGGCGTGCCGGTCAGGCTTGTGCTGGACCGCCAAGAGGAGCAGCTCGACTCAGGCAACAGGCCAGGAACCTTCCAGCGGCTAAAGATCGGTGCGCTCAAGGATGGCCAACTCAGCGCAATCTCGCTTTACACTTATGGAACGGCTGGAACAGCGATCGGAGCCGGCGTCGGCAATGTGGCGCAGGCGATGTACGAGTGTCCGAATTTCGGTATCGAGCAATACGACGTCTTCATCAATGCCGGCCCCGGTTGCGCGATGCGCGGTCCAGGCAATACGCCAGGTGCTTTCGCACTTGAGCAGAGCATCGATGAATTGGCGGAAAAGCTGAAAATCGATCCACTGGCGCTGCGTGATCGCATCGATGCGAGCCCGGTGCGCCGCGAGGAACGCCGCCGCGGCGCCGAACGGATCGGTTGGAGCCGTCGTCATGCACCGGGCGCTGACGCGGGCTCGATCAAGCGCGGCGTTGGCATGGCGCAATCGCTATGGGGCGCCAATGTTCAGACCAATGCATCCTGCGAGGTGCGCCTGCTACGCGACGGCTCTGTCGAGGTTCTTTCCAGTGTGCAAGACATCGGCACCGGCATCGGCACGGTGCTCGCACAAGTCGTCGCGGAAGAATTAGGCCTGCGGCCGGAAGACATCACGGTCCGGATTGGCGACACGGATTTTCCGGCTGGGCCGCCCTCCTACGGCAGCCGGACCACCGCCTCAATCACGCCGCCGGCTCGCAACGCCGCCTACAAGGTCAAACAGACACTGCTGGAGATCGTAGCGCCCCATCTTGGCGCTGCCGCCGACGATCTGGCGCTTCGCGGCGGTCGAATTGTTGCCAAAGCTGATTCTTCGCGCGGCATGAGCTTGCGTGAAGCGGCAGCGACGCTTCGCACTGACCAGATCAGCGCAATTGCCAGTCGTACCGATGACTATGGCGGATTTCGCCGGACGATGACGGACGCAGCTCTTGCCCAAACTGACCTGGGAGGCGTGCAATTTGCCGAAGTCGCGGTCGATACCGATACAGGCATCGTGCGCGTCGAACGGGTCGTCGCGGTGCAGGATTGCGGACGTCCGATGAACCCGCTGCAGATCGAAAGCCAGGTGCAGGGCGGGGTGCTGATGGGTCTGTCCTATGCCTTGTTCGAGGATCGCATTATCGATCGGCATACCGGACACATGCTCAACGCCGATCTCGAACACTACAAAATTGCCGGCTCACGCGAGACGCCGGAAATCGAAGTTCTGTTGCTGGAGAATTATCAGGGCCAGAGCGCAACCGACGCATACGGCATTGCTGAGCCAGCGAATATCGCGACCGCGCCCGCCATCGCCAACGCCATCTACAACGCGATCGGCGTACGGCTGCGGCAGTTGCCAATGACGCCAGCCGCGGTGCTCGCCGCGCTTGGCCGCATTCCGCGCGGAAGTTGACCATGCGACATTTCGAATGGCTGAACGCGAAATCGGAAAGCGAAGCGGCGGGCTCGGGTGCCACAACCGTTGCCTCGGCCATGGTCGCGCCCACCGGCGGACGAACATCGCAGGATGCGATTATCATCAAGGCCGGTGGTATCGATCTCCTCGACCTGATGAAGGAAGGCCTGCTACAGCCGCGACGCACCGTCAATCTCCGTGCCGCCCACGGACTCGATCGGATCGTTGAGCAAAAAGACGGCACGGTGCGTGTTGGCTCGATGGTCACGCTAGCAAACCTCGCCAGCCACCCGATCATCGTTCAACGTTATGCCGCCCTGGCCCAAGTTGCGGGCAATTCAGCAAGTCCGCAGATTCGTAACGTGGCAACGCTCGGCGGCAATCTGCTGCAGCGGCCGCGTTGCTGGTATTTCCGCTCCGCCCATCACCACTGCGCGCGCAAGGGCGGGGAAGTTTGTTTCGCCTTCGGCGGAGACAATCGCTATCACGCCATCTTTGATCACGACGGTTGCGCGATCGTGCACCCGTCCACATCCGCGACCGCGCTTGTGGCTTTGGGCGCGAGCATTGATTTAATCCAAGCCGACGAGACGCGGCGGCTGGTTCCCCTGGAGGAATTCTTCCTACTCCCGGGCTCCGACATAACCCGCGAAAACAATCTCAAACCGGGCGAGATTCTATCCGCTGTCGTGTTGCCGAAATTGGGTACCGGCGCGAAGTCAGTCCATTTGAAGCAAGGCGAGAAGGATTCGTTCGACTGGCCGATTGCTGATGTGGCCGTGCTGCTCGATCGCGATGCGGCCGGGATCTGCACGAAAGTGTCGATCGTCCTCGGTTCAGCGGCGCCGGTGCCGCATCGGGCCAAAGCCGCGGAGTCGATACTGTTGGGAAAACCGATACAGGAAACGATTGCCCGAGCCGCCGCGCAAGCAGCGATCGCGGGCGCTGCTCCGTTGTCCAAGAATGCATACAAGCTGCCGATTTTTGAGACGCTCGTCCGGCGCGCCATTCTGGCGTTAGGCTGAAATCGGCTTCAATTATGGGAGGTATCAAGATGGCCCGTCGGGAAGCGAATGCCGGCATTGTGGCAAGCGCGGCTGTCGCGGCAGCGCTGGCCACCGAAGCCATCGTGCTGCCACCGGCACGCAGCGCCGGTGGCAAGCCTTTGATTGAAGCACTCAAGCTTCGCCGATCGACACGAGAGTACTCCGATCGGGGATTGCCGCCGCAAGTCCTGTCCGACTTGTTGTGGGCCGCGTTCGGCATCAATCGTCCGAGCGGCGATCGGACCGCGCCGTACTGGCGCCACGTCATGATCATTGACGTCTATGCTGCGATGGCAGATGGTGTGTGGTTATATGATCCGAAACGCCATGCTTTGGTGCTGCATACCTGTGTCGATATTCGGGCGCAAACGGGCCAGCAGGATTTCGTCGAGACTGCGCCCCTTAATCTGATCTACGTCGCGCATGGGGAGCGGATGCGGGATGTCTCGCCAGAAGAGCGACGTCTCTATGCGTCGGTCGATGCCGGCTTTGTCGGCCAGAACGTCTATCTGTTCTGCGCATCGGAAGGCTTGGGGACCGTGTTCCGCGGCGCGGTGGATACCGCAAAGCTCGGTCAAATTATGCAGCTCGGTAAGGATCAGTTCGTTACCTTCGCGCAGACCGTTGGTTATTCGCGCGGGTAGATATCGTGGAAGACTATAGGCCCCAACGATCGGCAGAAATAGGAAGGCAGTTCCGGTATTCGGCCGTCGCGCCGGCGCTGCCGTTTCTATGGCCGCTGCTGGCCGCGGCGTCGGTGACGGCCGCAACCGCATCATTTCTAGCCGATCTTGCGAAGTCGGCGACCGATGGCGCGCAAGCGCCAGTGCCGGTATGGACAAGCCCCAATAGGGTGCGGCTGGAACTGGGGTCGATGCGCCTGCGCGATTTCTCGACGCAACCGGACGGAGCGCCGGTTGTGCTGTGCGCTCCCTACGCGTTATATGAAGCGACGGTCGCCGATTTTGCGCCCGGCCACAGCATCATAGAAGTCTTGCAGGGCGCCGGCCACGACCGGTTGTTTGTGACCGACTGGCGTTCAGCTACGCGCGAGATGCGTTATTTCTCGATCGACAACTACCTCGCCGATCTCAATGTCGCCGTGGACGAAATCAAGCCGCCGGTCGATCTTGTCGGGTTATGCCAAGGCGGCTGGCTCGCATTGACTTATGCCGCGCGCTTTCCGGAAAAAGTTCGCAGCTTGGTTCTCGTCGGCGCTCCGGTCGATACCCACGTCGGCGAATCTTCGCTGTCGCGGATGGTGAGGGATGTTCCAGTCGGCGCCTTTGAGACGCTTGTGCAGTTTGGAGAAGGTCGCGTGATGGGCAAACACGTACTCGAGTCTTGGGGCGTGCTGCTTGCCGGGAACTTGTTATCTGCAGGTCATCGGAAAGCTCTATAAGGAAAACCAAATCGCGGAGGGCCACTTCATCGCTTTGGTAAACGCGTGATCCTCGCCGCTATGACGGCGCCGATATTTCTGCTGGGGGCGCGTGACGACGAACTGGTTCCGCCGGAGCAGCTCTTTGCCGCAACTCAACTGGTTGGAACGCTAAAGACATCGATCGAAATGGCGACCGAACCATGTGGCCATCTGAGCCTTTTTCTTGGCCGCAAGACACTCGCCGGTGCATGGCGGCAGATCGCGCAATGGCTCAGAACAGATCAGTTCATCGCAAAACCGCCGTGATTGCACCTTTCGCGTTGGTCAGACCGAGCAGCAATTTTGCGTTACTGTTGAAACACGTAAGTCCCCGGCGCATCACAGATCGGCGTGTAAGGGGCAACGTTTCCGCCCATCTGCGGCGGTTGCGTCGGAACACCGGAACGTTCTTTCAGCCAGCCGACCCATTCCGGCCACCACGAGCCGACCTTGTGCGCCGCCGCCGCCACAAAGGCGTCCGGATCGATATAATGGCTGTTGGCCTTCTTAGCCATTACCTGGAAGCTGTGTCCCTGATGGTCGGGTTCAGAGACAATGCCGACATTGTGGCCGCCGCTAGTCAACAGGTAGGTGACGTCGGCATCGGTCAGCAGATTGATCTTGTAAGTTGAGCGCTATGGCGCAACGTGATCGTGCACGGTGCCGACGGCAAAAATCGGGGTGTGAATATCGGAGAGCGCGATCGGCTTGCCAGCGACGTTGAACCGGCCCTCGGCAAGATCGTTATATAGAAACAACTGACGCAGGTATTCCGAATGCATTCGATAGGGCAGGCGGGTCGCGTCGGCGTTCCACGCCATGAGATCGATCATGGGCGTGCGCTCGCCCATTAAATAATCGTGGACCATGTGGGACCAAATAAGATCGTTCGAACGCAGCAACTGAAAGGCTCCCGCCATTTGCGTCGAATCGAGAAAACCTTGCTCTCCCATCAGATCCTCGAGGAAGGCGAGTTGGCTTTCGTTTATGAACAACATCAACTCACCCGCCTCCATGAAGTCGACTTGAGCCGCCAACAGTGTGATCGATTTTAGCCGCTCATCGCCGTCGCGCGCCATCGCAGCACCGGCGATCGAGAGCAGCGTTCCGCCGAGGCAATAGCCGACGGCGTGGACTTTCTGCTCGGGTACAATGGCATGAACCGCATCGAGCGCCGACATCACACCCAATGTACGATAGTCATCAAGGCCGAGGTCGCGATCATCCGCCACGGGATTTTTCCAAGAAATTACGAAGACGGCGAAACCTTGGTCTGTAAGGTACTTCACCAATGAGTTCTGCGGCGACAAATCGAGAATATAATATTTCATGATCCATGCTGGAACGATGAGCACCGGCTCGGGTCTGACCTGGTCGGTCGTGGGCGCATATTGGATGAGTTCGATGAGCCGATTGCGGTAGATGACCTTGCCTGGTGTCGTCGCCACGTCGCGACCGATAATAAAATTCTCCATGCCGACCGGCCTTTTGTGACTGACGGTGCGCTCCCAGTCCTCCGCAAAATTTCGCAGACCTTTCGCCAGGTTCATTCCACCGGTGCTGACGGTCTTCTTGAGGACTTCAGGATTAGTCAGTAGAAAATTCGACGGGGAGAAAATGTCGAGCATTTGACGCGCAACGAATGCCAACATGTTCTCGTGCTGTTTCGTTACGCCACGGATACCAGTGGTCGAATTGTGCCACCATTGCTGATTGAGCAGGAAGGACTGCGCCATCAAATTAAAAGGAAACGTCTGCCAGTCAGCCGCGGTAAATCGGTGGTCTTGCGGCATGGGCTTGATACAGGGTTGTGCCGTTCCGTCCTGCATCGCGCTTTGCAATGCATAGGCGCCAAAGCGGATCGATTTGCGTACCGCCTTGTTTACAAGCTGGGCCCGTTTTCCCGGCGAAAAGGCCAAATGCGACGCCCAATCGAAATAGGCCTCGGCGAGCGCCGCTGGCGACAGGCCAAACGTGAAGCCCGCCGCGGCCGCATGCAGTGAACGGTCGATGTTGTCGGCGGACGCGGTCAGTTCTGATGGCGCCCGTCCGTCGCCCGGAGCGGGAACCTTGCTCATTGCATTTTGACCTGTTGACGAGGCTGCCATGGCACGTCACTCCTGACTGTTTATTTAGGCAACTCTAGCCACGCCATCGTGCCGCAATATGACCTGGATCAAAGCTATCTAGCGGGAATTATATGCAAATCTCGCAACAAAACACGCAATTAGGCGACGCACAATTGGTGGAAGCTGCCATGTCGGTCCGCAATCTCGATAAGATGTTTCGTCCTCGGTCGATCGCGGTCTTTGGCGCATCGGCGCGGCCGCAATCGGTCGGCGCCGCATTGATGACTAATCTTATGAACGGCAGCTTCGATGGGCCGATCATGCCGGTAAATCCAAAGGCGACCGCGCTTCACGGCATCATGACTTATAAAGACGTCGCGAGCCTTCCACTGACCCCCGATCTTGCCGTTATCGCGACGCCGCCGGACACTGTGCCGGCCCTGGTTGACGAACTGGGCAAACGAGGCACGCGTGCAGCGGTCATCCTCACCGCTGGTTTTGCCGAAGGCGAAGCCGAGTCCGGCAAAGCGCGCAGCGCGCAGATGCTTGCCGCCGCGCGTCCGCATTTGATGCGCATCATCGGGCCGAATTGTCTCGGTATCGCGGTGCCGGGAATCGGACTGAACGCGACCTTTGCGCCGGCCGCGCTGGTGTCTGGCAATATTGCATTTTTGACGCAGTCCGGCGCGCTGGCGACAACCGTGCTGGATTGGGCACTGCCGCGCGGCATCGGTTTTTCGGCCATTGTCTCCATGGGCGATATGAGCGACGTCGACTTCGGCGATCTGCTCGACTATGTCTCGCTCGACGAGGCCACCCATGCGATCCTGATCTATGCCGAAGGCATCACCCAGGCACGGAAATTCATGTCGGCGGCGCGCCGAACCGCACGCATCAAGCCGATCATCGTGGTCAAGAGTGGCCGGGCCGAAGAGGGCGCCCGGGCCGCGAGTTCCCACACCGGTGCTTTGGCCGGTGCCGATGTCGTCTATGACGCCGCCTTCCGCCGTGCCGGCATGTTGCGGGTCAACGAGGTCGAGGAACTGTTCGATGCTGCGGCGACGCTCGCCCGCATGTCGCCACAACGAGGCAATCGGCTTGCAATTGTGACCAATGGCGGCGGCGCTGGCGTCTTGGCAACGGACCGCCTGATCGAAGAAGGCGGCCGACTGGCGGCACTCAGTCCGGAAGTCATCGCCAAGCTCAATGCTGTGCTGCCGCCGACCTGGAGCCACGCCAATCCGATCGATTTGATCGGCGACGCCGACGCCGACCGCTATGCGAATTCGGTATCGATCCTGATCGACGATCCCGGCAACGATGCACTGCTGGTCGCTTATTGCCCGACAGCGATCGGTTCTTCAGCTGATGCTGCTAAGGGTTTGATCGGCGCCTTGTCGTGGCCGAACGCGACGAAAAAGAATGCCTTTGCCTGCTGGATGGGCGCGGCCACCGTGGCTGAAGGCCGCGCGCAACTTGTCGCCGCGCAGTTGCCTGACTTCGAAACACCCGAGCGGGCCGTGCGTGCCTTCATGTATTTAGTGCGCTATCGGCAGAATCAGGATCTGCTGCTTGAGACGCCATCCGCCGTTAAGTCGAACCCAGAAATTGACTTGGAGCTGGCGCGCGGCGTTATCACGCAGGCGCTAAACGACCGGCGCGAATGGCTCGACCCGGCCGAGGTCGCGACATTCCTTGCTTGCTACAAGATCCCGTTCGCGCGCACGCAAGCCGTGCCCGACGCGAAATCGGCAGCGGAGACCGCTGCGCAAATGAATGCTCCGGTGGCGCTGAAGATCAGATCGCGCGACGTCATCCATAAATCCGATTTCGGGGGCGTCGCCTTGAACCTTGCACCGGACGAAGTCGAAGCCGCGGCCGACCAGATGAATGAAAAAATCGCGCGTTCGCTGCCGAAAGCGCGGCTCGAAGGCTTCATCGTGCAAGAGATGATCCATCGGCCGAGCGCCTATGAGCTGATTGCCGGCGTCTCGACCGACCCCACCTTCGGTCCGGTGATCCTGTTCGGGCAGGGCGGCACCGCGGTCGAGATCGTGCGCGACAAATCGCTCGAACTGCCGCCGCTCAACCGGCCATTGGCGCGCGCGCAAATCGAGCGCACCCGCATCGCCGCTTTGCTCAAAGGCTATCGCGACCGGCCGGCGGCCGACATCGACGGCGTTATCGGCGTGCTTGTACAATTGAGCCAAATCGTCGCCGATCACGCCGAGGTCACTGAGATCGACATCAATCCGCTGCTGTGCGACGCCCGCGGCGCGATCGCAGTCGATTGCCGGATTCGCGTGCGTGCCACTTCGGCTTCGGCGCAATCGCGCCTTGCCATTCGGCCCTATCCCGAGCCGCTTGAAACCGAGATAGAGGCACCGGAAGGGCAGGTATACAAAGTGCGGCCGATAAAGCCGGAAGACGAACCCGCGCTACGGCGTTTTGCCGAGGCGGTCGACAGTCAGGACCTATGGCATGAATTCTTCACGCCGCTGCGCGATCGAACCCACGAGACGGCGGCGCGCTTGAGCCAGATTGATTACGACCGGGAGATGACCCTGGTCGCCTGGGAGGACGACCGCGTGGCGGGGCTGGCCCGTTCGCTTGCCGATCCCGACCGCGATGCTTCGGAATGCGCAGTCATCATTCGTCGCGATCTGCGTCAAAAGCATTTAGCGAAGCAGCTGCTCCAAGTGCTGTTCTTCACGCTTGGCGTCCAGGGCATCCGCCAAGCCGTGCTGATTTTTCCTGGAAATCAGATACAAATGCTGAACATCGCGAAAGATTTTGCCTTCTCGATCGCACCTTCGCCGACCGATGCGTCGTTACTGCGGGCGACGAAGCATTTGACGGCGCAAAAGGCGTTAACTCCAATCCCGTAATTTGAACACCGTGGTTTTGCTCTCACGGAGCCGCGGTTGGCGACGAATGGCCCTCGCACAATAGTGAGCAAATGGCGGAGCATTCTCATGCCGGCAAGGATTCAGGAAAGTGCATAAGACATTGCTACGTTCGGCGGGAATTGAATGGATTCGACGCGATGGTGCGGTGCACGCGTTTCCCAACCTCTATGCAATCTTTATGGTGCGATTGGCGCGGAGTTGATCTGAATCAAGGTCGAAGCCTGCGGGGGGAACATGCTGCTTCGAAGCGGGAAACCGCGAGCTTGGCATTTTACGATTGAAATTTGGAGGATCCGATGAGCACGTTGGCCATCAAGGGGAATGGGCTTCAATCGAAATTGCTCTGGATCGTAGTAATCGCACTCGGAGTTGTTTCGTTTGCAATCGTCGCGCTCACACGAGGCGAGCCGGTCAATGCCGCCTGGCTCGTTATTGCCGCTGTGTGCACCTATTTAATTGCCTACCGTTTCTACGGTCTTTTCATCGCCAACAAAGTGCTCGGCGTCGATCCTGGGCGGCAGACGCCGGCCTATCGTCACAACGATGCGCTCGATTACGTTCCGACCAATCGCTACGTACTGTTCGGGCATCACTTTGCCGCGATCGCGGGTGCAGGTCCACTTGTCGGTCCTGTGCTAGCAGCCCAAATGGGCTACCTTCCTGGCACACTCTGGATCCTCGCCGGCGTGGTGTTTGCCGGCGCGGTGCAAGATATGACCGTGCTGTTCCTTTCGACACGGCGTGACGGCCATTCGCTGGCCGATATGGTCCGCGCTGAAATGGGGCGGGTCGAGGGAGCGATTGCCGGCATTGGTATTCTGCTCATTTGCATCATCATCCTCGCCGTATTGGCGCTGGTCGTTGTTCAGGCCCTGAAAGGAAGCCCATGGGGTACCTTTACGGTGTTCTGTACGGTGCCGATCGCGCTCATCATGGGCGTCTACGGCCGCTACGTTCGCCGCGGCCGCATCTTCGAGATGTCAGCCATTGGATTCGTGCTGTTGATGGCGGCACTCGTTTACGGGCGCAAGGTTTCTGAAACGCCAGCGCTGGCGGCCTATTTCAATCTGAGCGGTCCGCAACTTGCGTTGATCATCATCGGTTATGGCTTCGTTGCGTCGGTGCTGCCGGTATGGCTGCTGCTCGCCCCGCGGGATTATCTGTCGACGTTCATGAAGATCGGCGTGATCACGTTATTGGCGATCGCAATCATCGTGGTGCGGCCGGACCTACAAATGCCGGCGTTTACAAAGTATATCGACGGCAGCGGCCCGGTCTGGGCGGGCAGCCTATTTCCCTTCCTATTCATCACGATTGCCTGCGGTTCGGTATCCGGCTGGCACGCTCTGATCGCATCGGGAACCACACCGAAGATGATCGAGAACGAGAATCAGATCCGGTTCATCGGGTATGGCGCCATGCTGATGGAGTCGTTCGTCGCCATTATGGCCATGATCAGCGCTTCGGTACTCCACCCCGGCGTCTATTTTGCGATGAACAGTTCGGCAGGACTTATTGGGACAACCGCCATTCAAGCCGCCCAGACGGTTTCGAACTGGGGCTTCCTGGTAACGCCGGACATGCTGACGCAAGTCGCACATGACGTCGGCGAGCTCACGGTCCTGTCGCGCACTGGTGGTGCACCGACACTCGCTGTCGGTATGGCGAGCATCCTTTCCGGGATATTCGGCGGCAACGCGTTAATGGGCATTTGGTATCACTTCGCCATTCTGTTCGAGGCGCTGTTTATCCTGACGACCGTCGATGCTGGTACACGTGTCTGCCGTTTCATGATCCAAGACATTGTGGGCAACGCGGTTCCAGCATTCAAAGAGACCAAATCATGGGCAAACAACCTGATCGGTTCGGGCCTGGCATGTCTCTTGTGGGGCTATTTCCTCTATCAGGGCGTGATCGATCCGCTGGGCGGGATTTGGACGATGTGGCCGCTGTTCGGCACCTCCAACCAGATGCTGGCGGCGATCGCGCTCGTGCTCTGCACCGTAGTGCTCTTCAAGATGAAACGGCAGCGCTACGCTTGGGTGACAATCGTGCCCGCGACGTGGCTGGTGATGTGCACTTTGACAGCCGGGCTGGAGAAGGTATTCAGCGCGGACACTTCGGTCGGCTTTATCAGCCATGCTTGGAAGTTCGGTGACGCATTGTCGGCAGGGAAGGTGCTGGCACCGGCAAACAGCTTGGCGGAAATGAGCCGCATCATCTTCAACGACTATGTCGATGCCACACTCGCGGCTCTGTTCGTGGCCGTCGTCGTCTCGATGGTCATCTACGGTATCATCAACATTCGCCGAGCCTTGGGTGCCCCCAAGGCGACAGCGGCCGAGGTCGAGTTTGTCGGTGCCGCGGTGGGAGCTAGCAATGTTTGACATCATGTCGTTATTCGTAACGCATAAGGAATGGGCGGTGCGCGCGGCGCGCCTCATGGTCGGGGTTCCCGACTACGACACTTACGTCCGTCATCGGCAAGTCAACCACCCAAATCTGCCGATCATGACTTACGAGGAATTTTTTGTTGAGCGCCAGGAAGCCCGCTACTCGGTCAGCAAGGGGCGGTTTCGAGGTTGCTGCTGAAAAAGTGCCCGCGGAAGCCATCTTCACCCGGGCGATCACAGATCAGGCAACGGATCAAGCGCCATGGATCGGGAAACATTGCACCGCATGCTTCGAGACATGTTGCTGTCGCGTGCATTCGAGGAGCGGGCAGCCGAAGAATATAGCAAAGGCAATATTGTCGGTTTCCTGCACCTTTATCCTGGCGAAGAGGCGGTAGCCGCCGGCGTCATTAACGCCGCCAGCCGGTCCGATTATATTGTGAGCACCTATCGCGAACATGCGCATGCGCTTATTCGCGGCACGCCGGCGCGCGAGGTGATGGCGGAGCTGTTCGGCCGCGCCAGCGGCATGAGCGGTGGCATGGGGGGCTCCATGCATATGTTTGATGCCGAGCGGCGGTTCATGGGCGGCTATGCTATCGTTGGGCAAAGTTGCCCCATCGCCATCGGCATCGGCTACGCCATCGCGATGCGCAATCTAACCGAGGCTGTGATCTGTTTTTTTGGCGACGGGGCCGTCAACCAAGGCACGTTCCATGAGTCGCTGAATATGGCGGGGCTTTGGCGCCTCCCGGTATTGTTTGTCTGTGAGAACAATCACTATGCGATCGGCACGGACATTCATCGTCACTCCGCCGTGACCGATGTCTACAAACGCGCAGCTGCCTACAACATTCCGGCTGAAAAGATCGACGGCATGGACGTTCTGAAGGTTTACGACGCAGCTCGCCATGCGCTGGATCAGATACGCCGCGGCGGCGGCCCGCAATTCATAGAGTGCGAGACCTATCGCTATCGCGGTCATTCCATGGCCGATCCTGGAGCCTATCGCCCCGCGGTCGAACTCAAGGCCCATAAGGCGTGGGACCCAATCTCCGCGGTGATCCGTGACGTCGAGTTCCAATATCCCACGCAAACTGAACTTGCAGAAGTTGGTCCGGACAATATCGGCCGCTTGGCAGCGCACATGATCGATCAAAAGCGCGTGGCGGACGCCGAGGTCGAAGAGATCAAGAAGGATATCCAGATCATTGTGGACGACGCGGTACAATTTGCCTTGCAGAGTCCACAGCCCAGCATGGCGGCCGCGTGGGAACACCTCAACTGTAACCGGCACCACGAAGTTCTGATGTAGGAGAGGATTATGCTGCAAGAGATGCTCTATTGGCAGGCCCTCAACCGGGCTCTGGATATCGAGATGGCTGCCGACGAGTCAGTCTTCACGCTCGGCGAGGATGTAGGTCTTTACGGCGGCAGCTATCGGGTCACTGAAGGGCTCTACGCAAAATATGGCGAATGGCGCGTGCGCGACACGCCGATTTCGGAGAACAGCTTTACAGGGTTGGGCGTGGGCGCCGCCATGGTGGGCACGCGACCTGTGGTCGAGATCATGACGATCAATTTCATGCTGCTCGCGCTGGATTCGATCATCAACGGCGCCGCCAAGATCCCGTTCATGTCGGGTGGCAAGTTCGCGATGCCCTTGGTCGTGCGAGTGCCGGGCGGAGTTGCACGCCAACTGGCGGCACAGCACGCGCAACGACTTGAACATACCATTATGAACGTTCCCGGTTTGCGCATTGCGGTGCCGGCGACGCCACAGGACGCGTTTTGGCAGCTTCGCCAGGCGATCGCCAGCGACGACCCGATTATCTTGCTCGAGCACGAGTTGCTTTATTTCAGCAAGGGTACGGTGGATGTCGAAACCGACTCGCCGCCCATGCATCGCGCCCTGGTGCGGCGCGAGGGCCGCGATCTGACAATCATCAGCTATTCACGGCATGCGATCCTGTCGCAAGAAGCCGCCGCCTTACTCGTCAAGGAGGGAATTGAGGCCGAAGTCATCGATCTGCGCAGCCTGAAGCCGATCGACTGGGACACTTGCTCAACATCCGTCGCGAAAACGCACCGCGTGCTGATCGTTGAGGAAGACTGCCGATTTGCCGGTGCTGGCGCGGAAATTGCGGCGACGTTGGGCGAGCGTTGCTTCTATACACTCAAAGCGCCGGTGCAGCGTCTCGCCGGGCTCGACATTCCAACACCTTTCAATGGCCCGCTTGAGGCCGCCTCCATTCCTCAGATTCCCGATATCGTGGCGGCAGCGCGTTCGCTTTGTCAGGCCGACCAACGCCCGAAGGTGGCATAAGGTGATGCGTGAACCCATCACCATGCCGGTACTGTCCGACACTATGAGCAATGGAAAGTTGGTTAAATGGACCAAAAACCTCGGCGACCCGATCAAGAAGGGCGAAACCATCGCTCAGGTTGAAACCGACAAGGCCCTCATGGATATGGAGGCTTTTCATGATGGATTTCTTGCCGGACCGGTGGCGCAGGAAGGCAGCGAAATTCCAGTGGGACAGGTAATCGGCTACATTGTTGACAAGCGTGATGAGAATTCCGATCTGCGGCCCCAACCCTCTAGTTGATGATGGGCTAACTGAGTTTGCCGAACGGCATCGCCGGGCAGGCCAATGTCATACGGGTTTCTTTCTCTGTTGGATTGGTAGCAGGCCGCAACGTTCGAAGCATCTTCGCAGAGTTGGATGCGCGAGATTCAGGCGTTTCAACTGGTGGCGGCCTGGGCAATCCATTTATGCATCTTCGGAAGCATTTTAGGATTGCTTTCAGAGTTCCTCGCTTTTCCCAAGGAAGCAATTTGTAGCCGATTGCTAGCGTAGCAGCGACGCAAATGACCGCGAAGTTGTTACGGATCCGATAGAACCCGCTTTGATCTGGTGCCGGCGATCTGCCCCCTTTGAATTGGTCCTCCTTGAACTATTATTTTGACAGAGCTACCTAACATTGATCTAGGGTCAGGACTCATTGATTATAGCCAGAAGATGACGATGGCGGCGATGCAGATTGCGGACATGAAGGTGTGAACGCATCGGTCGTAGCGGGTATGAACACGTCGCCAGTCCTTGAGCCTGCCGAACATGTTCTCGATTTTGTGGCGTTGGCGGTAAAGCGTACGGTCATGTTCGATCGGCTTTTTCCGGTTGGTTTTTGAAGGGATGCAAGCTGTGATGCCCCGCTCGGCGAGAGCCTTGCGGAACCAGTCGGCGTCATAGCCTTTGTCGTCGAGAAGCTCCTTGGCCTTCGGCAGGGCCGTTAACATCAGAGCCGCGCCTTTGTAGTCGCTCATCTGGCCTTCGCTGAGCAGCATGATCAGCGGGCGCCCGTGGCCATCGCACACGGCATGCAGTTTCGAGTTCAAGCCGCCCTTTGTGCGCCCGATACGTCTGGAAACAGACCCTTTTTTAAAAGGCTCGCGGCGGTGCGATGGGCTTTGAGATGGGTCGCGTCGATCATCAGGCGGCGCGGCTTGCCAGCCTTGCGCGCCAGTTCGGCGAAAATCTTGTTGAACACACCAAGACGGCTCCAGCGCACGAACCGATTGTAGACCGTCTTATGCGGACCGTACTCGCGCGGAGCATCGCGCCAGCGCAACCCGTTCCTAATGACGAAGACGATCCCGCTAATCACTCGCCGGTCATCAACTCTGGGAATACCGTGCGAAAGCGGGAAAAACGGCTCGATCCGGCGCATTTGGGCCTCGGAGAGCAGAAACATTTCAGTCATGGCGACACCTCCTTGCGCCGCCATTGAATCAACCGATCATCTAATCCGCAAGATATTTAATGGGTCCTGACCCTAGTTGATGACCCAACTGTCGTTGAAATACGAAAGAACACTCAGCGGTTTCGTTACGCAGCAGATTTATTTTGAGCCAGAGACGGCCATTCGCACGAACGAGATTGTTTAGCGGTCTGTGTTCATCAATTTAGAGCGGGCTTAAATTGGTCGATCATGCGCAAGCTCGACCTAATCAACCGCTGATTAGACTGGTGAAATAAGTTTAAATCGGATTATCGAGACTGAAGGTCTCCGATCGGGCGTTATAGGCGAACGCCTCAGCGAACCGAGCCCAGGCGATTACCGCTCCCAAAGTTTGCTGGGCGGCTTCCTTGGCCATGTGGTCTTCGAGTTC
>Ga0302320_10007979_pt1 | contig 23168 bp, 24 predicted proteins | sample Bog_T0_3_FD_202130 | JGI IMG/M metagenome (GOLD analysis project Ga0302320, IMG submission 202130) | Peat permafrost microbial communities from Stordalen Mire near Abisko, Sweden - Bog_T0_3 | ecosystem: Environmental > Terrestrial > Soil > Wetlands > Peat | place: Sweden: Abisko, Stordalen Mire... | reverse complement strand
TTCCCGAATGCGACGTTCATCGTCGGCGCCGGTGAGATGGGTTACGCGTATCGGCCGGACGGGGGTTATCAGCCCTACTACCTACTCGACGACCTCGCGCCCACGCGCGGTTTCCGATGGATAGAGGCCGACAGTGATTTCGACCTGTTCGGCGACGGCAGTGTCCGGGTGCTGCTGAGCCCCGGGCACACGCCGGGCTCACTCGCACTGTTCGTCAGGCTACCCAACCAGAACTTCATCTTGACCGGCGACGCGTGCCATTACCGGAGCGAAGTCGAACACGGGGTGGCCGACAATCTGCACGACGAGGCTCGCGGTATCCATTCGCTGCACCGGCTCATCCTGATCCGAGACGCCTGGGATGCCACTCTGTGGGTCGGCCACGATCCCGGCGACTGGGACGCATTTCCGCACGCGCCGGAGTACATCGAGTGACATCATCCACGGCGGCGGCCGCCGTGGCCTAGCGATCGAGCTCTCGCAGTCCATTCTCCAACAACTTCAGCGCAACACCGATGCGCTCCGCGGGATCGTCGGTGCCCCCCGTTTGTGCCCAAGTGCGAAACTCATTGGCCGCCACTGCATCCATCGCGGTGACGATCACACGGGCGTGCATCGCGTCCGCGCCTTCACGGAGGCGTCGGGTTACCTCTGCGACGAGTGCGTCGTCGCGCGTGAGTCGCTCACCGTGTGCTCGAGCACGGAGTGCCGGAGCGTCGGCAAGAATCCGCGCGATCTGGACCACGCGCGCACGCGCTGCAGGCTCCACGTGGGACGTCTGCAGGTAAGCCTCGCGGAGCGCCGTCACCGCGCCTTCGTCGGCGGGCCGTGCGGCCATCGCGTCGATCAGCCTGTCGTGCAGAACCCGCTCGTAGTCGAGCACGACCTCGTCCTTCGACGCGAAGTAACGGAAGAACGTACGCTCGGAAATACCTGCAGCAGAGGCGATGTCGGCAACGGTCACGCGGTCGAACCCGAGGTCGGCGAACAAGTTCACCGCGATGAGTCCGATCTCGTCGCGAACCAGTCGGCGGCGACGTAAGGCGTGTGGCTCGATCACACTCGCCTTCCCGTGGCGAAGCCCGCCGCGCCGCGCAACAGTGCTGGCACCATCGTCGCCATCGACGTGTCGTGCTCGGCCACGCCCAAACTGACCTCCCTGGCGTGCCTACCCTCGAGGATCACCGCCAGTTTGAACAGCGCAAGGGCCTGGTAGTACGGCAGTGCGCTGAGGTCACGGCCGGTGCGCTGTCCGTACCGGTCGGCCATCTCCGACCGCGTCGGGTAACCGTCGGAGCCCCCGGCTTGGAGAGTGATGATCGGCTCCTCGCCGGGCTCGGTCCACCTGGCGAGCAGATGCCCCAGATCGAGCAGCGGATCGCCGATTGTGCCGGTGTCCCAGTCGACGATCGCCGCCAGCCGGGCAGGCGGAGCCGGCGCGACCATCACGTTGAACGGACTGTAATCGCCGTGCAGTAACGCGGGGGGGCTCATCGCCGGCCGGTTCGACTCGAGCCAATCGACCAGGAAGTCCAGCTCGGCGAGGTCGCGGGTGCGGTAGCGGTCGAGTTGCGCCAGCCAGCGCGGCACCTGTCGCTCGAGGAAGCCCTCGGGCTTACCCAGGCCTTCGAGGCCCCGCGCCCGCCAGTCCACCAACGACAATTCGGCGATGCCGTCGACGTAGGCCATGCCGAGCTCACGGCGTAGGCGCGAGTCACTGGTGAACGGTTCTGGCAACTCGAATCCCGGGGTGAAACCGGCGACTACCTCCATGATGAGGAACGGCGCTCCGAGCACGCTGGGATCGTCGCAGTGCAAGAGCGCGGCTGGGTGAGGGACCGTTGTTCCGTTGAGCGCGCTCAAGATTCGCCATTCCCGGCCGATGTTCGACGCACTCGGGTCGTTCTTGACGGCGGGCGGTCTGCGGAGGATCCACGCGTGGTCACCGCGACTGATGGTGAACAACGCATTGGCGATGCCGGTGCCCTCACCCATGCGCACCGCGGAGAGGGGCTTGCCTTCGCCCGGCAGCCGACCGCCGATCCACGCGTCGAGCCGAGCTTCGTCGAGGTCGATGTCGTCGGTCGTGGTCACGCGCTCAGAATATGCACTGTTGACATAGACTGTCAACGCTGTCAGTGTGTGTCACATGGTCGATTTCGAACTGCCGCAAGACGTCGTGGACCTGCGAGCACGGGTCGCCAACTTCATCGACACCATCGTGTTGCCGACCGAACCCCAGATCGGGACCCGGCCGTTCTTCGACATCGTCGCCGACGTGCAGGCGAAGGCACGCGCGGAAGGTCTGTGGTGTCCATTCGTGCCCGTCGAGTACGGCGGGATGGGGCTGGGCCACCTCGAGAACGCGATCGTCCAGGTCGAGGTCGGCAGGTCGTTCACGCACCTCGGCGCGTGGGCGCTGAACTGCATGGGGCCTCAGGACGCGACGATGTTGACACTGATCGAACACGGCACCGAGGAGCAGAAGCAGCGTTACCTCGTCCCGCTCGTCGACGGCGACATCCGGGTCTGCTTCGCGATGACGGAGAAGGCCGCCGGCGCCGATGCCACGGGCATGCAGACGACCGCGGTGCGCAACGGCTCCAACTGGATTCTCAACGGCGAGAAGTGGTTCACCTCCGGAGCCAGCATCTCGCAATTGGCCCTCGTGATGGCGATGACCGATCCCGACGCGCCACGTCATCAGCGGTACTCCACTTTCCTCGTCGAGCTTCCCGATCCTGGCTTCGAGATCGTCCGCAACATCCCGGTTCTCAACGAGGACACCGAACCGCGCTTCGGCGACGAGGTCCAGATGGGCCACGCAGAGGTGCGTATCCGCGATCTCGTCGTCGCCGAGCACAACGTCCTCGGCGGCCTCGGGCAGGGCTTCGCGATGGGGCAGCACCGCCTCGGTTACGGTCGACTTCGGCACGGGATGTGGAGCGTAGCGAAAGCTCAGGCGGCGCTTGACATGGCGACGGCACGCGCATGTGAGCGGGTCACGTTCGGCAAGCGGGTCGCCGATCGGCAGGGCATCCAGTGGATGCTGGCGGACTGCGCCGAGAAGCTCTACCTGACCAGGCTGATGGTTCTGCACCTGGCGTACAAGATGGAACGCGGACTCGAACTCCGGCAGGAGAACTCGATCGCCAAGACCTACATCGCCAACATGCTGTGTGAGGTCATCGACACCGCCATGCAAATTCACGGCTCCCTCGGGTACACCCACGACGTGCCACTGGGCGCATGGCTCAACGAGGCCCGCGCCAATCGGATCATCGATGGCCCCGACGAGGTTCACCGATGGACGGTTGGCCGCAGTGTGGTGAAGGCGTACGAGAGCTCCGGCACCACGGCCGCCGCAGCGGGTGGGGACCTCTTTTGACCCAGGATCCGTTCGACCTCTCCGGCCGGATAGCCCTGATCACCGGCGGCACCAGGGGTATCGGCCGACAGATCGCCTTCACGCTGGCCCGAGCCGGCGCCGACGTCATCGTCGTCAGCCGCAAAACCGACGCCTGCGATCGCACCGCCGAGGAGGTGGCGGACGAGACGGGCCGACAGGCCTACGCCCTGCCGGCCAACGTCAGCAACTGGGCCGAATGCGACCGCGTCGTCGAGGCAGCGTACGCGACGGCGGGACGCATCGACATCCTGGTCAACAACGCCGGAGCGTCTCTGCTGTACGACGACGTCTCGACGATCGACGAGGCGATGTTCGACAAGATGATCGCACTGAACCTCAAGGGACCGTTCCGATTGACGGCGCTCATCGGTTCGCGGATGGCTGCCGGTGGTTCCGGCAGCGTCGTCAACGTCAGCACGATCTCCGCGTCGGTCGGGGCGGCGCACGCGATCGTGTACGCCGCGGCGAAGGCCGGGCTCAACAACTTGACCAAGTCGTTCGCGGAGCGCTTCGCGCCCGCCGTTCGCGTCAACGCGGTCATGCCCGGCGCCGTCAACACCGACGTCATGGCGTCGTGGAGCCCGGCCGAACGGGACCGCGCCTGCGCCACCGCGCTTTTGGGGCGGGTCGGCCGACCCGAGGAGATCTCCGGGGCGGTGCACTTCTTGGCCAGTGACGCTGCCAGCTTCACCACGGGTCAGGTGCTCGCCGTCGACGGCGGACACGTCTGATCGGAAAGGCCAAACGATGGATTTGACGGACCGCTGCGCCGTCGTGACTGGTGGAGGCCACGGTATCGGACGTGCGCTCGCCGAAGAACTGAGCTCGCGGGGTGCTCGAGTTGTGGTGGCCGATCTGAACGTCAAGCGTGCGGGCAAGATCGCCGAACGCATCGGAGGCCTGGGGCTGCACTGCGACGTCGGCTCCAAGGAGGACGTCGAAGGTCTGATCACGCTCGCCGAGCTCAACTTCGGTCCGGTCGCGGTGTTCTGCTCCAACGCCGGATACAGCGATACCGGCGACGGGCTCGCGCAAACTCCCGAGGCCGTCCGACGCATCATCGAGGTGAACATGCTCAGTCACGTCTGGGCGGCCCAAGCGGTGCTACCCGGGATGCTGGACGTCGGCGAGGGCTGGCTGATCCAGACGATCTCGTCAGCAGCGCTGATTACGGGCCCGTCGTTCATGGGTTACACGATGAGCAAGCATGGCGCGCTCGGCTTCGCGGAGTGGGTCGCCCTCAATTACGCGCACCGGGGGATCCATGTGACGTGTCTGTGCCCCAACGCCGTGAACACCGGCATGTTAGGCCGAAACGAGGACGACGAATCGACCAGTCCGACCGCGGTCGACCTACCGGAGCTCGGCGAGGTGGTGGAACCCGAGGACTGCGCCCGTCAGGCGCTCGACGCTGCCGCGGCGGGCCGATTCCTGGCACTACCCCACCCCCGGGTCGGGCAATCGTTCTTGCGCAAGGCGACGGACTACGACGCGTGGCTACAGCGGACCAACCAGCGTCTGCAAGCCATGGGTTCGGTGCCGACGTGAACGGCGCAAGGCAACCAAGCAGTTTCACAGCACGGAAAGGAACCGAAAGATGCCAGGCAGGATTATCGACAAGGTCGCATTCATCACGGGCGTGGCCCGTGGGCTGGGCCGAGCGAACGCGGTGCGGCTCGCCGAGGAGGGCGCTGACATCATCGGAGTCGACCGTCTCGAGCTGGAGCCGTTCGCCGATTACCCCATGCCCACCGACGCCGACCTTGAAGAAACGGTGGCACTGGTCGAGAAGACCGGGAGGCGAATCGTTGCCGTCAAGGCAGACGTGACCGATCGTTCCGGGCTAGCGGCCGCACTCGACCAGGGCCTGAAACAGTTCGGTCGCCTCGACATCGTGGTCGCCAACGCCGGAATCTCTCCACCGGGAGCGCCCACGTGGGAGCTGCCTCCCGACCAGTGGGACAAGGTGCTGAGCATCAACCTGACCGGCGTGTTCAACACGATCGCCGTCGCCGTACCAGCCATGATCGACGCCGGCAACGGTGGGTCCATCGTGCTCATGGCCTCCGGCGCCGCGCTGATGAACATGCCGCACCTCTCCGACTACGCCGCCGCCAAGGCGGGAGTAGTCACCCTGGCCAAGACTCTGGCCAATGAGGTTGCGGCTCATCAGATCCGGGTGAACGCCCTGGCCCCTGGAACTGCCCGGACCCCCTTGGTCACCGAGAACAAGGGAATGTTCCGTCTCTTCCGCCCCGATCTGGCGCAGCCGACGCTGGAGGACGCCCTACCCGTGCTGACGGCGATGCTGCCCATGGGCAAGCCGTGGGTCGAACCGGAAGACGTAGCCAACGCCGTTCTGTTCCTGGCAAGCGAAGAAGGTCGCTACATCACAGGACAGGTGATCGCGATCGACCTGGGCGGCTCCAATCGACCGTGATCAACGTCCCGTCGAAAACCACCGTCGCCGAACGACCCTACAAAGGAGCGCTTCCGGCGACCGCTGCGTCATCGGTCAACCGCACGCCAGCGCCCGGCGGCTGGCAACGTCACGAGGAGACGCGTCCGACGAGGAATTGGATGACGGATATCCCTTGTTCCATCACGGACCAGCGGGCGTTGCGCCCAGCGCCTGTCCCCGTCCCGGTGGTTCCGAACGTCAGGAGCCAGGCCGAAACTGCGCCCTGTCGTTGGACATTGCCCTGCGAAACCTAGACCTCAGCCTCATTGCTTAACGCTGCAGTGGGCGCAGCCAACCCACATAAACTTGACACTAGGGTCAAGTTCATGACGAGATGTATCCGACGTGTCGTTCAAGGCGCGAGCTGGCCTCACGGAATGGACCCACAGCCATATGACTCTGCTCAGCGGCATCCGCGTGATCGAATCCGCCGTACTACTCAACGGCGACACCGTTGGGATGTACCTGGGCGACCTGGGCGCCGACGTCATCAAAATCGAGTCTCCGCCCGCAGGCGACTACCTGCGCTACTTCCTCGGTCAGATCCGCCCTGGCTACAGCGTGCCGCACCTGCAGGTGAACAAGAACAAGCGCAGCGTCTTCGTCGACTTGAAGAGCCCGGATGGGCTCGAGGTGTTCTGGCGTCTGCTGGATACTGCCGATGTTTTTGTCGACGGCAACCGTCCGGGAGTGTGCGACCGCCTGGGGATCGGCTACGAGGCACAGCGGCAGCGGGTACCGCACATCGTCTACGTCCAGCACACCGGATTCGGCTCCAAAGGGCCCTACGCGAACATCCCTCCACACGGCATGATGATGGGCGCGTTGGCCGGAGCACATCCGTTGCAGGTCGGCGACGACGGACTGGTACACCAGCGGCCGGTGAGCGTCGACGGTCCCGAAATGGGTGGCGAGGCGACTGCGGCCGGCGCGGTCCATGCCGCAATGTACGCGTGCGCCGCGCTGGTGCGGGCGAAGACGACCGGGCAGGGCGCCTTTATCGACGTTGCTGCCAGCGATGCCACTTTGGTAAATGCATGGCTACCCGTGGTCCTGCAGCGCAACGATTCGCGGGTCACCGATCGCAGCGGCTCGGCCCAGCGTTCGGAGGGCGAATTGTCGGGGGCGCGCTACCAGTTCTACCAAACCAAAGACGGCAAGCTGGTGCTCTTCGGCTGCATTGAGCAGCGCTTCTGGACCGTCTTCTGCGACCTAATCGACCGCCCGGACCTCGCCACCCGCGGCAATGAGGGTGGCACCGAGGACGTCGCCTGGGGCGGCGAGGACCCCCAGCTCAGGCGTGAACTCCAGGACGTGTTCTCGACGCGGACGCTCGCCGAATGGACCCACCTCGGCGCCGAGGCAGGACTGCCGATCTCGCCGGCGCACCAATCACTGGCCGACGTGGCCGACGACCCCCAGATCAAGGACAGACACGTCTTCATCGACGGAACCCACCCCGTCGCAGGCGAATTCAGCTACGTCGGCAGCGCCGCCAGAGTCGACGGACAGACCTATCGGTTACGGCGTCACGCCCCGGCGCCAGGCGAACACACCCGTGAACTGCTCGACGAGCTGGGCATAAATCCATCGCCTTCCGACGAGGTCCCACAGACCTGATGTAGCACGCGTGCTGGGTCGATTCGCGGCGCGGAAGGCTTCCAGCATGCTGGTAGTCATGTCCGGTGCAGCATCAATCCCTGTGCGTTGAAGAAGAACCCACCCGCGGTGATGAGCGCACGACGCGCATCTGGCACCTGACGATCTCCAGCGACACCTTGGAGCTGATGCACGGCTTCGCGGACGTGGCCGGAGGCTTGCGTCGCGCCTTCCGACAACGAGCCACCGTGCGGGTTGATCGGGATCCGGCCGTTGATCAGCGCTCGTCCAGACGCCGCATCCCAATGCTCGCGCAGGAAGTCGCCAGCCTCCCCCGGCTTGCACCATCCCGCATTCTCGATCCAGTTGAGGGTGATCGGAGTGAATCCGTCGTACGGGAAGTACACGTCGATATCGTCGATCCAGAAGTCGCCCTTGCGTTTCAGGGTGTCGATCACGACCTGCTGGCCGTGGTGGCGGAGGCTCTCGGTCTGGTCCTCTTCGTTGTGCCGGACCTGACCCAGTACAGCCGCATTGATCAGCACGGCTGGCAGAGCCAGATCACGGGCCCGTTCGGCGGTCGTGATGATGAAGGCATCGCCGCCGTCGACAGGGACGTCCATGTCGAGCAGGCGCAGTGGCCACCGAATCATGCGGGAATCGAGATAGTCGTCCATCGTGATCGGATCGCGCTTGGCCGCAGCGGGATTGCGCGCGGCGTTGGTTCGTCCGTTGATGGCGACGAGTCCGAAATCTTCACTGGTCATGCCATATTCGTACATGTAGCGCGATGCCCATGCGGTGTAGCCGACCGCTCCCGCCACCGTTTCAGGGCCCGGATGCGGATCGGTCAGGCCCGGGGTTGCGATGCGGCGAAACGGATCCTTGAGGGAGGAACTGGTGTTCCACGCCGAGCGGTAGGCCGCGTGATACACCAGTGCGACCTCGCACAGTCCGGCGTGCACGGCCGCGGCCGCGGTGGCGAAGTGATCGACCAGCGGAATCACCGGGTTTCCCGACCAGGTGATTGCCGGCAAGCCTAGGGCGGACTGCAGGATCTCGACGTTCGGCCAGCTACCACAGAGCCCATCGACGTCGGCCGCCGTCAACCCGCATTTCCTGATCACGTCGATGCACGCCTGCGCGGCCAGCGACGCGTGGGTGCGCTCCAGATTATGGGCCACGAACCCGGTGGTCGACGCCCCCGCGATCGCAACCTGATCCTTCATGCCGCGACGCACCGACACGCTCACCGATCCTCCCCCGTCAAGACGAACACCGGCATCGGCGAGCCCGAACGCTCCCGCCAGTCGAGGCGCACCCTCTTCCCGATCTCGATCTGGTCGTTGATCGCGTCCGCCACCGTCGCGGTGAACCGCAGGCCGACTTGCTCATCGAGCTCGACGGTCACGACCGGGTAGGGCGTCGAGTAATCCACCCCAGGAGCGGGCGGGCCTTGATGCAGCAGGACCATCATGAAGATCGTGCCGTCGCCGCTTACCGGAGTCGCCGTCACGCTCGAGGACCAGCAGTCCGGACAGACCGGCTTGGGCGGGGCGTGCCATACCTTGCAGTCATCGCACCGGTTGATCAGCAGCTGCCTGCGCAGCCGCCCCCGGTAATGCGCGGCATTGTCGTGAGTGATGGGCTCGCCCGGAAAGCGCTGCACCAGTTCGTCGTTGGATACTTCTGCGTCGTTGTTCTCCACGATCGCCATGCCGGAGCCCTTTCCCTCGGCTTCAACTGTACAGTGTATAGCCTTTAGAAGTCACCGCCGTGGCGGGGTTGGCTTACCGGCCTCAGTGGCCGGTGAACTTGGGTGGCCGTCGCTCCAGGAACGCGGCCTTGCCCTCGGCGGCATCATCGCTGGGTCCCACCCACAGCACCGCCTGCTGTGCATCACCCAGTGACGAGTCCAGGGTGCTTTCCATCCCGCGCCGCATCATCATCTTCACGGCCCGCAAGGCCAGCGGCGCAGCCTGCGACAATCGACTCGCCAGTTCCAGCGTGCGCGAATTCAACTCATCGTCCGCGACGACCTCGGTGGCCAGACCGAGGGTGAGCGCGGTCGCCGAATCGTATAGCTCCGAGAGAGCGACCATGCGAAATGCCCTGTCGTATCCCATCGCTCTGGGGAACAACCACGCTCCCCCTTCGTCCGGCAACAAGCCGGTGCGGCCACTGGTGTCACCGAGTCGCGCACTTCGAGCCACGATCCGGATGTCGCACGCGAGCGCGAACGCGAGTCCACCGTTGACGGCGATGCCGTTGACCGCGCACAGCACGGGCTTGTCCAGCTTGTGCAGCGCGGTGATCACGGCGTGCGAGTCTTCGCGAAGCTCGCGGGCCCGACCGATCTGCTTGGTCAGGTCTTCGGAAAAACCGGCATCGGGAGACACGTCGCCACCCGTGCAGAAGCCGCGGCCGGTGCCGGTGAACACCAGGACTCGGAACGAGTCGTCCAGGCGTACCCGACGGATGCCATCGACGAGCTCGGCACACATCCGCGGCGTGTACGCGCCGAGTTTCTGGGGGCGGTTGATCCGGAGCTGAGCGATTCCGTCGCCGACGATCTCGAATACCGCGTGCGGATCACCGGGGCCGCTCATACGCCGACTCCTCGCGGAATGACGCGGGCCAGGAGCAACTGTTCGCCGACGGCCCGCATCGTCTGCTGCCAGCTGCCGTAGAGCGCGTCGAGGGTGCGGAACCTCTTCACGTAGCCGCCCAGCGGGTGCTCCGAGGTCAAACCCATTGCCCCGCAGACCTGTAGGCAGGCCCTGCTGGTCGTGTCGACCGCGTACCCGGCGTACGTCTTGGCGACGGTGGCGTCCCACGGTCTGTCGCTGACGTAGGCGATCTGTACGAGCTCGCGCGCCGCCGACAACTGAACGTAGGCGTCGGCGAGTCGATGTCGCGGTGTCTGATTCGCCCCGATGGGCCTACCGAATTGGTGACGTTGCCCGACGTGCTCGACTGCGATGTCGAGCATTGCCCGCCCATTTCCGATCAGCTCGCACGCCAATGCGCGGCGGGCGGCCGCGATGGCGAACTCCCACCCCCGCTCGTGTTCGCGCGCATCATCGATCGCGATGTCAAAACGTACGCGGCTCAACGAGGACGACGGGTCGAAACCTGCGATGGGTTCGGCCGGCGCAACACTGGTCGTCGGCACGGCATACACCGCGGCACAGTTGTCGGCGGCGACGACATACGATCCCGCCACCGTGGGTTCCCCCAGCACCACACCGTCGACGCACAGTCGCCCGCTGCCCACCGAACTCGCCAGGCTCCCGAAAGGGTGCACGACCAGAGATTGACGTGCGGCTGAGGGATTCAGGCCGCCGCTGGCAGCGATGAGGACGCCGTCCAAGGCCGCCGATGCCACGCCTGCCTTGCCCTGCTCGGTGAACAACAGCTCGATCGCCGTGGCCCCGTAGTCGGCGACTACCTCGTCCCAGCCCAGTTCGGCCAATCCTGCCGCGAGGTCTGCCGGTTGCGATTGGAGAAGCGCCCGGACCGAGCCCGCGAGCATCGCACGAGTGTCAGCGTCCACCGCTGCTCTCCTTCGGAAGTGACAGAATGCGGTCGGCGATGATGCTGTGCTGGATCTCGCGCGCCCCGCCGTAGACCGACGACGCCCGCGAGTACCACCACTCGTCACGCCAGCGGGCGTCATGGGGGTCGTCGCCGATCAATATGTCCGTGTCGAGCACCGCGAGGGAGGCGTCGAGCACGTCCTGTTCGGCCGCGGACAGCAACAGTTTGTCCACGCTGGTCTGCGGCCCGACGACTTCGTCGGCCGACAATCGGCGAAGCGTCGACGATGTGCGGGCCCGAAGGGCGGCGAGGCTGAGGTACGCCCGTCCCACGGCGACGGCGGCCAACGGGTCGTCGCCGGTGTCCGCATCCGCGGACTGCAGCAACTCCTGGAGGTGACTGGCGGTGGCGGCCATCCGCATCCAGGCGTAGTTGCCGCGCTCGTATTGCAACAGATCCATCGCTACGGCCCAACCGCCGTCGACCTCGCCGATGACACGATCGCGCGCCACCGGCACGTCGTCGAAGAAGATCTCGGCGATCTCCTCGCGGCCGCCCGCCATCGCGATCGGTCTGCGTTCGATGCCGGGGCCGTCCAGGTCGACAAACATCATCGTGAGTCCGCGGTGGCGGCTCTCGGCCGTTCCGGTTCGGACCAACAGGACGATCTTGTCGGCGCGCGAACCGTATGAGGTCCAGATCTTTTGGCCGGATACGACGAAGTTGCCGTCGGCGCCCTGAACGGCTTTGGTGCGCAGGGCGGCCAAGTCACTACCCGCTTCGGGCTCGGAAAAGCCTTGACACCACAACTGCTCACCGCGAAGCGCTGATGGCATTGCTTCGGCGGCCAGGTCGGGCGCGTGCCGGGCAACTGCTGGACCACACACTTCGAGAACGTAGAGATGATCGGGAATCACGTATCCGCGCAGGGCAAGCCGCTCGTAGAGCTGGGCTCGCACCGTCGCCGATCCGCCGAACCCGCCAACTTCCTCGGGCCAGCCCCACCGCACCCAGCCACCCTCATAGAGCCAGGCCAACAGTTCCGCCGAGAATGCCTTCTGTTCGTCGGCGTCGACACTCGGCCGCAGCAGGTGCTTCAGTTGATCCGATGACATGGTGAGGGCGTCCTCGAACGCGTCTAAGATCCGGTCCGATTCCAGGTCCGCTTCGTAGGTGTCCTGGTCGCTTCGATTCACCCGGCGACTCCGGGCAGATTTTCGTGTGAGGATCTTCACGACGAGCCCAACTATACATGTATAGTAGGGCTATTCCGAGCGTTGATCGCAGACGCGGAGCGCACGACAATCGCCAGGCCCGCGAAGAATTGAGGAAGGTCAGATGAGGCTCGAGGACAAGGTCATCGTCATCACCGGCTCGGGCTCCGGCCTCGGGCGCGAAGGTGCGCTGATTTTCGCCGCAGGGCGTGCGACGGTGTTCACCAGTGACCTCGTTCCGGGGCGGGCGGGCGGTACCTACGCATGCACGTCGATCATCTTCCCGACCGACCCCGGGCAAAGCGACGACATCACCTGCGGCGCCATTCTCGAGGAGCTTCGCGGCCAGATCGACCGATGACGGCGCGCAACAGGAAATCGGTCCGCGAGCGGGTACCGGTCGACCGCCAACGCATTGCGGCCACGGTCCGCGACATGATCGACGAGGTCGGTGTCGAGAAGGTGACCATGCGCGCCGTGGCCGCCCGTCTGGACGTGTCCGCCATGGCGTTGTACCACCACGTCGAAGACAAGGACGAACTTCTGCGGTTGGTCGGCGACGACATTCTGGGGCATCTTGAGTTGCCAGACGATGACGCAGGCGACTGGCGTGAACTGTTCACGTCGGTGTCGATGGCGGCGGTCGACGCGTTGCTCGAGGTGCCTGGTCTCAGTTCGGTCCTGTTGACGTCGAAATTGCTGCCCAACGCCCGGCGACTCGTCCAGTTCTGCATCCATCAGTTCGAACGGGCCGGGTTGGACCATGCGACCGCCCAAGAGGTCTACGCGGGCGTGCAAACCCTGGTGCTCGGACGCCTGTTGATCGAAGAGAGCGCAAACTTTCGGTTGAGTTCCACGCCCCACCCCGACGACGAAATCCGGGACTACATAATCAAATTGCGGTCACGCGAGAGTTTTTACAGTGCACTGACGGCGCTGATCGACCGCCCGCTGTCGTCGTAGCCGCGGTCTAGTCCGCGGCGCCGTCTAGCATCGCCCGCAAGTCCGCCTTGCGGACCTTGCCTGCCGCGGTACGCGGGAAGTCGGCCGGATGCAAGCGGAGCTCTTCGGGCCATTTGTATTTCGCGATCCCTGCCGCCGCCATGTGCACCTGTACCTGTTCGATGCTGGGAGCATCGTGTCCGGGGACTGGGCGGACGAATGCGCATGCGTGCTCGCCCGTGCGTGGGTCGGGGGCGGCGACGACGGCGATGTCGGCGATACCGGCCATGCCGATCAAGACGGCTTCGACTTCAGCGGCACTGATGTTCATCCCGGACCGGATGATGATGTCCTTCTTGCGGTCGACGATCGTCAGATAGCCCTCGTCATCGAGACGACCGATGTCTCCCGTCCGGTACCAGCCATGGTCGAACGCATCGGCGTTGAGACTGGGATCCGTGTAGCCGCAGAACAAGTCGGGCCCGCGGGTCAGGACCTCACCTTCGTTACCAACGGCGACGTCCGTGCCGTCGTCGCGGCAGATGCGCACGTCGACGCCGGCGCAGACCTTCCCGTCGCTGTATGCCCGGTGGGCACGGGTGTGCATGACGTCGCCCAACGAGACGCTCGGATGTTCGGTGCAGCCGTATCCGCGCATCGCCACGATTCCGAGAGCGTCGGCCCGCAGCACGAGGTCAGGCGTCACCGCCGCGCCACCCAGCGATGACGCCCTGATGAGCCGATGATGCGCCGGCCCGCAGTCGGGATGATCGATCAGCGACGCCAGGAAGAGTGGCGCACCCGTTCCGGCGGACAGTGATTCGGCCGTCATCAACTCGAGCACTCGCGCCGGATTCCAATAGTCAAGCAGATGGATCTCGCGGCCCAGCAGAGGCGGAACGAGGACGGAAACCAGCATTCCGGTGACATGGCTGACCGGGGAGGTGCTCGCCAGCCGTGGGGAAAGACCGGCCATCATCGGTGACATGTGCCAACGCGTCTCCGCGCACATGGCGCGGTGGCTGAGCAGGACGCCCTTTGGGGATCCCGTTGTGCCCGAAGTCCATCCGATGACCGCGGGCTGGGCCGGATCGACATCCGCAGGCGCGGCGATGGGCTCGGCGTCCACGAGGTCGTCGAATCGGAAGACACCGGCGGGCACGGGCCGGTTGCCGACGGCGATGACGTGTTCCAGGTCCGTGGCACGGGCATCGGTGAGGACGTCGAACGGGAAGCCGCCGTCGCCCCGGTTGGCGACCAGCAGAGCGCGGGCACCCGATTCCCGCAGGGCGTGCTTCAGTTCGCTGGTCCCCGAAGTGTGACCGATCGGGACGAGGACGGCACCGAGCATCGCCAGCCCGTAGAACGCGGCCGCCGCTTCGGCGCTGTTGGGTAACTGAAAGGCCACCGGGTCGCCTGGGCCCAGCCCTCGCTGGCGCAGCCCGGCGGCCAGCCGGCGAGCCAAAGTGGTGACGTCCGTGATCGTCCCTTGCCACGGTCGATCGCCCGAATGGACGCGGAACTGCTGCGGACCCGAGGCTGACAGCGCCGCGGCGAGCACCGTCGGCAGCGTCTGGCGGTCCCACCAGCCGTCGCGACGATACTTCTCCGCGAGTTCGGTGGGAGTCTCGACTGTCGTCCAGGCCTTCATCTTTGCAACCCGCCAGTGGTATACACGTAAAGCGAATGGCTTGAGCATACCGGCGCGCATCGCGCCACCGAGAGGACGCCCATGTACAGATTGCCGGACGAACTCGTAGTCACTGCTGACGGCCCGATTCGCATCGTCACTCTGAACCGCCCCGCAGACCTCAACGGCACGAACCGAATCATGCATCAGGCGCTGGCCAGGGTGTGGACCGACATCGCAGCCGACGCCGACGCCCGCGTCGTGATCATGACGGGAAGCGGCTCCACCTTCAGCGCGGGCGGCGACTTCGGCTACATGCAAGACAACATCGACGATGCCGAGATGCGGACACAGACAATGCTCGAAGCCCGCGCCATCGTTCGCGGAATCGTGCGGCTGCCCATGCCGGTGATCGCCGCGGTCAATGGTCCCGCCGTTGGCCTCGGCTGTAGCCTGGCCGTGCTGTCGGACCTGGTGTTGTTGTCGGACAAGAGCTTTCTGGCAGATCCGCATCTACGAATGGGGTTGGTGACCGGTGACGGCGGGATGGCATGGCCAGCGCTCACAGGTCTGTTGCGCGCCAAGGAATACCTCTTCCTGGGGCAGAAGATCATGCCGGACAAGGCCGTTGAGTTCGGTCTGGCGAGCCGAGTGGTCGCTGCCGATGATCTGATGGCGGAGGCGATGAGCCTGGCCAGCCGGTTGGCAAAGGTGCCTCCGACTGCTTTGCGCGACACGAAACTGGGCCTCAATAGCTACCTCGAGGCTCAGTTGGAGCACGGCTTCGAGATCGCATTCAGGGGTGAGGAGGCGAGCATGGGTTCCCCGGAGCACGCCGCCGCCGTGGCTGCGGCGCGCCACAAAAGGTGACGAGCCGGATGACCATCGGTCGTCGCGAGCCTGCCAGCGCACGACTCATCCATTGGGACGCGACGCGCCCTCGACCAACCTCGCCACCTCGGCCATGTCCGGCGTCCGACACGCCTCGACGTACTCGCGGCGAAGCCTGAGGACCAGCTCGGCGACCGACGGGATGTCGTCGATCAGATCGATGCCCTGCCCCGCCGACCACAGATTGGCCCAGGGTTTGACGCCCTCGGGCAGGTGCTCGTGGGTCATTCCGGGCCGGCTGGGTACCGGCAGGTCGTCGGGATCCAAGCCAACCGACCGCATCGACTCGATCAGCCAGTTCGCCGGGACCCCGGCGATTCGCCCGGTGTACATCAGGCCCTCGGAACTCTGGCTCACGAGCAACGCCTTGTAGTCGGCACGCGCCAGCGATTCCCGTGTCCCGATGAATCGTGTTCCCAGATAGGACAAGTCGGCACCGAGTATCTCGGCGGCGCGGATGGCGGCACCGTCTGTCACGGCTCCGGCCATGACGATGACACCGTCGAAGATGCTGCGGATCTTCGGGATCAGCACCAGGTGACTGGTCGTTCCGGAGTGCCCGCCACCCCCGGCTCCGATGCAGATCAGGCCGTCGACGCCTGCGGCGATGGCCTTCTCGGCGAATCGAACGGACGTGACGTCGTGGAATACCCGACCGCCCCAGTCGTGCACGCGTTCGGCCAGGGCGCGCGGGTTGCCCTGCACGGAGATGATGATGTCGACCCCGTAACGCGCGCAGATGTCCAGGTTTGCGGCCAGCTCATCCTCCTCGAACCGGGCGGCCAGATTCACCGCGACGGGGCCGACGCGCGCGCCGGGATGCTGACGGGTGAACTCGTCCAGCTCGGTGCGGATGTCACGCATCCAGTCCTCGAAGATCTCCAGACTTCGGGCGTTCTGGCGTGGCAACGCTCCGACGAGACCCGCCCTGCACGCGGCGGCGACGAGCGCGGGACCCGACACAAGAAACATCGGGGCGCACACCGCCGGAAGGACCAATTTGTCTCGTAGGGCCTGATCGAGTGTCATCGTCGTCCACGGTATTCACGGATGGCCCGGCTGCATACGAGCCGGTGTGAAAACGGCACTCCCGCAGGCCGCCCTGTGCCATCACTAGTAGCGCCGCCAAGACCGGGGGACTTCGGCCGAAAACTGTTGACAAAGCTGGTAGGAATTTCCTACTTTCGAGGTATGAAAGCGGTGGTGTCCGAGAAGGGCCAGGTCACGATTCCCAAATCGTTGCGAGACAGGCTGGGCATTGAGCCGGGACAGGAGCTCGACTTCAGCGAAGAGGGCGGGCGCCTGATCGCCAGCAAGGTTCGCGATCGACGACCGATCGATGCGGTGTACGGGATTCTCGCTGTCCCCGATGGCACCGATGCGATGCTCGACGAGTTGCGCGGTCAGCCGGACCTACGGTGATCACCGCCGTTGACACCAGTGTGCTCATCGACATCTTTGGCGCAGATACCCGCTACGGACTGCGGTCGCGCGATGCATTGGAGCGCAGCCTCGCCGAAGGCGCTTTACTGGTTTCGGACGTCGTGTGGGCCGAGACGGCGGCCGCTTTTCCCGAGTCGACTGCCGCCGCCAAGGCCATCAGTGCGCTCGGTGGCACGTTCAGCGCGTCCATTCTGGAGACCGCCAACGCCGCGGGACTGGCCTGGCGCGCGTACCGCGACGCCGGTGGCCCACGCATTCGGGTAGTGGCCGATTTCCTCGTGGGAGCCCACGCGCTGGTACAAGCCGACCGACTGCTCACCCGCGATCGCGGGTTCTATCGTCGTTACTTCACCAGTCTGACCGTCATCGACCCGGCGGCGGGCTGATCATCACCAGCAGTTTGGCCCGGGTGACCTTGCCCATCGCGTTGCGCGGCAACGCGTCCAGCACGATCACCTGATCGGGAACCTTGCCGTGGCTGAGCACCGTCGCCGCCTGTCGGCGGACGACATCGGGGTCAAGGGTGTGCCCGGCCTGCGGCTGGACGCAGGCGATGATCTGCTCCCCCAACCGATCATGGGGGCGGCCGATCACGGCGACCTCGCGCACGCCGGCGAACGCGCCGATGATCGCCTCCAGTTCGGTCGCGGCGACGGTGACGCCGCCCCGAGTGATCACGTCGTCGGCCCGCCCCACGACATGCAGCGACCCTTCGTCGTCGGTGAAGCCGACGTCACCGGTCCCGAAACCACCTCGGTCCGACGGTCCGGGAACGAGTTCACCGTCCAGCCAACGGCCGAGCGCACCCCGGTACTGCTGTGCCCACGGGCCCGTGAGAGCTGGGCCGACCCATATCTCGCCGGTGGCTCCGGTCGGCAGAATTGCTCCGGCAGGGTTTCGGATCGACATCGCGACATGCGCCAGGGGCGTCCCGCTGGAGCCAGGGCAGCGCGGGCGGCCGGTGTCTTCGCAGCAGAGCGCCGCGGGCGCCTCGGACAGACCGTAAGAACCGGACAGCCGGATCCCGAACTTCTTCTCGAATGCCGCACGCAGGTTCTCGGCGAGTCCGGCGGCACCAGTTCCGGCTTCGCGCAGCGACGCCAAGCTCTCCGGACTGATCTCGCTGTCGTGCACCATGTCGTACACCGTCGCGGGCACCAGCGCCCGGAGCAGGGTCAACTGTCGAGCTTGGCACGCGGCCGCCACCTCGCGGGCGGCGAATCCATCCAGCAGGACGGTGCTCGCACCCGCGATCAGCGACGTCAGCGGGCCCACGATCATCACGTTGAGAATGCTGCACGGCAGTGTCACACCGACCCGGTCACCAGGACGCACCGTCGCCGCTGCCAATGCTGCCGCAGCCAAGGACAATCCGGCCCGACAGTGCACGATGGCCTTTGGGGTACCGGTGGTTCCGCTGCTGAAGGCGATGGCGCATGGCGCTTCGGGATCGGGTTGGCGGGGCAGCGCAATCGGCACGCCCGACGTCGCGGTCATGGATTCGGCGCCATCCCCGACGTCGATCAACTCCGCACCGCGCGGGCGGTAAGCATCGGCGGCACCGATCACCACTCTCGGTGAGACGAGCTCAGACTGACGTGCCCTTTCTGCCTGCGGCGCAGCAGGATTGACACCGACCCAGATCGCACCTGCCGTGGCACTCGCCAGGAACGCCTCGACCGATGACACCGAGTTCGGCAGCGAAACGACGACCCGATCGCCGGGGCTAACGCCGCGCTCTGCGAGGAGCGAGCTCATTGCGCCCACTCTGGACGCCAGCGCTGCGTAGTCGACCGATCGACGCGAATCCTCGAGTGCCACGACGCCGCGTTGCGGCGCACCTGCGCGACGTGTTAGCACCTCCAGAATGTCGGGGCGAGAGGAATCCATCAGCGCGACACCGTCAGTTCGGGACTCACAGCACCGGCGCTAGACTCTCCCCGGCGGCAGCGCGGAGTGCGGCGATTCGCCGGCGGCAGGGAGGCGACACCATGACGACCGCGACGGCCACGGAGTCCGGTTCGGCAGCCGACCCGGAGCGGACCCAACTCCTCACCGCGGCCAGGCAGGTCCTCGACCGTAGCGGCTGGTGGGGATTCAAGGTCGAGAGTGTGCTCAGACAGGCTCAATTGTCGACCCGGAGTTTCTACCGCCACTTCGAGAAGAAGACCGACCTGCTGCTCGCACTGCTGGAACTGGAGCTCGGGGGTGCTGCGGTTCATCTGCGCCGGGTGACGGCGACGGACGCCAATCCGGCGGATCGGGTCCGTGCCTTCATCGCGGCGACGATCGACATGGCGTATCGGGAGGACCTGGCGAAACCCTCGTCGCTGTTCGCCGCGCATTGGCGTGAACTTCTTCCGGAGTATCCCGACGCCATCAACGAGTGCATCGACCTGATGGTCGCACCCCTTGTCGAGGCCATCCGCGACGGCGTGGCGACCGGAGTGTTCACCACGCCCGATCCCGATGCGGATGCCTCGGCGGTCTTCTACCTGGTGGCGTCCATGACTGCCGACCAGGCCGCGCTGGGCGGATCGACCCCGCGCGCCGAAGTCGAGCACATCCTGTTGCCCTTCATCGCCCGCGCACTGGGCACGGACGAACGGCGCGCCCGCTAGGTCGTCCACTGTGGCGGACGCTTCTCGGCGAAGGCGCGGGGCCCTTCGATGAAGTCGGGATGCTGCCAGTTCGTTTTCACCAGTCCATAGCTGTATTCGACGGCCTGGGTGTAGGGCAGCTCGACTGAACTCCACACCGCCTGCTGCGAAAGCGACACCGCATTGGGCGAATTCATTGCGATGTCATGGGCGATCTGCTCCGCGGTGGGCAGGAGCGCTTCGGGCGAGACCAGTTCCTCCACCAGCCCCAGTGCGTAGGCCCGTTCCGCTGAAAGTCGATAGTTACGGCCCTGCAACGTCATTCGCAGTGCTGTTCCTAGGGGTAGCCGTTTGGCGAGGCCGACGTTCTCAATTCCGCCCACCATGCCGACGTTGACGTGGCTGTCCACGAACAGCGCGTTAGTGGACGCGACGACGATGTCCGCATCCACCACGAAGTGCAGTCCACCACCCGCGGCCATTCCGTTCACCGCGCACACCGTGGGCTTCCAGACGTTGTTCTGCCGGGAGGTGAAGAACACTTCCTGGGTCGCCCGGCCGAGGCCCGCGCCGACGGATCCGGCCTCGGCGACAGCGTTCAGATCGGCACCCGTGCAGAAATGCCTGACCCCCGCACCGGTGATCAGCACACAGCGGATGTCGGGATCCTCGGCGACGCGATGCCACACGGATCGAAACCACTGCATCATCGGCGCGGTCAGTGCGTTTCCACGTTCGGGGCGGTTCAGGGTGATCCGGGCAATGTGGTCACTCACGCCGAACAGCACACCGTCGAGCTCGCCCACCTCGGTCAGTTCCATTTTTGGTGACCTCAGATCCCGACCAAGCGGGCGAGCCGCTCAAGCTGACATGCGGGGTCGCCGAAGAGCATCTCCGAACTCTTGGCGCGCTTCAAGTACAGGTGCGCAGGATGGTCCCAGGTAAATCCGATTCCGCCGTGAATCTGAATGTTCTGCCCCGCCACCGCAGTGTATGCCGTCGAACAGTGCGCTTGCGCAACCGTGCTCGCCAGTGTGGCATCACCACCGTTGTCGAGCACATCGGCGCCGTAATACACTGCAGACCTGGCTGATTCGACGGCGACCAACATGTCCGCACATTTGTGTTTGATTGCCTGGAAGCTACCGATCGGCTGACCGAACTGCACCCTGACCTTCGCGTAGCCGACGGCCATGTCCAGGCAACGCTGAGCGCCACCCACCTGCTCGGCGGCCAGGCAGATCCCGGCGATCGCCTGAACACGATCGATCAGAGCCGCGCCGCCAGTGGTGCAAAGTGCGTGCGCGGTCGCCGCGGAGAACTCGATGCGGGCCTGCGGCCGGGTGGCGTCGAGAGTTCGCAGCGGCGTCACTGTCACACCGGGGTCCCCGGGATCGACGGCGAACAAACCCACTGCGGCAGGCGATCTCGCGGACACGATGAACACGTCCGCGTACTGGCCGTCCAGAACGTAGGACTTCACCCCGTTCAGGCAGTACTGATCGCCATCGGCTTCCGCCACGGTCCGTATCGAGTCGACGTCCCACCGCCCGGAGTCTTCGGCCAGCGCCAGCGCACCAATCCGTTCACCGCTAGCGAGCGCAGGCAGGTACGTCGCCTTGAGTTCCTCGTCATCGGATTCGATCAGCGCACTGGCGGTCACCACCGACGACAGGTAGGGAGCGACCAGCAGTGCGCCGCCCATGCGTTCCAGAACCAGCGCCAGCTCCAGGTAGCCGGACCCGCCGCCACCGTAGGACTCCGGGATGATCAGCCCCTGCAGGCCGAGCTCGGCCATCGCCGACCACACCGCGGGGTCGGCGGCACCGCCGGCCCCCATCAGGCGGCGAACCTCCGACTCGGGTGACCATTTGTCGAGGAAACCGGCGACACTGCGCGCCAGTTGATCCCGCTCGTCGTTGAGGGAGCTATCCATATTTCCCTCAGTATCCGGTGAATTCGGGGTTACGCCGCTCCATGAACGAACGGAGCCCTTCCTTGAAGTCCGCACCGCGAATCGTTGCCTCAACCGAGTCGGCTTCGGCGCGTAGCGCTCCGGCGAGGTCCGCATGCGCCCGCTGATTGAGCAAGTCCTTGGTGTGGCCGAGCGAAAAAGTTGGGCCCGCAGCGAGCTCGGCGGCCAGTGCGGCCGCCTTGTCGTCGAGTGAGGCTGCATCGACGACCTCGTCGATCAGCCCCCAATCGGCAGCCGTTTCAGCGTCTACCGTGATTCCGCGGAGCAGCATTTGCCTAGCCCGGCGGACACCGATCAGGCGCGGCAGCAGAAACGATCCACCACTGTCGACGGAGAAGCCACGTTTGCAGAAGGGTTCGGTGAACGTGGCATTCGACGTGGCCAAGACGAAATCGCAGACCACGGCGAGGTGCAGTCCGAGGCCGACGGCCGGACCCTGCACCGCACTCACGGTGGGAAGTCGGCAATCCCATAATGCCGCGATCAGCCGATGCGGCCCCGACTCGAGCGATCGCACCATGTGGCCAGGCCGCGGCTTCTCCTTCGAGGAGTTGGCCGCCACCAGATCGGCACCCACGCAGAAGTTCTTGCCCTCGGCCCGCAGCAGAATGGCACGGACGTCACCGCCAATTTCGGCAGCGGACACCGCGTCGACGAGCGACTGGGTGGCCTGCCTGCGAAGGGCATTGCCCTTGTCTGGCCGGATCAAAGTCAGGACCAGGACCGATCCGCACACTTGGCTGTGTACGTCGGTGGCGTCGAAGATTTCGTCAGCCATCTGCGCTGCCCGCCAGAAGTTCTCCGTGACGTTCGAACATTCGCAACGCGTCGCGTTGCAGGTCCCGGGGAGCCTCGGGCAGCAACGCGGCACCGTGTTCGCGGCTGGGCAGCGAGACGGTGGCGTCCGCCTGTGCCGTCGTCTCGCCGCGTTGGTTGCGTACCTCGACCGCGACGTCGACCAGCGTCATGCCGTCCTCGTCGCGTTTGCCATCTATCTTTCCGGTCAAGTATTGGATATCGCCGTGGTAGTTGAACTTTCGGATCTCGTCGTGTTGACGAACCACGAAGGCGGCGTCGCCCATCCAGTCGGTGACGAAATGATGAATCCAGCACTCCCGAAGCACCCCGTAGTCATACGCCCGCGGATTACCGATCGCCTTGGCCCACTCAGAATCCCAGTGCACCCGCTGTGCAACGTCGGGAACTCCGTAGGCATTCTCGATGTAGAACGGGGCGATCCTCTTACGGTTCTGATAGGCCATCCGCCCGGTCTTGAGCCCGTAGGGCACGAAACCGTAACCGCCGGCGTGAAACACGATCATGTCCGTCGTGGTGAGTGGGCCCTTGGCCATCTCTCCCATGGTGTCGCCGATGTCAACGTCCTCGAAGTACCGCGGCACCGCGCCCTGCACCTTTTCCGCCGCGTAGATCTCGTCAAGCGCTGCGATGTCGTCCGCGGAGTAC
>Ga0302320_10007977_pt1 | contig 23176 bp, 18 predicted proteins | sample Bog_T0_3_FD_202130 | JGI IMG/M metagenome (GOLD analysis project Ga0302320, IMG submission 202130) | Peat permafrost microbial communities from Stordalen Mire near Abisko, Sweden - Bog_T0_3 | ecosystem: Environmental > Terrestrial > Soil > Wetlands > Peat | place: Sweden: Abisko, Stordalen Mire... | reverse complement strand
GCGCTGGAAAGCCAGCCAACTTGTCGCGATCGGGATCCCTTCGTCATACCGGCCCTCGTTCACCAGGATCTTGGCCAGCGCCACTCCGTAGGTCGCGAGTGCCTTGGCATCCGGGCTGTGGTGATCCAGCGTCGCCGCCAGCTTGGTTTGCACCACGTACGCCTTGCGCGCTATCGCCTCCGCCTGCGCGGGATGATCTCCCCACTCCGTATAGGCCAGCCAGTCGAGCGCCGAGCAGTAATCCATTTCGTCCCCCGGGATTCCGCCCGCGATCCGCGCCGCTTCCCGCAGATTTGTTTCGGCCTTCGCGCTGTCTCCGATTTTACTGTACGTCCATCCAATCACCTTCCGCAGGTGGGCCGCCACCTCGGGGTTTTGCGTCAACTCCGTCTGGATGCTGGCCTCAGCCGCATCCAGGATCCCGCGCAACAGCGTCGTATCCTGGCCGCGCGCCACGTCCGGGTTCACGCTCTGGAATGCATCCTCCAGGAATGTGGCCGTTTCTTGCGTCTTCTGCGCTTCCGTCAGCGCCACCTGCTCCGCACGCCGGGCTCGCACCGCCTCCACGGTGCTCACGATTGCCGCGGCGGTGATCGCTGCCGCGACGGCGCACGTGGCCAGCACTGCGACGCTGTTTCGCCCGGCGAATTTCTTGAGCTGGTACACCAGCGACGGCGCGCGCGCGCTGATGGGCTCGCCATCGAGGAAGCGCCGCAGTTCGGCGGCCAGTCCGGCGGCGCTCGCATATCTCAAGCCGCGGTCCTTCTCCAGCGCCTTCATCGTAACCACGTCCAGGTCGCCGCGGAGCGTCCGGATCAGCTTTGCCGGTTCGGTCGCACGATTCGACGCGATGGCCTTCTGTTCGATTTCCGGCAGGGCACTCACGCACGTGGAAGGGCGCGGTGGGCGTTCTTCACGGATCTTTTGCCGCATCTCATCCAGCCCCGTCCGCGATAGCTGCTGGATCGGCGTCCGGCCCGTCAGCAGTTCATACAGCATCACCCCCAGCGAGTAGATGTCGCTCCGCGTGTCGATATCGATCCCGCCAAAATCCGCCTGTTCCGGGCTCATATACGCCGGCGTCCCGATGAACGGCTCGAATGCCGTGAAGATCGTCCGCTCCCTCAGCCGCAACTCACCGGTCGCCTTAGCGATCCCAAAATCGATCACCTTCGGCGCCGGCTTCCCATCCAGCTCTCCCACCAGCACGTTGCTCGGTTTCAGGTCGCGATGGATGATGCCTTTCTGATGCGCATGCTGGACCGCCTGGCAGACCTGGATGAACACCTCGATCCGCTCCAGCGGCGTCAGCCTTGCGTTGTCACAAAACTCTGTCAGCGGCGTGCCGTGGACGAGCTCCATTGCAAAAAATGCATGCCCGCCCTCCGTTGTACCGGCATCGAAGACCCGCGCGATGTTCGCATGGTCCATGACGGCCAGGGCCTGCCTTTCGGACGCGAACCGCGCAATTACGCCTCGCGTATCCATTCCCGGCTTGACCACCTTCACCGCCACCTCGCGCCGCACCGGTTGCAGTTGTTCCGCCGCATACACCACTGCAAATCCGCCTTCCCCCATCTCGCGCAGAAGGCGGTAGTTCCTCATCTCCGGCCACGCTCGCGGCCCCGTCCCGACATCTGCCGCGATATCCGGTTCGTCAAAATCGAACTCCCCGGACTCCTCCTCCCGGGTATCGCATCCCAGCCGCAGCAGGCAGGCAATGCAATTGCCCACCCCCGGGGCCAATATCATGCCGCAGGTCGGACAGATGTCCGAATCGATGGCGGCCGATAACCTGTCCATACTACTGCTATACGGGAAACGTGCGGGAATGTTCACGCATATCTGCCATTATTGCACAAAATTCGCGGGTTTTCCGGGCGCTTTGCACGAAGTATTGATTTACGCATCAAGCTTGTAATAAACCAGTTAAGCTCGATTGAGTGTTGGAATTAGGGTAAAATTCGCGATCGGGGAATAAGGTGGAATAGTGTGTACAGCAATGAAGGGCCGCGAAGAAGAGGCGTTCAAAAAGAGGATTGGCATTTGAGTCAATATGAATACTAGTGAGCATTTGTCAACAACGGATTCCGCTTGTGCGCTTCATTTATGTACTTGCTCCCTCATTTTCCTCCTCTCCGTCTCTGCGCCCTCCGCGCCTGCGCCAAAATTCTCCGCTCCCTAAACTAGCGGCGCACTAGATTGCAGCGCCTTCGGCGGCCCCAAAATCTCCCGCAAAATAATCGCCTGCCGAATCGAAGTTGGATCCCGCAGCCGCTCCATCAGGCCACTTGCCGCGCTTGACGGCACCACAGCCGGTGCCACCGGTGCTTTCACAGCCGATGCCCGCGAAGCCGAATACGCCTGCGCCGCTGCCGCTTGCGCCGCCTGACCGGCCTGAGCCGTCGCCGCCGCCACCACAGCCGCTTGTGCCGCTGCTGCCGCCACTTTCGCGGGATCCTGCCCCGGCGCCACCGGTGCTACCCGCCGAATAGCAGGCTGAGGCGACCCCTGCCTTGCTGGAGGCGCTGAGGTCGTCGGCACCCGCTTTAGGCGTCCTGGCGTTACAATCTGTCCCGGCGGAAAATTCACCGGCATCAATGGGGGTGGATTCAGGCTTGTGCGTGGCCTCACTGGCGTCGGCGGGGACGAGTCCGGTGGCAGCCCGATCGCCTCCATGAACCGCCGTTGCCGTTCCGCCGCCGTCTCCCCGGGCTCACCCGGCCCCCGGTTTGTTGTCCCTGGCGTTACGGTCGGGCGCGGGTTCGGGGGAACCGACGGACTCCCGGTTGAACTCGACTTCGCGCTCGCGAACGCCCTGATGACCGCAATAATCAGGACTACGATCGGGAAGAGGAGATGGCCCATGGCTCGGTTACTTTACGTCTTCTTGCGCGCGCTCCGGCCCGGCAATCGTATCCCGCATCTTCGTATCCGCCTCCACGTTGCGAATCCGCATGTAATCCATAATCCCGAGGTGCCCCGCCCGGAATGCCTCCGCCATCGCCTGCGGCACCAGCGATTCCGCCTCCACCACCTTCGCCCGCATCTCCTGGGTACGCGCGCGCATCTCCTGCTCCACCGCCACCGCCGCTGCGCGCCGCACCTCCGCCTTTGCCTGCGCCACCCGCTTGTCCGCGTCCGCCTGCTCCGCCTGTAGCTTCGCACCAATGTTTTCGCCTACGTCCACATCCGCGATATCGATTGAAACAATCTCGAAAGCAGTCCCGGAATCCAGCGCCTTCGCCAGCACCGTCTTCGAGATCCGGTCCGGGTTCTCCAGCACATCCTTGTAAGAATCCGCCGAGCCGATGGAACTCACGATGCCCTCGCCCACGCGGGCTATGATCGTCTCCTCCGTCGCACCCCCGACGAACCGGTCCAGGTGCGAGCGCACCGTCACCCGCGCCTTCACCTTCACTCCGATCCCATCCTTCGCCACACCGTCAATGCTCGACCTCCCCATCGCCGGGTTCGGGCAATCGATCACCTTCGGATTGATGCTCGTCGTCACCGCCTCCAGCACCGTTTTCCCGGTTCCACGCGTCGCAAGGTCAATGGCGCAGGCTCGGTTGAAATCGAGTTCGATCCCCGCCTTGTCCGCCGCCACCAGCGCCTTCACCGTATTCTCGACGTTACCCCCCGCGAGGTAATGCCCCTCCAGCAGATCCGACGGGATATCGATCCCCGCCTTCACCGCCGTGATCCGCGTATCGACAATCAAAGAAGCCGGCACCCCTCGAAGTCGCATCCCGATCAGCTTGCCCATCCCCACAGGCGCACCCGAGACCAGGGCGCGGATATAAAGGCTGGCAAACCGGAGAATGATCGACGCACAAATGAGCAGCAGGACGACAATGATGCCGCCAACAACAAGGGGAAGGCTGATAGGCATATGTCCGGCATAGCACCCTCAACGCCTCAGGTCGATCAGTTTACGAAGATTTTCCGAACGATAACCGCGGGGGAGCATGGATCGACACGGAGCCGAAAATCCCCGACGCCAAACACCAATTCGTGTTTAACTGTATCAATCTCCGCCATCGGACGGATGTGGCCTCAGGCGTAGGCCATTAAAAACCAAACCGGCCGGGCGCGCGTCCGCGCTCCCTCGAGGACCTCCCGCAATAGCCTTGAATTTGACCCGTATTCCTCAACAATCAACGAGCCCTAATGAAGCAATTTTTCAAATATGCGCTGCTGCTGGCATTCTTGTACTTTTGCTGGATCAGATTGGCGCATGTAATACCCGCGTCTTCAAACATTGCGGTTTCGTCCGGCGTGCCCGTCGTGGTGGATACAGATGAATCCAAATATCGAACGGACGTTTACAACGATAATCGGGTCCGGCTGTTGAATGGTGATTTCGTCAGCCTGGAGAACGCCGCACAACAACTGCGCGCATCGAGAGCGATTTATTTTCATGGTATCTGGGCACTTACGTCATTCTACGATGGAGTCTCATATATCCCGGATGGGACACCAGACTCGGAATGTGAGGATTTTCTAAACAAGATTCGGGCATGGATTGCCGCACGACCGTACTCAGTAACGGCCAGGATAGCCCTGGCTGACGCCCTCACAAATTACGCATGGAAGGCGCGCGGGACAGGTTGGGCGAATACGGTAAGCTCAGAGGCGAACTTTTTATTTGAGGATCGGTTACGTCAGGCCCAGCAGGTCCTCGATGAAGCCAAAACCCTTCCGCAAAAATGTCCCGAATGGTGGGAGGCCGAGCAGACAGTGGCGCTCGGTTTGGGGATGGACAAGAACGCCTACCTTGCAATGGTCAATCAGGCCATTGCGTTCGAACCGACATTTATGAGCTTCTACTCCAACGCGGTTTACTTTCTTCAACCGCGCTGGTATGGTGATCCGGGCGATTCGGAGAACTTTATCGAAACCCAGGCCGATAGAATTGGCGGAGTGAATGGCGACATCTTATACGCGAGGTGTGTATGGAATCTGGATTTACTCAGACTGGATGGAAACATGTTTAAAGCCCATCCAAAGCTCTCATGGTCCCGCACTGCAAATGGCTTCGCCGCCCTGCTGGAACAATTCCCGTCATCACTTTCCGTTAAAAGCGAATTTGCGTGCCTGGCTGCTCAAGCAGGTGACAGAGCACGGGCGAAAGACCTTTTCACCCAAATCGGTCTGAACATGGATCGTCGAGTCTGGTTCGGTGACACGAAATATTTCCTGAGTGCCCGATCGTGGGCGTTGCAATAGGTATCGTCCCATAAGTTATGGACGCGCTTCGTGCATGGCTGTTCGCTCTGGTTGCCCCTACTTTGGCCACTGGGTCGGGATTGCCTGTGCAGCATTTGCCGGGGGAACCGCCACCTTTTGTCATCACTGGGAATGTCCGGGATAGGGCCGGAGCGGAGGCGGCGGGAGTGCAGGTGGCGTTGTATCCGGGTGGTTACCCGGGCGCCCCGAAGTTCGCGCAGGCGATCACGGACGCGAACGGCCGCTACGCGCTGACGGTGCATTTCAACACGCCGCCCCCTTTTATAATGCATCCCGCGATACCGCGAAATTGCATTATGGCGCGCGATCCTGGCAAGAACCTGGCGACGATAGTGGAGATCGGCTGGCTGCCGCAGAAACTCGACCTTGATCTGAAGCCTGGCCTCCGCCTCTCCGGGTCGCTGAAGGATCCGGCGGGCAAACCTCTGGAAAATATCCCGCTAGACCTGGGATTCCAGTCTCGCAATGAGTGGTTCAAATTGACGTCGACGCCGCTGATGACGGATGCGGCGGGTGCGTTCACGGTTTACGGGCTGCCACAGGGGATGCAATACATAGTCATCAATGAGGATACCCCGCCCGGCTACGGCACAGTGGGTATTTCCCTCAATTCGGATGAAACCGCGGGAAGTGAGGATCAACTTCCTCCATTCGTACTAAAACGAGCGGACCGAAAACTGGCCGGTCAGGTGGTCGGTCCGGATGGGGAACCGGTACCCGGTGCGAAGGTGGTTCTAAAGGGCGACGGACAACCACGCGGCAAGGTGGAGGATTTCGATCCGGGGGAGGGGCAGCAGACGACCACTGACGCCCTTGGAAATTTTTCGTTCGGTCGCGTGTGCGAAGGCACAGTGCAAATCGCTGCCGATGGCATGGACTCCGAGGGCTGGAGCCGCCAGGGCGGGGTTCGGGCGCACGGGGGCGATATGAATGTTAGCATCCGCTTCCCGATCAACGTGCGGTTTTCGGGCTTGGGCGCTAAATTTGTGAGGGTATCGGGCCGGGTGCTCGATCCCTCCGGCGTGCCGGTGCCGGGCGTGCGTATTTGCTGCACGCCCCAGAACTATGCGGTCACCAGCGATGCCGAAGGGAAATACTCCATCACTTGGATCCATGAGGATTACGGGAACCAGCTTTGGGGGCATATGCAGGATTTCCAGCGCCATTTGGCGCTGAATTACGAATTGCAGGAAAAACCGGTAGCTCAGGACCTTCATCTTCTTCCGGCATTGACCCTTGCGGTGAAGGTGCAGGATGCCAATGGAAAACCGATCACCACGGCGCACGCCGGCGATTTGATGACAAAAGGCGGCGGCCCGCGCAGTTGGTGGGGTAATCCAGTGTACGCGCAGGCGGACGGATCGAATTATGGCGCGGCAATTCATGACGGCAGCGCCGCGATCGCCGACAGCCAGGGCGTTATCCGGATCCCGGACCTGCCGCAACGCGGCTACTATCGGGCGGTTATCACAGCCCCGGGCTATGGCGCCGCGGCAATCGAGGCGCAGCCGGAGCTGACGGATACGAACCGTCTCGAGCTCCCTCCCGTCGTGCTGAAGGCTGCCAGCCTCAGCCTCGCCGGACGACTGCTCAATGCTGGTGGGGTTCCGGTTCCGAATTTCGGTGTGAGCTTGGGCGGGGGTGGCCAGGCCGGGCAGTTCGCGAGAACGGATGACACGGGCCATTTCATTTTCAATTCGGTCTGCGCGGGTGCGGTACAATTGTGCGCGCGCATCCCCAATTCCAAGGGAACATTAACACTTGCTTTTGCCCAGGCGCACGCCGGCGATACGAACGTCACCCTCCGTGTTCCCATCAACGGCACGCCGAGTCCCGAGTCGCGTTATGTCACCGTTTCCGGCAGAGTTCTCGATACTTCCGGCGCGCCTCTGGCCGGGGCGTTCATCTCCTGTCCGCCGATCCATAGCACGAACAAAAGCCAGGAGATAACCAGCGGGACGGATGGAAGATACTCACTCATGTGGATCAGTGAGACGATGCCGGGAGCCAGCCGGCTCTGGGTGCATGTCCAGGACTTTCAACATCATCTGGCACTCGGGCAGGAGCTTTATGAATCGGCACCCAATACCGATCTCTGGCTTCAGCCCGCCCTGACCCTTTCCGTCAAGGTCCAAGGCGAGGATGGCCGGCCAATCTCCGCAGCCCGGGCGGACGATCTACTGGCCCATGGAGACAACCGGAGTTTTTACCTCTATGACAATGCAGACCGGCACGATTATTATTTTAACGCGGCCAGCCGCGATGGCATTCCCCCGGGGCCCGATGGCCAGGGAGTCATCCAGGTCCGCGACCTTCCGCCATGGGCGGAGTACAGCATCACGGTTGCGGCTCCGGGGTACGGCGCAGCCATCCTTATCGTGAAACCTGCCGACGGCAGGCCGGGCATCTTCCAGTTCCCGCTTGTCGTGCTCAAGAAGGCCGGCCTCAAGCTCTCGGGCACCGTCGTAAGTACTGACGGCGAGGCCGTGGGCGGCGTGGAATTGCGGCTGCGCGATTTCCGGCAGGCCGGCGTGGGCCAGCCCGATGCCGCCGTGACTACCGACGAGCACGGAGCCTTTTGCTTTCCCTCCGTTTGTGAGGGACCCGCAAGGGTGTTCATCGACAATCATGGGATGAACGGATTTAACAACTCCCAGACCGATGCGAGCGGCGGTCAAACGGGGGTGATCGTAAAGCTCGATACCAATGCACGGTAGGCAGCAACCGATCGAATATTCCTTTCATCCCTTCCAAAAAACGTCAAAACGCCATCCCGAACGATATATGAATCATCATATGCCGTTCGCCCGTCCGCCGGTCCGGATTAAACCCCACGTCGATCCGTAACGGCCCCACCGGCGACGCATAGCGCAACCCCGGCCCCACCGCGTACCGCAGTGGCCCCGTATCCGCCGGCGTCTCCCCCACGCTCCCCGCATCGGTAAACACCGCCCCGATGAGCTGTCCATACAGCGGAAACTGATACTCCGCGTTGAACGTCATAAACGTATCTCCCCCCACATTATACCCATGGTAATCCGTCGGCCCCAGTCGGCGCTCCGGAAAACTCCGCACCGTCGTGCTGCCCCCGTTGAAAAACCGCTCATCCAGTGGGATGCTCTCCGCGCCGCCATCGAGCGGATCCATCCAGCCTCCGCGCGCCCCCAGCGCGAGCAACGTCCGCGAAGTGAGCGGGATGTAATAAGTCAATCGTGCCGTCCCCCGTACATACTCGACCGTGCTCCCCAGGCTCGCCGTTGCCACCTCGCCGATCACATCCCCAATCAACCCCTGCCGCGGGTTCAACTTATCCGGTGTCCGCGTATCCAGCGTCAGGGACGATCCGATACTGCTCACGAAATAATGCGCCGGCCCCAACATGGAGGGCGTGATGCCTTCATCCGTTGTTTCCACCTCGCGTCCTTGCAGGAATATCGCGGCCGTTAAGTATGGGTTGATATCCTTGGATATCTGCGGCCGGATTCCTGTCTCGAATACATTGTACCGGTACCAGTCCTCTGTTTGCCCATAAATCCGCGTTTCGAATTTATAACTCGTATCGAAAAACCACGGATCCGAGTAGATGATCTCACCACGGAGCAGATTGGCCGATAACTCGACATTGGCGGTCAGCGGGCGCCCGCTCCCAAACAAGTCGCGGTCCCCGGCCACCGCCCCGATAATCGGCCCCTCGAAAGTCCCGTAACCCAGCGAGAAACCGAGCTCCCGCGCTTTCTCCTCCTCGACGCTGAGGTGGATATCGATCGTATTGTCCGGCATCGGTCTCGGCTCGACGCGCAATTGCCGGAACAGCCCGGTCTGCATCATCTCCCGGAACTTCGCATCCAATTGCTCGGGGTTGTAGAACTTCCCTTTCAGCGTCGCGAACCGTTTCGACAGGAAGCTAGGATTGAGGCGCTGCAGACCCTCCTGGGCGACTCCGCCGAAGCGATACACCGCACCCGTTTGCACCGTAAACATCACTGGTACATATCCGCCTGATGCCACCTTCGGGTCGCTTTGCACATCCACCTTCGGATCGTAATACCCGTGCATTTTGTAATAATAAACGACTGCCCGCTGCATATTAGTCACCTGCCCGGCCGTGTACGGCTTCGAGGTAAACGGCTTCAGTTGATTGAGCAGCTCCGTGTTCGGATAAAAGACCAGGTCGCCTTCAAAGGTAATCTTCCCAAAGTGATACTGGATCCCTTCATGCACGGTGACGCTCACCGTCGCCCGCCTCTTGTCGCCGCTGAACGTAACCTGGGGCGGATCGACCACTGCATCCAGGTATCCCTCGGAGGCATACAGTCCCCGGATGCGTTCCACCCCGGTGTCCACGTCCGATTGCACAAACGGCAGCGCCGCCTTGGGATTGGACAACCGCTCCTTGGTCGAGCTGGTGACGTAATCATTCAAGGTCGCAACCGGAATGCCTGAGACCCCGTGGAATTCCAGCCCGCTCAGCGTTGTGAACGGCCCTTCCGTGATATCCAGCTCGATGGAATGCGCCCCGAGCACCTTCCAATCGACGGCTACATCCGAGTACCCATTGTTCCGGTAATAATTGCTGAGGAAAAACGCCGAGTCATCAGCCAGCGCAGGCCCAGCCCCTTGGGCATCCATTTCCTGGATCTGGTCGGCGATCGCCGACGTCAGTTGTTTCTCCGTGAAATGAGTGGCCCCCACAAATCGCACCCGGGTCGTGCCGGCCGGCGCCGGCGTGGGAGTGGCCAGCGCCGCCGCCGGATTCCGTTCAAGCTTCGGCGGATTATTCTGCAGAACCGGCTCCTGCGCCACCAACCCCACCGTCGCCAGCACCCCCATTAATACCCCCGCCGCAAAAATTCGTTTCCGTCTTCCGTTGCCTCCCGAATCACCAAGCTGCAATTCGCGCCCAGCACCCTTTAGGTCGCTTACGTCCTTTTCGTCCCTTATATTTTCAGCCCCCCCTTTCATTTGAAAGTCAGTAGGTACCGCACCATCCCCCTCAGATCCCCGCCCACATCAATATCCCCGATCAAATAGAGCTGTTTCGAGAGCCTGAAGCTCGAACTGATCTCTTGCTGTCCCGTCCGCGCATCAACGCCGCCAACATCCACCTTGAACCGGCTGGCAAAGGACTCGTTATCCGTCGGCGGCTTGGACTTGAAGATCTTATGGTAAAGGCTCTGCAGCACCAGCACCGCCGCGCGTCCCGCGATGCCGGTGCCGCTATTGAGATTTGCCGTGGTCGCCCCCGTCGCCAGCAACGAGACAATATCCTCCTGACGCAGCGGCGGCTCGGAGCTCATCACCGTCTTCGGGTCCGATGCCGTGCCATAAATGAAAACGTTGATATTGTAATCCTGAAGGTTCGAGGTGGCCTGGATGTTGATATGCGGGACGAACGGGTCGTCCTTGGTGAAGTAAACGAAACCGTTGTTCACATTGAGCTTCGAGAACGGAAGCGACGCAACGAAGTTCTCGATCCGCACTGTGCCATCCAGCGTTGGCGCCTTGCCGGTGCCGCCGATATTCAAATCGATCAGGGCCGCCCCGTTAGCAAGGTTCCCCTGGACGATGAACGGATCGACGGTGTGAATTTTGAGCGCGAACTTCCAGTCCCGGAGTGGCGGCGTATCAATCGACGGGTTCGTCGCGGGCATTGCCGGCGGCTTCGGCGCTGGCCGGCCCGGCAGTTCCAGGGGCAGGATTTCGATCTCCTTGAAAAACCGGCTCTTGGTGATCCCGATATCCCCCTTCACGGTGGCCGCCGCGAGCGGCCCGGTGAGCCGTATGTCGGAATTCGCCCGCACAGTTACCGCCTCATTCCGCAGGATCAGGTCATTGTTCGAGATAAAGCGGAAATCGAGCACCGGATTCGTCATGTCGTTGAATAACGCCCCGCCCGTGAGATCGAAACGACCGCCTGACAGATTGCCGCCGAAAGGCCCCAGCGTAAGCCGATTCCCCGCGAAGCGAACCTCCCCGCGGAAACCGCTTACCGACGGCATCGTGGGATCGGATAGGCGCACCGCCGGCAGATCCAGGACTGCGTTGCCACTGAGTTGTGGCTTCGCAATCGTCCCCGCTAGATCCACCGACGCCTGCGCCGTCCCCTGCACATACCGGAGCACCGGCACCAGCCGCGTCAGGAATGCAAGGGAGCCCTGGGGGACCCGGACCGAGAGTTGCACCGGCGACTGCGGGTCGGGCTTGCCACCCTCTTGGAGCATCTTCTTGAGCGGCAGCGGGATGGTCCCCGCTATCTGGATAGGCGTGAACACCGGCTCATTCACCTGCGCCTTCAGCGAAAGCTGCGTCCCCAGAAGCGTAAAGTCCGCATCCAGCGAGACCGGTGGAAGGGTCGCCAGCGCCTTCGTTGTCAACCCGCGCCCGGCAACAATGACCCGCGCATCCGGTTGATCGATGGTCCCCCGCGCCGCAATCGTCACCTGCCCCGTCCCCGACGCAGGGGCCTTTCCCGCCGGGAAGAAACTGTCGATCGCAATCACGCTCGTCTTCAAATCCGCGAACACCGGCCCATTCGAAGGTATCGGCGTTCTCGGCGTCCGCAGATCCAGCGGCAGCGAAAAACTCCCGCTCAACAGCGCCCGTCCCCCCTGCTTGACCGCAATCTGGCTCACCGTAAGCACATCCTTGCGTGCTTGGATCACCGCCGAGACATCCCCCAGGCTGCTGGTCACCCCAAACGTCTGAAAGTCCACTTGCTCAGGACTATAGCTCCCGGCGACCGCCGCATTGATCCGCTGAACCCCCTGGATCCGTCCATTCTCAAGCGATCCTGTCAAAGAACCGGCACTCCGGAGGCTACTCAAATCCCCTGCCCCCCTCCACTTCAGATTCAGCCCGCCCGCCAGCCCCCCCTTCAAACTGGCGACCAGCCCATTGAATTTCGACAGGTCCCGGACACCGGCCTGCACGGTTCCATCATAGGCAAACGGTTGGGTGAGCCCGACGTGCCCGGTCGCCGAGAAACCATCCGTCGGATTCAGGTTGAAAGTAAGCGTATCAATGGTGGCGATGCTTCGGGCAATGGAGACATGGAGCTTGAGCCCATCCGCCGCGAAGTCCTGCATCCGCAGTTCCGAGACATCCGCCGTGACCGTCCCCGAGTAGCCATCCGGCCCATTCGCCAGCGCCCCGGACGCCTGGATATTTCCATTCGGCCCGGTCAAGGTCGGCTCCGCATTGAAGGCCGTGATCGAGGGAGCGTTCACCGAAAAAGACAACGTCCCCGGCGCTGTCGCCCACGACTTCAGGTCGCGCGGCATCGAGTAGGTCCCGCTGGCGCTCAGCGCATTGCTTGCGCGCACCGCCACCGCGTTCTCCAGCCGCACCAACCCATCCCGCGTCGTCATCCCCATATCCGCCGAATCCACCGCGTACGCCCCGGCCCGGATATTGGTGACATGCGCATCGAGTTGCGTCTCCAGCCCATCGAAAGGCGCCGTGTCCGAGCCCGTCCCGGATTGCGTTCCGGATGGGAGCAGCTTCGTGAGATGCACCTTCACCTCCGCTTCGGAAACGTCCAGGTCCGGCGAGGATACGCTCGATGCCTTTACGTCGAGGTCCGCGCGCAATGCATCGTGCTTCAACTCGAACAATCCATCCCCGGCCACCGTCCCGCTCGTCACCCCGCCGGCGAGGTGATGCAAATCGTTCCCGGAAATACTCAGCCAGCCCGTGATCGCAGTGCCGGCAAAACCGTCGAGCGAATCCGGCATTTGCCCGTCGGCCTGGACTGTCACGCTGTTGGTTCCGCTGAAAACCGTCGACCCGAACGTGGCCCAGCCCTTGGTTACATCCAGCCGCACCGTGGCCTTGTCCAATACGGCGCTTCCGGCGTGGACGGTGCCGATATCGGTCGTGAGCGAGCCGGTCCAGCTCGACGGCGTATTGGGATCGCCTGTCAGGTGCACGCCCGCGTCATTCACGCTGCCGATTGCCGGCGTGGGCACGTTGAAATATTGGGACACTTTCTCGAGCGAGAGGCCGGTCACCGTGGAATCGATTTGCGCGAGGGCGTTGTTTGCGTTGTTGCGGTGTTTCCCGGGCAACTCGGTCGTCTGCAAAGAGAAATCCGCGCTCCCGCCAAAGACCGCCCCCTGCACATCCATCCGGTTGATGCCCTTGGCGCGTTGGGACGCGTCGAGCTCGAATTTTTGCACGATAATCTGCGGATCGAGCTCCAATCCGCTGAGGATCAGGTCGCGATTCGCATAGCTGCCCGTTGCCTTGAGATCGTGCCAGGTGCGCACCTTCGGCACCTGCAGCAGCACGATATCGAGCGAGCCGGGAAGCACCGGATCCAGAAAAAGCGTCAGGCCGCGCACCGCGAACTCCCCATCCGGCACGTGGGCCACGAGGTTGAGGTTGTCGAGTTCCACGTGATTGCTGAAGAGGGCCGGCTGCTGGATCAGGCCGTGCAATGTCGAGGCGAGATCGGTCTTCTGCTCGCTGGTTCCCTCGACCGGTTTCACGACGATATTCGCGTTCCGCAGCACGTAGCTGCTGAGGAACTCGCTGAGTCCGTTCCGAAGCAGCGACGGGATCGAATAGTGCACCGTCACCTCGTCGATGGAGATATTTTCAACCGGCGTGGGCCCATTTCCGTTCGGCATCGCGCGGATATCCCGAAGGCTGATGTTTGTGAAGATGGTCCCCTCGATCCGGAGCGAGAGCTGGATGTTTTGCTTCGCGGCCACCTTGATCGCCACCGCGTGAACGAGGGCAATCAGGAGCGGGCGGTGAAAAGCGACCAGCAACGCGAGGACGATGAGCGCCGCCCGGCGGACCCTGTGGCGCTTCGGTTTCAAAGGACCCCCGCTCCCGGAGGCTGGCGATGGATTTTTCGGATTTCCGTCGCTCACGGCGGCCAAGCTAGCAATGAACGGGCAGACTGCAATATGTCTCCGCCGGTCCCCGCATGAGCCGTGCGTCCGGGAATTCCCTGATTTGCCCGAAAAATGTGATTCGGATGCGTACAGCCGGCGCCGACGGAACATACAAATGCCTTTGTATTGAATCGGAGCCCTCCTAAAGTTGCCCCGATGACGTCCGGAGCAGAGGCACCCTTTCGGAAGCCAAGGAACCGCCTCCTGCGAGTGCTTTGGCTGACCCTGGTCAAATATGCCTCGATTGAAGGGGAGCAGCGGGCCGCTTCTTTCGCATACTTTGCGTTCTTTGCACTTTTTCCACTGTTGCTGCTCCTTGTGACGGTCGGCTCGTATTTCTTCGACCCGACCCGTGTCGGCACCGTGGTCCTGGATGCGGTCAGCCGCTATGTGCTGGTGGATTCGGACAAGCACGACCTGGTGCGGCAGACCATCCGCGGAATCATCAAGGCGCGGCGGGGGGTGGGATCTTTTGCCGTGCTGGCGTTGGTTTGGAGCGCATACCGTTTTTTCCAATCGCTGGTGCGCGCCGTGAATCGGGCATGGGGAACACACGAGTACACATGGTGGAGGCTGCCGATTCAGAACATGATCATGGTCGGGATCATGTCGAGTGCGCTGCTGGTGGGATTGATCGCTCCGTTCGCCCTGCGGGCCGCAGAGGCCGCGGTGGTGGGGCTCGGGATCGCCTACGGCGCGAAGCTGATCGTATTGACGTTCGAACTCGTGCGGTTTCTGTTGCCCTCGGGGGTGCTATTTTACGGTTTCAGCATGTTTTACATGCTTGCGCCGCGCCGGCGGACCACTTTTCGCGAGGTATGGGTGGGCGCGTTGGCCGTGACATTGCTCCTCCAGTTGCTTCAGGCGTTCTTCATTCTGTATGCAAAGAACGTGGCGCGATTTAACGCGGTGTACGGGGCCTTTGGCAGCGTCATTGCGGTGCTGATGTGGGTCTACCTATCCGGGAGTGTCATCATCATGGGCGGCTGTTATTGTGCAGCGCGGGCGGAGGTTGCGGGGCTGCTGAAATACGAGGCCGTGGACGAAATGGATGAGGATATCCGGAACAGGGCATCCACCCCGTCGCAGGGCGGGGAAAACCGGATGGGGAGATAACACTCCCGCGCCTTGGACATCCCCGGCGCAGGAGTTACACAAAGAGGCGTGCTCACCGATCTCTCCCTGCGCCATTTCCGGTGCTTCGATACGCTTGCTTGCGAGTTCGCGCCGGGGATGAACGTCTTTGTGGGCGCCAACGCGCAGGGGAAGACTTCGCTCCTGGAGGCGGTGTGCGTCCTCGCCCGACTGCAATCTCCACGGACTGCGCGCCTGGGGGACGCGCTGCAGCATGGGCGTCGCGGTTTCGTCGCGGACGGCCATATTGATGGGAGGCACATGCAGTTTTACTACGCGCCGGAGCGCAAGAAGCTGGCGCTGGACTCCGTGACCCAGTCGGGTACGGCGGATTATCTCGAGGTCGCCAGGGTTGTCTGGTTTGGCAATATCGATATCGACCTGGTGCGCGGGGGTGCGGAGTTGAGGCGGCGATTCCTTGATTTTCTTGGGGCGCAAATTCACGGGCCTTACCGGCAGACGCTGCGCGCCTATGAGAAGGCGTTACGCTCGCGAAATCATTTGTTGAAGGCGCCGCGCCCGGATTGGCGTGAGATTGGCGCGTTCGACGGGCCGCTGATTGGGCATGGCACGGCACTCACCGAAGCGAGGGCAATGCTCCTGGCGGACCTGGAGCCGCACGCGGCGGCTGGCCAGCGGGCCATCAGCGGCGCCGCGGAGGAACTGCGGCTGCACTATGTCCGGGGCAGCGGGGAAGACTTGGCGGTGTCGCTGGAGGCGGCCCGGGACTCGGATGCCCGGTTGCGCCAGACGGGGGTGGGACCGCACCGGGACGATATCGAGTTGCTGCTCGACGGCAGACGCTCGCAATTCGCAAGCGAAGGGCAGCAACGCTCGATGGCGATTGCCCTCAAGCTTGGTCAGGCACGGCTCATCGAGGCACGCTCAGGCGGTCCACCGCTGCTGCTGATGGACGATATCTTTGGGGAGCTGGACCTTGCCCGCCGCAATGCCCTGCTGGGGCATTTGCCGGGGGAATCCCAGCGATTGATCACCACGACGCACCTGGACTGGTTGTCGGGGATTACGCCCGGCCGGGTCCATCGAGTGGACCGCGGCCGGGTGAGCCTGTTGGGCGAGGGGGGTGGCGCCGGGTGGCAGGTTACTTGATGTGCTGAGACACCAGCTTGGTCATCTCGAACATCGTTACCTGCTTCTTGCCGCCGAAGACCGCGGTGAGTGCTTCATCCGCGTTGATGTTGGTCTTCTTCTTCTCGTCCTGAAGCTTGTGTTTCTTGATATAGTCCCAAAGCTTTTTGGTAACCTCGCTCCGCGGGATCGGTGTCGATCCGACGACGGCGGCGAGCGTCGCGTCGGGTTGCACGGGCTTGAGCAGGGCGGGGTTTGCTTTGCGTTTAGGGGTTTCGGAAGATTTGGCCATGGGCGCTTCTAATGAGGATGGGGGCGGGGTTCGTCAATGCCAAAGAATCATTGGGTGCCGGGAAAAATCTGAAGTCGGAGCTTGAAATTTGGTATATTTTTTATTTGAGCGCGGGCCTTGGGGCGCCTCGGGCTGACTGTAGAATGCGCCAGGATCGGCCAAATGCTTGCGTTCTGACCGCGACGCGGGGAAGGATTGGAGGCGTGACTGTCGTACAGATTTTGGAATTGGCGGCCGCGGCCATGGCGGCCGGGGCGATGAATGCCGTGGCGGGGGGCGGAACGCTCGTCACGTTCCCGACGCTTATCCTGGTGGGGACGGCCTCGGAGGTCGCGAATGCGACCAGCACGCTGGCGCTGGTGTTCGGCACGTTTGGGAGCATGTACGGATACCGGGAGCATGCCGGGGCGATCAAATGGTGGCTGTCGCGGTTCTGGATCGTCAGCGCGGTCGGCGGAATCATTGGCGCTGTGCTGCTTACCAATACGAGCGACGCGCTCTTTTCGAAGATGGTGCCGTTCCTGATTCTTTTCGCGACGCTTCTCTTCATGGCGCAGGATGCGTTCCGCCGGCTGGGGCGTATGGAGCGGCCGGACCGGGCGACCGGGGCGGGCGCTTTCTGGGGGGCGATGGCTTTCCAATTTGTCGTTGCGATTTACGGCGGGTTCTTCGGGGCGGGGATCGGCATCCTGATGCTGGCCTCGCTGGGCTTTCTGGGGATGAAGAACATCCACGAGATGAACGCGTTAAAGACCGTGCTCGGCTCTCTCATCAACGCTGTGGCGATGGTGTGGTTTATCCACGCGGGGCTCATCGATTGGAAGAAAGCGGGGATCATGACGGCAGGGGCGCTCGTGGGGTATTACTCGGCGGCGCATTACGCGCAACGCATCCCGCAGAGGCGGGTGCGACAGTTGATATCGGTGATCGGTTTCGGGATATCGGGGGTCATGTTTTACAAGCAGTTTGTGAAATAATGCGACTGATGGCATGGTGACGGAATGTCACTGAGCCTGAACGATGAACGGAAACCGGCACTTGTGCCGCAAGCGCCTGAGGGCGCGGAAGTGATCACCCTGGGAGCGGGCTGCTTCTGGTGTACGGAAGCCGTGTACCAGCACTTGCCCGGCGTCCTTGCCGCCACCTCCGGCTACATGGGTGGTCATGTGCTGAATCCCACGTACGAGCAAATCTGCGACGGCGATACGGGGCATGCGGAGGTCACCCGCATCGTGTTCGACCCGGTGAAAATTCCGCTGCCAAAAATCCTGGATACTTTCTGGAAGATGCATGACCCCACTACGCCGAACCGCCAGGGTGCGGACGTGGGGCCGCAATACCGGTCCGCGATCTTTTTTGAGACGGAGGCACAACGGGAAATCGCCGCGAAATCAAAGGAGGCAGCTCAGCCGAAATTTGGCAGTCCGATAGTGACGGAGATTACGAAAGCGGGAGTTTTCTATCCCGCGGAGCGGTATCATCAGGATTACTACAAGCTGAACAAGAGCCGGAATCCTTATTGCCAGATCGTCATCGCGCCCAAGCTGGACAAACTGGGAATGGACCGCTGAGCGGGAACCGGGATCCGATATCCGTTTGTTGCAAAAAGTCGCATCCGCCTATGGCTCTCCCCTCTGAGAGGCAGGATACTATCCGCACGACCCTTTCCTCGATCGAGGATCCGCACGAGCGATTGACGGTTGCGATGGGCTGGAAGAACGGGATGGCTCCGTTGAGGCCGGAAGACCGGACGGAGGCGAACCTGGTGCGGGGGTGCGTGTCACGGGTGTGGCTTGCAAGGGAAATGGAGGATGGACGCTGCCGGTTCCGGGTGGATGCGGATTCGCCGCTGGTGCGCGGTTTGGTGGGGATGCTCTGCGGAATTTATGACGGGGCTACGCCGGAGGAGGTGGTATGCGGGGAGCCGGCGGTGTTCGATGAATTGGGCATTTTGAGAAACCTGTCTCCCACGCGGCAGAATGGGCTGGCCGCGGTTCGGCGGGCGCTGGTGGAATTTGCTGCCGGGGAAAGGGTTGGAGTCAGATAAGAAACGCGCGGCTGATTCATGCGAATCTTCGACGCGCACAATCATCTTCAGGACGAATGGCTGTCGCCGTACCTATCCCGGGTTATCGGGGATCTCGAAAGCTTGGGAATTGCCGGGGCGGTGGTCAATGGAACGATCGATTCGGATTGGGAACAGGTGGCCCGGCTTGCGCACGACCACCCGTGGGTGATCCCAAGCTATGGGGTCCATCCCTGGCGGGTTGCGGATCGTTGCGCGGATTGGGAGGCGATGCTGGGCGCGAGGTTGGATGAAGGAGGCGCTATTGGGGAGATCGGCCTCGACCGATGGAAGGAGGGAGGAAATTTTGTGGATCAGGAAGTTGTCTTCCGGACGCAACTGCGTATGGCGGTCGAGCGCAATGTGCCTGCCACAATCCATTGCCTGCGAGCCTGGGGGACACTTTGGGACATTGTCCGCACGGAGCCGGTGCCGGAGTGCGGATTTCTGCTGCATGCCTATGGCGGGCCGGCGGAGATGATTGAGGGATTTGCCCGGCGCGGGGCGTATTTCTCGTTCAATGGGTACTTCCTGGCGAAGCAGCGGCACCGGAAAAGGGAAACTTTTCTGTCCGTGCCCATCGACCGGTTACTGGTGGAGAGCGATGCCCCGGCGATGCCGGTGCCAGTGGAATTGAACCGATATCCGTTGCCGGAAACTGCGGAACACGAGCCGGTGAATCATCCGGGGAACGTGGCGGTCGCCTATGAGGGATTGGCGGCGTTGCGCGGGATGGGAATCGAAGAGTTAGCCAATGTGGTCGAGACGAATTTCCAACGGCTATTCGGTTATATTTGCCGCCGGTAGGTTCACCGTGGGAAGGGCTAGTAGCCCTGGACGCCGTACGGAGACCAGAAGTCGAGGGGCGCTACGTCTGACAGGATCGCGAACGTTGTGGGATTAAGGGCAACGTCGCCGCAGTCGGTATAAGGCTGGTCGATGATGCGTGTGGTGAGGTAGCGGTTACCGAGGAGATCGGGGGGCCCGCGGCGGCGCGATGTCGAAAAGGCGGCGTAGAGCTGGGTGCCGGTCTTAATGTAAGTCTGAATGTCGGGCCAGCCATACCTTTGGCCCGTGGTCTTGCTGTTGTCGATGGCGTATTGATCGACGGCGGCGTTGAGGACGCGGAGGTCTTGCAGGATGCGGGTGGCCTGGGAGCGCTGGCGGGCGCGTTGGAAGCTGGGGAGGGCGATGGCGGCCAGGAGGGCGATGATGGTGACGACGATCATGATCTCCACGAGCGTGAAGCCGTGGGGCTCAATACGGGGTTTTCGCGGTGTTTGAGGCGGCGCCAACTGGTTACGGGTGTTCTATTTTCGGTCGCGGATAGGGCTCGATGCGGGATTTTGAGCACCTCGCATGCCTGAAGAGGCGGATTCGGGGCCAGCCCTCCGGGTTGCACTGAAAAGAGGACTCGGGCCGGCGTTGGCGTCGCAGTCACAGCCAAATGGGGGTTCGCCTGCTTCGCCGCCTTGCCCGCGTCCTCTCAAATGCCCTCCCATCTCATCGGTGGTTCCTTAGTCCTTACCAGTCGCTGACGGATATCGGCGCATGCCGCAGTAAAGCCTCGGCGTTCGGCCCGATTGAATCCACCCCAGCTTTGTAAGAATTCCTGCCTGTTCTATCCCAATTTCCTGGCGCAAAGATCAAACTCAATGCTCCCGCTCATCCATTCTTCCTTCTCCTTTAATAAAGAAATGGGAGAGGCCAATAAATCTGCATGCGTTCTTAGGACGTTGCGAATCGTGATGCACTCACGTTCTTCTACTGTTATTGATTCAATGGGAGCGGCTAGAGGTGGCAAGCCTGCTCGTTCTCTCAAATCGTTGTAATGCACGTAGATCCATTGGAAAACGGCGATGGCCGTAATCTTACCATCGGAAGATTCCATGCCGCATTCAACGGCAAGTCTTATCATGGCTGCGGGTAAACCGAATCGTTCGGCAAATAGCTCCGGCGTGAGCAGGGTGTTATACAATTCGTCCGGCGAGGATTCCATATTATCGCTGGTGCGGTATCTATCCGGATCTGGTAATTCTCGTTCCAGATCCCTTCCTGGCATCGGTGTCAATTCCTGCATGGTACTGTTCAGGGGGCGTCCCCGGTTTGATGAGCAAACTGGCCCCATTCTGGTGGCCTACAATGCTGGGCCTTTCTGGTGAACCTCACATGAGGGCAGATGAGCAGGCTGCCTACGAGAAAATCGCGAAAGGATATAAGTGGCCCGATGAGCGTTGTGCGACAAATCTTTGGATCGGGTAGTTCGAGGTCACCTTGCATTGATGCTCCTTCGGCACGTTCCAATGATGAATGGAAAAAGCCGGAGCCGGAGCGATTTTAGGTAGGGGCGAGCACTGAGCGGGGATCCTCCGTTTCTCTGATGGCAATCCACTCCTGCCTGGATTAACCCCCGTTCCTTCCCACTGCGCGCGGCCAATTGCCGATACCGTTGCCTGAGGTAGATGGGACTGGTCCTAAACTTGTGACGACTTCCGCCAGATTGGTCCATGCCGCGCCTGATTCGGTTGCGCCCAGGGTTGCGACCTGATAGGCGGGCATGAACCAGCATTCCCTCTCTCCCAAATGACCAGAAGCCAAACCGCCAGCGGACAAATCGTGAGCCCTCCGCGTTCCAGCCTTCCTGGCGCAGCTCTTTTGGTCTTGCTCATCATCATCCTGGCGCTTTCCCAGTTCCTGCCAATGGCCGGCAGGATTTGGCTTTTCCGTATCACCCTCCTGGCCATGCCCGTCGCCATCGCCTCGCGCAGCATTTATACAGTCCACTTCTGCCTTTTCCTGGTTTGCTATTGGCTCGGGGATTGGTTCCCGCACTTTTCCAATCCTACATTCGGCAAACTCACGTTTCTGGTCCTGTATGCCTTTGCTGTCGTCTGCATCCCCGCATTACGCGACTCCGTCGGCTGGCTGCATCCAGGTAAATCAAATCGGACTGTCAGGGCGCTCTCGCTGGCCACAATCGTTCTCGCGAGCATCGCGCTCGTTGCATGGGTCCACTATCTCAACCCCGATCTTCACGGCTACGCAAAGGTGCTCCCGAGTCTGCCGCCGGTGCTTATGATACTCTTCGGGATCGGGTTCAGCGCCTTTAACGCGGCGGCGGAGGAAATCATGTGGCGCGGCGTGATGCTGGAGGCGCTCAATAGCGCGTTCGGCCCGGGTTTCTGGCCATTGGCCATTCAGGCCGCCTCCTTTGGAATCGCCCACTACAAGGGCGGGTTCCCTAGCGGAATCGTAGGCGTCTGCATGGTGTTTGTTTACGGCCTGGTCCTGGGAGCAATCCGGGTCCTATCCAAAGGGATGCTTTATTGCTGGCTGATACACGTGGCCGCCGATTCCACGATCTTCTCCCTTATTTACATCTTCATGCACTCGTCGAAATGAAGTTTACGCCATTGCCTTGATTTTCGGCGGTGTTAGAGACGGTTTAGGATAGAATATCCGCTCATGAGCGCCTCCTATCCTTTTCGGCTGGCTGTCTTCGACATGGACGACACGCTGCTCGGTCCCGACAGGAAGATCAGCGTTGAGAACCGGGGCGCGCTCGAGCAGTTGCGCGCGGCGGGTGTGGAGGTTGTCATCGCCTCGGGGCGTTATGCGGCCAATATTGTCATCTTCGAGAAGAGCCTTGGTTTCCTCGGGTGGATCATCTCGGCCGGGGGCGCGGTTGTGAGCAACGCGGCGACGGGGGAGATCATTCGGGAAGTCACTGTGCCGCAGGATCTCGGATTGGAGCTCTTTTATCGCGGCCGCGAGACTGGCATCAGCCTGATTGGGTATCACAACACGGGCATCTTCTGCGACGCACAGACTGAATGGACTGAACTTTACCTGCGCCGCACCGGGCAGGTGCCGGTTGCCGACATCCCCGCCCTGATCAGTTCTGGCCTGCAGAAGTTCATCTGGATTACTGCCGCCGGGAGAATCGCGGAACTCACGCCCCGGATGCAGGAGGAGTATCGCAACCGTCTCTACGTGGTCAATACCGAGCGGGAAATGATCGAGTTTCTCAGTCCCAACGCCAACAAGGCTTTGGCGTTGGAGGTGCTGGCCTGCAGGCTCGGTATTCCCCGGGAGGAGGTTATCGCTTTCGGCGACGGGAATAACGACGTCCCGCTTCTGGAATGGGCCGGCATGTCGGTGGCGATGGCCCACGGGCGTGAAGGGGCGCGCCGTGCGGCGAAAAAGGTCAGTCCTCCGGGGGATCCTGGCACGGCGGTGGCACGGGCGCTGGGCGCGTTTTATCCTGTCTGAGGGACGGATGCGCCGGAGGCGCAGTCCATGTTCAAGTCGTGCCTGGGGCAGATCCGTTCTTAGCCGTAACCATGCAGTTGGGGTGCGAAGCGAGGCACTTTCGAATTGTGTAAGCGCTTGATCTACTGCTACTTGATTGCCGAAATCCCAACTGCAATGCAGTTGGAT
>Ga0302320_10007975_pt1 | contig 23186 bp, 13 predicted proteins | sample Bog_T0_3_FD_202130 | JGI IMG/M metagenome (GOLD analysis project Ga0302320, IMG submission 202130) | Peat permafrost microbial communities from Stordalen Mire near Abisko, Sweden - Bog_T0_3 | ecosystem: Environmental > Terrestrial > Soil > Wetlands > Peat | place: Sweden: Abisko, Stordalen Mire... | reverse complement strand
ATCTCCAGGCCGGTCTCCAGCCTTGCCAGCTTGGTCACGTTGCCGCTGGTGTCGCCGCGCGCGCCAGGTTCCGTATACGTGACTTCAAGCTCGACTTTCTCCGGCAATTGCAAGCCGATGGGGTTGCCATTGAATTTGTGGAGCTGGATCAATGCGCCCTCGACGAGAAAGTCCAGCGCGTCCCCAATCATCTGGCTGGAAAGCGTGTGCGTATCGAAGCTCTCCTGATCCAGGAAATGCGAACCCTCGCCGTCGCTGTAAAGGTAAGAGGCCTCGACCGTCTCCAGGTCAGGCTCCTTGAACCTGTCGCCGGCCTTGAAGGTCTTGTCAAAGACCGCGCGGGTAAGCAGGTTGCGCATCTTGAGGCGGACCAGGGTCTGGCCGCCACGAGCGGTGGGGGTTGAAACCTCAGCTTCAAGACAGTAATACGGGGTATTTTCAAACTCAAAATACATCTTGCGCTTGACGGTAATAGCTTCGAGCAGTGCGGCCATGGATTCCTCAGGAAACGGACTTGGACGCCGGAAAAAACGAACAGACATCTCATCCGGCTTCCCGTCCATTATAGGGGGAAGGCGCATGCGGTTGCCGGCGGACGGCAGCCTCCGTTTGGGAAGGCTAGCTTGCCACCATGCCGCTCCTCTGGCGATACTGCAAACAGCCCGTTCCGCGGGCCATCTTTTCCCCAGCGAGAACTGCCTTGGCGCGACCGCTATTTACCGCACGTCTTGAAGAAAAAGCCTGCATCTCCGAAGTGGCGCAGTGCTACCACTTCGTCTTCGTTCTCGACGGGGTTGAGAGCTTCCCCTTTGCCGCCGGCCAGTTTGTCTCCGCAGTGGCCGAGGACGCCAACGGCAAGCAGCAGACCCGCGCCTACTCGATCGCTTCGGCGGCCAAGGGCAACCGCTTCGAACTCTGCGTGAACCGCGTGGAAGAGGGTTTCTTTTCCAATCACCTGGCCGACCTGCCCGATCTGCCGCTGGGCGCAACGATTCAGATTCACGGGCCGCACGGGCACTTTGTGCTCAAGGAGCCAGTCACCGACTCAATCCTCATCGCCACCGGCACGGGCGTCGCACCCATGCGCGGCTTTCTGCAATCGCTCTTTCCCGCCGATGGCCCGGACCGGAGCGGCGGCAAGCAGATATGGCTAGTGTATGGCACACGCCACGAGAGCGACATCTACTACCGCGAGGAGTTCGAGACGCTGGCCGAGCGCTACTCGAACTTCCACTACCTGCCCACGCTGAGCCGCGCCGACGAGAGCTGGGGCGGACTGCGCGGCTACGTGCAGGATCACGTGGCCCGGATTGTGGAGGAGCGCGCCGCCCGCCTGGGTCTGCCGCTGCCTTCGCTCCCGCCCGATCCAACCCTACTGGCGTCGGAGCTGAACTTCGACATCTACGCCTATATCTGCGGCCTCAACTTCATGGTCTCCAGCGTGCGCGACCGCCTGGCCGGCTTTGGCTGGCACCGCAAGCAGATCGTCTTCGAGCGATACGACTGAAGTTCGCGGCGGTTGGCCTTTCGGAAGTCCGTACTTCTCTTCTTGACCGATTTTGGCGGGTTCTTGTGAACAACATGGCTCTGCGTATCGCTATTTTGACGAAACACGGCGTATGATGATTCCGGGTTGCCTATCGGCATTCGGAAATACATTCGCAAGTCACCTTATCGAAGAATGGCGTCTTCGCGGGACAATGCCCAATGGCTTGCTGGCCTGAACGGGGAGGCCTGCGACAGCGGGAATCGGCTTCTTGCGACCGCGTGGGCATCGGGCTCGATAGAGTAGGCTGGCGCGTGTTGAAAAGGGATAACTTCGCCATGGCCGCATCGCTTCGTCCCATTCGCTCTATTCTCGCCTGCTTACGTTCTGCCGCCGTTTGCAACCATGCCACACGGGCAAGGAGCGCCGTGTCGGCACTGCTGCTGGTGTTGCCCGTTCTTTGCACGCTTGCGTCTGCGCAAAACATAACGATCAGCGGCACGGTGTACGATCCGAGAACAACCTCCAGTTCCCTCCCCCTGCCAGGTGTTCTTGTCTATGTCACAACCGGGACCGTGGATCCGCTCACTTCCGGGGTGCAGTGCCTGACGAGTACCACTCCCACCGGCGTGGTGAGCTACACCAATACCGCCGTGGATGGGACGTTCACACTGACAGATGTACCACAGAACGCCACTTACACCCTGGTTATCCAGGCGGGCAAGTGGCGGCGGCAGTTTGCTGAGACCGTTGCAACCGCTTCGCTTACTGGGCTTGTTCTGCACATGCCCGCGGACCATACGCAGGGCGACATCCCGCTGATCGCGATCGCCACAGGCGGGGCCGACGCGCTGGAGTGCGTGTTTCACGATATGGGCATTGCCGATACGGAGTTCACCGACGACAATGGCACCACCAATCCCGGTGGACGCATCCATCTTTACCTAGGCAGCAGTTCGCCTGGAGGAGATATCAATGGGTCAACTCCGACCAAAACCACGCTCATGGGTACTCCGACAGATTCATCGCTGCTAAACAGCTATGACATGGTCATGTTTCCCTGCCAAGGAAACCCGAGTTTGCAAGCGACTCCCACTGCCGCGACCAATTTACTGAACTACGCGAATGCTGGTGGGCGCGTCTTTACCACCCATTACAGCTATGCGTGGCTGGACCCCGCCCCGCCCTACGATTCGCAATTCCCTCCTGTAGCTGATTGGAACCCCAATCAGCCATCGCCCAGCCCCGATCCAGGAATCGCCACGGTCAATACAGGCTTCACCGACGGGGCAACGCTTTCTCAATGGCTGGGAAACGCGGGCGCTTCGTACAACAACACGCCGGGGCAGATTCAGATCAGCACACTTCGTCACGACTTCAATGGAGTGATTGCGCCAACACAGCCCTGGCTGACCCTCAACGACGTCGCAGCCGGCAATCCAGTCATGCAGTTCACCTTCAATACTCCGGTGGGCGCGCCCGCAGCCAACCAGTGCGGACGCGTGTTGTACAACGAGTATCATGTGATCAATCCGAATGGCACAGCCTACGGTAAGCCATATCCAGCGGAGTGTCCGCCTGCAACCAAGATGACCACGCAGGAAGAGATGCTCGAATATGCTCTGTTCGATTTATCTTCTTTTGTAACGCCGGTGGTGGTGCCCACACTGTCGGTCGCCTTCGATCCCAGCCCGGTGATCGTCAAGCAGGGAGACAGCGCCGATCTAGTCACGGTGAATGTAACCAATACCAGCACCACTGCGCCCATTTATAGTTCCGCCATTTTGACGTTTACGCTGCCTACTGGCCTTGCGGCCGCTGCCCTGACGGACGCAACCGGCGGCTGGATCTGTACGGTTGGCACTTTGACTTGCACGCGGACGACAAGCATTGCCGCCAGCGCCAGCGACTCGGTCACGCTCACCCTGAGCGTTCCTCCTTACCAGCCAGGCCAGCCCGCCACGGGCCAGATTGGACTGACGGTCTCAAGCCCGAATTTTTCGAGCAGCGTGACGGCGTCGGATGCGGTGATCTTTCAGCAGCCGCCATCGATCGTTTGGCCCACGCCCGCGCCGATCGTCTATGGCACGCCGCTGAGCGGGACGCAGCTCGACGCCACTTCTCCGCAGGCCGGTAGCTTCAGTTACTCTCCCGCCGCGGGAACCGTGCTGGCCGTTGGACAGCAGAAGCTCAAGGCGACCTTCACTCCGACCGACGTGATCGATTACACCACCTCAACGGCAACCGTCACGCTGACGGTGGTCCCGGGGACTCCTGTCGTCACGGTGACGGCCTCGCCCAACCCAGCCTTGCTCGCGAATCCGGTCACTTTCACTGCCACCATTGCCTCCTTTTCGACTGTACCAACCGGCACTGTCGCTTTTTACGATGGATCAACGCAGCTTGGATCGGGCACAGTCGCGGCTGGGGTTGCGACGTTTACCACATCGGCGCTGACGATAGGGTCTCACTCGATTACCGCGGCCTATTCCGGCGATAGCAGCTACAATCCAGCCACCAGCGGCGCGATTACCCAGATACTCCAGGACTTCACTCTTAAGCTGTTAGGTGGCGCAACCACGGGCTCGGCAACCGCGCCCATGGAAGGGCCGGCTACTTATGCACTGGTGATTACACCGGTTGGCGGCGCAACGCTGCCCGGCGCGGTGAGCCTGAGCGTGACCGGCCTTCCGGCAGGAAGGAACGCAACATTTACCCCGGCTACTGTTCCGGTAAACTCCGCAACGAGTAATGTAACGCTCGAGGTTTTGCCGCCGGGCCAGCCAGCTATGCAATCCGCGCCGAGACGACCGTTTGGCGGAAGCTCAAGTACTGTGGCGCTGGGGCTGATCCTATTTCCCTTTGCCTTGGGGCTGCCGTTTGGGGCCAGGCTGCACAAGGGCGCTCTTCGCTTGAAGAGACTGGTTCTGCTTGCGCTGATGGGCACAGCCATGGCCGTGGGATTAAATGGATGCGGCGTCACTCAAACTCCGCAACCCTATTCATTGACCGTCACCGCGGCCTCCGGCGCTTTGTCGCATGCGATCACTTTGAAGCTCATTGTGCAATAGATGTCGCAGTGAGAGAGTGCGCTCGGAATTCTAACTCTGCTTCCCGCGGCTCCGCTTGGTATTGGGCGGACAGGTCGACTCGCGAATCACCAGTTCGGGCAGGATCGGCACTGTATCCGCAAACTCCTCCTGGCCGCGTATCCGCTGCAAAAGGATGCGCGCAGCCTCGACTCCCATTTGATTGAGCGGCTGACGAATGGAGGTGAGACTCGGGTTGTGGAAGGCGGCGCTTTGAATGTCGTCGAAGCCCACCACGGAGACATCCTGAGGCACGCGCAGGCCATGATTCATAAAGGCGCGGATTGCTCCGATGGCGGCTTCGTCGTTGTAGCAGACAATCGCTGTGAATTCGCCGCCGCGGCCGAGCAGTTCATTGGCCGGCCCAAAGCCCAGCTCCGGCGTTGAAACCCGCAACTTTACCTGCACCGTCAGCTCGGGCAAAACCTCGAGCTTCATCTCGGCGGCAACCGCCATCAGGCATTCCCATCGTTCGTCCGCGTCGGAACTGTGGCTGCCGCCTCGCATGAATGCGATCTTCCGGTGCCCCAACTCGTAGAGGTGATGTAGGGTCAACTCTGCCGCCCGGCGCTGATCGAGCACCACGTTGGTGACTCCCTCGATCTTGCGATGACCTGCTACAGCCACCACCGGCAGGTTCATGCTGTGCTCCAGCACGGTGTCGATCAGGACGAACCCTTCGACGGAGCGGTCCATCAGCAGGCGTGGATACTCCTCAATCAGATCCGCCTTGCGGCGATGGCTTGCGGTTAAATAGAAGTAACCTTCCTCGATCAAGTACTCTTCGACGCCGGCCAGCACCGGCGCAACATAGTGGTCGTTCAAATCTGGAACCAGCACGCCGATGGAGAAGGTCTGGCGCTTGCGCAGCGACCGCGCATAGAAGCTCGGCCGATAGTCGAAGTCCGCTGCCGCCTTGGTAACCCGGTCCCTAGTTTCCTGAGGAATCGAACGTACGCCGGGAGCGTTGTTCAGCACCAGCGAGATGGTGGCTGGCGAAAGATTCAGAAATTCGCCGAGAGTACGCAAGCTGACGGGCTGCCCCGGCTCCGGCTTAGGGCCTGATCTTATTCGCTTGACCATATACTTCCTTTCTAACACTCTCCGGCGGAAAAAGGCCATCAAATCTGAGACTTCGCGTAACTCGACTGTCCCATTGATCAATGATCGGGTGGGGCTGCCGTCGTCTGCTCCGTTTGAGCAGGCTTGGTGTGAACGCTATCCAGCTTGTTGAGCAACGGAGCGTCGGTTTCCTGGTTGAGCGCACTGGCCTTGTCAAACTCTGCCTTGGCTTCGTCCTTCTTTCCCATAGACTGGTATACGCGCGCCAGGCGCCAGTGAACATTCACTTCCTTGGGAGCCAGTTTGGCCGCCACATTCAACTCACGTATGGCGTCCTCAGGTCGGCCAGCGCCTGCATAGAAAATGCCAAGATCCAGATGAGCCAGCTCAAATCCGGGGGCGATCCCGATTGCCTTCTCCAGCAACGGAGGAGCGGCTTCCGGGTGGTTCATCTGGAGATTGGCGTCGGCCAGGTAAATCAAGGCCTGAACATGATTGGGATCGTTGGCAAGCTCGGCCTGGAACTCGCTTGCGGCCTCTTGATATTGCCTTTGTGTCCAAAGCAGGTAGCCCAATCCGAAGTGAACGTCATGCATCGCCGGATCGGCTTTCAAAGCGGCGCGAAACTGCCGGATCGCGCCGTCGCTATCGTGGATCTCATCCAGCGTTTCGCCGGCGAGCATATCGGCCTCGGCAGAATCGGCATTCAACGCGAGGATTTCGTGATAGGTATCGAGCACGCACTGGTACTGTTTCGACCACAGGCAACTGTGCGCCAGGGCCAGGCGCAGAGGCAGATTCCGCGCATCGCCAACCGCAGCCTGCTTCAGATAAGGCGCTGCTTCAGCATATTCGCCAAGCCCATAGTGCGCCATCCCCATCAGGGTGGTCAGTTGCTGAGCTTGCGGCGAAGCGGAGGGCTGACTCTTGAGAAGCAGCGTGAATACCTGAATGGCCTGCTTCAGCTCCCCGCCTTTAAAGAGCGCCAGGCCCAGGTTAAGCTGCACACCCGGATTCTTCGGGCCCAGCGCCAGCGCCTTGCGGTAGAGCGGCACGGCCTCCTTGTAGTGTTCCTGGCGCGCTTCCAACAACCCAAGGTGCGCGTAAGGCTCGGGGCTTGAGGGATGAGTCTCGATGAAAGCCTTCCACGCTGCCTCAGCCTCGGAATTGCTGCCCTGGTGCTCCAGGGCCAGCGCAGTTTGCCGCAGCTTCTCAGAGGCTTCCGCGGCTTGCCCGGAGCAGTGAGCGCAGGCCATGGCCAGGATCATCGTCAGTGTCAAGCAGATTCGCAATCGCACCGCAGTTTTCACTAGGTTCCTTGACTATCTTTCTGAAGGGCATCCTTGGCGGGCGTCCAATGAAAAATGGGGCGCGACAGGGAATGCCTGCCGCGCCCCGGTTGTGGGTTGCGTTAGAAAGCAACCTTTCCACCCAATTGCAAGGTACGCGGGCCCCAATCGTTGGTGACCGCGCCGCCGGTGCCAGAGTTCACGGTCGCATCGATTGCGTTGAACTCGGTATGGTTGAAGGTGTTGAACGACTCGAAGCGGAGATCGAAGTGAGCCCGCTCGGTAATCGCAAACGTCTTGTACAGCGATGTGTTGAAGTCCACACGGCCGGGTCCGACGATCGCGTCCCTGCCTGCGTTGCCAAAGCCCTGGTTGGGGCCGCCATTCCAAGCCGCTGTCGGTGTCGAAAACTTGGTGGCGTCGTACCAGCCCGTCACCTTTTTCGGATAGGACATCTTGCCACTGACGTTGGGACGGTTGGTGTAGCCGCCGCCCAGCCCAATGGTGTCGGGACCGTTGAACTTGGGATACACGGGTACGCCCGACTCATCGGTGAAGGTGCCCGAAATCTCCCATCCGCCCAGAATCGAGTGCGTCAAACCTTGATCCTTGGCAAAGAAGGGAAACTTGTACATGTAGTTGCCGACTAGCATCTGGCGGCGATCCAGATCGCCGGAGGCCTTGTCGTACTTGAAGTTCCAGGGGTTGCTCGGGCCGCCATTGTTGGCATTTTGGCGGTCATAGCTGGTGATATCGATCTCGTGCGACCACGTGTAATCGAGTTCGCCGCTCAAGCCCCACCGGCCCTGCACTCGCAAGCCGGTCTGGAAGCCGTTGTAACTTCCATTGGTGTTGTTTTGGTACTGCGTGATGCCACCGTACCCTGGATAGGTCCGGAAGGAGTTGGGGTTGTTAGCAACGGGACCCAAGCCGGAAGTTGGAAGCGTAACGAGCGTGCCGCCGACGGACGTATAGCTGGTGAGGTTACCGCCAGCCTTGCGAACCGCCATATCCGTGTTCAATGGGAAGTTGTTGATCTGGGGCGTGACGTTCTGGTGCCATGCCAGGTTGCCGACGTACTGGACGACCCAGACTACCGATGGCGCCAGTTCATGCTGCACGCCCAGGCTGAACTGGCCCACAGCGGGAGCGCGGTAGTTTTGCGCCAAGGACGTTAAGCCTTGGGCGAAAGTGGGAATCAACGCCGTGCTGCCAGTAAGAATACTGGTGTGGGGGTTGGAGAAGTAGACGTTTGTGGCGCCTGGATCCTGGAAAAACGGCGAGGTGGTTGAGGTATCGTAGACGTCGTTGCCTTGCATGCGCTCGAAGAAGGTTCCAAAGCCGCCGCGGAGAACAGTCTTGCCGTTACCGAAGAGATCCTCAGAGAATCCAACACGAGGCTGGTAGGTTTTGTAGTCGTTGATGACCAGGCCGCGCGGGAAGCCGTTCTGACCTGCGAGCCCGATGCCATTCAAGTAGTACTGCGAGGACACGCCACTCACGGTGTAGCTCAGGAAGCCCGGCCCGTTCGCATTCATCGATCCATCGGACTTCCAGACGGGCGCTTGGACGGTCTGGTAGTTGGCGGGGTTGAAGTTGGACAGATAGTTGCTGCGCTCCCATGCATGGGGCAGGGCATCGTAACGGAGGCCCAATTGCAAGGTCAGATGCGGGGTCACGTGCCAGTTGTCCATGGCGTAAGCCGAAGGAGTCTGGTTGACATAGTGGTTGATGGGCGCGTTCTGCGCCTGGTCGTATTTGCTGGCAACGCCCAAAAGCATGTCGATGAAGCCGTCGCCCTCGACGCAACCCACCGGATACACGCCGGCCGAGCTGGGTGCGCAGGCCGCTTGATCCAGATTGCTGGTGAACTGGCCACTGGCATTGCCCTGGAAAGCAAAGTTTCCGTTTGGATCCGCGAAGATTTCCTGGTTCTTGGTGTAGCGGTTGTAGCTGAAGCCGAACTTCAAGGAGTGCTTGCCTGTGATGTAGGAGAGGTCTACCTTGGGTTCGTAGTCTTGAGCCGCATTGTGCCAGGGAGCAGCGCCCATCGTTTCGGAAGTCCCGTAAGGGTTTCCGAAGCCGGTGACGCCGATAACGGTGTGCTGGCTGGCGCTGTTGGTGAAGAAGCTGCTGTTGGTCATCCCTGCCGGCTTGGCCTGGAGAGAGCTGTTGACGATGTTGATGATATTGCCGTCGTAGTTGATGCTGCCTTCAACCAGCAGTGTGGGCGAGATTTGGCCCGTCAACTTGATGGCTGCGCTGTTGGCGGGGTTCGACACTGTGCTGGTAACGGTGTTGTAGCTATACGAGGTCCAGCCCAGTTCGGGGCCGGCTGCGGCCTGGAGCACCGAGTCGTGCATGTAGTGGCCCATCAACTGCCACTTGTCGTTGATCTTATGGTCGACGCGCAAAATATCGTCGCGCGCGGTGAGGGGCGTCGCCACATCGGAAATCGCCTGTCCGTTTGCCGTCAGATTCTTGGTGGGAATAATGCCCGTGTTGAGATAGGCAACCGCGTTCGCATCGAACAACTGATGCGGGATTTTGTTTCCGGGGAAGGGTTGTCCGGGGGTCAGGCCCAATGCTATCAACTTGGCCTGGAAGGCCGGATCTGGAACCTGGGTGGCATCGGGAACGACGATGCCGCGGACAGCTCCCTGGGTTCGATCTGTATTGGCAAAAAGCGGCGCCTGATAGACCAGATCGGTTCCGGCCGTGGGAACGTCGCCCGCTGGAAGGGTTTTTACGGTATTCGGGCTGCTGCCCTGCTTGATGTTTCTCCACTCCTCGTTCCAATAAAAGAAGGTCTTCTGCTTGCTCTCGTTGTAGACCTTGGGAATGTACAGGGGGCCACCTATGGCGTAACCGTAGAGGTTGTAATCCAACGATTGCCTTGGATTGTGGGCGCCGTTGTACTTGTTGAAGTAGTCGTTGGCGTCGTAATCGGTGTTGCGGTTGAACTCCCAGCCGCCCCCGTGGAACTTCGATGTCCCGCCCTTGAGCGAAAGGCTCATGGTCGCGCCAGAGGAGATGCCGTAGTCCGGCGGATAGTTCGAGGTGAGCATCTGGAACTCTGCGATCGCGTCCTGCGAAGGCATGATCGCCATGCCGCCGGCGCCGCCACGATCATCGGACTCACCGCCGTCGATCAGCCAGATGTTGTGGCTCTGACGGAGTCCGTTGACGCTGATCGTAAAGCTGCTCCCGCCTGCCGCGGCAGTGGGGGTATTGTTACTGGGCAACGCGGAACTTACGCCCAAGCTGAGGGACGCCAACGCGGCGAAGTTGCGGTTTTGCGTGGCGATCTCCGTGATCTCTTCGGAACTGATCAGGGTGCTGAGCACGTTGGAGTCGGTCTGCACCGCCAAGGCCTCGGCGGCAACGGTTACCGTCTGCGACTCAGCGCCAACCGTGAGCTTTACGTCGACGCGAAACGTGGCTGAAATGTTGACCACGATGCCCGTTTGCTCGTAGGACTCGAAGCCCTTGGCCGTAGCCTTCAGGTTGTAGTTGGCGGGGTTCAAGCCGGGGATGTCATACAAGCCGGTAGCACCGCTTTCCGTGGAGTGAACTGCGCCCGTGGCCGGATCGGTGAGCGTAATTTTCGCTCCCGCAACAACGGCTCCCGTCTGGTCGGTGACGATGCCGGTTACTTCGGAATTAGCCTGCGCGAAAGCTCCCGCGCATGCCAAAACGAGGAACAACGGCAACAGGAAATATCTGAATCTTATTTGTCTCATGTGACCTTCCTTTTTTCAAATGTGTTTCAGTTTTTTGTCTCGTACTTCAGTCGCTTTCCCATTGGTTAGGACCGAAGTCCGTTGAAATGCACCGAAGAACCTCTCTAGAGGAGAATCAATCTGCTTCGTGATCCTCTAGTCCGCCCTGCTCGCCTTGCCGGACACCCCCGCAGCGCTTCCGCGACGGGGAACCGGCTGGATCTAAACAAGCCGGAAAGCGGTGGTACTGTCTCTTTTCATCCTCGGCCGAAATGCATCTCTGGAGCTTGGCTGGTTGTCGGGTCCGGCCAATCCGCTCCGGTTCGAAAGAGTCGAGTTCGAACACCTGAGCAGTCCGCTTTTTCTCCGTGGAATGGAAGAGACAATTCTGCACTTCTCCGCTTTTTAGGATTTTCTGCTCAAACGTTTCACTTGTGGAAGTCAAACGTTTTAGCATGTCGATAAAAAAACTCCTTTTGAGGAGTCGGGCACATTAAATGCCCAAGGAGGAACAGTTGTCAAGTCATTATTTTTTACCCCCGCCGCACCGTGTCTCAGCCCTGTCCTTGAGTCTGCTGCGGGGCCTGAAAACGCGATGGCATTTTCAATCTAGTAAGTCGATTTAATTAAAGAAATGCATCCAAAGAGAGCAAGCGTCTCTGCTTCCTTCCAGGACGCTTGCCGGTTCCACGCCGTCAACTCAGCGCGCCCCGGCCTTCGTCTTCAGGATTCGAAGTTGACCGCGGCTTGACCGTGTACACCGTCGTCTGCCTGATCTGGTCGCCGACGTTCATCGTCGTCAGCGGCCCGAGGGTTTCCAACTCGACATACTTCAGAGGATCGGGGTTGGTATAGACCTCGGTGACGCATCCGCCATCCGGGTAGTCTCCCGGTCCGGATTCCGCATCGATCCGGACTACGCAGTTCCGTCCCACCCACGCCAAGCTGCTTCCATCCGAGCCGACCTTTACATGCTGCCGGGCATGGCGTCCAAGGGATAACAATCGTCCGTCGATCTTCAAGGCTGCCGGCTCAGCGGCCAGCAACCGGATATATCCCATCGCGAACTTGGACTCCGCCGCAAGCAGGATGCAAATGTTCTCAGGTTCCTTTAGCTGGGTAATGGTCCAAATGCCCACTCGGACAGGACCGCCCGAGAGCTTGCGGTACTCCGTCCAGATCCGCATGATGGGCTGCTCGCAGTCCAGTTCCACATGGCGCACAACCTGGATGCCAAAACCCGGATCGATCGGCGACGTCACCACGACACCGCGTTCACTGACGACCGCTTCAACGGGCCGTGCATCGAAGGCTGGCGGAGGAGGCCAGCTGCGTCCTTGCTGTCCGGTCCAGACTGCTTGTGGAGCCGGCCAGCATTTGTCTCCTCCAAAGTTGATCCAATCGTTCGAGACCGCGTCGTGCAGTTGACCATCCAAAGCCCGGTTCTCCCAGAATGGTCCGTCAGCCTGACCTTTCAGCCGCAGTTGCATCACACGGCCAATGGCAGGGACGACTGCGGCTTCCAGACTGCCGTTGGCGATGAGATAGCAATCGGGCCAGCCGTGGTAGGGGATGCGCTCAACATAAACCCCAGTTTGCTGGGCGGCCAGCAAGACATGTGCATCTGGGGGGCTGGAGTGGCGATCCAAGTGACGTGACCTTTCTGGCGTCGTAAAGGGGTGTCGATCTGCCCCTGTGCAAACAACAGGCGGCTGTGGTCCTTTGCGGGAATGCAGCCGGCCTGTCGAGGTTGGTTACCTGTCCGCCGCAGCGGCAAGGTCAGTCTCGACCTCACGCTCGGAAAGATGGTCGTACCAAGTGAACTTGAGAATCAGCGACGTTCCGAGAATTACCGCCAGGGCGATACCGGCGCGATCGAACTCCTGAATCACGATGTACAAGGGCAGCGCCACCAAAGAGACCTGCCACACGATGCCCACCGCGATATTGAAGATATCGCGGAAGAAATCCTTGTTGCGCTTGAATCCCGGATCCTCCGCCTGCACCATTCTGAGCACCGGCCCCCAGAAGCCCCATGGCCGCACGCGGCGGTAGAAGTCCATCAGCACCTCATCCGACTCCGGCTTGCTGAGGAAAGTGCCGAGCAGGCAGCCGATCAATGAAATCCCCACCACCACTGGGAAGATGATGACCACTTCCATATTGATGGTGTAGGTGGCCATCAGTTGCTGCACAAAGGGTAGGAGCGGCACGATCTTGGGCATCACCAGCGCGGAGCCAATGCCCGTGAGCATGCCCCAGAAATAGCCGTAGCCATTGAAGCGCCACCAGTACCATTTAAGGACGTTGGAGGCCGTATACCCACCCCAAAGGCCGGAGACAATCCACACCACTACCTCATTGACTGAGGTGACGTTCCAGCCGAAGACGACGCCAATCACAATCACGGTAAAGGAAGCGAGATAGCTCAAGCGGACGTAGGTTTTTGGCGAAGCATTGGGATTGATGTAGCGCTTGTAGATGTCGTTGACAAAGTAGGGCGGGGCCGCGTTGACGGTGGCGGCAAAGTTGGACATGAAGGCCGCCAACAGGCCGGCAATGAGGAAGCCGAGCAGGCCCACCGGCACGAATCGCCCCAGCGCCAGCGGAAGCACCAGCTCGAAATCCATGTGGGTTCCCATGGCACGCAGGTCGGGACCGAAGAAGGCCGCCGCCAGCACAGTGAGCCCCATAATAAGGAAGTAGCGGGGCGGGGTCAGCACGATGTTTACCCAGGCACTCATCATTGAGGCTTCGCGCGGATTTTTCGCAGAAAGAACGCGCTGCATATCGTAGTTCGGCGCAGGGCCGGCCGCCGAAATTGGGATGCCCTTGAAGAGCAGCATCATGACGAAAAACCCAAAGAGCTCGTACCGGTCGTCGGCAATCTTGGCGGTAGCCGCGGGAAGCAGCGTGGACCAATCGAGGTTCAGGTGCCAGCCGAAGAAGATGTTGTCCCAGCCTGCGGGCAACACCCTGTGCAGCATCTCCGGAGCCACCTTGCGCATGGCGATGATGCCTACGGCGAACGAGGCGATGGAGAGGATGAAGAACTGCACAACTTCGGTGATGACCACGCTGATCATGCCGCCCTTGATCACGTAGATCGCCGTAATACCGATCAGGATCAGCGCGTACTCATTGGCTGACAGATGCCAGGGAAGGTAGGTTTGCGCAAACTTGCCGATGCCCTTGAAGGCATAGGTGAAGAAACCGATGATGCTGACAAAAGCATAGACCACCACGATCAGGTGCGATAACTGTGCTCCTCGGCCGGTACCGAAGCGGGTCTTGATCCACTCCGCGCCGGTCATCACGTTGGAGCGGCGCAGCCACGATGAGAGGTAGACCATGAGGAAAATCTGGTTGAAGGTGGGCCAGAGCCAAGGGATCCACACGCTTTTCAGTCCATAGACGAACATCCAGGAGACGAGCAGCATGGTACCGCTGATATCGAACATTCCAGACGCGTTGGAGATTCCCAGCATGTACCAGGGCATCGAGTTGCCGCCGAGGAAGTAGTTTTGCATGCTCTGGGAAGCGCGTTTGGAGACCCAGTAGCCAATCAACACCGTGCTGAGCAGATAAGCCACGATGATAACGATGTCTATTATGTGAAGATGCATTTGTACCTTTCAGTTCTTGCGGCAAACAATGTTTTCCCGCACATAAGGGAAAACCGAATGCCTGCTTTCCGGCCATAGGGGCCGATTCCATCGCGGCGGCGCCAGGAACGCGTTCAGAGGTATGGGATCGTCAGACGTTGAGCCAGTACTTGGCATCCATCCGCGGCGAATCCGCAAGGACTCTTGCTTTTCATGCGTGGCAATTCCTCATTCGCACGCCGAATCAAGTATAATCACGTTTCGTCTTCCAATGTGGAATAATACTCTGGAAAAACGTTTGATCGACTTCCGGCTAGGCGGTGAATCGGTTGCTGGAAAACGTTCGATCTGCATTAGGTGACCGGGCGCCGCGCAGGCAGGCGGCTGTGTCCTGGGGGAAGAATCATCATGAAATTCGGATATTTCGACGACCAAAACCGTGAATACGTGATAACGCAACCAGATACGCCTCTGCCGTGGATCAACTACTTGGGCTGCCAAGCGTATTTTGGCATCATCTCCAACACCGCCGGGGGCTATTCGTTCTATCGCGATGCCCGGCTCCGCCGGCTGACCCGCTATCGCTACAACAACGTGCCCTTCGATTTCGGGGGGCGCTATATCTATCTGCGCGACGAAGAATCGCGCCAGTTCTGGTCTCCTTCCTGGCAGCCCACCCGCCACGAGCTGGAGGATTACTCCTGCCGCCACGGTATGGGTTACACCGTCATTGGCTCCACCGCGAACGGAATCGAGGCGCATACCCGGTACTTCGTTCCCCTCGACGAGAATCTCGAAATCTGGCAGCTCACTGTGACCAACCACCGCGCTACCAAAGCGCGGATATCCGCCTTCTCAAGCATCGAGTTCTGCCTGTGGGATGCCCAGGACGACGCCACCAACTTCCAGCGGAATTTCAACACCGGACAGGTGGAAGTGGAAGAGGGCGTGATTTATCACAAAACGGAGTACCGCGAGCGCCGCAATCACTTTGCCTACTTTGCTTGTTCGGAACCCCTCGCCGGCTTCGATACCCAGCGCGAGGCGTTTCTGGGCCGTTATCGGGGCTGGGACTCGCCCGCCGCCGTCCAGGCCGGCCAGCTCGGCAACTCCATTGCGCACGGCTGGTCGCCCATTGGCGCTCATCAGGTGAAGCTCGAACTCGAGCAGGGAGAAACCAGGCAAATTGTCTTTGTGCTGGGCTACCATGAGAATCCGGTCGACCAGAAGTTCGATCCGCCCGGCTCGCAGACCATCAATAAGACCCTGGTCAAGCCGGTTATCGCAAAGTATCTCGATCCTGGCAAGGCCGACGCGGCCTTCGAGCGGCTGCGCCAATACTGGGACAGCCTGCTTGGCGTCTTCCAGGTCAATACGCCTGACATTCACACCAACCGCATGGTCAATATATGGAACGCCTACCAGTGCATGGCGACCTTTAACATGTCGCGGTCGGCGTCGTTCTATGAGTCAGGGATCGGCCGCGGCCTCGGGTTCCGCGACTCGAACCAGGATCTGCTGGGCTTTGTCCACATGGCTCCCGCGCGCGCCCGGGAGCGCATTCTCGACCTGGCCGCCACGCAACTGCCCACGGGCGGCGCTTACCACCAATATCAGCCGCTCACCAAGCGCGGCAACAACGACATCGGCGGCGGATTCAACGACGATCCGCACTGGCTCATTGTCGGCGTCTCGGCTTATCTCAAGGAGACGGGCGACTGGAGCATCCTCGACGAGCCGGTGCAATTCGACAACCAGCCCGGCTCCGAAACGCCGCTCTACAACCACCTACAACGCAGTTTCCTTTATACATTGGAGCGCCTGGGGCCGCATGGGCTTCCACTGATTGGCCGCGCCGACTGGAACGACTGCCTCAATCTCAACTGCTTCTCCGACACCCCCGGCCAGTCTTTTCAGACCACAACCAATAAGGATGGCAAGGTAGCGGAGTCGGTCTTCATTGCCGGACTCTTTGTCCACGCAGGGCGCGAACTGGCAGCGATTGCCAGCCGCCGCGGCCTGGCCGTTGAGGCAAGCCACTATATTGGCGAGACCGAGAAGATGCTGGCCGTTATTCGCGAGCACGGCTGGGACGGCGAGTGGTTCTTGCGTGCCTACGACGACTTCGGCGCGAAGATCGGCTCGAAGGAGTGCGAAGAGGGCAAGATCTTCATCGAGTCCAATGGCTTCTGCGTACTGGCAGGAATCGGACTCGACGACGGCACGGCCTTGAAGGCGATGGACTCGACGCGCGAGCATCTGGCCACCAAGCATGGAATCGTGGTGCAGCAGCCGGCGTACTCAAAGTACTACTTGAATCTTGGCGAGATTTCGTCTTACCCGCCGGGATACAAGGAGAATGCGGGCATCTTTTGCCACGTGAACCCATGGGTAATGATTGGGGAAACGCGCCTGGGCCGAGGCGATGCGGCACACGACTACTACAGCCGCATCAATCCCTCAGCGCGCGAAGAGATCGGCGACCTGCACCGCTGCGAGCCTTATGTTTATGCGCAGATGATTGCAGGCAAGGATGCGCCCACCTTCGGCGAGGCCAAGAACTCCTGGCTCACCGGCACGGCGGCATGGAACTACTACGCCATTGTGCAGTGGATCCTGGGTGTCCGCACCACGCTCGATGGGCTTGAGATTGCTCCGGTGATTCCGAAGAGCTGGCCAGGGTTTACCTCGACCCGCGGGTACCGCGGAGTGAGCTACAAAATCACTATCGAGCGCCAGGGCGAGGGCAACCGGATCGCACTGACCGTGGATGGGACGCCTATCGAGGGCAATATCGTGGCTCCTCCTACTGACGGGCGGAAAGAAGTTTCGATCAAGGGCATTCTGAGTTAGGAGAATCACCTTGTACGTTGCAAGCGAACAGCGCTACGACGCCATGCAATACCGCCGCTGCGGCAGGAGCGGCGTGCTGCTGCCAGCGATCTCACTGGGGTTATGGCATAACTTCGGTGGGGTCGACACATTTGAGAATGGCCGCGCCATGGTCCGCCGCGCCTTCGATCTGGGCATAACTCACTTTGACCTGGCCAATAACTACGGGCCGCCGCCGGGAAGCGCCGAAAGCAACTTCGGAGAAATTCTGCGCCTCGACCTCGAGCCGCATCGCGACGAATTGATTGTGAGCACCAAAGCGGGCTGGCATATGTGGCCTGGCCCTTATGGGAACTGGGGATCGCGCAAATATCTGCTGGCCAGCCTGGACCAGAGCCTGAAGCGGATGGGCCTGGAGTACGTTGACATTTTCTACTCGCATCGGCCCGATCCGGAGACGCCGGTCGAGGAGACGATGCAGGCACTGGATCAAGCCGTGCGTAGCGGCAAGGCTTTGTATGCGGGCATCTCAAGCTATAGCGCAAAGCAGACCGCCGTGGCTGTGAAGATTTTGCGGGAACTGGGGACGCCGTGCCTGATTCATCAGCCCAAGTATTCGATGTTTGACCGTTGGGTCGAAGATGGACTGCTGGATGTACTGGACTACGAAGGCGTGGGGGGGATTGCGTTTTGCCCGCTGGCGCAGGGCCTCTTGACCGACCGCTACCTGCAAGGGATTCCCAGCGACTCGCGGGCCAGCAAGCCGCATGGATTTCTGAAGAAGCAGGACATCGACGAGCATCGCCTGGCTCAAGTGCGCGCGCTGAGCATTGTGGCCAGTGAACGCGGACAGTCGCTTGCGCAGATGGCATTGGCCTGGGTGCTGCGCGACGGCCGCATGACTTCCGCGCTCATCGGCGCCAGCCGGGTGGAACAGATTGAGCAGAATGTGGCTGCGCTGGCCAACCTTGAGTTTTCAGTTGTGGAACTGGGCAGGATTGACGCGATTCTTGCGCAGGCTGCCTGACCATGCACGGTAGGATCATAAGTTAGCAATAGAAGATGTTTGAAGGAGGTAACCCGGTGCAAGACTTACGGCAGAAGGTAGAAGCGGAGTTACTCTCCAACATCCTTCCCTTCTGGCTCAAGAACACGATCGACGATGAGTTTGGCGGCTTTCGCGGCCAGATTGCCAACGATCTGACTATAGATACCCATGCCGCCAAGGGACTCATCCTGAACGCGCGCATCTTGTGGACTTTCTCAAAGGCTTTCAGTGTCTATCGCGACCCCGTATATCTCGATACGGCGCGCCGCGCGTATGAATATCTCGTCCGGTTCTTTTGGGACAAAGAGTTTGGCGGCGCCTACTGGATGGTCGATTTTGAGGGCCGTCCCATAGATACCAAGAAACGCATCTATGGACAGGCGTTTACCGTCTACGCTTTGGCCGAATATTACCACGCAACAGATGACGCCGAGATACTGGCGAGAGCTTTGCGGCTGGTGGAGCGAATTGAAGCCGCGGGCCACGATGCAGAGCATGGCGGTTACTTTGAGATTTATGAGCGGGACTGGACGTTGGCAGCGGACCAGCGCCTGAGCGATGCGGACATGGACGAGAAGAAGTCCATGAACACACATCTCCATCTGCTGGAAGCTTACGCAACGCTGCTGCGCGTTCATGAAGACTCGACAGTGCGCCTTCGGCTCCGCGAACTCATCGAAGTCTTTCTTAGCCACATCGTCGATCCGGCAACTCATCACTTTATCCTGTTCTTCGACGAGGCGTGGCGTCCACGCTCTGAAAAGATATCGTTCGGCCACGACATCGAGGGAAGCTGGCTGCTGTGCGAGGCAGCGGAGATTCTTGGCGACCATGACATTCTCAAACAGGTGCGCGAGACAGCAGTCAAAATGGCGCAGGCGGTCTACGAGCAGGGACTGGACACGGATGGGGGGCTGCTCTATGAGGCTGACCCCACGGGTATCATCGATACCGACAAGCATTGGTGGCCGCAGGCCGAGGCGGTCGTCGGCTTCTTCAACGCCTACCAGCTATCGGGCAGCCAGTCCTTCATGGATGCCGCCGAGCGAAGCTGGGAATTCATCGAGAAGGCCATCGTCGATCACGAGCATGGCGAATGGTTCTGGAAGGTATCTCAATCCGGCATACCGGATCCCGAGCAATACAAAGTGGATCCCTGGAAATGTCCTTACCACAATAGCCGCGCATGCTTTGAAGTCATGGCGCGCGTGGACGCCGGCAAGCCTTGCCTTGCCGAGGCGCATACGCAAGCATAATAACGACCGGAGGAAACCAATGAATCGGGCAGCTTTCAAGAAGGGTGTTCAGGAGTTATTCAAACAGCAGGAGAAATTGCTGGCGCGGCGCAACCGCAAGTCGCCCGGCGGCAACGGCATCTTTGACCGCTACGAGCTGCCGGTACTCACCGCCGCGCACGCCCCCATCACCTGGCGCTACGATCTCGACCAGAAGACGAATCCCTTCCTGATGGAGCGCATCGGCATCAATGCGGTCTTCAATGCCGGCGCCATCCTGCACAAGGACAAGTTTCTGGTGGTTGCGCGGGTTGAGGGCGCTGATCGCAAATCGTTCTTTGCTATTGCCGAGAGCCCGAACGGGACCGATCAGTTTCGCTTCTGGGACTATCCCATCCTGATGCCCGAAACCGCCGATCCAGATATCAATGTCTACGATATGCGGCTGGTGAAGCACGCTGACGGCTGGATCTACGGCCTGTTTTGCACCGAGCGCAAAGACCCCAAGACGCCGGAGTGGGACACTTCCTCGGCTGTGGCGCAGTGCGGCATTGCCCGCACCAAAGATTTGAAGACGTGGGAGCGGCTCGCCGATCTGAAATCGAAATCGCCTCAACAGCGCAATGTGGTGCTGCATCCCGAGTTTGTCGATGGCAAGTATGCCTTCTATACCCGGCCGCAGGACGACTTCATCCAGGCGGGCAAGGGCGGCGGCATCGGCTGGGGATTGTCGGCGGGCATCGAGCATGCCGAGGTCGATGAGGAAATCATCCTCGACAACCGCGAGTATCACACCATTCAAGAGGTGAAGAACGGCCTCGGCCCCGCGCCCATCAAGACGGCGAAGGGCTGGCTGCACCTGGCCCATGGCGTGCGCAACACAGCCGCCGGCCTGCGCTATGTGCTCTATATGTTCCTCTGCGAACTGGAGCGCCCCTGGGTCGTCACGCACAAGCCCGCCGGTTACTTCATCGCGCCCGAGGGATGGGAGCGCGTTGGCGATGTCTCCAACGTCGTCTTCAGCAGCGGCTGGATCGAACGCAAGAATGGCGAAGTGCTGATTTGCTACGCATCCTCGGACACGCGACTCCACGTAGCCACCAGCACGGTGGAGAAGCTGCTGGACTATGTGCAGAACACGCCGGCCGATCCGCTGCGCAGCCACGCCTGCGTGCAGCAGCGCTACGCAATGATCGAGAAGAACCAGGCTGCGCTGAAAGCGCTGAAGGCGCCAGCCGCCAAGCGCGCAGCCAAGAAAGCTGGCCGGCCCGCGAAGACGAAGAAGAAGTAGGGGCCGATGATTGCGCCCACGCTTGCCGCATGGCTTCTTTCGCGCTGGGAGCTGCCGCATTGGATTTATGACTGGATCGGTTCGACAGCCGCTGTTTGCACAACGCTGTCGTTCCTGCCTCAGCTTGTGAGAGTGTGGAGGCGCAAGAGCGCGCGCGATATTTCTCTGATCATGTTTTTGCTGTTCAGCTTTGGCGTGGGCTGCTGGCTGGTCTACGGCATTGGCATCGGATCAGGTCCCATCACCGCCGCCAACGCCGTCACTCTCGCTCTGGCCCTGGCGATTCTGGCGCTCAAGCTGCGTTACGACCGGCGGCAGTAAAACAGCAAACAGCTGCCAGTTATCTGTCCACGTCTGTCTGCTGTTTGCCGTTCGCTGTAAACTGAAACCATGAGCCACGAAGGCATTCGCTTTGTTTCAAAGGACGAGGAAGTTCGCGAAACGGAAGAAAACCGCCCGCTTCCGCGCATCGCCGTCACCCCGGAAAAAGTCCGTGTGCTGCTCACCGAGGGCAAGGGGCTGGAAATCGATTGGATAGACGGCCACCGCAGCGCCTGGAGCTTTCCCTGGCTTCGCGAGGCGTGTCCCTGCGCCACGTGCATCGAGGAGCGCAAGCTGGAAGGCCGCAAGCCGGGCCAGCCCAAGCCAAAGCCCACTGCTGTCCTGCCCATGTACACGCCATCTGCCAAGCCGGCCAGCGCTCATGCCGTGGGCCGCTATGCGCTGCAATTCAACTGGGCAGACGGCCACTCCGGCGGCATCTATTCGTGGGAATACCTGCGCCGCGTCTGCCAATGCCGTGAATGCACCTTTGCCGCCGCTGAAACGGCCGGCACTCCCAATTGAAGGACCAGGCCGGCATGAACTCCTACGCCTCGGAGTTAGTTGGACACACCCCTCTTCAATCAACCCGTCCCCACCGCAGACCGCCTTCATCCGTTGCCCGCTCGTCCGGTGCCGCAGGCCTCGTAACCGGTTCTTGTCCATTGGCTCGCGTCTTTGCTTCACGCTTCCTTCAGACACCACCTCGCGATGACGCCCTTGCGCTTCGCTATCACTTCTCCCCATCTGGATGTGAAGAGGACCTTCACCTCCAAGATGTCAATCATGCACGGCGTACAACTGCTACTGCCACCCCGGCAAAGCCGCAGTTTCTCCCTTTTGCAAAAGGTTCCATGCTTTAGATCGCTGAGAAGCCGGATGCCCAGTCCCAGGCGCAGCATCTTCCGGGAACCTGGATGCGCGCGCCGCGCGAAGCAATCCCGGCGATTATTGCAAGACTGAGAGAATATGGTACACTTCGTTCGGTAAACGCTTACCTAGCTATCCGCGCCAACTGTTTTCTCCCTGTGCGGGTTCCACTACGCTCCGGGACCACGTTTGCGCCATTTTTCTGCCGGCGGGCGTTTTCCCGCTTGACAGGTGCAGCACTAAAGCCATTTACTTAGGGGCGAACGTCCGCGGGCTCCGCAGGCGAATCGACCCCATTTTCAGGTGAAGCAATGTTCGGATTGGTCTCAGCTTCCATCGCCTCCGCCGGTCCACACCAGGCGGCCCTCTTAGCTCTCGGCGCTCCCTCTTTGGCGCATCTGAGCACACTCGACATCGCGGTCATCGCCATCTACTTCGTGATGGTGATTTGGATTGGCTTTTATCTCAAGGGACGGGCCAATACCAGCGAAGAGTTTTTCATGGCCGGCCGCGAGATGACGGCGTGGATCGCCGGATTGAGCTTCGTCTCGGCCAACCTGGGTTCGCTGGAACTGATGGGCTGGGCCGGGTCCGCATATCAGTACGGCATTCTGGCGGCTCACTGGTACTGGGTGGGCGCCATCCCAGCCATGCTCTTCCTCGGCATGGTCATGATGCCCTTCTATTATGTCTGCAAGACCCACTCCGTCCCCGGATACCTGAAACTCCGTTACGGTCAGGGCTCCAGCACTGTGGCTGCGGTCTCCTTCGCCTTCATGACTGTGCTCATGAGCGGCGTGAACATGTTCGCCATGGCCGAAGTGATGAAGATCGTTCTTGGCTGGGATCTGAACTTCTCCATCATCGTCAGCTCCCTCGCTGTTGCTGCCTATGTCGCGCTCGGCGGCCTACGCTCGGCCATCTTCAACGAGGTTCTCCAGTTCGTCCTCATCTGGGGCGGCGCGCTGCTTGTTCCCATCCTCGGACTCATCGAGACCGGCGGCTGGAGCGGCTTCAAGGCTCGCCTGGCCCACAACATCGCCACCGGGGCGACCGCTCCCGGTGACTACACCCATATGTGGCGCAGCATGGGCCACTTTGCCGACAATCCGATGGGCATTCACTGGACCGGCATCCTCTTTGGCCTTGGATTCGCCATCAGCTTTGGCTACTGGACCACCGACTTTCTTGTTGTCCAGCGCGTGCTCGCCGCCAACTCCTTGCGTTCAGCCCGCATGGCGCCGGTGATCGGCTCCTTCTTCAAGATGGCCGTCCCGTTCATCGTCATTCTTCCCGGCCTGCTGGGCCTGGTCGTTCTCACCAACTCCGACGGGAG
>Ga0302320_10007974_pt1 | contig 23187 bp, 23 predicted proteins | sample Bog_T0_3_FD_202130 | JGI IMG/M metagenome (GOLD analysis project Ga0302320, IMG submission 202130) | Peat permafrost microbial communities from Stordalen Mire near Abisko, Sweden - Bog_T0_3 | ecosystem: Environmental > Terrestrial > Soil > Wetlands > Peat | place: Sweden: Abisko, Stordalen Mire... | reverse complement strand
CTACAACCCGGGCAAACTGACTTGGTTTGGGATAAATACCAAACACGGCATTTGAAACGAAAATCTTTATCGGTCAAGGCCCCTACCGGGCAGATATCCACCACATTGCCTGAGTAATTATTATCTAGTTGCTTGCCTGGATAAACATCCAGCTGAGAATGGTCCCCTCTGTTAAATACCCCAAATTCACTGGTTTTGGAGATATTGTCCGCAAAACGCACGCAACGGGTACAAAGAATGCAACGTTCCTGGTCAAGCATCACCGTGGGGCCGATCGAAAAAGCCTTCTTGTCCTTTTTAACTTTCACATTGCTCAAACGGCTATCATATTGGCCATGCTCCATGTAATAATCCTGAAGCTTGCATTCCCCGGCCTGGTCGCAAACCGGGCAATCCACCGGATGATTGACCAATAAAAATTCCAAAACAGTTTTACGCACCTCCAGCACCTTGGGAGAACCTGTCTTGACCACCATGCCGTCGGCCACCGGTGTATAGCAAGCGATCTGCAACTTGGGCTGCTTCTCAACTTCCACCATGCAAATACGGCAATTGCCGGACACAGGCAAGGCTGGATGATAGCAGTAACGGGGAATATTGATCCCCAGTTTATCTGCCGCCTGAATGATCGTTGTCCCTGCAGGGACTTCTATTTGTTTTCCGTCAATACTTACGTTTGGCATACATGACCCTTGATTTTAGCTTCAAACTCACTGCGAAATTTAGCTACATAGCTTCCTACGGACATTGACACCGCGTCCCCAAAAGCACAAATGGTATTACCTCCGATATTATTCACAATTCCCGGCAAATTATTTAGATCATGATCTTTGGCCAGGCCTTCGTAGATCCTTTTAACATTGCGATAAACCCATCCGCTGCCTTCACGGCAGGGAGAACACTGCCCGCAGGATTCATGCGCAAAAAACCGTGCCGCGACCATGGCAGCCCACACCATATCCGTGGTATCATCCATGACGATGATGCCCCCTGAACCGGCCATGGAACCGATCGCTTTCAAAGAATCAAAATCCATTTTCACGTCAATTTGATCAGGAGTAAGGATCGGCGCTGAAATGCCTCCGGGGATCACAGCCTTCAATTTTCGTCCGTTAGGAATGCCCCCGGCATGCTCATAAATAATTTCCCGCAAAGTTGTTCCATTAGGAAGCTCATAAACCCCGGGCTTGTTCACATGGCCGCTGACACAGAATAAGCGATTGCCCCCATTTTTCTCGCATCCCAATTTGGCAAACCACTCTGCTCCTTTATTAATAATCGGTGGGACACAGGAAATAGTTTCCACATTATTAATGACCGTGGGACAACCGAACAACCCTACGACAGCCGGGAACGGTGGCTTAAGACGTGGAAAACCTTTTTTCCCTTCGAGAGATTCCAAAAGCGCGGTTTCTTCTCCGCAAATATACGCACCCGCACCAGGATGAATGACCACTTCAATATCAAAACCGGTCCCAAAAATGCCCTTGCCTAAAAATCCAGCCCTATAGGCTTCATCGATCGCGCCCTGCAAATTTTCCATCGATTTAATGTACTCGCCACGAATATAAACATAGGCCTTGTGACTGTTGATGGCATAGCAGGTGACGATGATCCCTTCAAGAAGAGCATGAGGATCTTGCTCAAAAATATACTTATCCTTAAATGTCCCTGGCTCTCCTTCGTCCCCGTTAATGACCAGGTATTTGGGCTTAGGATTGGCCTGTGGAATAAAGCTCCACTTGGTACCCGTCGGAAATCCGGCGCCGCCGAGCCCTCTCAAATTAGACTTCTTGACCTCATCAATGACTTGAGCCGGCGTCATTTGAGTGATGGCTTTGCGGGCCGCTTGATAACCATTATCTTTCAGATAATTGATCAAGTGATGCGAATTTTCCTGGCCAAAATGCCGTGTGACGATCTTTTCCATATTAATTATTCTGATCGATCAATTCATCGATCTTCTTTTTGCTTAAAAATCCCTTATATTCTTTATTGCTCTGCATCATGGGGGCCAATTCACAGGCGCCCAGGCATTCGACAACGCTCAAGCTAAATTTACCGTCGGGAGTAGTTTCACCGGGCCTGATGTTCAACCTCTTCTGGATATGCTCGATAATGCCTTCAGCCCCGTGCAAGGCACAGGCCGTGGTCTGGCAAACAGACAGATGGCATTTGCCTTTTCTTTTCTGATGGAATAAATGATAGAAAGAAACCACCTCATGGACATGGACAACCGGCATGCCCAAATACTCGGCGATCTTGCCTTCCGCCTCTGGAGTGACCAGTCCTTCTTTTTCCTGAACAAAATGAAGTAACGGCAAAAGGGCAGCTGTCTTTACCTCATACCGGCTGGCGATCTTATCAAATTCTTGTTTATATTCCATGGCAATAATAAGAACCTTATCTGTCTAATTCCCCGGCGATCATGTTCACTGAACCAAAGGTGGGAACAAGATCCGCCATCATGTCTCCGATCAAACATTTAGGCAAGGCGGCCATGATCGGGAAACACGGAGGATGTACCCGAACCCTCCAAGGATGGTCGCGCCCGTCAGAGACGATATAAAATCCCAACTCTCCATTGGCGCCTTCAACAGGCATATACACCTCGCCAACTGGCGGATGGATCCCGTGGCCATACATCACCAATTTAAAATGATTCATCAAGCCTTCAATATTCCCATATGTATTTTCTTTAGCCGGCAGTACCACATCTTTTTTATTCGCGTTGATCGAATCATGGTATTTCCTGGTACTGCCTTGTAGTGTCGGGTCGAGCGTAACCTCGTCCTCGATCAATTCTTCAGTCTGTCCCATCTTGGCGTTGTCAACCATCTCAGCGGCAGGGATAACGACACCCGTTAAATCGGAAGATATGGCCCCGTCAGGGATCTGCTGGAAACACTGCTCAATGATCCTTAAAGACTGTTCCATCTCCGCCATGCGGACAAAATAACGGTCCAGATTGTCCCCCGTTGTCCCAACGGGAACTTCGAAATCTAGTTTGCTATAAACAAGGTACGGGTTTGCTTTGCGCACATCATACGCCACGCCCGTTGATCTTAAAAATGGCCCGGTGATCCCATAGGCGATCGCGTCCTCCGGCGAAATTTTTCCGATATCCTTCATGCGGTCAAAGAAAATACGGTTACGGGTCAACAGTTCATCGGCCTCGATAAGGACCTTGCGCACGTCCGCGATCTTTTGAAAAGCCCGGTCCGCAAAACCCTTGGTCAGGTCAGCCTTGACCCCGCCGATCCTCACATAGGAAATAGTCAGGCGGGCTCCGGTGATCTCTTCGACGAGCTCCCATAAAAATTCGCGGGCCTTGATCATGTATAGGAACACGGACATGGCGCCAAGCTCCATGGCTGAGGCTCCCACACAGGTCAAATGGTCAGTGACACGCGAGATCTCGCTCATGATGACGCGGATATACTGGGCACGTTCCGGGACCTCGATGGCTAATAATTTTTCTACGGTCAGGGCAAAACCTACATTATTGATCAACGGGGAAACATAATTCAAACGGTCCGTGTACGGAAAGCACTGCGTATACATCACGGTTTCGCACATTTTCTCAAAAGCCCGGTGAAGATAGCCGATCTCGATATCGACATCCTTGATCTTTTCGCCATCCAATTCCATCACCATGCGAATAACACCGTGCATCGCCGGATGCGAAGGGCCTACGTTCAATAACATGGAGCGCGTTTGGGTCATCAGTTCACCGGTCCGATCAAAGGTTGACGTTTATTCACCGGATAATCCTTACGCAAGGCATGTCCCTGGAATTCCTCATACATCAAGATGCGTTTTAAGTTCGGATGCCCTTTGAATCGAATGCCATACATGTCCCAAACTTCCCGTTCATACCAATTGGCTGATGCCCACAGATCACAAAGACTATCCACCTCGGGATTTTTTTCATCGACCGGGACCTTGATGCGTATCCTGTGATTGAATTTGAGGGAAAAGAAATGGTACACCACTTCGAAACGGAATTCCTTCTGGATCCGCCCTCCCGCGTAAAATAAATAATCCACCGCGGTCAGGTCCATTAAAAAGTTGAAATCCAATTCCGGCGTTTCTTTCAAGAATTTCGCCACATCCTTCAAGCTGGCGGGTTTGATGATCGCAGTTTCATCTCCCCGAAAGGAATGGGTCTCTATGATCTGTGCTGGAAACTGTTCCTGAAGTCTTTGTAGGGGTGTCATGCTGATTCTATATGTTTAATATGCCCCTCGATAGAATACCCGCCCTGAAGTTCCACAGGCCGGCCGATCTTTGTGCGAGGGTCATAAAGTGTCCTGGATTGCTCTCCCTTTTGGATCTTATCCTGAAGCTTCATCAAGCCATCTAAAACATTTTCCGGACGAGGCGGGCATCCCGGGATATAAATATCCACAGGGATAATGGTATCAATACCCATCACCGTCGAATAATTATCGTAAAAGCCTCCGGTGCAGGTGCAAACCCCGAAAGCCACCACCCATTTGGGCTCGCACATCTGATCATGCACGGTCTTTAAAACCGGTGCCATTTTATGGCTGATCGTGCCCACCACAAAAAGCACATCCGACTGCCTCGGTGAAAAACGAGGGAACCCCGCGCCAAAACGGTCCTGATCATAATGAGAACAGTTGGTCGCCATGTATTCCATGCCGCAACAGGCCGTGACAAAGGGGTATTGAAAAATGGAGAATTTACGCGCCCATCCCAGGGCGTCATTTAATTTCGAGGTAAAAAAATTCGTTGGAGAACTTAAAAATGACATCTGTTTACTCCCACTCTAAGGCGCGTTTTTTCAGCACATAAAAAAATCCCAGGACCACAAATCCCATGAAAACAGCCATCTCTGATAAACCAAAAATACCCAGCTTCCTGAACATCACGGCCCAGGGAAAAAGAAAGACCAACTCAACGTCAAAGACGATAAAAAGCATGGCAACAATATAAAAATGGACCGGCATGTTCCCTCCCGGTAGCGAAAAAGGTTCTTTGCCGCACTCAAAAGGCTTGGATTTAGCAATGCTGGGGAATTTCGGACTTAGGAACTTAGGGATAGTCAACAGTAGCGCTGCGAGCGCGAATGCAAATATAAAGGCAAATATGACAGCGATATATTCTAACATTTTAAAATCGTTTCTTTGTTACGTTGACGGCAATACTTTAAATGATGTTCGTAAAATAGTCAAGAATGAATCCCCTCATGAAAACTTTACAAATTCTCCAGGATCATGTCCACATCTACATATTTTTTGACTAAACGCCTGGCCTCTAGGATCTTATCGCGGTCAGTCTTCTGGATCTTGGGGGTCATGTTCTCAATGGCCGCGGCAATGGTATAGGTGTCCTGGTCCGAATAAAGCACCGGGATGTGACTATCTTTAAGAAGCCCTGCGATCTTATGGTCAGGCGTCAATCCTCCGGTCAATATGAGGCCCGCCACCTTGACCGCCCTCCCCTGCTGCAGCAAATACGAAGACACGGCCACCAGCATATTATCCACCCTGTCGCCGGAAGTGATGACCAGGGCCCCATCGCGTAAATGACCGATCATATTATACGGCTCCATGGCCGCGACAATGGCATCATAGACCCGAGTACGCAAATTCTCTTCGCCTGAAAACACCTTCAGGTCCAGCCGCTCCCTGATCTGCTCTACCGTCGGAGCGCTTAGCAAGTCCATCTCCGGGATGACACCTAAAAGCCGGATGCCTTTGCGGTCCAACCCCTTTCCCACGATACTTTTGATCTTCTCCAATTTATCCGGCAATACTTTATTGATGATAACGCCTAATACCGGGACCTTGCATATATCAAACAGGGCTTTATTCAGCATGATCTCATCAATGGCCCGGCCAACGCCTCCGCCGGAGACGATGATGGCCTTGCTTCCCAACAGGGCGGCTACATCCGCATTCGAACAATCGATCACCGATCCCACCGCCGCATGCCCTGTCCCCTCGACAATGATGGCATCCTTGCCTCGGGTGATCGTCTGGAATGATTTAAATATCTTGTCGTGCAGCACCTGTTTTTCCGGATCGAGAATATATTTTTCCGTGTAGCCACGACCAATAGTGATAGGGCTCATGTCCAAGATATGTTTCTTACAATGATAAACTTCCCCGATCAAATAGGTGTCTTTATCAATGGCCTTTTCTTCATAGGCGACGGTTTCCTGTCCGACGGGCTTCATGAAAGCGGTCTTGATCTTGCGTTCCTGGAAATTTTTGAACAACCCCAAGGCGACGGTAGTCTTCCCCGCGTTTTGATGGATAGCCGAAATAAAAATATTCTTGAGATGTTTTACTTTTTTCATGATCGCTCCAATTAGACAAACATGCTGTACGGATAAATCCCTGACGAATGCCCATCGCTCCAGGAAATCCCCACCGCATAATTGCCCAAAGGTAATATCTCTACCGGATTGATGTCTGTGGGGATCTTTTTGACATCCACCAGCCGCTGCCCTGTCGATTCTGAAACACATGAAGCGCAATGACAGTCTGCCCGAAGGTCAAAAGCTTTCGCGGAGAGCTCCCGTCCGTCGCTAAAAGCCAAAACCACTCGGCCGTCCCGGTAGCCGGCATCCTTCAAATTGGTTTGAGACAATTGAGCATTTTCCACGCTTCGCAATAATTCTTCCGCAGCTTTTTGGATATATTCATTAGATTGGTATTCCAGCATATCTCCGGAAAGTTTTTCAAGGATCGGGATCTCTACCAAGGTCTTGACCCCAAAGCGGGCGGACAAAGCCCCTGCTTTTTGCTGGCCAAAAATATAATATTTTTTCCCTGTATCCGGCGCGATAAAATACGCCATATTCTCCACCACTCCCAAGATCGGCACCTTGACCTTTTCAAACATCAATATGCCGCGGGCTGTATCGACCAAAGAAAGGCTATGATGTGTCGTTACGATCACGGCCCCGGTCAATTTGATCGACTGGGTGATGGTCAACTGAACATCCCCTGTTCCGGGCGGCATATCGAGGATCAAAAAATCCAATTCTCCCCAATCCGTCTGAAATAATAACTGTTGGATGTAGCGCGTGACAATGGGCCCTCGCATCACCGCCGGGGCATCTCCCAATAAAAAGCCAAAGGACATCAATTTAAGCCCCTTGAAATCAATGGGCGAGATCATCTTGAATTCATTGGTTTGCACCTGGGCATCGTGCAAATGAAAAAGTGAAGGCAAGGACGGCCCATAAATATCCGCATCCAAAAGCCCTGTCTTTAGTCCCCGCTGGGACAATTCCCAGGCCAAGGCACAGGCAATGGTTGATTTGCCAACTCCGCCTTTACACGAAGAGATGGCGATAATATTCTTGACCTTAGATAAGGAAAAAGGATTGTTGCTCAAAGGAAACCTTATTTTAAATGGGCGATTAAAGCCTGAGGTATTTCATCTGGGAAATCAACAACAATTACGCCCGCATCACGCAGCATCTGCATTTTTGCCGCAGCCGTAGAATCTCCCGAAGAGATAATGGCCCCCGCATGCCCCATGCGTTTGCCGACTGGCGCGGTACGTCCGGCAATAAAAGCCACCACCGGTTTGGTGACATATCTTTTGATATACTCCGCGGCCAATTGTTCGTCGCCGCCGCCGATCTCTCCGACCATCACAATGGCCTTTGTTCCCGGATCTTCCTGGAACATCTTGAGGACATCCACAAACCTGGTGCCAATGATCGGATCTCCCCCCAAACCAACACAGGTAGATTGACCCATGCCGTTTTCGGTCAAATTAAAAACCACCTCATAGGTCAAGGTCCCGGAGCGTGAGATCACTCCTATATCACCGGCTTTATGGATGTGCCCCGGCATGATGCCGATCTTGGATTTGCCCGGTGATATCAATCCCGGACAATTAGGCCCGATCAAGCGGATCTGGGTATTCCTTAAAGCTTTTTTGACCTCCACCATGTCCAAAACAGGTATCCCTTCGGTGATACAGATGATCAACGGAATACCGTTGGCAATGTCCTCAAGCATGGCGTCCTTGGCAAATTTAGCCGGCACATAAATAACGACGGCATTGCAGCCGGTTTTTTCCTTAGCTTCTTTGACGGTATTAAAAACAGGGATACCGTTGACTTCCTGTCCGCCCTTGCCCGGGGTAACGCCACCGACGACCTTGGTCCCATACTCCAGCATCTGTTTGGCATGAAAAGAGCCGTCGCGGCCGGTAATGCCCTGGATAATGACCTTCGTATTTTGATCGATAAGAATGGACATATGATAAAAGATCCTTCGCTCGTTGGCTCAGGATGACTCCGACTTTACGTCGGAGTCACTTTGACGCCTTCACTGCTTCGGTCACAGCCTGACGCATGGATTTAAAGGTGGTCAGACCTGCCGCTGTTAAAAGGGCTTTAGCTTCTTTTTCATTAGTACCGGTCAAACGGATGACCAATGGCACCGGGATCTCAATTTGTTTTAATGCGGTCAATATCCCGTTGGCAATATCATCACAACGGGTAATACCGCCGAAAATATTGATCAGGACGACCTTGATATCTTTATTGCGCAAAATGATCTTTAACGCGTTAAGTACTTTTTGAGGATTGGAAGACCCTCCCACATCCAGAAAATTAGCCGCCTTGCCGCCTAATAGATTGACCTCATCCATGGTGCCCATGGCCAGTCCCGCGCCATTGACAATGCAACCGACATTACCTTCTAATTTCACAAAGCTCAAGCCTTTTTCCTTGGCTTCCAACTCGTCAGCATCTTCATATTTCATATCCCGTAACGCCACCAATTCCGGATGGCGCTCCAGGGCATTATCATCAATAATGACCTTGGCATCTGCGGCCATCAAATTCCCTTTGTCATCAATAACAAAAGGATTGATCTCCGCCAAAGAACAATCTTTTTCAAAAAATAATTTAAGCAGTTTTTGCAAAATGGACGTAGCGCTTTTTTGAAGTCGCACATCACTAAACAGCCCGGCAGCGATCGGTGCCCAGCGTTCTTCATCAAGGATTTTAGTTCCTTGCATATAAAATTTAATGATCTTCTCCGGGTGGGTTTGGGCGACCTCTTCGATATCCACTCCGCCTTCAGCAGAGGCGATAACGACCACGTCCCCCTTGATATTATCAATGGCCACGGCCAAATAATATTCTTTCTTGATATCAATGGCCCGGGCGACCAAAAGCCGGTCAACCGTGTAGCCTTTGATATTTAAAGCCTTAATGCGGTTAAACTCGCTGATCAATTCAGCCTCGTTAGCAACAACCTTGACCCCGCCGGCCTTACCGCGGCCACCGACTAAAACCTGAGCTTTAATGACTACGGGAAAACCTGTCTTGTGGGCAATGGAAAGGGCTTCTTGTGGTGTTTGGGCCACTTCACCATCCGCAACGGGGATGCCATACTCGGCAAATAGATTTCTAGCCTGGTATTCGTGGATTTTCATAAGGTGTTTGAATATTATCACAATTCTTGTGAATTGCGATATAAAAATGTGTTTTTACGATAGGGCAATTCTTAAGCAGGGATCTTTTCCCCCCGCAGGATCGGCTCCACGGCTTTGGCATCGATCCTCAATCCCCCGTCATGTTCAATGTGGATCGTATATAAATACCCTGGGATAAAAACAACTCCCGGAGCCTCGATCTGCACGCTTTTGATCCCTGCTTTTTGGGCCATTCCTTCATCAAAAGCAAAGCGCCAAAAATCCTTCCAAAACCTGTTCTCAAAACCACTGGCTCTTCCCGGGATCTTATACCCTCCTGGGATCTCATCCACCTGGGTAATAGGAAACTCCTGTGTCCGCGGCCCGTCGAGGACAAATGCCTTCCAGAACAAATAAACGCTCTTGCCTTTAAAGCGGTCCCCTGCGGCCACAAATCTGTCTTCAAAACGCACCACTAACGACTGGAACTGGATCAAATTCCCGCTAAAGGTAAAAAATTTAGGGGCCAGCGGCTTTCCGGTACTGTCTTGTTCAACGAACTTGATGGTGGTCATGTTCCGATGGAGCTTTTCATCATAATTAACTGCGGTCACCAGCACCTGGGCCGCCCGGGACTCTGCCTGCAGCCGGTCTAACATTTGCTGATAAACATGCTCCTGGTTAAAGCGCCAGTAAAGCCAGCCGCCTACAATGATCAAGCAAACAACAGTAAATGGAAATCTTCTCATATAAACATCACCCCTTATCCCTTTATCGTACTATCTAAACTGCCCATAAGCAAGAGTCCCTATTTTCGAAGTTTATGAGGTGCTATTGTATTTCCTTCTCAGGCACGCTCGCCGACCTAGGCGCAGGACCCCATTGCTGAGCAAGGAACAGGGGATCTGGGATGCCGAAGATGTCCGAGTCCTGAAGTTCCAGAGAGCTTCAGGACGAGTTTCTGAGGCACCTCGTGTCCGAGGAACGTCGGCGTTAAAAAAATCGACCGTGGAACGAAAAGAATAAATTTGTCCCTTACAATACTTGCGAAAATATTATCGTTTTCAATGGCATATCGCCCAGTCATTAGCTATGATTGCTTCATGGAAATTATTCATCACTTGGCAGACTTTTTTATTCACCTGGACACCCATATCGCTTCCATCAGCGCCCAATACGGTGCCTGGACTTATTTAATTGTATTTGTCATTATTTTCTGCGAAACAGGCCTGGTCGTAACTCCTTTTTTACCTGGGGATTCACTTCTTTTTGTATTAGGAGCGATGGCCGCTGTCGGGGATCTGCAATTAACCGCCCTGATCTTGCTTTTATCTATCGCCGCCATTGGCGGGAACGTGCTTAATTATACGATCGGTGTCTTTTTATCGAACAAGGTCTTGACTAATCAGACCATTCCTTTTGTTAAACAGGAATATATTAATCGCACGCATGAATTCTTTGAAAAATACGGAGCCAAGACCATTATCATCACACGCTTTGTCCCCATCATCCGCACCTTTGCCCCTTTTTTAGCAGGGGTCGGCAGCATGCCTTATCGTCAATTTACCATTTATAATATTATCGGCGGGACCGCGTGGGTTTTGGTGGGAACTTTAAGCGGTTTTTTCTTCGGCAATCTGCCTTTTGTGCGTAAGAATTTTTCTCTGGTCGTCCTGGCGATCGTGGTTATTTCTCTCATTCCTGCGTTCCTGGAATTCCTCAAACATAAAAGATCCCGCTAAGCTTTTCCTTGATCGCCTTTCTTTAGAATTTCCAGCAAAGCGTCGATCACATCCGGATGAAATTGTTTGCCGCGGCCAAGCTCTAATTGTTCGATCGCCTTGTCCCGGCCCATACCTTTACGATAGGGCCGATCAGCTGTCATGGCGTCATAACTGTCAGCCACGGTAACAATGGATACCAAAAGGGATATTTGCTCCCGGGCCAAACCGTCCGGGTAACCTTTGCCGTCCTGACGCTCGTGGTGATTACGGATGATCGCCAGCATGTTGGGATCATCGAGAATGGGCTTAAGGATCTGCCATCCTAAGACCGGATGGGCTTTAATACTTTCCCATTCTTCCTCTGTCGGCCTGTCAGGCTTATGCAGGATATTATCTCGCACTCCCACCTTGCCTATATCATGCAGCAAGGTTACCTTCTTAAGCATGGCCACGGTTTTAGGGTCGATCCCCATTTGCTTGGCGATCTTTTCCGAGTAATCAGCCACAGACTGAGAATGCCCCATGGTGTATTGGTCTCTGTACTCTAAGATCAACACCAACGACTTAACAGCATCATAAAAATAATCCACCAATTTCTGACGTGATATCTCCAGACTTTGGGCCATGCTGTTAAAAGAATTAGCAAGCTCGCTAATTTCATCATCACCGCTGATCTGCACGCGATGGTTCAAATGCCCCTCAGCAATATAACGGGTCCCGGCGATCAGCTCTTTGACCGATCCCAGCACCCGACTGGAAATAAACCATCCTAAAACAATGGCCAAAATAACGCCTGCCAATAAGATCACCAGTGCTTGACGAAGCACCTGGTGATAGATCGCATTGACATCTCTCGCATCAATATCTACCCCCAAAACCGCCACTGGCTGTCCCAAGGCATTCCTGACAGGGGCATACCCTGACAAGGTGGAACCAAATTGGTCTGTCTCGATCATTTTATCTGCGGAAGGTTCATCATAACCCTTAATCATTTCTGGGAACCTTCCGGCATCATAGGTGTCTCCGGGACTGGAATGATCCCCTATCTTTTCAGTTTCTGCGTCAACAATAAAACGCCAAATATTGCTACTATCTACTTTTTTAAGGGTATAAATATATTTGATCTGCGGATTGGCAGCCCTGATCTTCTTTAATTGATCGTCCACATAATTATAGGCCGGTGTATCCATGCCTTCTTTGGTCAACGGAATTTGAGTAAGCTTGTCGGCATCAACCACAAAGGCAGCGGTTTGAGCAATGGTTTTTAATTGATTGCGCATCCCTTGCAACTGGGACTGGTAGGTAAAACGAAAAAGGAGGACATCACTGACAATGACCACGCAGGAGATCGTGGCCACGATGGACAGCACCACCCGAATATCAAAACGCTTGAAGATATTCTTCAATAGCGTACCTCTGTTTATTTCTCATGTTCCTGTTTATGTTTATGCATCAGTGTGATGAACTTTGAGAATTGCTCAGGGGTCAGGATGGCCCTGACCGCAAGAATTGAGCTAAGTTTATCATCTTCCATTTGGGATAGCAAGGCTTTGATTTGACTGTGCAGCCCGTAAATTTTAGGTCTGTCCAGCTGAGGCTTCATCAGCTCCTCTTTAAGGGCTTGTTTTTCGTTCTTCATCTCTTGTCGGGCGCTTTCCATTCTCGCGTGATGCTGTTGTTTATTGACTTCCAGCTGTTTTTTTTGGTCCCCCGTCAAATTAAGCTGATCATAAATTTCCTGGATCCGCTGACCGGAATGCCACTTAAGAGAAGCTCCTTCAGGTCCTGGGGCATTTTGTGCCTGCGCCAAAGACAATGCCATCAATAGGTATGCTCCGATAAAGCCCCCTGAAACTCTTTTAAATCTTGTCATAGCGGTCTCCGTTTAAAGAAAATAATGTTCGATAGGTGTCCCCAGATCATTGCTCTCTGCCTGTGAAGAGCTGCTCAGCAATGAGACCAAATATTCCCCCTGATCCTTCTCTTGGGCCTGCTTGATCTGTATGGTATTTACCGTCACCGACCCCACTAAAAGCATCAGGACAAGGCTGGCCAATACCGGGACCAGTCGGGGATACACGATCAATCCCTTTATTCTGTCAAGGAGATCTGAAATAAGATCGCTTGACCGTTCTTCATTTTCTATTTTTTCTTGGATCTTAATCCAAAGCTCTGCCGGCACCGGCTGGCGCAAAGCTTGAGCCCAAGGCAGCGTTGCTTTGTCCTTTATTTCTTTAAAAAATTCACGGCAATCACTACACTTGAGCAAATGATTCTCCAGGCTCCCGGCGGCGTTCTTATCCAATTGCCCGTCTATATGATCTGTCAGGATCAAGTCCCTAAAATGCTCACACTTTTTCATAATCCACCTGCCTTCTTACGCTCAACAATTTCTCACGGGACCTTTTCAATCGTGAACGAACGGTATTGATATTGATATTTAACGCTTGGGCAATTTCCTCATAACTTAACCCTTGAATATCGCGCAGCACCACACAAGCCCTTTGGTCAGGGTTAAGCTCTCCCAATAATTTCTCAACAATCTGATTTTGCTGCTCCTGGTCCATTTGGGTATGGGCTTCATTTAAAACCGCACCCTCGCCAAAGCTTTCTTCAAATGGGACTGTTTTGGCTCTCGAAGACTTTTTGGCAAAATTAATGGCTGTATTGGCCGTGATCCTGTACGCCCAGGTTTTAAAAGAGGATTCAAAACGAAATGTTTTAAGCTTATGGTGAATGATCAAAAAGACCTCTTGGGAGACTTCCAAGGCATCCTCCCTATTGTTGACGACCCGTAAAGCCACGTTATAAACAAAGCTGCTGCTTGCTTTGTAGACAACCTCAAAGGCCCTCATATCCCCTTGGGAAGCCCTGATCAATATATCCTTGGCTATATCTTCCATCAGTTCCTTCCGTTAATTAGACAAATTAACCCCCTAAAAAGTTCCCTTGCTCCTTGCCTGCCCCTTTAAGAAGTTTTTTGATATGATGCCTCTGGATCTTATTGGGTTCAAATTTTCCATTGAACCATCGGTTGACTGTAACAAATGTAACACCAAGGATCTCAGCCAGTTTGGTCTGTGATATCCTTTTTTCCAAGCGAAATTCTTCCAATTTTCTGATCAATTTATTCATAAGTAGTAAGTCATATTATATCATTATACATCACTAAGTAAAACATAAATTGAGCTTCCCGCTTTAATTTATATATCATTCTGCAACGTCCTATATCCTGAAAGTCAAAAATTATTGCGCTTCTAGCAGTTAGGACGTTTTCTATTTAAAAGAAGACCTATTAACAAGATCAAAAAAAATGCCGAGATCGCCTGGGCGGCTTGATGCAAAGGGGTTGTCCGAAAATAAATTTCTACATGGTGGATACCTGCCGGACATTGAAAAGTGATCAGCCCATACGGATTGTCTTTCAGTATCCTTATTTCCCGCCCCTCCGTTTTAACCACCCAACCAGGGAAATAAAAACTTTTATAACAAAAGATCGATCCCTCTTGGGCTAAAACCGTAAATCTATAGTGCAAGGGGGTTACTTGTTCAGTGTCAATGACCTGCCCTCCTTTGGTCAGGGGTTCCAATTTTTGTAAGGGCATGAACTCTGGCAATTTCTTAGGCCCTTCCTTAACCCAAATAGGAATGTATTCTCCCCCATCCTGCTGACAAAGCTCGGAAAGATACCTGTCCGGATCTACTTTAACAAGCTTTAAATTGCACTTAACAGTGCCTCTTGGATGGCAGTAATAAAAATTTGTCGAAAAGATCACTAAGACTATGACGAAACAAGCCTTTAAACGATGTTCCTGTCCAAACAGTAGGATGATCCCTCCTGCAAGGACACTGCCTGCAAGCACCACCAAGGTCAAGAACCTAAAGGGAAACTGTAAAAACTGGAGAACCTGGATATGTTCCCAAATAGGCAGGGAACAGGGGAGAATTAAAAAGATCCCCCCTAACACAACAGCAGCAAAAAACAGGATCTGCGCCCTTAGCCGCGGCTCCTGCAGAACTATTTTCCGAAAGCCCAGAACTACGATCAAAACCATCAGCCCATGCACAAGGCCAATACGACAAAACTCCTGGGCCCCCGCGAAATAGGGCATGTCGTGATTCCATACAGGTGAGACCAATTCTTTAAAATTAACAAAATTCTCTTTAAAGTTTAAATTGCCTTGAGACAGAAATTCCACGTGCACAAATTTCTTTTCAACAAATGCCGGCAGCCAGAAAAACGCCGCCAAGCCAAGCCCTATGCCCCAAGCCAGCAATCCCTGTAACAGGGATCGGATGTTCTCGTAAGAACGATACGGCCAATCAAGCACCATTATATACCCGAGCACCAGCGGAATAAAAATAAGGCTTATTCCGTTATGCGTTAACAATAATCCCGAACAAAACAATGCACAATAGGCTATATACCGCTTGCGCGGTCTTTGTTTTAATTTATAAAATGACCACAAGATCAGCGGCATAAAAACAAAGGAAGCTGTTTCCGCGGCTGCGCAGCGCAAATAAAGGTCCATGATATGATACGGGGCAAAAAGGTAGGCAACGGCACAGACAAGCCCTCCTTCCCGGCCCCATAGCTCGCGGGCAAAAAGATACATGGCAAGACCGGAAAGAAGAATGACAAGGAACAACGATAAATTAATGGCCTGCACCAGCCCTGCCCCAAGATTCACCATCAAGGTGCCCAACAAATAAAACAAAGGAGGGTAAAAATTAAAGACCGGATAACCAAAGCCCCGATACAATTCCGGCACCCAGCGCACCACCCACTGCCCATGCCCTAACGACTGCTGCATGGATAATAACCTCATCAATGTCCCCGCATAATCAGTCGAATAAATAAATTGCCCTTTAAAAAGAGGAAGGGAGATCAAGATTGAGAAAATCAGGATAAGACAGCAATAGAGAACATCTTGGGTGAGATTTTTTTTCTTCAAGGGGTCCATTTTTGTGAAATTAAGCTGCTACCAGAGTTTCTTCTTCCTCTTTAATGCCAAGGATCGGCATTACGCTATCCATGGGGACGATATTGATAATAAAAGGACGGACTCCTGAAAAATCGCCGTGTCTAAACTGTTCCACCGCAGCCGGGTCGAAACGCAACTTGATCGAATCCCCGCCGACATTAAGCCGCATATTGCTCACGTTAAAATCGATACCACCTTGTATATTCCTTTGTTCTGCCACAACCGCAGCCGGAGTCCTTACCAGTGCAGCTTTATCAGCAGCATTTATGGCCTCCTGCGCTTCTTGCACAGATATCGGCTCTTGCATTTCGCCATTAACTTCAATTCTTTCAGGAAACATCCTTTGGATCTCTGCCGCCGTATGCGTATTCCCATCATTTCTGACTATTCTAAGCCAATTCTTCATATACAGTATATCTTCGGGCTTATAATTCCCTGCCGATTTCGCGATATTCCTCATGATCAAAGGTAATCCAATGGTTCTGCCTCGATAATCATGATGTACCATAATATAGTTATAAACAACTCTTGGTAATAATGTGATGTATCTCTTGTCTCCCATGCCCAATGCCCTGCGTATATTAGTTGAGCTGCCTCCCAGAATTGTTTGTCCGGGTAATCTAACGATTACTCCTTCTGCCGTTAATTCTCTCTTCATTGCTTCTTCTGTGGCATCAGTTTCTCTAAAAAGATCCATGGTTGAGCGTAAATTAAAAAATGCCTTTGACGTTATATTTGAAGCCGCGGGCTTTTCCCTCTTCCAATCCCTGGCCTTAGCGATGGTATCCGGCCGACCTTTAGCATCCTTGGTCCTGTAATGATCCACTCCCACTCCATACCCGACAACTGTCGGCCCCGGCCGTCCTTTATTAACTTGCCACAACAAGATTGGAAATTCTTTTTCACCATCACGCGTCAAGCCATATCCCATCCTGGATGCCTTCACGTGGGGTAATTCTTTGGCCAACAAATCTACGATATCAAATCTGTCCTTTTGGGTAGATTCTGTGGCTTGTCGCTTACGATCATCAATGGCATGCGTTCTAAGGGCTCCCAAAGAAATTTTTTGAGTAGCCATCGTTTTATACAAAGCATCAATGTGCGCCCAGTGGGGAGGGTTATACGCACCTGCCCATGAGATAACCCCTCCTTCTCTGCGATCAGAAGGCCGGGCGTGGTCATACGGCCGGTCGGTCTCATTAAAACGGAAATAAAAATCCCTGGGGGAAAACGCTTCACCATTAAACTCGTTGACGAGCATTTCCCAGAAATACTCTAAAAAACGCGTCTCGATCTCTGCCGCCATCTGAGGATTGCCTTCGTCGCCTCCGATAACTTGTTCTTTCATTAAACGCTGGTATTCTGCAGGGATGTCCTCGCCAATGATCTCTGTAAGCTCTGCAGGGGCATATACCGAACGAATGTACTCTGCTTCCATGATCTTCTTCTGCCCGTGTGAATCATCTGCCAAGGCATATATAAACCTGTGCGCTACACGGTCAAGGCTAAGCTCATTCTCCGTTTGATAGATCCGGTTAATAAGCGCCCCTTGAAGATATAAATTTGCAGCACCGTTGCTATCTACTTTTCCTAAATAAACACCATAAGTTTCCGCCTCACCATTGACCTCAACAACATTTATCTTTGTTAAACCCTTAGGCAATGCTTTTTTATACCGGCTTTTTAAGAAATCAAAAACCTTCGCCACTCGCTGATCATATTCATCAACAAGTTCTGTCCTGTTCTCGCGCTGGGCTTTTTCTATGTCCCTTATAATCCCCTGCAATGCTACGCGTTTATCATAACCATAATCTGAAAGTTCCACATTCTCATACAACAATTGATCAATGACCCTGTTGACTTGTCTGGCCATCTCTTCGTTGGGCGCTTCTATTGTTGCGGTATTTGTTTCGGTATTAACTGTGTAACCTAAAGTTCGTATCTCTTTATTCAAACGAGGATCTTCGTTGTCTCCAAAATAAATGGTTAATTTTACCTCATTTCCAGTCTTCTCAAATACATATCCTGATTCTGGAACGATCTCCTTATCCCCTGTATTATTAACCACTGGTATCCATGGGAATTCATTATTTCGAAATATTCTGGCCAACTCAACGGCCAAAAGTCCGGGGAATATTTGTTTTGACTGATTTCTGTTTAATAGATCAACCCATTCCTTTTTATCCAGGGCATGTACCGGTACTGAAATCATCGCATTGTTGCCGACTCTAACCATCCCCGCTGTTATCATGTCATAACTGCCATCAGGACCATGCTCAACAGCTGTCTCTACCCTAGGATCATCAAGTCTTGCGATCTGATCCGTTGTAACATGCCATTCAAGCCCGCCGGAAAAATATTTATGCACAACAGGCTGTTGGGTCGTCTGGTCTATGTCTTCTTTAATATAGTTAAATACACCCTTTTTATATGCTTTCAAATATTCCTGATAGATCTGCTCCTTAATGGTTTTATCCTCAAGATCTACACCGTTGATCTTGTGCTTGTCAGCATACACCTGATTCAGCAGCGCTTCTTTAAGGTTTTTCTTGTACCAAGAAGCTAAGATAAGAGAATAGAACATCTGCCTCAATGTAGCAAAATTCTTACCCCTATTCACTTCTTTCTCAAGCTCTGGAAGCACGACTTCACGGACAATTTGCCGGTCTATAGCATTTGTCTTTACCCTACCCGTATCTTGTATGCCGTTATGCTTTTCTAAAGAAAGGTAATCTTCTTCCAACATTACCTTCAAATGGCTATCCACCACAAAGGCTGTATTATTACGCACAAATACAGCGGCCCTGTCAGGCAAGATCCATACCTTATTAAAAATATTAACAGGAATAGAACTTGTACCGTAAATATCCCGAGCTTTGGCGTAGACTCTGTTCCAGAACTCCTTGCCCAGATCTTTTTCAGGATATATTAAAGAAGCTGTCAGCTGCTTGAGTACATAGTCCTCAGCCAACATATCTCTTCCCAGTTCAGTTTGACCCAACTGCTGCGGAATAATGCGGTTTTTCTCATATGGAGAAAGATTGACCCACATGTCATCTTCGGGAATGGTCAATGTCGCCAGGAAATATTTAATTAATTTCTCGGATACATTCTTTAACTGCAGGTCACTGCTGGAGAGGCCGGTATTCCCGGTATCTATAATAAAATCAAACAGGATGGGGTTTTCAGGATGAACGCGCAGGCCTTTGATCAATACCGGCACATAGGTTGAGCTTAAATTAACCATGCTCCCCGGTGTCGGCAATCCTAAAACTGTATCGGCATACGCCTTAGGCAGAGGGCTTAAGGTGCTTAAGAAAAAACAACTACTAACAAATAAATTTAAAAGTCTTTTAGACATATAATTATTCTAATTAGTCTTTAAAATTATTTTATTGTCAACTATACCAAGAAAACGCTTTATGAAAGAAGGATAGCATATATTACGGGATTGTCAAGAACGGGGAGCTAGCGAATTTACGCAAAATATTGTAGTATATGGACTTGCGGATTAATTAGAAAATAATTTGTTCTTAATATTAGCCTTTCATGTGCTTGGTTGCCTCGCAATACTCCCTGTTTCTTGCTTTGCCTTGCTTCCTTTGGTTCCTAGTCCATGCTCTTTACTATTTTATTAAATAAGGCACTAAAGAGTGCCTTATTTAATAAAATTGCCTCGCATGGACTCGAACCATGATACCGAGATCCAGAATCTCGTGTCCTACCATTAGACGACAAGGCAGTATTTTTGATTACCAAAGGTTTCTTTGGATCCAGTCATCCAATTTGTTGATGGCACGGATGATGTCCCCCAAAGGATGAGGGGAACCATTGTCTACCACAGGCTCAGGAGCTTGGGGCGGAAGGGCTGAACCATAAACATACCCCTGATTACCCTGCACAACAGTATTGGTAGAGACATTATCCGCAAAAACTGATCCACTGCAGAAAAATAAAAACAAAGCTGCACTTAATAACACTTTACGCATATTTGGCCTCCCTGTCTATTTAAACGCTTCCCTTAAACGGCGCACAGTTCTTGTCTGTCCTAAAACCACCATGGTGTCAAACAACCCCGGACCAACGGCCTTGCCTGTCAACGCCACCCTCACCGGATGCACCAAAACCCCTGCTTCAACTCCTAATTGGGCCACCAGCCCCCGAAAAGCTTCTTCGGCGGCCTTAACATTAAATTCACTGACGGCGCTTAGACGTTCTGCCAACAGGTCAAATTCTTTACTCATATTCACAGACAAATGCTTGGCCTTAACATCGTCTTCAAAGTGAACTTGTTCATTAAATATAAAATCTGTCCAGTCTAAGAAATCCAAAAGGGTGTTCATGCGGCCTTTGAATAATTGTACCATATGTTCAAAATCTTTGTCCTGGACTTGTACTCCCGGATATTTAGCCGCCACGAACGGCCTTAACGCATCCACTAATTGGGCCGTGTCCATTTCTTTAATATATTGACCATTAAGCCATTGGAGTTTTTCAATGGAAAAAGCCGCCCCTGCCTTATTGATCTTTTTGATCGAAAATGTTTTGAGGGCCGAAGCCATTGTTACTTTTTCCTGATTATTCCCCGGCGACCAGCCTAAAAGCATCAGGTAATTAACAATGGCTTGGGACAAATAGCCTTGGGTTCGATATTCCGTAACTGCCGTAGCTCCGAAGCGTTTAGACATGCGTCCGCCCTCAGGGTCCATGATCAAGGGCAGATGTGCAAACTTGGGCACCTTGAAGCCCAGCGCTTCGTAAATAAGTATCTGTTTGGGGGTGTTAGAGATATGATCTTCCCCGCGGATGACACAGGAAATTTCCATAAGTGCATCGTCAATGACGCAGGCAAAACTATAGGTCGGAGAACCGTCGGATTTCATCAACACCTGGTCTTTGAGCTCTTTGCTGTCTACGACGATCTCGCCGCGTATCAAGTCATAGACCTTGATGGATTTTTCAAGGACCTTGAGAATGACCGCTTCTCCGTCCTTGTAGGCCTTGCCTTCGGAAAGCAGCTGGTCGGCATATTGACGGTATAGTTCAAAACGATCGCTTTGTTTATAGTATTCATCCCACGTTAATCCCAGCCACTTCATGCTATCCAGGATCTCTTGGAGATATTCCGGCTTGGAGCGGACAAGGTCAGTGTCTTCAATACGCAAAACAAATTGCCCTCCCTGCGCCTTGGCATACATCCAATTAAAGAGCGCTGTACGGGCACCGCCAATATGCAAGAATCCTGTGGGGGAAGGGGCAAACCTGACACGAACCATTAACTTTTTCCTTTTAGCTCCAAGTCAATGGGCTTAAGTATTTTTTGACGATGATCAAACATAAATTAAATATATGGCTTTGAAAGTTGGACGCCTTTATCGATCAAGTGCTGAAGGTTTGCCCGCAGACGATCATGGTCTTGTTTGGAAATTTCTGTAAATTCAATACCGATATCATAAAACATGGGCTTGATCTCTTCAATGGATTTACGCCGTACATTCCAAACCACCTTGCCTTCAGGTTTTATATGCTCATTAAGGTCTAAAAGGTCTATCTCCATCGCCACCGGAGTAAATAGCTTGATCGTATTCTTTAGAGTAACGCAAATGCCGCCCATCCCGATATTTTCCGTATGTGTCAAAATGGGCTCCACGGATCCGTCTGGGGAAATGACCTTGACCATGCACGGATACATCACCCTCGGAAATTTCCTGCGATCCATTCCTTCCCAAGACATATCATCCTCCTGGGCTTTTGGCGGTATTACGTGCCGTGGGCCACTTGCAGACGCGTGATACCTTCTGCTCTGCCTGTTTTAGGGTCCACCTTGATAACAACACCGTGAAGCGTTCCCGGCGCCTGCGCTACTTCAAATTTATTAGGCATGCTGGTCAAGAAACGGGTGATGATCTTCTGCTTGTCTTGACCGATCACCGAATCATACGGACCGCTCATGCCCAGATCCGTGATATAGGCTGTCCCTTGCGGCAAAATTTTCTCATCAGCTGTTTGTATGTGCGTATGCGTTCCAAATACCAATGAAACCTTACCGTCGGAAAAATGTCCCAACGCCACCTTTTCACTGGTGGCCTCCGCATGCATGTCCACGATGATCACAGAGGTCTGCTCTTTGATCTGAGCAACAATTGTCTCCAGGGCTACGAACGGACACGAAACATTATAACGCATAAAGGTGCGGCCCAAAAGATTTATTACGCCGACTTTAACCCCATTCGATGCGGTAGCGATCGTCCAGCCAACTCCCGGAGAGCCCGCAGGGAAATTGGCAGGGCGTATGATCTTCTGTTTATTCTCCTGCAGGTAAGGGAATATTTCCGGCTTGTCCCAAACATGGTCGCCCATGGTCATTACGTCCACACCAAAACCAAGTATCTCGTCGGCATTCTTAGGGATAAGGCCAGAGCCGCCGGAAGCATTTTCAGCATTGGCGATGACAAAATCAATGCTGTGCTCTTTTTTTATCTTAGGCAAGGCATACGCCAGCACCTCCCGCCCAGGCCTCCCCACAATGTCACCGATGCATAATATGTTCATTTTCTGCTTTCTGACCTTATTTAGCGTATTCAATGGCCCTGATCTCTCTGACGACCATGACCTTGATGTGTCCTGGATATTCCATCTCTTCTTCAATTTTCTTGCGTATATCCCTGGCCATGACCACAGCTTCATCGTCGCTGACCTTCTCAGGCATGACGACCACCCGGATCTCACGGCCAGCTTGCAAAGCATACGTTTTTTCTACACCCTTAAACGAATTGGATATCTTTTCCAAATTTTCCAAACGTTTAATATACGTTTCCATGCTTTCCGCGCGTGCTCCCGGACGTGCCGCACTGATAGCGTCCGCAGCCGAGACCAGTATCCCGTAAACCGTGTTCATCTCGACTTCACCATGATGACTTTCCACGGCATAGGCCACCTCTTCAGACTCGCCGTATTTACGTGCAAGTCGTGCCCCTACAATGGCGTGGGTGCCTTCTTCTACGTCGGAAGAAACCACCTTGCCGATATCATGCAATAACCCGGCACGCTTGGCCGTC
>Ga0302320_10007972_pt1 | contig 23190 bp, 13 predicted proteins | sample Bog_T0_3_FD_202130 | JGI IMG/M metagenome (GOLD analysis project Ga0302320, IMG submission 202130) | Peat permafrost microbial communities from Stordalen Mire near Abisko, Sweden - Bog_T0_3 | ecosystem: Environmental > Terrestrial > Soil > Wetlands > Peat | place: Sweden: Abisko, Stordalen Mire... | reverse complement strand
CCAGGTCCTCTGCGGCCGGCGCCAATCGATGCCTTCGAGTAACATCGACAACTGCGCGCGTGTCAGGCAAACACTTCCTTCTGTGGCCTGAGGCCAGATAAATCGTCCTCGCTCAAGACGCTTGGAAAATAGACATAACCCATCTCCGTCCCACCACAAAAGCTTGACGATGTCGCCTCTGCGGCCTCGAAACACGAACACATGGCCGGAGAACGGCTGCTCGTTGAGCACGGTCTGCACCTTCGCGCTCAGACCGTCGAATCCGCGACGCATGTCGGTCACGCCGGCTGCCAGCCATATCTTCGTTCCTGTGCGAAGTTCGATCACTTGCGCAAACTCTCAAGGATCGAACGCAGCATCATAGGATCAGCACCGTGCTCTACGCTGATCATGGCCTTGCCGGGAAACTCGATGTGAATCGAGCCACTCGGCTCCGACCGTTCCTGGGCATCACCCTCGCCTCCACCGCAGGCGACCTCACTGGGAGAGACCACCACAACCGGAAGAAGCGATGTCGATGGCGTAGCAGTCTCGCTCAGTTCGCCCCGCCTCAGCGCACGGCGCCACTTGAACACCTGGTTCGCGTTCACACCATGTGCCCGTGCCACGAGTGCCACACTCGCACCCGGCTCCAAGGTCAACTCCGCAATGTGCCGCTTCTCAGACAAAGTTCGCCATCGGCGAACCGACCGTGGAGCACCTATCTCCCGCTCATCACCCATGACGACATCGTCGTCCTCAAACCAGGAGTCATGCCAGAGGGGGACTCGGGACGCTTACCGAAGTGCGGCCGCTGTGGCCAAAGGACCGCGCGCTCCTTCGAAGCAGTCCACTTGGACAGGAGACAGCGACTATCTGGAATGGAATAGTATCCAGAGAGATGAATTCGATAACACAAACGAATTGATTTCGCTGCTGCAGAATGGCGGCATGGAGTTAGTGGCCCACTCCGAGTCCAAGCGATATGAAGATACATTTCTCCCGGGGCCGGATCTTATCGATGCGCTCCATGAAAAGGCCCGGCTAATGGAGCTCCATTGGTTGGACGTGGGAGAGTACCTGACCTCTCCACTTAAGTAAGAAGAAATGAATGAACGGGCTGGCCCAGCCCGTTGAACGCCCGTCCGGTCTCTGGATTCCTATCTTTGTCGATAGAAGATGAGCGTCGAACTGGGTGCGTCAGGCAATTCAATCTGCAGATGGGCCAATTCGCTTCCTTTCATCTGTGTCACCGGCCCCTTATCGTAAGTGCTTCTGATCTCCACTTCGTATGTTGCGGCTAGATTCAGGTGCTGGGGACGCAGTTCCATCCGCAGAAAGGGACTCTTTGGGCGGCGGAGCACCATGACCAGACCGTCGTTCCTCTCTGGCCGATCCCATTGCCAGGCTGTCCATGCTTCAGCGTCGCGGCTATAGGGAAGTAGCGGATAGAAGTCTGCAAAGAAATAGGGCTGCACCTCGCGATACTCGGCGAGTGCCTGGTTGAACCAGGCCACCCAAGCTTCATTGTCCACACCAGCGGCGCCGGGGCCTACGCCATACCCGGCATCATAGCCCAGGCGCATGAGATAGAGACTCTCCGGGGTGGAATAGGGCCCGGGATGTGTCCACGGCGCGCTGTGTCCCTCAGACACCATCGAATATGTCTCGAATCCCATATTCTCAGGCACCCAGTCAGCGAGAGCCTGTGTCTGCGCCTGCTCGGCAAGCGTGTCGGCAAACCCGTAATCGGTGCGCCAGACTGAGAAGCTGCGTGCCAACATCTCTATATCCAGGCGCCTGCCGCCGCTGGCGCAGTTATCGATGCGCAGGCCTGGGTGGATTGCGAGAAGGTCATCCCACATCTTGTACAGACCCTCGATGTGCCCGATCTCGGTCATGCCGATGCGATCAGGCTTGTCTGCGGCTTGCCAGAATGTTTCCGGACGGGCATTGAAATCCTGGCGATACCAGGTCATGCCAAAATCGGTGATGAAATTCGAGACCATGTCGGTGAGGCCCTGGCGCGCAGCGGGATTTCCAAGATTCGCCATAAAGCTCGTATTAAGCGTCCATTGATCTTTCGGCCTGTCAAGAAACCAGCTGGGATGATCCCTGGCTATCTTCATGCCGGGCATGGTGGTCTCCGGCTCAATCCAAAGCGAGAAGCCAATGCCGGCGGCTTTCAACGCATCGCCCAGTGGTTTGATGCCGTGCGGATAATAGAGCGGGCTGGGAAACCAGTCTCCGCGATTCTTCCACCAGGGATTAGTGGGGTCCATCTCTGTGCCGACGGAGGAGCCATACCAGCCCGCATCCACGGCGAAGACTTCGACAGGGATCTTGTGGTCGTGGATCCACTGGATGTAGGCGAGTTTGTCGGCAATTGGCTCTGAACCCCAACCACCAAACAGGACGGGACCGCGCATGGGTTTGCCATTGTCCTGTGGCGTGTAATGCGCAAACAAGAGACGCCGCCAGCGATTTTGCGCCGATTGCCAATCGCCGCCAGTCCAACTCATGAGCACGATGCGCGGTGTGCGGATTTCCTCGCCGGGGTGCAGAAGGAGATGCGTCTGCTTCATGCCGCTGGTCACGACGATTGTTTCGCCGGCCTTGTCAACAGAGAAGTCAGCTTTCCAATTGCCTGACCAGCCAATGGCTTCGATGAGCCCATGATCGCCGGTTTGCAGGTTGAAAAAGGGCAGCGTCATGCCGCTGGAGGACCGTCCCCACTCCGGTTCAAAGTGCTGCGTGTTGCCCGCCTCCAATTGCTCGATCAACGGTGTGAAGTCATCTGCACGAGCATCGCTGCCCTTGGCATGGCGGATAAGGAGATTGCCGGGCGAGGCGGGAACAGTCCAATGCAAGGGCAGGATATCTTCGACGATTGGCGTGTCGGAGGTTCCGTTGTTGCGGAAGCGGAGCACCCAATCGACGACGCCGGGGAACTCCGCGAATTGTCGAACTTCGGCGGTCACAGTGAGGTGAGTTACAAGGTCTGTATAGGTATAGAGATGAACTTCGGCATTGGATTGCGGAACAAGTTCGCTCTTGAAATTCCACGTCTTCAGCAGCTCCGCGGACTGTTTGCCATCATATGTGAAGGAGAACGGGACGCGGTCCGGCCTCCAAAGATCGGGAGAGGTGAGGTCGATTGCCGGGGCTTGACTCAGTGCGCAGAGAGAACTGCCTGCAAGAAGGGAAAGAGCGAAACTGATTCTCATGGAAGTTCCTCGTCCGGCCGCTGGGGCCAGTGGCGCTCGCGAAGAACCCTGCTGAAGCGAGCTGCTGAAGAAAGATCGAGAGTTCTCGCTGTAATGTTGCATTCCCGCGAGCCTTCGTTCGACGAGGGCTCGCGGGAGTGTTCCATGTACTGCGTTTGAGCGGTTACTTGGTCATTACATCGATGTAAGAATACACCGTGTTTGTACCGTCTGTTGCAGTTACGTTCACGGTGTAAGTCTGCGAGATGGTCTGCGAACCGCCGCATCCCATCAAGCCTGCCGCACTGACAAGTCCAGCGCAAAGCAGGAACAGCATTGTGAGTCTGCGAAGGTGCTTGTTGCGGCGCAGTCCGAAGATGCCGAGCAGAGACCCGGGCAGCCACAAGACCATGGCCGCATAGATGAGCGAAGACGAGCCGTTGGATGGCGATCTGGGTTGAACCAGGCTTCCAGTGGCTCCAGGCGCTATGGAAAGTGTGACAGACTGCGTTGAAGCTGGACCGGAGGTAAAGGTCAAGCTGGATGGCGCAAGGCTGCAGGTGATGGCTGGAGATGAGGTTGTGCAGGAGAGGCTTACGACTCCTGCGTATCCGGCGGTGGCGCTGGTTGTGAGTTGTACCGTTCCAGTGGCGCCAGTGGAGATGGAGATGTTGCTGTTGGCCGGAGTCAAGGTGAAGCTCGGCGGCGCATTCACCGTGAGCGAAACCGGCGCCGAGGTAGAGGTAAGGAAGTTTGCATCGCCGCCGTATTGCGCGGTCACCGAGTAGGGTCCCGCAGCCAGCGAAGAGGTCGTGAAGGTTGCAATTCCCGTACCGGTGTTGACTGCCCCGGCGCCGAGAGTGGTGCTTCCATTCAGGAAGGTGACCGATCCTGAGGGACTCACGCCGTTTGCTCCACCCGCTACCGTCGCTGTCATGGTAACTGACTGACCGACGTTGGCGGGATTGGGTGCGATTGCGAGGTTAGTTGTTGTCGAAACCGGGCCAGGAGTGTTGACAACTTCGGACGCGGAGCTGGAAGTGGAGGCAAGGAAGTTGGTGTCTCCGCTGTATTGCGCGGTGATGGTGTAGGCTCCAGTGGGCAGTGCAGACGTTGTGAAGGTTGCAACGCCGGAACTGCTGTTCACCGGGCCTGAGCCGAGAGTTGCGGCACCGTTCAAAGCCAGGAAGGTGACGGTTCCGGTCGGATTGACTCCATTTGATCCGCCGGAAACGGTTGCCGTGAAAGTAACCGGCTGGCCAACGGTGGCTGGATTCGGTGCGACGGTGAGTTGCGTTGTCGTCGCTGCTTGATTCACGACCTCAGTCAGCGACGTGGAGTCCGATGCCGCGAAGTTGGTATCTCCGCCATATTCAGCGACTAGTGTGAAAGAGCCCACGGGCAGCGAAGACGTTGTGAATGTCGCCACACCAGTTGTACCGTCCACAGCTCCGGTGCCGAGAGAGGTCCCCCCATTCAGGAAGGTGACTGTTCCGGTGGGATTGACCCCGTTCGATCCACCGGTTACGGTCGCCGTCAGCGTGACTTGCCGACCAACAACGGCTGGATTGGATGATGCAACAAGCGCTGTGGTTGTTACTGTTTTCGATGCACCGCCGTTGGCCTCGATGGCGCCAATAGAGGGCGGGTTGGGACGCAGGTTGCCGTTGAAGTCCGTGGTGAGGCCGGGGACGGCGACACCGGCGCCATTGGCGGGGCTGCCGGACGAAGGCGCGAAGTTGAAGCTATCCAGATCCGTTTCAGCGGAGATGGATGTCGTCATGGAATTTGCCGGCTCATTCACAAACAGCGGATCCTGGGTGTCGCAGGTTTCCAAGGTCCCATAGTTGGGTCCGAGCCGGGCGTTGAAGGAAAGCGGGCACCAGTTGAGTGGGCCATAGGTACTGTCAGGAGAGCCCGCATAACCAGGATCGATAGTCCGCACGTTGTAGTAGATGTTGTTGGTGCGGGTCTGCCAGCCATCCTCGAGCGGCATGAAGTAAAGACCCGTGACCGGATCGGGCGAGTACGGAGGGTTCCAGGGAATGCCCCAGTTCCATTGGTTTCCGTCATTGCCCAGATAGAACAGCGCCGGGATCTTCCCGACTCCGTTGGGATTCAGGGTGTCCAGATAATTCATGACCAGGTTGTTCTGGAACACCGCTTTGGCATTGGTGCAAGAGTCCCATCCGCCCTCGCAGGCAATGGTCATGGGAGTGTCAGTGCCGGTGACCGAGACAATGGTGTTGTTCTGCACATCGTAGGTTCCCTGGTCGGTGAAGTGCATGGCCAGGTTAGCGCCTGCGCGGCAGAGGCCGTAGTTGACTCCTGGAAACGCGCCGCCCGGAGCGAGCGCACTCGCCGGCTCATCGCCGATGAGAACGCCGAGGCGGAAGCAATTTCCAAGTGCAATGTTATTCCGGAAGACGATGTTATCACCGGAGCCGATTTTGAACTCCTGGCCCTCATTTGCCTGAGCGAATGAGTTGGTGATGCTGAGGTTTTGCATACCCGAGTGCAGCAGATCCAGACCATCCTGGAAGTTGTACTGGAAGGTATCGTGATCGAAGTACCAGTCGCCGGTAGTGCTGGCGGTACCGAATCCGTCGCCATAACCGCTGGTGTTTTGATCGCGGCATTCAATGAAGGGATAGTTATGCACGACCGGATACTCTTCCACGCATCCAGTCCACTCAATGATGGAGTTGTTCATGGTGAAGCCGCCGGCCACCGAGATGTTGCCTGAGTTCCAGGCGTTGTCATCCATCTCGATTCCTGCGCTCGGTGCGCCGCGAACATGCAAGTAGTTAGCTACCACGCCCACGCCGGTTGGGCCATAGAGTCCATTGCCGGTGGTGCCGTGGATGAAGATGTCGGTGTAGGTGTCATCGCTGCTGAGCGCGCTTTCCAGGATGCCGTTGTTACCGGAGTTTGAAGACGCGGTGCAGGCATTCGTATAGCCGCCGGAGCAGGCTCCCTTGCCGATGATCTCAAAGCAGGCAACGTCGACAAATTGCGAGTCCGTGACGTTGATTGCCCCATTCGCCTGATAGGAGACGACCAGTGTTGTCTTGGCGGAGTCATTGTGGCAACTGGCCCAGTTCGATCCGAGAATCCTGGTGTGCTGGCTCGGCGACCCGGACGGAATGGTCGGCATATAGCAGCCATAGGCGCTTCCCTGGCAGTTTGTCGGCAGCCAGCCTGAGCCGGATGGTTGGTCAAGGCCGGTATTATAGCCTCCGGCTTGCGGCGCAACAACCACCGTATCTCCGCCGGAGATGACCCACTGCATTCCCTGATAGGTGACTCCGTCGGCCCACAGATCGCGGATATTGCCCACGGCGCAGGGCAGGTTGGTTTGCGATCCGGTGCCTCCGGCAGCAGCGTAAGTCACATTCGCCTGGCCGTTGCACTGTCCAGCGGTGTTGGTGGCTGAGTAGAGCGTTCCACCGCCGGGCAGCACATACCAGGTTTTATTGCTGGTGCCCCCGGCAACTACGTTGAGCGTGATCACGTTGCCCGGCGCGACCCATCCAGGCATGTTGCTGGCGCCAAACACGGCATTGCCGACCTGACCGCAGGTGATGGTCACCTGCCCAGGCGCAACGCCGGTCACCTGGCCGTGGCGATCCACAGTCGCGATGGATGTGGACGAGCTACTCCAATTGCAGGAGGTCTGGAAAGGCGACCCCGTGCTGCTGACGTGTGGGTTGTTGATCTCGAGCCCCGATCCGATCGTGACCGTGGAGCCGACCGCAACATTCAGCGGGAACAATCCGCCCTTTTCTGTGTCTCCGAAGAAGTTGAGATCCGGGGTTGGATACTGATACCACGTATCGCCCGCATGCTGTCCGAAAACTTCGGCCTTATCCGAGAGACTGCCGGCGGATACCAGCACATAGTAGCCCCAATAGCTGCCGGCGCCTGGATCTCCAACCGCGGTCGCGAGTCCAGTGCCGCTTACGGTCAGGGCTCCGCCATAGCCGGCATTGGCATTGACGTCGGCGAGCGAGGACGTACTCCAGACGGCTCCGCCAATGGCCGAGCAGTTATCGGTGGAACTGTCACTGTAGGCGCAGAGCGCCGTGAATTGCTGCGTCGATCCGATTTGAACGGACGCGGCCTGCGGAGAGATGGTTATGGAACTGAGCGTCTTTGCGCCCAAGGTGTAGCTCGCCGTTCCAACCGCGCTGGGCGTAAAGCCGGCTGCTGTGGCGATGGCCTGAACCGTCGCGGGCGGGGTAACTGAAATCGCGGTGGAGTAAACAGACGAACTCGTTGTCGGCGGGTTCCCGTTGGTGGTGTAGTAGATTGTCGACGATGGCGTTACCGTACCGATGGTCACCGACTGCGCCGAGGGATAGATTCCCGCCGCGGGGCTGAAGGTTGGCGTGGCAACCACGTAGGTGTAGGTGGCCGATGCGACGGTGCTGGGGATATAGTTGGTCGCCGTGGCCATCGCTTCAAGCGTTTCCCCGTTGGTGACTGGGATGGCAGTGGAATAGACGGCCGAGCCCGTTGTCGGGGGCGTGCCGTTGGTTGTGTAATAGATCGTCGCCGATGGCGTAGTTGTGCTGATGGATACGGACTGCAGCGATGCGTAGGTTCCACCAGGGGAGCTGAAGGTCGGAGCCACCACGGTGGGTAGCGTAATGGTGTAAGGGGCCACTGCTGCCGCGCTGGCGGTAAAGCCTGTGGCGGTGGCAATGGCTGTAATCGTCTCTGTGGCCGAAACCGTAATGGCCGAAGAGTATTGCTGCGTTGTGCCTGTAATCGGATAAGTTGGTGTTGTTCCGTCGGTGGTGTAATAGATGGTTGCGTTTGGAGTTGTCGAACTGATGCTCACTTGTGGCGGCGCGGTGTAGGTTCCGCTGGCCGGATTGAAGGTGGGCGTAGCCGCCGGGGTGGTGGCGCTGGTGTTGCAGGTAGGAACACAGTCGGCCTGGAAGGCGCCGAGCTCATAGGTGGTCAAGCCCGCATAACTCTGATTGATGAACATGCCCGGACTGCCGCTCGTAAAGGTCACATCGTTGGCGGAGTTGGAGGTGCCGGTGGTCACGTCCTTGCAGGTGATGGTGGATCCGGTGGCGCTGATCTGGAACGTGTCGCCGTCCGCTGCGGCCTGAGAGCCTGTACCGCCGATGTACGGACAGTGCTGGAAATGAATGAGCACGGAACCGCCGGGAATTCCATTGGTCTGGCTCACCGCGCTGCCGCCCTTGAGGATGTAGATTTGCCCGTTCGAACCATTGGGGAAGTAACAGTAGCCATTCCCGTTCGTATCGGTGCGCACGCACGGACCATAAGGATCGTTGTCACTGCTCTTGCCGCCATGCACAACAACCTGCGCGTACTGGTCATTGTTGAACGTCTGCCCCGTGAAAGACGCCATACCGATGGTGTTCGTGGATAAAGTTGCCAGGCCACCGGCCTGAACGATCATGCTGGAGTAGTCAGTTGGATCGTTCACGTTGTTGGTCCATTTGGACGACAGCGCAACCGGACTGCTGGCGCTTCCGCCACTGAAAGAGTCGGTCGCTGGATAAGTTTGTGCCAAACACGGCATCGCTACCAGGAGCAATGACGCCAGAAGAATTCTTGCAAGTTGCTTGCCCATCGGCCACCCCTCAAATCGTTGTTAAATGCTGCTGTCGGTTGCCTTGCTTAATGGATAAGATCGCTAACGACAATCCACAGCAATGCACAGATTCATGGATTCGGGAACAAAACGCATCTGCGAGCGCATCGGAAATCGGTTCGACTGAAATCACGCTCACATGACGGCAAAAGTAGCGACTAGACAGCCAAGTGCCCCCGTCAAAACCTTCTCCAAGGCAGTCGTTAATATGTCCATATTCCGGTCATAATATCCAAAATAGAGACGATTCGCCCATTGTCGGAGCAATTCGCGGACCTGTCAAGATATTTTTACTTGAAACGGTCTTTGCGCTTTCTCCTTTCCTGAGCGGGAGATTCGCAACCACAATACTCTTCTCTAACGCAATCTGCAGAGAATTGTCGGGATTTGGCGATAGATTTTCCGGGAGTTTGCAGCTAGCATGTCTGTGATGGCGAGTGGCGTGCAAATCAGCGCTTCCATTTTCGGTCCGTCTCCATGTCGAGGGGCCGTCCATTTTACGCATTTGGGTGGACATCTTGCGCACGTCGACCACTTGAGGTTGGCACCCGCTTTTCAAATGTTGCGGGTGGAGAATAGGCATATGGCCCAAGATGGAAGGGCACAAAGCCGTGCGAGCAAATTTGCTCACTTGCAAGAAAATATTCTGTTGACAGAGAGCCAGAGCTGGTGTAATCATCGTCCGTAATGTAGATGATGCGTCCACAGTATGGGCACAGGGCGTGATTGCTGCTGACTCCCCTGGCTACTGGGGGCCTATCTTGCGGGTTTTGTCCTATGCCGGGTGTGGTGAAGGAAATCCTAACGAAGTTCTCCAACGGGTATCCATGGGTATTGAAGGAATAGCGGACGGCAACCATTCATGTGCGCAGCATCAGGTGCGCCTCGGGCGTGATCGATCAATCGCCCGGCGGCCCAAGGACAGCAAGAGCGGTCTCAACGAAGGTTCAACTTTTGGATGTCAACGGACGCAATCGGATTGGAGAAGGGCTTTATGAGCGAAAAATGGAAGATGACTTGGTTGTGCATTGTCGTTCTGTTCCTGGGCGGAACGGTGGCCCTGGCTCAGACTATCACCGGGTCTGTGCGCGGAACGGTCACCGATCCCAGCGGCGCTGTGGTGCCCGGAGCGACGGTCACAATCACCAACACCGGCACCGGCGTTATCGGTCATACGGTCAGCGACAAGAGTGGTCTATATAACTTCGAGTTTCTGGTAATCGGAGAATATACGGTGACTGCGACGGCCAATGGGTTTGATACAGCATCGATTGGTCCGTTTCGGATCCAGATTGACCAGATCGCAACGGCCAACGCTCAGTTGCAGGTTGGAACGACATCCACGACGGTCAGCGTTTCAGGGGCTTCGTCGGAGCTTCTGAATACTGAGAATTCCACCGTGAGCACATCGATCAGTGCCACCGCCTTAGAAAACATGCCTATGGACGGGCAGAATGTTCAAATCGCGACCCTGTATGTGCCCGGCTCTATCAATCCGAATTCCAGCCTAATGGGCGGGCAGCAGGGCACGGAGCGCGACGCCTATACCACAAGCAACGGCGGCCCGTCCGATGTGCAGGCATCGTTCAATGGCAATCGCCAGCAGTCGAACAGCTACATTCTCGATGGCGTCGATATCAACGAGACCCTGCAAAACGGAATCGGTTACAATCCCTCTCCGTATTCAATACAGGAAGTGCACGTCATTACAGGCAATGCCGATGCCGAATTCGGAAACGTGAACGGCGGCGAAGTTGTGATGGTCACCAAGGGTGGAACCAATGAATTCCATGGCAGCGGCTTTGTCTTCCATGAGGCAAGCGGTCTGACTGCAAACACCTACAGCAACAAGGACCGTCCCATTATCACGCCTAGATCGAATTACAACCAAAACCAATTCGGGGGTGCGGTTGGCGGCCCTATCTTCAAGAACAAGTTGTTCTTCTTCGCCAACTACATAGGAATGCATTTTAACCAACCGCCCAGTGTCGCGCTGGGTAGTGTTCCCACTTCGGCAGAGCGCGGACTCTCCACCGCCGCACCAGGAGGATTCGACACGGCTTCCTCGTGCCCCGCGGGCCTTGCTGATTTGTCTGGGATAAGCCCTCCAAGCATCGATGCTACAGTGCTCTATAACACGTCGGGAGGAACCAATAACGAAACCCCCTATCCGGGCAACTGCATCCCGATCATTAACCCGGTAGCCAAGTTTCTTATCGCACATCCGGACCTCTATCCTTTACCCAACAACCCGTCGTCTCCTGGTTCCGTGACAGGAGGAAACTATCGGGGCATGGCTGCTTCCACCACTCATAACGATCAAGGTGATGGCAGGTTGGACTATACAATCAACAGCAAAGATACGTTGATGGTCAAATACAGCCTCGGAGATGCCTGGGACGCTCCAAGCGAAGCGCCTATCCCCGCGGTCATCGCAATCGGCGACGACTACCCATTCACAAGCAGCGTGATCGCATGGACCCGTATCATCTCTCCAACCATCGTGAATAACGCTCGCGCTGGATTCACCCGCATCAGCCTCAATGCAAGTATTCCTTACGATCTATCCGGAGCATTCGGCGCGACGGGCAACAGCAAGGTCGGCGTTGGCTTGCCCACAGGATGGACCCAGCCCATCGCCGGATTTGCCTATATGGTTCTTGGCGCCGATATCAACAATATCGGTTCACAGCCTCCCATCCAGGGCACCGCACTCGACAACAATTTTGACTACAACGATTCACTGACCTGGGAGCGCGGGAAGCAAATCTTCAAGTTTGGTGCGGATCTCCTGCGTTACCAGCAGGACTACTTCAGCACAAGCGACCTTGGCGGCGTACTGGGGCAATTCATGTACTCCGGCGCCTTCACCGCTGACACGAATCCGAACGTCATAGACGCCAATGGCTATCCTTACGCGGACTTCCTTCTGGACCAGGCCAATACGGCACAGATTGCAGGCATTCGAGGCTACTTCGGCCAGCGGCAGTGGCGCGATGCCGTCTTTGCCCAGGATGATTGGAAGATACGGCCGAACCTGACTTTGAATCTGGGCTTGCGCTATTCTTACGAGCAGCCAAACTATGAAGTGAACAACAAGATGGTAAATGTGAATCTTCCGGAGGCACTCCATGCTCCGGTGGGTACGCCCATCAATTCCATGCTGGAGTTCGCAGGTCAATATAACCCCATCACGGGCAAGACAAACAGCCGGGCGCTCATCAACCCTTATCGCCTCGGTTTCATGCCCCGCGTCGGCTTTGCGTATACCGTCAATCCGCGCCTGGTGGTGCGCGGAGGGTACGGAAGCACCGACGAGTTGGAGTCCACGGGCTCTTCGCTGCGCATGACACAAAACGTCCAAGTCCAGCCATCGGTTAATCAGACCGGACAGATTCCCACGGCAACCTCGGGCGGAATATCCTATACCGCGGCCAATGGTCTGGTCGCGGGCACGTCCACTGCCAGCGGCATTGGCGCCTTGTATTATGCATGGGACCCGAACATGCGGCCGGCCGTGATTCAGCAGTTCAGCCTTAACGTCCAGTATCAGATCGACAATCATACGTCGGTGCAGGCTGGCTATGTAGGCCAGACGGGCCAGCATCTGGCAGTCCCGCTTTGGATCAATCAGTATACAGAGGACCAGCCCGCTAACTGCGACGCTGCTTGCTTCCAAGCCATCGAGCCCTACTACGCGCTGGTTGGCAACGCATCGACAAACGGCAGCGCCATCATCAAAGAGACGGCTTCGCGCGCAATCTCAAACTACCATTCTCTCCAGGCCACGCTGAACCATCACCAATCCCATGGCGTGGAGTTCCTGGTCAACTACACATTCGCAAAGTCAATGACCAATAACGAGGGATATTTCGGCGTCGATGGCAACGGCGACGCGGACTCCTACTATCAGGATGTGAACAATCCCAGGGGAGACTACGGTCCATCCAACTTCGACGCGCGGCAAACTGTAAGTGGAACCGCGGTCTATAAACTCCCGTTTGGCCATGGACAACAGTTTGGCGCGAATTGGAACCGGGTTGTGGATGAAGTTGCCGGTGGCTGGCAGTTATCGGGGAACCTCCAGTTAAACACGGGTTATCCGCTGACTCCTCACACGAGCGCCGTGTGCAACGATAACTGCGCACAGTTGCAGGACTATTTTGCGCACCTGAACCAATACGGTCCACTGAAGGTTGCTGGAAGGGGCACCAACGCCGCTGGAGTATTCAAGTGGTTTGGTACCGATCCATCGGCAGCCCCATGCAACGCGCGCAGTACATCACCGTCTGCGGCTAACCCCGCATGTGCTTTTGGCCGAACCAATACTGACTTTGGAACCTCCAAGATCGGGACGCTGCGCGGACCGGGATTCCAGAACTACGACCTGTCGCTGTCCAAGGGCTTTCGAACCATCAAAGAACAGACTCTCAAAGCTCGCGTAGACGCGTTCAATGCGTTTAACATATCGAGTTATGGCCAGCCGAACATGTACGTGGGTGGCAACGATAACAGCTTTGGTGCGATTACCTCCACAAGCTCAGGGCCACGGAAGATCCAGCTATCCATGGTCTACGAGTTCTAACTGTAAGCTACTGCAGCTTAAAGCCGTCCCGGCGGATTGTCCAACCAGACAATCCGCGGGATCGCGTAAACAGCGGATGAGCAGCGCACTCTCTGCTTTTTCTTCCGGACAAAGCTACCAGGCAAGTTGACCTCGTCCGCGGCGCCCAGGCAATCCTATTTGTGGACTGATTGGCAAGAAGCTACAATTGACGCATCCATTTCGAGATTGACCGACCTTCAGATGAGGCACAGGATAGATGGTTTTGACTCCGGATGCGCGCAAGATCGGCCGGCGCAACTTCTTGAAGGCCGTGGGCGGCACCTCCGCACTTGCTGCGCTGGGTACAACGGCGGTTGTACGCGGCCCGTCGAGGGGAGGTCCGGTCCGCACTGCATTGGTGGGATATGGAAAGCAAGGCAAACTTCTGCAGGTCAGCATTGATCCGGAAGTGATGGAGCTTGTGGCGATCTGCGATATAAGGCCGCTTGCAAATGCCGAACGGGAATTGATTGCGGGCACCAACCGGTACCAGGACTGGCGCCACATGCTGCAGCAGGAGCGAATCGAAGCAGTGCTGATTGCGACTCCGCTTTGGACCCACTCCGAAATTGCCGGCGCTTGCCTTGAAGCGCGCAAGCATGTGTTTTGTGAAACAGCGATGGCCATGGATACGAAGGGCTGTTTGCAGATGATGGAGGCGGCCAAAAGGAACAAACGGCTCCTCGCCATTGGGTATCAAGATTATTACCAGCCGCTCTACTGGGCCGCCTATCACAACATCATGAAGCAGGGATTGTTGGGAGATGTCTATTCCGTGGAGGCAGCCTGGCACAGCTACGGTTCCGGCAGATTGGAAAGCGCGCCGGAGAGCGTGGCATTCGATTCGCGGCCATGGGGATATGGGTCTCCGGATGAGCTATTGAATTGGCGCCTGTATCGTCGTTACTCGAATGGGCTGATGGGAGAGTCGGGTGGCGCATTGGTTTCTCTTACCAACTGGTATCTGGATTCCGTTCCGACTGCGATTCAGGCAGCGGGTGGAATTTTCTCCTATCATGACGGGCGCGACGCTGACGATCACGTCTACGCGACGCTTGAATATCCTGACGGGAGAACCGCAACCCTTTCTCTCATTCAATCCAATGGTTTTGAAGGAAGCTACACCCAGTTTTTGGGCAGGAAAGGCACCCTTATTGTAGGCAACAATGAGGCTCTACTGTTTGCTGAAGAAGGAACTGGTGCAACTAAGATAGAGGCGGCGAAGCTCAAGGGATCCCAACCAGTGCTTGATAGCTCAGCAAGCCGAAGCGAGGAAGCTTCCAACCATTCTGTTCTTACCACGGCAGGAAGTGTAGGACAGAGCAGCGGCATGGCTGCCTTCCAACAGGAGCTTGACGGGTTTTGCGGCTCGATAAGAACTGGCGCCCCATTGCGCAGCAACGCAGAACATGCCTTCAATGTGGCCCGCACATGCTTTGCAGCCGATGAGGCGATCAAGCTTGGGACACGCGTTAGCCTTCTGGAGACCGCGCAATCCAATCGATTCGATGTGGGCAGTAGAGCGGACAGCCGGGATCAATATGCGTAGAGCGCAGAGCGGCATGGGCATAGAGAGGGCGAGCCTCAAGACACTCAACAGGAGGCAACTGCTAGCCTTCAGGGACATTGCACCTTCCGATGGAGAGTCCGGATTGGAAACAGATTGTTGGCTCACCGTATCGAGGGTGGCGATGGCCTGCCGATTCGAAGTCAACATCGATTCCCGTGGATGGCAAGCAGTGAAGGCAGCGGGAGAATGCCTGGATGAAGTCGATCGGCTCGAATCGATCTTGTCCATCTTCCGTCCGAGAAGCGAATTGAGCCGGCTTAATCGAGAGGCTGCGACACGCCCTGTATTGGTTGGGCCTGAGTTACTTGAGTTACTCGAAATGTGCAAGCTTCTGCATGAGGAATCGGAGGGCGCATTCGATATAACGACAGGCTCCCTCACGGAGTGCTGGGGGTTCCAAGAGCGCAGCCCTAAACTTCCTGCAACTGAACTCCTTGCATCTGCCCGCGAGCGCGTAGGCGCCAACCGTGTCTGCTTTGGGACCGAGGGTAGTGTCTCTTTCAAGTGCGCCGATCTCCGCATCAACTTAGGAGGAGTGGGGAAGGGCTACGCGCTCGATAGAGGGGCGGCGAAGATCTCCGGGCATGGAATCGGTACGGCGCTTCTGAGTGCCGGCAGCAGCAGCGTTTTGGCTTTGGGCGCGGGGCCCGACGGCACTGGCTGGCACGTTGGTCTTCGGCATCCGGTGCTGAAGGATCAACGCCTGGCGACTGTGCGCTTATGTTCCTGCGCAATGGGGACCAGCAGCCAGGAGGAGCAGTGGTTCGAACAGAGTGGGGAACGCTATGGGCACATCCTGGATCCGCAAACGGGGTTCCCCGCGACGAGGGTGCGAAGCATAAGTGTTATCGCAGACTCAGCGGCGCGCGCGGATGCGCTGGCGACCGCCTTTTTTGTTGGTGGCCCGGAACTGGCCGCGCGATATTGCAGCAGGCATGAGGGCGTGACGGCTGTGATGCTGTTGGCGCGCGATCTGCACCATCCCATTGTATTTGGCTCCAGCAATCAGGCAATCGTGGAGGTTGTGAATGACTAAGTCCGCATCAGCCTCACTCTCCATTTCCCAACAATGGGCACTGGTCGCGTTGCGTACCTGCATTGGGTGGCACTTTCTGTACGAAGGATATTTCAAGCTCATCCTTCCGGCCTGGACTGCGGATGGTATGCATCTAGGTCCGTGGAGTTCGTCGAGCTATTTGGACGGTGCAACGGGACCTATCGGTCACCTGCTGCGCGCACTCTTCAACGCAGGATTTGGACACATGATCGATGTGGCGGTGATCGCGGCCTTGTGGGCCATTGGTCTGTCGCTGATGCTGGGATTGTTTACTCAGGCCGGGTGCGGCATGGCGCTGGGTATGCTGTCGCTTTTTTATCTGACGGCGATACCACTCGATGGCGTGCCTCACCCTGGCATGGAAGGAAACTATCTGCTCGTGAACAAGACGCTGATCGAGTGGGTCGCCGTGACCGTCTTGCTATGTTTCCGAACGGGTCGAATCGCAGGGCTCGATCTGCTGTATTGTGGGTGGCGGGACAGGCGCAGACTCCCTCCGGGGAATGAGGTGGCATAGATGTATCTAACTCCGGAGCAGAAGGCCAAGGGCCGCAGGACGTTCTCGAGAATGGCGGGTGGTGGAACGGACCTTAGCCGCCTGAAGCTGGGGACAGTGCCCGAACACATAACGGGCGGAGACCCTGTCAGGGTGGGTTTGGTCGGCCCAGGAAGCCAGGGAAGCACACTACTCGGTCATTGCCTCAAGTTACAGGAGTTGATTGAGGTTGAAGCGATTTGCGACGTCAATCCTGCTCATCGTGCCCAGGCGAGCCAGTTGATTGCGGAGGCGAAGGGCAAGCCTGCGCGGCAGTATGAAGACTGGCAGGAGATGGCGCAAAAGGAGAAGTTAGACGCCGTCATCATAGCTACACCGCTCTGGACACACGCGGATATTACAGTTGGATTTCTAAATGCCGGTTCCCATGTTCTGTGCGAAAAGATGATGGCCTACGACGCCCCAAGCTGCCGTCGGATGCTGGAGGCATCGCAGCGCAATTATAGGCTTCTCGAGATCGGATACCCGCGCTTCTACGAGCCGCTGTATCAGGCGGTATACCGAAATATCATGCAGCCGAAAGTCGTCGGGGATATCCACTTCGTGCGCCTGCACACGCACCGTAACAACTCCTGGCGCCGCACAGAGAAGGCTCCTTCGACTGACTATAATCCGCAGCGATGGGGCTACCCAACCTGGGATGCGCTGGCCAATTGGCGCCTGTACAAGCATTACTCACAGGGACTCGTGGGCGAGTTGGGAAGTCATCAAACCTCGCTGGCTGAATGGTATTTGGGATCAACTGCGACTTCAGTCTATGGAACGGGAGGGATTGCCTGTTATAAGGATGGGCGCGAGGTCAACGATCACATCTATATGACTTACAGTCATCCGGGAGGGTGTACGGTTGAACTCTCCGTCATCCTGAGCAATGATTATGGCGGCCTGTATGAAGAGTTTGTTGGTTCGAAGGGAACATTGATCGTGTCAGACATTGACGGCGGAATGCTGTTTCTCAACGACGAGGAATGCGGCGCCGACGCGAGAGGGCGCTTGGTTGAGGATGCCTCGCTTCCGTGGTCGCCAGATTGGAATCTTGCCTTCCGAACCGAGATTTGGAACTTCTGCTCTGCTATCCGGCATGCCAGCCCATTGCTGTGCGGGCCGCAGAGAGCGATGGCGTCCGCAATCTCCGCCTTGGCGGGGAACCAAGCAGTAAACGCGCGAGGTCCAGTAGAGATTCCCGTTTAACGACTCGCGAAGGGTGAGGCCTGTCGGGACGAGGCGGGAGGTGGCAGACAGGAGGCGCAAGCTGGAACGTCCAGGCATGATTTTCACGGCCAGTGCTTCAGAGATCGACTTTGTTCCCGATGGCGATCTTGGCAAGAAGGTGTGGGCCGCGCCCAGCAGGGTCAGGTTTGCTTGCGATGCTTTCCGAGGAACCGAATATCCGACGAGTGAAACCACCGTTGCATGCCTATGGACCAGTGAGTATTTGTATCTGGCATATTGGTGCAGATACGAATCTTTATTTTATTTCCCTCCCGAAGAGCTTTGCTCAGAAGGGAATGAGCTATGGACACGGGACGTTGTCGAGGCATTTGTCGCTCCTGAAAACCTGAACAGCAAACACTACTTTGAATTCGAGGTGTCTCCGAATAACAGGGGGCTTGACCTGGAGATATCGGTGGAAGGAGGGGGCGTTCACAGCGCGGCTTGGGAGTCGGGTTTTGAACACGCCTCAAGAATCGATCGAGCGGTGCAGATGTGGACCGTGGAGATGCGCATTCCAGCTCGAACGATGGGCGTTCGGAGAATTGGTCCCGAAGTTGACTGGCGGATCAACCTATATCGTGCGGATGGCAGTTACGAACAGAGGCGCCTGCTTAGCTGGGCTCCGCTTGAAGCGGCGAAGAACACTTTCCACCAGCCAGAGGCCTTCGGAATTCTAAGGTTCGCAGCGCGCAGGAGATAAGGAATACCGCTATGAGTACTGTAGTCCTCAGGAAGATCATCCTCGTTGCCCTTGCTTCAGTGATCTGCGCTACTGCTGCAAGTGGACAAGCAAGTACGGTCAAAGTATCCGAAAGCACCATTCAGATTCCGACCTACCTTCTCGGATCAGAGGATCCGAATCCTTCATTCCAACTCCTGAATGAACGCGGAATTTATCCATACACGATGCTGGATGACCTCACCGATCACCGAGTGCCCAAAGCTTACAGATCTATTGTGCTGGAGAATGAGTATCTTCGTGCAACCATCTTGCCTGAGCTGGGAGGCAGGCTGTATTCCCTCTATGACAAAGTCAGCGGGCGTGAAGTGTTTTATCGCAACCGGTCGGTCAAGTATGGCCTTGTTGCGCTGCGCGGAGCGTGGATATCGGGCGGAATTGAATTCAACTTTCCCAACGGCCACACCACTGACACTGTGTCCCCGGTCTCCTCGCGATACGAAATGAATTCGGATGGCAGTGCAACGGTCATTGTGGGGGACGTTGATCAGGTTTCAGAGATGTATTGGCAAGTGGCACTGACTCTGCGGCCAGCGGCGACGCGGCTGGACCAGCAGGTTCAACTATTCAACCCGACCCCGGTGGAGAAACTGTATTGGTACTGGAACAATGCCGCGGTCCCGGCCACGAAGGACGCCCGGTTCATTTATCCCATGCGCGTTGTAAATCCTGGATCGCTCTCTGACTTGCGGACATATCCTGTGTGGCACGGTGTGGATTACAGTCGCTACGAGAGTTTTCACGAGCCTTCTGAGCTGTTTGGGGTCGATGTGCACCGTAATTTCTTCGGGGTCTACTACCATGATACGAATTATGGGGTGGTGCACTTCGCGGATTTCCACGAGGTGACTGGGAAGAAGTTCTGGACCTGGGGCGTTGCCGGAGATGGAACCATTTGGACAGACCTTTTAACTGACGCCGACGGCCCGTATAACGAAATCCAAGCTGGACGCTTTGAGACGCAATTGACGCAAGACTATCTGCCGGCCCAGACGGTGGAGTCCTGGACGGAATCGTGGTATCCGGTTAGGCAGCTTAATGACGGATTTGTTGAAGCTACGAAGCAACTGGCAATCAATGTGAGCATTGAGGCGGCGGCGGGGACTAAGGGAGCGGTCTCCGTTTCAGTAAGTCCGACGGAGCACATAAATAATGCAAGTGTTCAAATCAGCCTTGACGGAAAGATCGAGAAGTCATTTAGTCAAGTAAGTTTCAAGCCAGCCGATACCAGGACATTTGTTATCCAAGTGGACGACATTAAAATGGCCAGAAATCGGGCATCGGTCGACATACTCGGGGAATCGGGGCGCGTCCTTTTGCATTGGAACGCGGCAGAGCCTGTGGACGGCAACTCTGATTTGCTGCCGCAGAAGCCCGCGGATGTTCCGAGCCCAACTGGAAACCGGGATCAGAGTGCGGAGGATCTGTATTTACGCGGTGTACGGGAAGATAAGCTTGGAAATCACGCGGATGCTCTTCGGCAATTCTATGAGGCTCTGAAGCTCGATCCAAACTACATACCAGTTCTTCGGGAACTGGCCATGCGAGAGTATCCAGGTGGAGACCTCAGAATCGCGCAGAGTTATATCGAAAAGGCAATGTTGCTCAACAAGTCTGACGCACAGACCGATTATGACGCAGGAATCATCTGGCGTGCGGCAGGGGAGACTTCACGTGCACGAGATGCACTCTGGGCTTCCGTAAGACTTGGAGAGCCATCGGCTGCGGCGCTGCTGCAACTTGGTGAGATGGCGCTGCGCAGCAACGAGCCTGATCGCGCCGAAGAACTGTTGCTGCGCGCTTCAAGTTACAACCCAAAAGATGCACTTGCGCAAAGCGATCTCTCCATGGCTTTGAGGATGAACAAAAAGGTGATCGAGGCTGGTAGAGTGGCCGCTGGTGCAGTCAATTCGATGCCTCTTTATCCTCCAGCACTTGCTGAGCGCTGGCGAGTTGCCGCGATGCAGGATCCGGAGTCGGTCATGTCGCGCACAGCTCACCGGGAGTGGTCTCATGCGGTTGGAGATCGCATAGAGGGATATCTGGAAGCCGGGTCCTGGTACTGGAGCCTCAAAGACTTCGATTCGTCGGAGTTCATCTTCAGGGCCGCGCTGCGCGAACTTGCTGCTAAGGATTTGTCGCCGATGATCTATTACTATCTTGCATCGAGCGCACGCCATCAAGGCCGCGAGGAGGACGCTCTCGACTATGCCGCAAAGGCGCGTGCGGTGCGATTGGAAAAGATCTTCATCAATCGGAGCGCCGATGCGGAGGTTTTGCAAGAGGCATTGCTCGCTAACCCAAATGACGCGCATGCTCAATATCTGCTGGGTGGCTGTATGTTTCAACACCAGCGCTACGAAGAAGCGGAGAGTCTTTGGATGCAGGCAAAATCCGCAGGGCTCGAGTATTCTGTGCTGTACCGGAATCTAGGGGTAAACGCATGGAAAGTAAAGAGGGACCTGGTTGAGGCTCGATCGTTCTATGAGAAAGCGGTTCAACTGGACCCGCAAGACTATCGACTCTATGTGGACCTGGATGAGATTGATGCCCAGTTGGTCGCCACTGAGGCGAGGGCAAAGCTCTTCAAGGACGCCCCAGCAGGGGTGCTCGATCATGATTCCGCGCGCATTCGATTCATCGGGCTTCTTGTAAACAAAGGGCAATACGACAGGGCATTGAGCCTACTTAAAGAACATCGCTTCAAGCCCTGGGAGCAGGGCGTGGATGTGCACGAACTCTTCGCAGCTGCAAATATGGGAAAGGGCCGTCTGGAGCTATCCGCCGGGAGATTTGCGGACGCGGAAGCGGTGATTGCCCGCGCGCTCGAATATCCAACTAATTTGGGGGCAGGGAAGCCGGACAGGCCGAATGACGCAGCAGCGCAGTATTGGCTCGGCGAAGCACGCAACGAGGAGGGTGACAGTGAGGGCGCGAAGCGGGAGTGGAAAGCGCTTATCGAGGAACAGGGGGGGAGTGACTTGTCACGGTACTATGGGGCGCTTGCGCTGGAGCGTCTAGGACAGAAAAGTGAAGCCTTGAGTAAGTTGACAGAATTGGCGAAAGGCCCCGAACATGGCCGTTGCGGCGGACACAATTACTACGTGGCCGGATTGGCTGAGAGGCATCTGGGGAACGGGTCGCAAGCAGCTGAATATTTACGCAAGGCGCTTGAGGTGAGTCCTTCTCTATGGCAGGCTGAGGGCGGGTTCGATAAGTGAGCAGGCTGAATGTGAAGTAGATGGAAGAGCCGGCACGTTCTTCAGTACAGCGTGGACTTAGTCTGGGTGAAGAGCACACACAGCGCTTGCGGGCCATGAGGAAGTCAGGAGTTGGAGAAAGAGCATAGCTCATGCCACGCAGACCGATGGCGGCAGCGCATTTGGCGATCCGCCAACTACGCGCGCTTAGAAGCGGGGTACTGGGCGCGGTGGGATCTGTGGGTTATCGTCCTGCCGTAATGCCACTGGCGATTCTGGATATTCCGCTTGTGCCGTTGCCGTTAAAGAAGTTAGAATGAGTTATTATGTCAGCATTGCGCAAGAAAAAGATAGTGATGGGAAAGTCCGGCGCGATGACTTCGACCTTGCGCTGTTTTCAGGTCCTGGAGCTGCTCGCGGAGGATCCGTTTGAGTTGAGCGTGTCAGACATTGCTGAATTACTTTCCATGCCGAGAGCCTCGGCGCATCGACTTTGCAAAACCCTGGTTGAGGGTGGTTTTATTGAGCCGGTTCCTGCCAGCAAGCGTTATAGCCTAACTCCGAAATCACTGTGGGTTGGATCTGGATATTTGCGTCATTCCAGCATTTATCGGGCCGCATTCTTCCCGATGCAGTCCTTGGCGAAGCAGATTCCCGGCACCGCTCAACTTGGCGTTCTTTCTGAAGGCAAGGTTCTATTTATTCACTCAGTTGGCTATCCAGGGTCCACTGAAGCGTTTGCGGATGTGGGTCTGAAGCGAGCGCTTCATGCAACGGCATCGGGAAAGTTGTTTCTTGCAGAGATGCCACTGGATAAGGTCGAAGAACTTATGTCTCAGGGAGTTGAAAAATACACGGAGCGCACAACAGTATCGTTTGCCCGGCTTAGGGAGGAACTGAAACAGATAGCGGCAAAAGGGTATGCGGTGAACGACGAAGAGTTATTGCCTGGATATCTCGCATTAGCGGCGCCTGTGTTTGACTCAGGCGGGAACATGGTGGGAACAATCAGTATTACGGTGCCCTCGGACCATACGCATTCAGGATATGATACTCCCCACGCTTCGCTGCTTTGTGAATCGGCCAGGAAGACATCTCTTCAGTTGGGATATCATCCACTCTCGCAGAACACTCAATCCAGGTGGATGAAACTGCAATCGTAGTCATGAATGCGGCGAGGTGCGGGTTGATCGGGCCAGGTGTTTCGCTGCGCATGAATGGTTGGAGAGAAGGTTCGATAGCGTCCTGAATGTTAGGGATATCTGCACCTAAATATTGTGATCGTTGCCTATTGTGTTTTAGTCACCATGGAGTGACCGGCTCCCTGCGCTGGGCGTGGGTTAAGCTGTGAGCCGATGAGGGTCACAGTTCAGAGCCACAGGCGGAGAGGAACCGGTCATGAAGGAAAAGGTACGATTTGTGGG